>OBNQ01000033.1_pt1 | contig 20170 bp, 18 predicted proteins | sample 1494201 | NCBI WGS metagenome assembly OBNQ01 (sample SAMEA3275557, study PRJEB22092) | marine metagenome | biome: ENVO 01000043; feature: ENVO 00000569; material: ENVO 00002150 | collected 2014-06-21T11:00:00+00 | depth 2 m
CTTTGCGAGGCGCGTCTGTCTTTGATTTGGCTTGTGTTTTTTTCTCTTTTGCGGGGCGCTGTGTTTTCGCATTCTGCATGATTAGTTTTTTGTAATCATCCATATCACCATCAAAAGAGGACACCGCCCCCTCACTAACAAGCCACAACCTGTCGGCCACAGATTCGACAAGATGCGTATCGTGGCTCACCAAAATCACAGCCCCTTCATATTCATTTAATGCCAGCACAAGTGCTTCACGGCTCTCAATATCAAGGTGGTTTGTCGGCTCATCCAAAATAAGGATATGCGGCGCATCAATGGTCGCGATTAGCATAAGCAAGCGCGCTTTTTGGCCACCTGATAATTTTTCAACCGGCATATCAACAATATCATTATTGAAACCAGCCGCCCCAAGGCGTGTGCGCAGATGCTTTTCACCATCATCAGGGCGCAGGCGCATAATATGCTGATAGGCACTATCACCTTCGACCAACTCATCAAGCTGGTGTTGTGCAAAAAATCCGACACGCAATTTACTTGATTTATTATAGTCGCCATCCATCAAGGGCAGGCGGTCTGCGATTAATTTTGACAGCGTGGATTTGCCCTCGCCATTGGCGCCAAGCAAGGCGATGCGGTCATCACTATCAAGGCGCAAATTCAAGCGCGATAATACAGGCTTGCCACCATAGCCAACCTGTCCTTTGTCAATCACCACAAGGGGCGGGCGCAAAGCGGCAGGGGTTGGAAAGCGAAACCCTGCGACGGCATTCTCTGACAAAGCGGCAATTGGTTGCATTTTTTCGAGCTGTTTTAGGCGCGATTGTGCTTGGCGCGCTTTTGATGCTTTGGCTCTGAAGCGGTCAACAAAGCTCTGAATATGGGCACGCTGGGCATCTTGTTTGCGTTTGAGCGATTGTTGCTGTTCTAATTTAGCGCGGCGTTCTGCGTCAAACTGGTCATAAGAGCCTGTATAATAGGTCAAATCATGGTCAGATAAATGCAATATGCCTGTGACAGATTTATTCAATAATTCTCTGTCATGCGAGATAATCAAAGAGGTCTTTTGATATTTCGCCAAGAATTGCTCAAGCCAATAAGCGCCTTCTAGATCAAGATAGTTTGTCGGCTCATCCAGCAATAATAGGTCTGGCTGTGAAAATAGAACCGCCGCGAGCGCAACACGCATGCGCCAGCCACCTGAATAATCATGGCAGGGACGTTGTTGCGCTTCAAAGTCAAAGCCAAGGCCTGCCAAAATAGAGGAGGCGCGCGCTTCGGCGGAATAGGCGTCAATGTCACCTAGACGCTGATAAATCTCGGCAATGCGATTGGCATCACTGGCAGTCTCAGCCTCTTCAAGCAAGGCGGCACGTTCAACATCTGCTGCCAAGACGGTATCAAGCAGGCTATCGCTTGTCGCGGGCGCTTCTTGTTCCACACCGCCAATGCGAAAATAGCTAGGCACCTCGATGGAGCCGCCATCCAAGGCTAAATCGCCTTTGATCAATTTGAATAAGGTTGTTTTACCCGTGCCGTTGCGGCCCACAATACCGACCTTATGGCCTGTTGGAATCGTCGCAGAGGCGTTTTCGAATAATGGCTTGCCTTCAATGGCAAAAGATAATTTTGATATAGCTAGCATGATGGGTTGAACAGATGGCGGTTATTGACCTCATTGTCAATCCTTAGCTGTGACAATGCTTGCCGCTAATGACCTTCTTTTGAAGTTAACTTGTCATGGCAAAGCGGCTTGTGATAGGTACATCTCTATGGAAAAAGATATTCAAACATTGCAAGAACAGATGGCTTTTTTGCAAAAAGAAGTCACGCAGTTAAGTGATGAGCTCTATGCCCAGCAAAAGGAGATGGCGGCTTTGCGGCTTGAATTGCTGAAGCTTCAGCAAAAATGGCAAGCGGCCCAAGGTGATAGCGGTATTCTAAATCCTGCCGAAGATACGCCGCCCCCGCATTATTAAATTTGGCTTGTGTCATAAATTGCTGGCGCGATTTTTTTACTAAAAAGTGCAAATAATCATAGCTTTTTAAGCTTAATCATGAGATGTATCCCTCAGTGCGTCCTCGCACAGATTAAAATATGCTAGACAATTTAGTTCTTTTTGAAAGGACAAAGTTGTTCAGTAACAACTTTGGAGATCAAAATGAGCACAGGTACAGTCAAATGGTTTAACGCCACTAAGGGCTATGGTTTTATCGCACCCGAAGACGGGTCAGGCGATGTTTTCGTCCATATCTCAGCTGTTCAAAATTCAGGTATGACAGGCTTGCAAGAAGACCAGAAGGTTTCTTATGAGCTTGAAACAGGTAAAAACGGCAAGACATCAGCTGTTAACCTTAAGAGCGAGTAGTCGCCCACCTGTCAAATAAGACAAAAAAAGGCCCCTTCCATTATTAGGAAGGGGCCTTTTTTATTGCCTATAATTTACCCCTATAATTTACCGGTAGTGACACGGTAATCAACGGCAACCTCATAGGTTGGGTCATCGTCTGAATCAATCATTAGCTGGCCAGACTTCAATAGCAACGCATGACAATCTCTTGTCAGATGGCGCAGCATAACACGCTTGCCCAGCGCATGATATTTGGCCGCGATATCTTCGATGGCTTGCAGGGCTGATTGGTCAACCACGCGTGAGTTGGCAAAATCGATAATCACTGTTTCAGGATCATCATCAAAATGGAATAGCTCCATGAATGAGGTGATTGACCCAAAGAAAAGTGGGCCTTTAATCTCATAGACCAAAGCACCTTTTTCGCGCACTGACGGGCGGGTTGAGGCATTAATACGCTTCGCCGCATTCCAAGCATAAACAAGCGCTGACATAATCACACCAACCACCACAGCGATCGCCAAATCCTGCCAGACTGTTACGACGGTCACAATCACAGTCACAAGCGCATCAGAGCGTGGCACCCGTGCCATTGTGCGCAATGAGTTCCAGGCAAATGTGCCGATGACCACCATAAACATCACACCTGTTAGCGCGGCAATGGGAATAAGCTCAATATAAGAGGCGGCAAAGATGATGTAAGATAACAGGAACAAAGCCGCTGAGATGCCCGCAATACGAGAGCGGCCGCCTGATTTCACATTAATCATCGATTGGCCAATCATCGCACAACCACCCATGCCCGCAAAAAAGCCTGTGACAAGGTTTGAGGCGCCTTGGGCCACACATTCTTGTGATGCGCCGCCACGCTGTTCTGTCATATCGCCCACAAGGTTTAAGGTCAGAAGACTTTCAATCAAGCCAATCGCCGCAAGGATAACGGCGTAGGGCAGGATGATTTGCAAGGTCTCTAAATTCAAAGGCACCATCGGGATATGGAATGAGGGCAAGCCGCCCGCAAGAGAGGCCAAATCGCCGACGCGTGGCACATCAAGATCAAGACCAAGCACAAAGATGGTCACAAGACCGATAGCCATCAAAGGCGCGGGGATGATTTTGGTAATGCGCGGTGTCACCCAAATAATGAACATCGTGGCCACCACAAGCGCCAAGGTCAAATAGAGCTGGTTGCCCATCAGCCATGCGCTGGCCCCTGTATCATCGGCTGTTTTGAACTGTTCTAATTGGGCAAGGCCAATCACAATCGCAAGACCATTTACAAAGCCAAGCATCACCGGGTGAGGGACCATGCGAATAAACTTACCCCAACGCAAGACACCGGCCAAAATCTGTAAAATACCCATCAGGACGACGGTCGCAAAGAGATATTCTGCGCCATGCACGGCAACAAGCGAGACCATCACAACCGCCAGAGCGCCTGTTGCGCCTGAAATCATGCCAGGTCGTCCACCGACAAGCGCGGTGATAAGGCCGACGATAAAAGCGGCATAAAGACCCGCAAGAGGCGCAAGCCCTGCGACAAACGCAAAAGCCACCGCCTCTGGTACAAGCGCCAATGAGACCGTAAAGCCTGAGAGTAAATCAATGCTTGTTTGACGAGATGTTAAGGCCGGTTGACCAGCAGAGCTGACAGAATTGCCAAACAGATAGCGGTTCATTTTATCTTGAAGACTAGACACTTTATTGCTCACTTTATCAAAGATAGGAGGCCATCAGATTGTTTGTCTGATGGCCGTAAAATATGGGGCAGTTATATAGAATCGCGCTGTAAAAGCTATCTCTTATGCAAAAAAATGGTAAAACAAGCGATAAATAGGACGCATAAACGCATCATATCATAAATTTATCAGGAGCGTGTCAATGAGCGGCGAGAGTGACTTGCAGACATTATTATCATCTTTGCAGATAGCGATATCTGATGAGGTGTTTGTCTTCGCGACCATAGTGAGCGGCACTTATCCAGAGACACTTCGCCCGCAAATGATGTTTCGTGAGGCAGAAGGGCTGACGCTGATCATAGAAGAGGCAGAGGCCAAAGCGCATGGGCTGGCTTATGAATTTGCGTCTCGGATGATCACGCTCAATGTGCATTCCTCGCTAGAGGCGGTCGGCTTTATGGCGCATATCTCAGCTAAGTTGGCTGATGCTGGCATTCCCGTGAACCCGGTGGCTGGCTTTTATCATGACCATTTGTTTGTCCCCGCCGATAGGCTGGCAGAGGCAAAGGCTATCTTGTCGCAAATCGCCTCTGACTGATTTTACCAAGAATGAGGGACATATCTAATAGACTTCACGGCCAAAGAACGTAATAATCAGCCCCAAATTAAGACCGTCTTCGGGGTATGGGATAAGGGTTTTAAATCAGATGAGTGTTACGCCGCTTTTTGAAGCTAAATCAGTCACAAAACATTTTGGCGACTTCACGGCCAATGATCAGGTGGATTTCGCCATAGGAGCTGGTGAAATCCATGCTTTGCTTGGGGAAAATGGCGCGGGTAAATCGACCTTTGTGAAGATGGTTTACGGCGTTCTGCAACCTGATGAGGGCGCGTTTTATTTTCAAGGAAACAAGGTGTCTATCTCTGGCCCGCAAGCGGCACGCCAGATGGGAATCGGGATGGTGTTTCAGCATTTTTCTCAATTCGAAGCGCTGACAGTGGCCGAAAACATCCAATTGGCGATGGATGGCTCAGAGACATTAGAGAGCCTGTCACAGCGTATTGAGGTGCTTTCGCGCTCTTATGGTATCCCAATCGCGGCTGATAAGTTAGTCGCCGATTTGTCTGTTGGCGAGCAACAGCGTGTGGAGATTTTGCGCTGTCTTTTGCAAAGCCCGAAATTGCTGATTATGGATGAGCCAACATCTGTTCTAACGCCGCAAGAGACAGAGCAGCTGTTTACGGTCATAAGACAGCTGGCAAGCGAAGGATGTGCGATTTTGTTCATCTCTCATAAGCTTGATGAGATTAAAGCATTATGTGAGGGCGCAACGATTTTGCGTGGCGGCAAAAAAATCGCCACTGTGAAAAGCAAAGATCACTCACAACATGCGATCGCAGAAATGATGGTCGGCAGCTCTATTTCTGAAATCAAACGCCAAGCGCAAGCCATTGGTGAAAGCTGTCTGTTTGAAGCCAAAGCCCTTTCGCGCGCCGCAGATGGGCCGTTTGATGTGGCTTTGTCGGATATTGATTTTGCGCTCTATGAGGGGCAAATATTAGGCATTGCGGGCGTTTCAGGTAATGGCCAAGATGAATTGATGGGCGCGCTAACAGGGGAATGGCGCAATGAGAAATCTATCGGGCTATTGGCGATAAAGGGCGAAGATGTCCGAAGCCTTTCGCCTGAGGCAAGACGCCAGAAGAATATTGGCTTTATTCCCGAAGACCGCAATGGCCATGCGGCCGTGCCGTCGATGCGCTTGTCTGAAAATACCTTGATGACATCTCACTCATCCAACGATGTGGGGCGCCGTGGCTTTATTGATGAGAGCGCTTTGCACGAAAAGACCGGACAAATTATCGCTGATTATGATGTCCGCACGCCAGAGACGAACCCGCTTGCCTCGTCTCTATCGGGGGGTAATCTGCAAAAATTCGTTGTCGGGCGTGAAATTGCGCGCCAGCCGAAAGTGCTGATTGTCAGCCAGCCAACTTGGGGCGTTGATATTGGCGCCGCACAGCTTATCCGCTCAGCCCTATTATCATTGGCACAGCAAGGGTCTGCTATCTTTTTGATCTCGCAAGATTTAGAAGAGATTTTTGCTATCTCAAGTCATATTGCCGTCTTGCATGACGGGCATTTGTCGCCGACATATCCGCTTGAAGAGATGACGCCAGAGAAGGTTGGTTTGCTGATGGGCGGCAAGGCGCTAGATGATGAGCCGGTGATGGAACAAGGAGCGCGCTCATGATTATGCTTGAGAAAAGAACTTCAGTGCCGACATGGTTGCGCGCGCTGACACCTTTATTTGCGATTGGCATCACCGTGATAATGGGCGGTCTTATCTTTGCGCTATTGGGCTATGATGCGCTAAAGGCTTTGTCGGTTTTCTTCTTATCCCCGTTATCACGCGGTGACCAGATAGCTGATTTATTTGTCAAAGCCTGTCCATTGATCATCATTGGCACAGGGCTTGTCTTTTGTTACCGCGCCAATATTTGGAATATCGGTGCTGAGGGCCAGCTTGTGCTTGGCGCTCTTGGGGCAGGGTGGGTTGCCTTGTCTTTTCCTGATGCGACCAGCTATTCACTTTTGATTCCGATGGCATTGGCGGCGATGGCGGCAGGCGCGTTATGGGCGCTTATTCCGGCGATTTTACGTGTGCGCTTTTCGACCAATGAGATTTTGGTCTCGCTGATGCTAACTTATGTTGCCAGTCTTTTGATTGATTGGCTGGTGCGCGGGCCATGGCGTGACCCGATGTCGTTTGGGTTTCCGTTAACGCCTCTTTACGCAGATGCCGCGCTTATCCCGCCGATTATTTTGCCGGGCATTGGGCGCATGGGACAGCTTCATTGGGGGGTGCCTTTCGCGCTTATCATTGCGGTTATTGCTGGGATAATCATGCGCCGCACGATGGCAGGTTATCAGGTGCGGTTGTTTGGTGAAGCCCCGCGCGCGGCAAAATTTGCTGGTTTCTCGCCGAGCCGTGTCACAATTTCTGTGATGATGGTCTCAGGCGCCTTAGCAGGTCTTGCAGGGGCGGTTGAAGTCTCAGCCAATATTGGCCAATTGCAGCCAAATATCTCATTCGGCTTTGGCTTCACCGCGATTATCGTTGCTTTCTTGGCGCGTTTGAACCCGATGGCCGTGATTGCGGCAGGTCTGGTTGTTGCCTTGGCCGAATTGGGCGGCGATGCGGCACAGATTTCGATGGGCGTGCCAAAAGTGGTGACCGGCCTGTTTAAGGGCTTGTTGTTGTTCATGTTGCTAGCAGGCGAGACATGGACCAACTTCAAAATCACATTTACGGGCAAAAAGAATAGCTAGGTTTGATGAAGGTAATGGACGCAATGCTGCATAAAAATATGGCAAACACAAAATTTGCGTTTTTAAATCGCGTCAAAATAAGATAGGAATTGTTCATGTATGAAGAGCTTTTGCTAACCATCTTATTGACCTCTGTGCCGCTGATATTGGCAGGCACTGGTGAGCTTGTGGCTGAGCGTTCTGGTGTCTTAAATCTGGGCGTTGAAGGCATGATGCTGATGGGCGCGGTTGCGGCCTTTGGCGCGGCTATTCTCTCAGGCAGTGCGACATTAGGCATTCTAGCAGGGGCGTTTGGCGGCATGATGACAGCGGCCATATTTGCGCTTTTCACCCTTGGGCTTGCGACCAATCAGGTGGCAACAGGTCTGGCGCTGACAATCTTTGGCACGGGCCTGTCAGGCCTTATTGGCGCGCCTTTGGTGGGCAAAGCGATTGATGGTCTGCCTGCCTTAAACATCCCTGTTTTATCAGACATCCCCTTTATCGGCCTTGCTTTTAAGCTAGATGCGCTTGCTTATATGTCGATTATGATTGTCGCCCTCGTGGCCTATTTCCTGAAGCGCACCAGATGGGGCCTTGTATTGCGTGCGACAGGCGCTAATCATGATAGTGCTCATGCGCTAGGCTATAATGTTTTGGCTGTGCGCTGGTCGGCGGTTTTGTTTGGCGGCATGATGGCTGGTCTTGCCGGCGCCTATTTGCCGCTTGTGCTGACGCCGCATTGGGCTGAAGGTATGACAGCTGGCAGAGGCTGGATTGCGCTGGCGCTTGTTGTGTTTGCCTCATGGCAGCCTTGGCGCGTCGTTGTTGGCGCTATTTTATTTGGTGGCATCACCATCATGCAGCTTGCAGGTCAGGCGCGCGGATGGACGGTTCAGCCACAATTTTTATCGATGTTACCTTATCTTGCGACCATCATTGTGCTGGTTAGCATTTCGCGTTCAGGCGGCGTTTTGCATAAAGCACCCGCGCATCTTGGCCGCATTTTTTATCCCACCCGCTAGTTTCATTCAAAAGAGGAGAGTTCTTATGAAAGCTATCAAATTAGGCAAATGGCTTGCTTCAAGCCTTATCGCTGCAACAGCTGCTCTAGGCGTTTCTGCCGGTGCATCTGCTGACGCTATGAAAGTTGGTTTTGTGTATCTTACAAACCCAGGTGACCATGGTTGGACATATGCCCATGAAATGGGTCGTCAGGCCGTTGAAGCACGCTTTGGCGCCGATGTTGAGACAACTTATGTTGAGAATGTGCCAGAAGGCCCAGACGCCGCACGCGTTATCCGTGAGCTTGCCAAGCAAGGCAACCAGATGATTTTCACAACATCATTTGGCTATATGGACCCAACTTTGAAGGTCTCTAAAGAGTTCCCAGAAGTGAAATTTGACCATATTACAGGCTATAAGCGCTCAGGCAATATGGCAACTGGTAACATCCGCTTCTATGAAGGTCGTTATGTGCAGGGCGTTGTTGCTGGCTTGATGACAAAATCAAACAAAATCGGCTATTTGGGCGCGTTCCCAATTCCAGAAGTTATCCAAGGTATCAACGCGTTCGCACAAGGTCTGCGCTCTGTGAACAAAGACGCTGAAATCTCAGTTGTTTGGGTCAATAGCTGGTATGATCCTGTGAAGGAATCAGATGCGGCGAAAGTTCTGATTGCTGAAGGTGCAGATATTTTGGCACAGCACACAGACAGCCCTGCTATGTTGCAGACAGCTGAAAAAGCTGGTGCTCTTGGCTTTGGTCAATCATCAGACATGCATGAATTTGCACCAAACGCACAGCTATTCTCATCAGTGAATAACTGGGGTCCTTACTATATCTCACAAATCGAAAGAGCGATGGATGGCTCATGGACAACAGGTGAAGGCCCGGACCATTGGGCAGGTAACACTTGGAAGGGCATTGGCGAAGATTACCTTGTGCTAACAGAGTTCAAGAACATGCCAGCAGACGTAGCCGCCGCCGCAACAGCCGCGCGTGACGGTATCGCAGATGGCTCATTGGTTATCTTCAAAGGCCCGATGAGCGATAACAAAGGCAATGTTGTCTTGAAAGATGGCGAAGCGCTTGATGATGGCGGCCTATGGGCAATGAATTATTATGTTGATGGTGTGGCAGGTAATATTCCTAACTAAGCATCAGCTTGATAGACCATGAATATGAAAAGAGCAGGGTGACCTGCTCTTTTTTTTGGTCTTTTTGAAGGCCAAGACTATTTGTTTTTCAATTTTATGTTATAGTCTGGATAAATCAGGCATGCGGGTATAGCTCAGTTGGTAGAGCATCAGCTTCCCAAGCTGAGGGTCGCGAGTTCGAATCTCGTTGCCCGCTCCAGATTTCTTTTCCTCTCTTCCACTAAAGATATTGACCAGCGATGTTCTTTTCGCTCACAGTGATACCTCATATTTGAGGCGCAAGATGGCCATATTATTGTCAGTGAGCGCACATTAAAGGGAGTGGCTAATGGCCAAAAAACGGATTGCTATGGAGCTGGGCATGGGCAGCTCTTTGCGGCGGGGGGATTATACCGCCGCGGCTAAAAGAGCGGTCGAAAATGCGCTTTGGCGTAATAGCCTGACCGTCGCAGATGCCTTTGATTTGCCGCGTGATGCGATGATTGTTGATGTCGAGGTGGCCGTGCAAAAGCCGCAGGCCGTGGATGTCGCGGCGGTCGCGGCCGTCTTTCCCTATGGCAGTGTGTCAGTCAAAGCTGTGCAAGGCGGTCTCGATATCCCTAAACCACAAGCCAAAAACAGCGATGGTGAGCCGCAATTCACCGTGATGGCACAGGCGGCGATTATCGTCTCCTTTGACCTGCCTGCTAGCGGGCCAGCCACAGGAGATGCCTTATGAAGCGGTTGATTTTGGAAATGGGCATGGGCACCGACCTTTATGGTGAGGATTATACCAAAGCGGCATGCCGCGCGGTCGATGATGCTATCCGCCATAGCTCGCTGATTTTGTTCAGGTCGCTTGGCCTTGATCATGAAAAAATGCAGGTGAATGTGACAATTGGCGTGCAAGACCCTGAGGCCGTAGATGGAGATGTGGTTGCCGCCAAATTGCCAAGAGGCCATGCGGTCGTGACAATTGTGCATGGCGGCCAGAATGTTGTGGATGAGGTCAATGGCACTATCTCAGTGATTGCCTCTGCGGCTATTGAGGCAACCTATCCGGAAGAAGAGCTGCGATAATGGCCAAAGACCATAGCACCGTTAGGGCCAAGACAGGGCTTTATACAGAACCGTTCCATCCGATTGCGCATCGTGGTGGCTCGCTTGAAGCGCTTGAGAATAGCCTGTCCGCCTTTCATAATGCGTGGGATTTGGGCTATCGTTATATGGAAACAGATATGCAGGCCTCATCGGACGGGGTGGTGTATATTTTCCATGATGATAGGCTAGAGCGTGTCTCGAATGGTACGGGGCTATTTTGCGCGCATACGAGCGATGAGATTGACGAATTGCGCCTGAATAATGGGGAGAAAATCCCGCGCCTATCAGATGTTTTGGCGGCCTTGCCAGAGGCGCTTTTCAATATTGATATTAAGCGCCGTGATGGCACGATACCGCTTGCCAATTTCCTGAATAGCCATCCAGAGGCTGAGAGGGTTGTGGCGGCGTCTTTTGTTGGCGCGCGCCTCAAAGAACTAAGATCGCTTGTGAAAAAATCTGTGCCAGTGACAGCTGTGCAAAATGATATTATCCGCATCATGCTTATCGGCCTTGGCCTGCCGCTTGCGCGCCCTGATGTGGTCGCGGTGCAGGTGCCAATGAAGCATTTCGGCTTTCCTATTGTGACAAAATGGTTTGTGCGCCAATGTCATAAATTGGCGATTAAGGTGCATGTTTGGACGATTGATGACGAGGCGGAAATGCGCTGGCTCATTGACCTTGGCGTTGATGGTGTCATGACAGATAAACCAACGTTGCTAAAACAGGTTTGTCTGGATAAGGGTTGTTGGCTTGAAAGAGATTAGAGCTGCCACTAGTCAGTTTGATTAAGGCAATAAAGGGATGATGAATGATGAGAAAAAATAACGTTAAGACCAAATGGGACAATAATGAGACAGCGCTTTGCGGCTGGATTGCGACTGAATCCACTGTCTTGGCAGAGACTGTTGGTGTGGCAGGCGTAGATGCTGTGGCGGTGGATTTGCAACATGGCGCGTCTGATGTGCATAATTTGATGAATTTCATGCAAGCTATCTCAGCCACGCCGGCAATTCCGATGGTGCGCTTGCCGGGTAATGTGCCTGAAATCATCATGAAATCATTGGATTACGGCGCTTACGGTCTGATATGCCCGCTTATCAATAGCGCCGAGGATGCCAAAGCGTTTGTGCATGCGTCCTTATATCCGCCGCATGGGGGGCGTTCATTTGCGAGCGCGCGTGTGTTGAATTATGCCGGCGCTGATTATGCCAAGCATGCGAATGATGAAATTATCAAGCTAGCGATGATCGAGACCAGAGAAGGGCTTGAGAATATTGATGAAATTTTGGCGGTTGAAGGGCTTGATGGGATCTTTGTTGGGCCAACAGACCTTGCGCTAACGCTTGGCTATACGCCTGGCCCTGAACATTCTATTGAGGGGCTTGAAGAGGCGATTGCGCATTGTGTGGCTATGACAAAAAAGGCTGGCAAGAAGGCAGGGATTTTCTGTTCAGGCGGGAAGGGCAGTGCTATCAGGCGCGATGAGGGCTTTGACTTGGTCGTGCCAACAGCTGAATTATACATCTTCAAAAAAGCACTCGCGGCTGAACTGGCCGATTATAACGCATAAATAGCGCCTCTCATAAACAGGGTCATCTGATTTAATTTCAATTTGGCTTTAAAAAAAGCTTGATCATCTGCGCGCTTTCAATTAGTAAATCAGAGTTATTTATATATTAAAAGAGACAATCTCAAAATAAGGGGTAGAGCTGTGGCTATCAAAGTTGGGTTAAATGGTTTTGGTCGTATTGGTCGTTCTGTGTTGAGAGCGGCTGTTGAGGCAGGCAATCAAGACATTGAATTTGTGGCTATTAATGATTTGGGTGATGTTGAGACAAATTGCCATTTGCTCAATTTTGATTCGATTCATGGCCGTCTATTGCCAGAAGCAGAAGTTAAAGATGGCAAGCTTGTTGCCGGCAATCATACTATCCGCCTCAGCGCAGAGCGTGATCCCACACAGATTGATTGGTCAGGTGTTGATGTGGTGATGGAATGCACAGGTATCTTTACATCAAGAGACCAAGCCGCCTTGCACCTACGCGATGATATGAAGCGCGTGATTATCTCAGCCCCCGGCAAAGATGCGGATATCACAGCTGTCTATGGTGTGAACCATAATGACATCACCGATGAGCATCAGATTATCTCAAACGCCTCATGCACGACAAATTGCTTAACGCCTGTTGCGAAGGTCTTGAATGACGCGATTGGTATTAAGACAGGCTATATGACAACGGTTCATGCCTATACAGGCGATCAGTGCTTGCAAGATGGCTTGCATAAGGATTTACGCAGAGCGCGTGCGGCGGCCCTATCAATGGTGCCAACTGCCACAGGCGCGGCGCGTGCTGTGGGCCTTGTTCTGCCAGAATTGCTTGGCAAGATTGACGGGTCAGCCATTCGCGTGCCAACCGCAAATGTCTCTGTGATTGATTTGAAATTCATGCCGAATCGTCCAACAGATGTGGCAGAGATTAACCAGCTATTATCAGATGCCGCGCATGGCCCTATGAAGGGTGTTTTGGCTGTGACTGATAAGCCGCTTGTGTCAATCGACTTTAATCATGACGCGCATTCATCAACGGTTGCGCTAGACCAAACAACTGTGACCGAAGATGGTATGGTGCGCATCATGTCTTGGTATGATAATGAGTGGGGTTTCTCAAACAGAATGCTAGATATGGCGGCGCATTTAGCCCATAAGTAAGAGGCAACGTTGCTTTTTCATGGGATAGAAAAGGGCATTTATGATGAGTTTGCCAAAGCAAGAATTAGGCAGTAACCAGATAGGGCTCGGTCAGTATAATGAGCGACTTGTTCTCTCATTAGTGCGCCGTGAACCTGGTATTGCTAAGGCTGAATTGGCGCGTGTAACCAATCTTACGCCGCAAACAATCTCTGTGATTGTGAACCGGATGATACATGATGGCTATATCATCACCGGCGAAAAGCAACGTGGCCGTGTTGGCAAGCCGTCAACAGGTCTGTTGCTGAACCCTGAGGGTGTGTTTTCTATTGGTGTGAAAATGGGCCGTCGCTCATTGGATGTGATTTTGATGGGCTTTGATGGCTCTATCATTAAGCGCCAGACAAGCCATCATGATTTCCCTGAGCCTGCAAAGACATTGCCCGCGATTAAGGCCGCCATTGCTGAGATGCGTGATGCGCTTAGCCCTGAGCAAGCTGAACGTCTGATAGGTATCGGCCTTGCGGCCCCAGGCGCGCTGGCTAGCTGGTCGCATGAGTTTGAGACATCTGTGCAAATGATGGATGCGTGGCAGGAAATTGACTTGCCCGCAGAGATTGCTGGTTTTACCGCCTTGCCGGTCTCGATGATGAATGATGTGTCTGCCGCATGTTTGGCCGAATTATCATTGAATAAAGAGCGTCATTCACATGATTTTCTTTATCTCTATGTCGGCACCTTTATTGGCGGCGGTGTGGTGATGGATGGGAAGCTGTTATCTGGCTATAATGGCAATGCGGCCTCTATCGGCTCGATGAGTACATCCATGGCAACGCATGATGGCAAGACGCCGTCACAATTGCTGTCAAAGGCGTCTTTGCGCGACCTTGAAAAATTGCTGAATGCGCATGGTCATCAGATTGAAACCTTGCATGGCTATTCAGAATTAACAGGCGATGTGCTTGATTTGTTTAATAAATGGGCAGATGAGGCGGCGATAGCCCTAGCAGGGGCGATTGTGAATGCCCATGCGGTTCTAGATACAGAAAAGATTGTCATAGATGGCACCCTGCCAGCGGCACAATTGGCGTCTCTTATTCAAAAAGTAGAGGCTGCCTTATCATCTTATGACCTCACAGGTCTTGGTCGCCCGCAATTTGAGCAAGGACAAATTGGCTATGAAGCGCGCGCGCTTGGGGGAGCTTTCTTGCCCGTTTATGCCCAGTTCGCGCCAGACCGTGATGTGTTCTTGAAGATGATGAACCGTAATCGGCAAATCGGGCAATCAATTTTGCAATATAAATAAGCGTCCCAGACGCTGACACAGACCTCTTTTAACGCAGGTCTTTTATTCTTAAGTAGGAAATAGATAAACCATGACGCAAACAACAAGCGCCCTTCCAGATTCAGCCGCCATTGCTCCTAGTGATTATGTCATCATTGGTGGCACAGGTGATTTGGCGTTGCGTAAAATTTTCCCCGCCTTGTTTTATCGCTTTTTGGATAATCAGGTAACGGATGCGTTTCGCTTTGTTGCGGCGGCACGGAAAATGGGCACGAGGGATGAATTTATCGCAAAGCTAAAGCCGTTTTGTCATGAGGCAATTGCCTCTGTGGCTGATGGTGATGCGCAATTTGAGCGCTTTGTTGCGCTTATCTCATTGCAAGCACTTGATGTGGCCTCAGGTAATGGCGGCGCTGAGCTAAAGAGCTTTATTGATGAGCGCGCAAATGAGAGCCGTCCGGTGATTTTCTATATGGCGATCTCACCAGCTTTGTTTGGTGCTAGCTGTCAGCTATTGAAGCAGGTTGGTCTCGTAACGCCGATGGCACGCCTTGTGGTGGAAAAGCCGCTTGGCCATGATGCCACATCAGCGCGTGAGATTAATGATGAGCTTCGGGATGTTTTTGACGAAGATAATATCTATCGTATTGACCATTATCTGGGCAAAGAGACGGTGCAAAATTTGATGGCATTGCGCTTTGCCAACACGATTTTTGAAAGCCAGTGGAACAATACTTTTATCGACCATATCCAGATCACAGTCGCTGAATCTGTGGGGCTAGAGGGGCGTGCCTCTTATTATGACAATTATGGTGCGTTGCGCGATATGTGCCAAAACCATCTGATGCAGCTTGTATGCTTGGTCGCGATGGAGCCGCCAGCGCAGTTCAAAGCTAATCAGGTGCGTGATGAAAAACTGCGCGTTTTGCGTGCTTTGCGCCCGGTTGAGCCTGCCAACCTGTCGGACAGCCTTGTTATTGGCCAATATGGCGCGGGTGAGTTGAATGGCGACGATGTGGCCTCTTACCAAGATGAGTTGGGCCAATCATCAAAGGTCGATACCTTTGCCGCCTTGAAATTATATATTGAGAATTGGCGTTGGGCAGGGGTGCCGTTTTATATCCGCACGGGCAAAAGAATGGCGGTGCGTGCCTCTGAGATTGTTGTGACATTTAAAAAACGCTCTCATGATATCTTTGCCAATGGCAGCGCGTCTGAAACAGATTTTCCTAACCAGCTTGTGATAAGATTACAGCCGCATGAAGGTTTGCGCCTACAGCTTATCAGCAAGCAACCTGGCCCTGGTGGTATGCGCCTATTTCCTTCTGGGCTAAATCTATCATTTGATGATACATTTAAAACCCGCCTGCCAGATGCTTATGAGCGCTTATTGATGGATGTTGCGCGTGGCAACCAGACATTATTTATGCGCCATGATGAGGTTATGGCGGCGTGGCATTTCATGGATCCGATTATTGCGGCCGCCGCTGAGGTAGCACCAGAAATCTATCCGGCAGGGTCATTTGGCCCAGAGGCGCAAGATGCGTTATTCGCAACAGGTGAGATGGGCTGGCAAGCGCCTATTCTTGAGTAAGACAAATCATAAGGGAGCATCAGGGCGATGAGTATCAACCCATCAGATGTATCAAACTATCTATTGCAAGGCTTGGCCGAGGCGATTGAAGCGACAGGCAAGGGCACCCTTATTCTATCAGGTGGCTCTAGCCCTGTGCCTGTTTTTGCGCAGTTGGCAGAGACTGATTTTGCATGGGAGAAGGTTATCATCACCCTTGTTGATGAGCGTAATGTGGCGCCGTCTCATGTGGATTCAAACGAAGCGCTTATCCGCACCCATTTGATGCAAGGCGCGCCTGCTGCGGCTAGGTTTGTGCCGCTTTATAATAATCCAGAGGCGTTTGCAGAGATTGGCATCGGCCATGTGGCCTTGCTTGGTATGGGCACAGACGGGCATTTTGCGTCCTTGTTCCCCGCAATGGTGGGCGATGAGCAAGCATTTTCTCTGGCCGCAGATCCTGCCATTATCACAACAGGCCCGCAAGGTAGCCCTGTTCATCCGCGTATTTCGATGAATTTGAGCCTGATTGAAAAGATCCCACATTGCTGTTTGCTTTTACCAAATCAAGAAAAAGCAGATTTATTCGAAGCGGCAAAGACAGATGAGACGCTTCCCGTCCATTATCTACAAAAAGCCCTTGGCGACAGACTAACAATATTTGCTTAAGCGAAAGGCAAACCTCCTCCATGACACTGCACCCAATTGTAAAGCAAGTTACTGACACCATCATCAAAAGAAGCGCGAAGTCACGCCGTGATTATCTGGCCTCTATGGAAGAGATGGCGCACTCAAATGATCAGGACAGAACCAAGGTGAGCTGTTCTAATCTTGCGCATGCTGGCGCGGCGGCAGGGCAAGATCAAGATGATGTGACAGGCCTGTCGGCAAGCAATAAGCCAAATATCGCGATTGTCAGCGCCTATAATGACATGCTCTCAGCGCACCAGCCATTTGAGAGCTATCCGCAGATGATCCGTGCGGCGGCGCGTCAAAATGGGGCGACCGCCCAGATGGCCGGCGGTGTGCCTGCTATGTGTGATGGGGTGACCCAAGGCCGCCCCGGTATGGAGTTATCGCTGGCATCGCGTGATGTGATTGCGATGTCAACAGCTGTTGCCCTCTCGCATGGTGTCTATGATGGCGCTTTATGCCTTGGTGTGTGTGATAAGATTATCCCGGGCCTTGTTATGGGCGCGCTTGCCTTTGGCCATTTGCCCGTGATTTTTGTGCCAGCAGGCCCGATGCCCTCCGGTCTGCCAAATGATGAAAAGGCGGCCGTTCGCAAAGCCTTTGCCAAAGGTGAGGTGGGCCGTGATGCGCTGCTAAAGGCTGAGATGTCTGCCTATCATAGCGCTGGTACTTGTACGTTTTATGGCACGGCGAATTCCAATCAAATGTTGATGGAAATTATGGGGCTTCATTTGCCGGGCGGTACCTTTGTGAACCCGCATGAAGATTTGCGCCATGCGCTAACCATTGCCGCAACTGAGCAAATTATCTCTATTTCACGTAAATCTGATGATGTGCGCCCAATGTCGCAAGTGATTGATGAGCGCTCTTTTGTGAATGCGATTATCGGTCTTCATGCCACAGGTGGTTCAACCAACCACGCGCTTCATCTGCCGGCGATGGCCGCCGCCGCAGGGATTGAGCTGACATGGGATGATTTCGATGCGCTATCTGAGGTGACACCTTTGCTGGCGCGTCTTTATCCAAATGGCAGTGCTGATGTGAACCATTTCAATGCCGCCGGTGGTATGGGCTTTGTTATTCATGAATTGCTATCAGCCGGTCTTCTTCATGGGGATGCCAAGACGATTTGGGGCGGCTCGATGGCTGATTATGTGGTTGAGCCTGAATTATCAGATAAGGGCCTTCATTGGCGCGAGGGGGCTAAGGCTTCGATTGATGAGGCAGTTTTGCGCCCTGTGGCTAATCCGCATGCCGCGAATGGGGGCTTGAAGATGCTCTCTGGTACGCTTGGTCGTGCGGTGATGAAGATATCAGCCGTTGCGCCTGAACGTCATAAAATCACGGCGCCTGTGGCAATCTTTGAAAATGAAGCAGATGTCAAAGCCGCCTTTGAAGCAGACGCGCTAAACCGTGATGTGATTGTTGTGGTGCGTGGCCAAGGCCCTGCCGCAACAGGCATGCCTGAATTACATTCGCTCACCCCGCTTTTGACAATCCTACAAGATAAGGGGTTTGCCGTAGCTTTGATGACAGATGGCCGCATGTCAGGTGCCTCTGGCAAGGTGCCGTCTGCCATTCACATGACACCAGAGGCCGCGCTAGGCGGGCCTATCGCACAATTGCGAGATGGTGATGTCGTGACGATTGATGCGGTCAATGGCGCTATGACAACAGACGCGCCTTTGGCAGACCGTGAGCCTATCACAAGCTATAAAGCGATGAGCGCACAAGGCTTTGGCAGAGGTCTATTTGCCTCTTACCGCCAAAATGTCTGTTCAGCAGAACAAGGCGCTGGTCTAAAACTTATTTAAGGCATGATGCCTTTTGAAAACAATAAAAAGGAAGCTGTAATGGCAAATATACGTTCTATCTTAGCGCTTGGCCCTGTAATGCCTGTGATCGTCATTGATGATGCCGCCGATGCGGTGCCATTGGCCGAAGCCTTGCTTGAGGGCGGCCTATCGACGATTGAGGTGACCTTGCGCACCAATGCGGCTTTGGCGGCAATGGAGGCGATTGCTAAATCATGCCCTGATATGGTCATTGGTGCTGGCACAGTGCTAACAGGCGCAGATGCCGCCAATGCACGTGACGCAGGCGCTGTCTTTGCTGTTAGCCCTGGCTCAACCCCTGATTTGATTGCCGGATGCGCAGATGCTGGCATTGACTTATTGCCAGGTGCCACAAGCGCGAGTGAGGCAATGGCATTGCTAGAGCAAGGGTTTGATGCGCAAAAATTCTTCCCCGCCGTCCCAGCAGGCGGTGCGCCGTTCCTGAAAGGCTTATCAAGCCCTCTGCCACAAATCACTTTCTGTCCAACAGGGGGCATCTCACAGGCAACAGCGCCAGATTTCCTAGCGCTTGATAATGTGAATTGTGTGGGTGGCTCATGGCTGGCAAGCCGCGCGGATATTGCGGCTAAAGAATTTGCCGCCATCACAGCGCGCGCTAAATTAGCCGCTGCCCTATAAAGAGATGGCCCTATAAAGAGCTGAACCTATAATTTATCTGACCATTTAAGGTGAGTTTGAGATGAGATTAACTGACAATCCTATATTCGCAAAATTGCAACAACATCATGAGACGCTAAGCGGCTTGCATTTTGATGATGTGAAGGCAGATGCGGCGCGTCAGAAAGCGATGAGCCTATCAATGGATGATTTGGCGATTGATCTCTCACGCCACCTGATACAGCCTGAAACGCTTGATATTTTGGCTGAATTGGCAGATGCCGCTGATCTGTCAGGTCAATATCAGCGGCTTTTTGCTGGTGAGGCAATGAACGTCACAGAAGGCCGCCCTGTCTTGCATATGCAAGCGCGTACGGCCGAGGCATTATCAGGCGATGATGCCCGCAAGATGGCGATATTTAGTGATGTATTGCGCGGTGATAAATCAATCAAAGATATTGTGAATATCGGCATTGGCGGCTCTGATTTGGGGCCGGCGATGGTGACCAAAGCGCTTGCGCCATTTCATGATGGGCCGAATATTCATTTTGTGTCTAATGTTGACCCAAGCCATCTTTATGATGTTTTGAAGGACGCCACCCCAGAGCGCACGCAATTTATCGTTACCTCAAAGACTTTCACCACCCAAGAGACGATGAAAAACGCCACCCTTGCCAGAGCATGGCTTGTCAAGGCGGGCTGTTCGCCAGATAGGCATTTCGCGGCTGTCACAGCGGCCCCTGAAAAGGCCGAGGAATGGGGCGTGGAACGTGACCGTGTGTTTGGCTTTGCTGATGGGATTGGCGGGCGTTATTCGCTGTGGTCAGCGGTTGGTCTGCCGATTATGGTGGCGATTGGCACAAAGGGCTTTTATGAGATGCTGAAAGGCGCGCATGATATGGATAATCATGT
>OBNQ01000034.1_pt1 | contig 19998 bp, 28 predicted proteins | sample 1494201 | NCBI WGS metagenome assembly OBNQ01 (sample SAMEA3275557, study PRJEB22092) | marine metagenome | biome: ENVO 01000043; feature: ENVO 00000569; material: ENVO 00002150 | collected 2014-06-21T11:00:00+00 | depth 2 m
GGTCTTTTGCATGGTTGTCAAATCTTGCCACCGCCTTGGCAGGCGCATCTCACCAAACATCTCACCGGCCATCACGCCCCCTTCTGGCACAAAGCCAGCACGCGCAAGGCTGTGTCTGCATCATCGGCATTATAGCGTTTAGAGATTCCATCTTCTAATGCCAGCTCAAAGGCGTGACCCGCCTCGCTTGCCAACAGGATACCGCCGCATAAAACACGCAATATGGCCTCATAATCTTGCGATGGCACATCATTAAAATGCAACCGCACCACATCATTGCCAGATGCCGCGCCTGTCTTATATAACAGCCTGTCTTTGGCCGCATATTGCTTCCAGCTAATGCGCGATAAGGGCACACCTTCTTGCCAAGTCTCAAGACTATCGGCGTTAAATTCACCGCGCTCATCACTCTCAAAATCAGCCAACATTTGCGTGCCACCCATCAGCAGGGATGCCCCTTGATAATCAGGCTCAGGCGCGATTGTAAAGGCTGGCAGAGACAGCCATTGCCAAACCCGCACAAGGCCAAAGGGGAAATGTGTCTCTAGCATGAAAGGCGGCGCAAAATGCACCCCTCGCATCGCCGGTGTAAAGGCTAAATCATGAGGCTCATACAGGCTTGTGGTAATCGGCTTTTTCTTTTTGCCCTTCTTTCCTAATGCGGGCAATGCCAAGCGCAGATCATAGCTTGTCTTGCGCCCAAGCAGGGCAAAGCGCACCTGTGTTGGCACATGGCACAGCAGGGTCTTTGGCTCATGCACCGCGCCCTTAATCGCATGCACATTCAGCGCCGCCCATATCACCGAGATAAGAAAAATGATGAACAGCGCAATCGATAATAATAACAGCATATTATGCTGGATACGCACCGATATTGCGAACACCCCAAAGACCGCGAGGCCTACCATTATGCCGTGGCGCGTTGGCAGCGCATAAACACGCCGCCAATTGACCCGCAAAACAGGTTTACGACGCAAAGCAATCTTCTGAGAGAGTGTGGTGGAAAGAGCCATAATAACTGGGGGTAAAACCACTGCGCCTCTATGGCACAGGCACCTCATCTAGGAGGGTGTCAATCATTTGCCGGCGCGCAGTCTTATCGCCGCGGCCAAGGCGATGATGAAGCGAATGCGGAATAAGCGATTTAACATCATCCGGGATAACAAATGCACGCCCCGCCAAATAGGCAGATGCCCGTGCAAGTGACAATAATTGCTGGCGATAACGCACAGACAAGGTGATATGGCAACGTGCCTCAATCTCATCAGAGAGACTCAACAAATAGCCCAAAATATCATCATGAACAGGGATTGCCGCGACGCTTTCTTGCATTTTGATCACATCTTGCGAGGTGACCACAGCCGCGACCTCATCAGAGCGTCTTGGCGGTTGCATCAGGATCTCTTTTTGGGTCTGTGTATCAGGACGCCCAATCGCTAGCGAGAGCGAAAATCTATCTAGCTGAGATTCAGGCAAATCAAATGTGCCGATATTCTCGCGCGGGTTTTGTGTCGCAATCACCAAAAACGGCTTTGGCAACGCTTTGGTCGTGGTATCAATCGACACCTCACGCTCTTCCATCGCTTGCAAAAGGGCTGATTGCGTCTTTGACGGGGCGCGGTTTAACTCATCCGCGAGCAGGATTTGCGTGAAGACAGGCCCGTCTTTGACCGCAAATTTCCCTGTTTGCCTATCAAAGATAGACAGGCCCGTAATATCAGCGGGAAGAAGGTCATTCGTGCATTGCACACGGTTAAAATCAAGCCCCAAAGCGCGCGCCAATGCCGCAGATAGGCTTGTCTTGCCAGAGCCCGGCACGTCTTCAATCAGCAAGTGACCATCAGATAATAGGCATATCAAGGATAAATCTAGCGCCTCTGCACGCCCCATAAAGACCGCACTGACCGCTTGTTTGATGGTCTCAAGCGAATTTGCATTCTGATTTTCCACCGCAACGACACTCATGATATCACTCCTGAATAGTACCTTCCGCACTCTCATACGTTTGCAACGCGGAAGATGATTGTCTACTAACTTAGTTTTTACTAAATAGCTGGCAAAAGATACTCCTTCCAAAGGATTGACAGCAAGCGATTTTAGCGGCCATCCTATCGCCGCTAACAGATGGTTGCAGGTAGAGCATAATAAAGGGGGCAATAGAATGAGCGTTGTTTCATTTACCAGAATGGATGAAGGCACGAGGCAAGATTACGCCCTCCTCCATAAATTAGAGCAAGATTATATCCAATCCTTGCCAGAACGCTTGCTATCAGCCCTTCAAGCGCTTGATAACAGCCTTGCGGGCTATCAGGTATCGCGCCTTCACCATAGCTTGCAAACAGCCACAAGGGCTGAGGCAGATGGGGCAGATGATGAGATGATTGTCGCCGCGCTTATTCATGATTTGGGCGATGATTTAGCGCCTGAGAACCACTCACAGCTAGCGGCCGCCATTATCAGACCTTATGTGCGGGCCGAGGTGACATGGACCCTAGAGATGCATGGGGTGTTTCAGATGAAATATTACGCGGATAAATTGGGCCTGAACCCTGATGAGCGTGAGAGATGGCGTGACCATCAATGGTTTGATAGCTGTGAGCGCTTTTGCCGGGATTGGGATCAAATGGCCTTTGACCCTGATTATCCGACAAAACCGCTCGCGCATTTTGAGCCGCTATTGCGCGAAATATTCGCCCGCCCTGCCTTTGATCCCGCCATTATAGACGCCCAAGCATAGAGGCATGATAAGAGAGCAGACGCTTATTCGCGTCTGCCAACCTCATATTTTTCAACGCGCGCACGCTTTTCGAAATCAGCATTATTCTCAACCATAATATTGGTCGAGCCCAAGATGCCATCCACAACATCAACACCATTGGTGATTGACCCAAGCGAGCTATTCAGCTTTGCCGTCGCATTATTGCCGCCATCGCTGAGGTTCATGCTTGCAAGCTCCACCTCAAAGACTTCTTGGCCAGCGGCCAGAACCATATCCATATCATCTTCATAACCAACCTGCGGCAAGCCTGCCAAAGACAGGTTGTTGAACGAATCTGTGCCAGACCCAAATGACACACCGTCAATTTCCAAATTAGAGACGGTAAAGCTGCCTGTGGCGGTCGCATCATCATAGGAGATTGAATAATCATAGCTCGCCGTGCCAGAGGCGCTTGTTGCATCAGCTTGCGGCGCAAAGGCAAGGCCGCTTGATTGGAAGCGTACAGAACCTGAATAAGCATCTGAGATTAAATTTGCCATGTCTGGCGGCACATTGAAATGATTAATATAATGACCACCAGCCCCATCAGATAAGAGGCGCATAAATTCAGGACCAGCACCAGAGGCCAGCATCGATACCAGCCTTGTGTCAAGATAGGCGTAATTCAAATCAGTCGGCGCATCTGTTAAATCAAGACCTTGCGCTTCAAGCTGGGCTAGCAAATCTGAATTCCCAAGAATAAGGCCAAACAGGTCATTCACAGATACTTCCGTCTCACCATTGGCGGCTAATGTTTCGGTGACGTTCGCGGTAAAGTCCGCAATCACCTGCGCTTCTACGGTTAGGGCAATCTCGCCAACCGCGTTGCTCGCTGCCTGTGCGGTGCTGGTCGTGCCCCCCTCTTGGCTTTGCGCCGCCGCAGGGGCTTCAACACTTGCCTCTGATAGGATTTGGTCAAGCAAATCAGTTGTGAGCAAGAACGGATCTGATACAGCGCCTGCCGCTGAGATATTCGCACCCCAGCCAGATTGGAAAATATCGACACCAAGCGGGCTTGACGCAGAAGTCACATTAATCGCACCAGACAGTAATATCACATCTGACTCGCCATCTTCTTGCACGCGCCCTGCGACTGTTGTCCCTCGAATAGAAGCTGTCGCATTTGGCAGTTTCAAGATCATTGCCTTTGGGCTTTTCTTGCTGATCTTACCTGAAACGAATTTAAACGCGCCTTTTTTCACAGAGGCCGAAAGGCTGCCCGGCTCATTACTTTGCGGATCATAGATAAATTCATCAAATACCAAAACCGCATTTGGGCCAATGGTAAAGACTGTTTGGTCCTTTAGCAGGATTTGCAAGCTTGTATCAGGGCCGGTGATAATCTCATCATCAAGATAGATAGGATCGCCAATGCCAGCGATGCGGCCCACTTCTGTGCCATCAGGTTCTTGATAGCGCACTTCAATCGCCCCAGAGCTAGCGGCGACAACACCTGATATCGGGCGTTGCAACTGCGCGTGTGCGACCGAAAGCATGCCAAAAAATACAGCTAAAATACAAAGGATACGCGTCATCAATACCACCACTATCATAAGGATAAATCCATCACCCCGAAGATAGTCTATTCAGCGCAATAGGTCAAAAGCATCATCCTTTCGGCCTATAAAAAGATTTATGCTGACCCGTTTGGCGATTAGTCTTCTTTACGCGTGTCCCAATAGTCACTGCCATAATCATGCACAATCTCTTGGCCAGCGGCGATGTCCTTGGTGGCATAAAAGCGCACAAACCGGTTATCATCATCGATCTCCCAGCTCGCATTTGCCTCATCACTATGATTATAAAGCATCCCATGCCCCATCATCAAAAGATAATCCCCCTTCGCACCGGGGCTATCAAAGAGATAATCATTCAGGCGATTAGCTTCCTGCAAATCATCATCATCAATCACAAGATAGGTGCAACGCTCAATCGTCTCATCCTTCGCAATCGGCAAAATTGCGAAAACGCCATGACCATGAATGTCTGAATCTTTAACGATGATTTTCTTTGTTTCACTATTCATTCACTTAACTTCCATAATCCACCCGATAGAATCACACCTTAAAGCACTGTAATATAGGGATTTTATATAATAATGCCGCAACAGATGATAAAGGTGAGCCGTTATAACACACTCTTTTATGCTTTTGGGACAGAAATTCCTCTGCGACACAGCACAAAAAACAGCCTTCGAATCAGGCTTTTGTTTCTAAATTGGAAACAGTCAATTTTTGAAATTTTAAAATTCTATTTTACTTATCAATAATTGCGTAATTTTATAATTAAATGTCTCAATAATAGTGAAAAATTGTAATTTAGTTTTGTTTATTTTTTCTTCAAAAAAGGGGTTTACCTTATGATGCGAAATAGCGAATAACCTTTTCAACAGCCGGCGGTTGGAACTTCCTCCCATTCAATCGTCGGCAAAACCTTATATCATGACACTAGAAGGAAATTATATTATGGCTGAGTTCATTCAATTTCAAAAGCGTATCACATCAAACCTTGTAGGTCGTTTTGTAAAGAACGTACAGGTTTCAAACACACGCCGCGCATTGCAGCAGCTAGATGACAAAACATTGACAGACCTTGGCATCCACCGCGCGCAAATCAATTCATATGTTGCAGAAATCTATAAGGACGCCGCGTAAGGCCCTTATATGATGTGGCTAACAGTGATGCCGCTCAAAACGCATGCAACCTCCTCCCTTGCATGACTGAGCGCAGAGCTGATAGCCCTGCCATCAAAAGCCCTAACGGAAACGTTGGGGCTTTTTTTATGTCAGATTATCGGCATCTGCCTCATTACCCACCTCATTATCCGCCTCACCATCTATTTGGTAATAAAGCCGTCGCATCGCTGTTCTGGCGAGCCGGCGCACCAGATGATTACGCCGTGCCCCTGCCAGCTTCTCGCGTGGTGAAGGGCGCACCTCATGGCAATCAAAGCCATCTGTGATAAGGATACCGCACGCCTCTGCTTCGGGCAGTATCTCGAGGGGAAACTCATCACCGACCGCGAAATAGAAATCATCTGCCCATTCCCGGTATTCTGGCCATTTGTGATCTGATTTGAAATCAGCAACAGATGATTTCACCTCTACCATAATGATGGTGCCATCCTTGCCAAGGCAGGTGATATCAGGGCGTCTATTTGTTTTTAGGGTGAATTCTGGCAAGCAGGCATAACCGCGTTCAGCAAAATAGCGACTGACAGCCAAGACAATACGATGTGCGTCCATATGTGCCGCTCCCCTTAAAAACAACCAGCTTTTTAGTCTTACGATTGCGGTTACGGCAAGGCAATCAGAACTTCATTACGACGAAGCATTGGCGGCGTCCACGGCCCATTATATACGGCGAAATGCGCTGGCCCATCATGTGCGAGCCCTGCCTCACGCAACGCATCTCGCAACTTTGCCTCATGGGCGGCGAAATTAGCCACACCTTTTGCCGCTCTAACCTCACCCGAAAACCTGATAGCCGCAAAGCGTGTCATGATTTGTTTATCAAGGCGCACATAGGGGCTTTGCGGTCGCGGCAATGTATTGGCTTGATAGCGGGGCGGCATAAAAAACCGCACTTCCCACACATCCATGCCCCCGCCCTCTAGCGCGTCACCTTCAATCAGGTGAGTTGTCACAGGGCTGGTCATGCCAATTTTTTCCTGTCCCGCATTTGCCCCAAAAATATAATTGGCAAGCGGCCGGAAAGCCGCAGATGACGCATCACGCCATGTATCGCCCTGCACACGCACAGAGGCGATTAACACCTCATCATAGCGGCGAATCTCTGCATTCACCGCCTTCAGGGCTTGCGGTGACGCCTCCCTTTTATAAGATGGCTCATCAGATGCCATAACCATGCCTCCGGCCAAAAAATAAAAGGCGGCAATAAGGAAAAGAACTCTTTTTATCATCATAGAAATATTTACGCCAAAACAGGCTAAATGGTTTCCTATAAGGGGTGATTTATCTGTGTCACAGCGCTTGCCTTCTTGGCTAAAAACTGTCAATTTTAACTATGATTTCGAACCTATATAGTCATTATGGTAGCCGGCTGACGACTGGCACGTCTGAGCATCTCTATGATGCGCTGTTGCAAGATGAGGCGCTGGCGCCGTTTTTTGCGAATGTAGATATGGATAATTTGCGTGAACATATGGCCGACTTTATCGGTTCTGTGACAGGCGGCCCGAAAATCTATGAGGGACGGCCGATGGATAAGGCGCATGAAGGCTTTGCTATCACGCCCTATCATTTCCAAAGAGTGGCCCTTCACCTTCATAAAGCGCTGATAACGGCCGGCATTAGCGCGGCGCACGCAGAGGCTATTTTGGCTGAAATCGCGCAATTACGCGGCGCCATTGTCAATCAAAGCGACTAATCAGGCGATAATGCGGTAAAACATTATCACGCCTGATATAAGGCACATGGTGATAAGTAAGCGTTGGAATTGGGCTGATGATAAACGCTTAAACACCCATAGCCCTATCTTTGCCGCAACAAGCGCGACGGCCACCGCAATAGCGCTCAAATAAAGTGTCTCAGCTGTATAAGCGCCTTTTATCGCCAGCAATATACCGGCGAGTGTCAATAAGGTTAGATTATAACATTGCAAAATCGTGCGCGTATCTTGCTTCTCACGGTCACGCGCCGCATACCACATGGTCGGCAAAGCGCCTGACAATGCCGCGAGCCCGCCAAGAAAGCCGCCTATAAAGCCAACAAGCGCGTCAATGACAACAAACCGCCCTTTTAAGCGTGGCAACTCAGCGCGCGTGCTGAAATAGCCGCCATAGACAAGCAATAAGGCCGCGACAAGTATCCGCAAATGATCTGCCGACAAATAGACAAGCGCCCAAATACCCATAGGCACCCCCAAAAGACCGGGGATTGTGAGGCGGATAATAGCCTTTTTATTGGGTAGAATATGCTGATAAACCGTGAACATACCAAGGATGCCCGCAAAAATAGACAAGGCCACAATCACCGCCACAGCCTGCAAAGGTGGCATGACAGCAAGAAAAAACCCAAGCGCGAACAAGGCTGAACCAAAGCCTGCCAAGCCATTCACAAAGCCCGCAGCCAAGGCCCCTATCACCAATAATAGATATAATTCCAAGATATGACGCCCGCATTACCTGCCAAAGGTTAAATATAGGGCAATCATCACTGAGTGCTTTGGAATTGGCTAGCGTTATTTTGTCAATCGACTATGATTAGAGGGCAAGTGATGCCCTCCCCTCATGAAAAGGCTCTATCAATGGACATTTATGTTGATGCAGATGCGTGTCCGGTAAAGGATGAAATCATCACCATCGCCTTGCGTCACAAAAAGACCGTCTACATGGTGTGCAATGGCGGCATTCGCCCCTATGGCCATGAGCTTATTCAGCTGGTGATTGTCCCGTCCGGCGCAGATGAGGCGGATAAATGGATTGCTGAGGCGATTACCGCCGGTGATGTGCTTATCACCAATGATATACCTCTTGCGGCGAAAGCGGTTGAAAAACAGGCCATTACTTTGCGCCCTGATGGCTCACTTATTCATGAGAAAAATATAGGCAATATACTCGCCACCAGAGATTTAATGGCAGATGTGCGTGCCGCAGACCCGTTTCACCAATCAAAATCAAAGCCTTTTTCAAGCAATGATAAGGGCCGCTTTAAACAACAGCTTGACCAATTCTTGCGCCAATAAAATTGGCCCATAAGATCGACAATAAAATTGTCGGCAACATCACTATAAGGACCCTTATAATGGAACAATTTATCTATAAGATTTGCCCCACCCCTCTTTGGCAAGACGCGGTTGAGGCTGGCAGATTTGAAGGGGCTGGCATTGATATCCAAGATGGCTATATCCATTTCTCAACCGCCGCGCAAACCGCTGAGACATTGGCTTTGCATTTTGCCGGCCAAGAGGGGCTGACGCTTGTGCAAGTTGATGTTGCCAGCCTTGATATCAAATGGGAAGCCTCACGCGGCGGCCAGCTTTTCCCGCATCTCTATGAGGCATTACCGCTATCGGCCGTGACAGCAAGCTGGCAACTTGCCATTGGGGCAGATGGCGCACATATACTACCTGCACTCGCATAGAAATTTATAGAAGATAAAAGAAGGCATAATATGGAAAATCCATCACCAGATCAGCTAGACCAGATGATTGAAGCAATCTTTGTGCGTTGTGATAAATTGCGCGAGGATAATGATCTTGATTATCCGGGCAATCTTATCGGCTTTACCGAACTTGTGCGCCTAACCTTTGCCGGTGATGCGCAAGGCCGCGCGATTTTTGAGACGATGGATGAGGAACTGCTGGATACATTGTTCAAATTATATGATGAGCGTCGCATCAAAAAACAGACCCAAGGGGAGGCGTCAGATATATGAGCTATCAGCATGAAATGATTGACTATGTCGAATATCCCGCGCGTGATATCAAAGCCACAAAGGCCTTTTTTATAAAAGCTTTTGACTGGCAGTTTACCGATTACGGGCCTGACTATACCGCCTTTAATCGTCATGGTGTCGAGGGTGGTTTTTACAAAAGTGACGCACAATCTGACTCAGATAAGGGCGCGGCTTTGGTCATCTTTTATTCTGAGAGCCTTGAGGCAACGTTAGATAAGGTCACTATGGCAGGCGGCGCCATTAAGAAAGATATTTTTGACTTTCCGGGCGGCAGACGCTTTCACTTTACCTGCCCGTCAGATAATGAATTTGCCGTCTGGTCGGATAAATAAATGAGAGAATAAAACAGCGCCATTGAGGCACAAAGCAAAACAGCGCCAATAAGGCGCTGTTTGGTAGGTCAGTAGATGGTGGAGCGTACAAGGATTGAACTTGTGACCCCCTCGATGTCAACGAGGTGCTCTCCCGCTGAGCTAACGCTCCTCACAGCCACCTAATGAGGCTTGTAAATAGGCGATTGCTGGGTATATTGTCAAGCCTTTAATCGGACCTGCAGATAAGATTTGTCGTATGAACCAACCGCCAAATGACATAACCAAGGACATAGTTTCAAAAGAAGAGATGACGCATCTGCAAAGCGCGCATCGGGCCCTGCAAGACATCCCACCTTTTGCCCTCATCAGCGGGCAACAAGCAGGGCCTATCATCATCTCTGCCCCGCATGGCGGCCTGATATATCCGCATGATCTCTATGATATGACTGAGGATAGCCTGCGCCGTTTTCGCTCTCTTGAGGATATTGGCACCGCCCTCATCGCACAAGGTCTAAGGGCCCCCACACGCACGATTATCACAGCGTGCGTCGCCAGAGGCATCATAGACCTTAACAGACCGGCCTATGCGCTAGACCCTTTGCTTTGTGAGGGGGATAAAACACCTCTGCCACATAATGATCCCTACGCGCCTTATGTGATGGCTGGCTATGGGGTGATACCACGCCTATCTGGGCAAAGAGAGCCCTTGCATCACGGCATGATCTCACAAGATAGCACCGATAGGCTTATCAGCCAGTTTCATAAGCCTTACCATCAAAAACTAGCCACGCTTTTATCATCTGCGCACCCACAAGGCCTGTTGCTTGATATCCACTCAATGCCAGAGGCGGCGGCAGGTAAGCCGCTACCTGATTTCATTTTTGGCGATGATTTTGGCGCAAGTTTGCCAGATGAATATCGCGTCATCATCGATGAATTTATGCGCCAAACACCCTATAGCTTTGGCTGGAACCACCCTTATGCAGGCGGTTATATTACGCGCAATTTTGGCGGGCGGCACAGCCCTCATCACGCGCTTCAGATTGAGATTAATAGACGCCTTTATGCCGGCGCCAAGATGCGTGTAAGCCACGAGGCGATGAGCCGCATCCAGCAAATGCTAGATGCGCTTATCAGCCGGATTGAAACAGCACAGATAGATTTGGTCGCCGCGCAATAGGCGGTTATTTTGCGTAAGGGTTTTTACCTTTACGCATCACCATGCGCACAGGAATACCATCGAGCCCAAAATCTTGACGCAGACCGCCGATGAGATAGCGCAGATAATGTTCTGGCAAATCAGCTGGACGGCTCACAAAAAGCGCAAATGTAGGCGGGCGCGATTTGACCTGTGTCATATAGCGAATACGCAAACGACGACCTTGGACCAATGGCGGCGGGTGCGCCTCTAGCATCGGCTCTAGCCACCTGTTCAGACGACCTGTTGAAATACGCGTATTCCAAACACGTTGAATGGCCAAAATAGCTTTGAATAATTTATCAACACCCTTGCCATGCATCCCTGAGATAGGAATCACAGGAATACCGCGCAATTGCGCCAAAGACGTCTCAAGCCTGTCATGGATTTGTGTCAGAGCGGCCTGCTTATCTTCCACCGCATCCCACATATTCACAGCGATAACCAAGGCACGGCCTTCGTTTGCAACATGGCGGGCAATGGCCATATCTTGCTTATGAGGCGGCTGGCGTCCATCTAGCATCAAGACACAGACTTGCGCATATTGAATGGCGCGCTCCGCATCATTGACCATCAAGCGTTCGACCGCATCAATGACACGCGCTTGGCGCCTGATACCAGCGGTATCAACCAGCTTGAAATCTCTTCCCATATAGGAAAATGGCAGGGCAATGGCATCTCTGGTAATGCCGGCCTCTGGGCCTGTTAACAGCCTGTCTTCGCCTATCAGAGTGTTGACGAGGGTTGATTTACCCATATTCGGGCGCCCGATAATCGCGAGTGATAGTGGCGCTTCATCATCCCCTTCGACCCACATTTCAGGCCCGTCTTCCTCATCGAGGATGATTTCTTCAACCTGATCGTCCTCTGCCTCATCTTCATCTTCGCCAAACAACACCGCTGTCAGGCCAAGCTTATCAGCTTCTTCCAAGATGGCGTCGTGCAAATCGACAAGACCTTCACCATGCGCCGCTGATACAGGCACAGGCGTGCCAAGACCAAGCTCCCATGCCTCTGCGGCCCCAAGCGAGCCTTGCTTGCCTTCACATTTATTGGCAAGCAAAATCACAGGACGGTTGGCACGGCGCAATTGACGCGCAAAGAAATGATCATCCGGCAGTAAACCCGCACGCGCATCAATCACCATCAAGATAATATCAGCCAACTCAATCGCCCGCTCTGATTGCAGGCGCATACGCGCGGCAAGTGTGCCTTCTTTGGCTTGTTCTAGGCCGGCTGTGTCAACCAGACGAAACGACATGCCAGCAAGTGTGCCATCGCCTTCACGCCTATCACGTGTCACACCAGGCTGGTTATCAACAATCGCATGTTGTCTGCCAGTTAGACGGTTATATAGGGTCGATTTACCAACATTTGGCCGACCAACAATTGCAATTGAAACCATAATTTTTAACGATACACACTCAGTTTGCCCTTGCTTGAGATCACTACCATCATATTTTGCGCAACCGCAGGGGCAGTGGTCACAGGACCAGGGGTTGAAAATTCATTGATTGGCGTTCCATCGGCCGCATCAAAGACATGGACTTTGCCGCCGCGACCAATCACAAACACATTGCCAGAGGCCACAATTGGGCTGACATATCTTGGCACAGTCTCAGAGGCGATAACGCCCAATGGGAGGGCACCTGGCAGCTCTGCTGACCATCTAGCGGCACCATCTTGGCGGCGCAGGGCATATAGGCGCCCCTCAATGCTCATCACATAAATCGTATCACCCGCCAGCCAAGGCTGTTCAATCGCGGTCACAGGCTGTTCCCAAATATCAATGCCTGACAGCGCCTGATAGGCGACCATACGACCTGATTGGGCAATCACAAAAATCAGCTTGCCATCATGCACAGGATGCGCGCGCACATCGCCTAACTCTTGTAAGGGTGTGCGCGGGTTAAAGCTTGCCAGACTATCTGTCCAAACCAAATCACCTGTGGCCGCATCAAAGACAGACACCTCACCACCAGCGCCCGCAAGGACAACCTCACCTGCCGCAAAAGCAGGGGCAGGTGCGCCAAATACAACCGTATTAGACGATAGGCCTGAGCGTTCCCATAAAGGGGCGCCTGTCTGGCTATCATAAACAAATAGGCGGCCGTTAATATCCGTGACCATCACCGCCTCATCAGACAATAATGTCGGCCCACCTTTGAGGCGTTCATTATGCGTGACTGACCATAGCATCTCGCCTGTTTCTGGTGAGAGCGAGACAAGATCATAAAGGCTTGCATGCGCCATAAGCTGGGTTTCATTTGCCGCCATACCGCCAACAACGCCTGCCCACGGATCATCGCTCATCTCTTCGACAAAGACTGACCAGCGCGGCGTGCCATCTGCGCCATTAAAGGCGTGAAGCATACCGTCCGCGCCAAGCGCATAGACCGCATCATGGGCGATAATCGGCTGTGCCAATTCAACAGTGGCATCATCTATGCCTGCAACAGAGGCTGTCCAACTAACAGATAGAGGCCATTCCAACGATAGATGACCACCTGCATGACCAGCATCCACACCCGCATGACCAAACAGCGCATTTTGGCTCACACCCCCAAGCGCCACACCTTCATCACGCGCCCCTGCCTCAATTTGCACAATTGGCAATTCAGGCAAAATAGAGGCCCGCTCACCTGGCAAGATAAGCTCAGGGTCACTGCAAGCGGCCAGCGTGCCCAAAAGAGCCATCGGCACAAGGGCAGAGATGAGAGGTGAGAAAAATTTTCTAGCGTTGGACATGTTCAGCCAGCTATTCCTTGCTATCAAGCACCAATGATAAGGTGGCCGCGCGTTGACGCAAACCATTTGGTACATCTTGCAATTGATTAATCTTTTCAAGATAGCCCTTTGCGCCCGCAACATCGCCTTTGCGCAACGACAAATCAGCCATCAACTCAAGCGCGAGACCTTGCGTTGCACCAGCGCTCTCAGCAATCGGTGCAACCAAAGCCATCAAATCATCTGTTGCACTCTCTGACGGGGCGTTGGTAACCGCTAGCATAGTGGCGAAATCACGATAAATATCTGCCACCGCACTATCTTGTGCGATTGCCACATAGATATCATAGGCGGCGGCCTTATCATCGATGCTTACAAGCTCAGCCGCTGTCACAAATTGTGCCAGCATCTCATAACCGCCTGCCAAATCGCCTTCAGCATTTTGCAAAGCGGCGCCAATTTCATCTTCGCCCAGCGCGTCAAAATAAGCATTTGCCGCCTTGGTGCGAACTGAATCTTGATAAACCCCATAACCTTGAACAGCCACAACCACAGCGACAACCGCCGCCGCAAACGCTATGATAATCTTACCATATTTTGCAAACAGCGCTTTCATGCGCTCCTGTTTCAATTCTTCATTAATTTCATCAATAATATCAGCCATGCTTATACCGCTATCTTTATCGCCAACAGAGCGTTGCCCCTTTGAGGACAGACCACTCATAAAAAATTTAATATCACATTAGGGATTGATTTTACCCCCTAGAGGCCACACCATATAGGATATCGTATAAAACAGCCAGACTTAAACGCACATCGTCGCTTAAAAAATACGGCCACTTAAAAAATACGATTTCCATCGCGGCACAATATCGCGGCATAAGGCGGCACAAGCAAAAAGGGCCCTGTAAATTTATGAGCCAAATTCTGACACAGAGACGCAAGGACCGCCCTTTTTATTTCTCAAAACCAGAATTCACTGCGATTGTTGCCACCTATTCGTTGCGTGTTGCCGCCGCTGAATGGCGCGATTATGCGCTTGATAACACACCCAAAACAGCCTTCTTCTCAATCTATAAAAACAGCCAAGAAACACCTGTTTTCATCATTGAAAAGCATCGCCCGCAAGGCAAGGAAGACCCGCTCTTCCTCTTGCGCGATCGCAAACGTGTGCTGGCACGCTCATCAAAGCTGCAACGTGTGCTAGAGCATTTTGACCGCCTGCCTAAATTGGTCAAAAGCTAAAAACCGCCCTCTCCCCAGATACCCCGCTAGCGCCCTAGAGGCGAGCGGTAAGCATGTGCATATTTTGCTTAAATATTTTGCTGAAATATTTTACTGGGCCAACTATTTTTCATCTTGAACATTAGTGAATACTTTATTAGAACAAATAGTGAACAAAAAGACAGAAAACAGACCAAGATAGAGGGACAGCATAGAGAAATGGGGGCTTTTAAGAAAGAATCAACGGCGCGCACTGAACCTATCTCACCGACGCTTTTGCAAGATTTGCAACAAGAAGGGCTAGATGTGTTTTGCTGGTGCAATCGTTGCGGTCATAATGCGGAAGTCTCCCTATCTGTGTTCTTAAAACGGTTTGGCCCGCTCTATCCTGTGCCCGAGTTGGGGCAATCAATGAGGTGCAAAAATTGCCAAGCCAATGATATCGCAACGCGCCCTGCTTGGCCCTCTTATGGCGGACAAATGGCCCGTCACAACCAGTAGCCACAACCAGCAACCATAATCGATAAATGGATATTGCGTGCGAGGCTGAAACGCATTAAAACCAGAAGAGTTAGCAAATAAGGAACCTTGAAAAATGAACCAGAGTGAAATCACAAAGCTTGAAGCCTATTTGAAAAACCGTTTCAGCAATCAAGATATTGCGCTGATTCATCGCCCGCAAGCCAGCGACTCAGTTGAATTTGAGATTGATGGCGAGACTTTGGGCATTGTCTATCGTGATGATGAAGATGGTGATGTTTGCTATCATGTCCAGCTGACGGTGCTTGCTGAAGACTTATCCTAGTCGCAGCCCCAGCAACAGCTTCATTTTGCGCATTCCCAACCTGTCTTTCACCTCTTTAATGCCGATTGCCTTTGTGGTGATTTGGGCATCCGCCTTTATATCGGCCAAGGCGATTATTGCGGATGCGACGCCCTTTGCCGCGCTCAGCTTTCGGTTTGCGATTGTCACCAGCAGCTTTGCGCTTTTATATGTGGTGCTTGCCAGAAAACAATGGCTAACCCTGACACAGATGGGCCATGCGGCTATCACAGGAATGCTCTTTCACGGCTTTTATCTAGGCGGTGTTTTTTGGGCCCTTAGCACAGGCCTAAGCGCCACGCTCGCCGCCTTAATTGCCTCGCTTCAGCCTATCTTTGTGGCCTTACTAGCGGGCCCGTTATTGAAAGAGGTCATTGGCCTTCGTCAATGGGGCGGCATTGTGATGGGCTTTACAGGCGCGGTGATTGTCATCGGTTTTGATATTGGCGGGGCGATACCGCTTGCCGCACTTCTTATCTGCATCGGCGCGCTTGGCTCTTCGATTATTGGCACCTTGTACCAAAAGAAATTTGGCCAAGATTTGCCGCTTATCCCTTCTAATATCATGCAGGCATTTGCGGCAACATTACTTCATTTACTGCTTATCAGCTTGTTTGAGATGCCGTCTATCAACTTTACCCCTAACTTTATCACCGGCATGGCATGGCAGATACTCGCTGTGTCTTTTGGGGCTTATGTGATGCTGATGGTGCTGTTAAAGCGCGGCACGGCGAACCAAACATCTAGCCTGCTATTTCTCGTCGCACCGATTGCCGCTTTGCAAGCATGGCTCGTACTAGGCGAGCTATTAACGCTTGCTGATATAGCTGGCCTTTGCCTTGCTTCTATTGGGGTGTTTATTGCCACCAGACGACCGCAAGCCTAGCCGCCCTTAATCGGACGCTACCGCCTGCTCTACATTGGCTTGGACGATGATATCATCAATCAGACCATTCGCCAGCAACTCGCCCATCTCGCCAGGCTCAATAAAGATGCCAAATTTATCAGACCCGTAGAGGTTCGCCGGCACCCAGCCAAAGGCAAAGGGTGTCTTTTTCGAAAAACACTGTTTGGCCATCGTCATAAGCTCTTCGGCATCTTGATAATCATGACTAACGGCAAGCGCGGCGGCATGTGGACGTGGGCGACCGCCAGCCACTGACATTTTCACTTCCATCGTGATAATCAAATTGCGCGCATCCATTTTCGCCTGATAGACCGATAGCTGGCCTTGATAATCCTCACTCAGTTCAGCAAGGCTGACAATATGACATTGCGGGGCTGATAGGTCCAAATCACTCATAGCTAGGTCTCTTCAATTACTGGTGCGCGTATCGAGGTCTGAGCTATAGCACAAATGATTGATAATAATCACGCGCTTTATATCGCTCATCTCTCTATAAGCCCGCATGCCCCACGCATGTCCGGCCCACATGCCCCACCCACATGCCTCACCCACATGGCGGAAAACAAGATGGCCGAGCCTTGTGCCACGCGCCTTATTACGGTTCTCTTTAAGGCAGGTTTAACAATCATGAAAGGAGGTGGTCCAATGTCTAATGTTGCGATCCTTAAAACATCAGCTGGCTTTGTAACTTTATCTGAGGAGCAATCTTCTCTGAAAGGTGCCAGCCACGTTTAGGTGACTGATACGATCAAGCACCAAACAAAGCGATGTTTGTGTGATTACAAGATGAGAAAGGCACCCTTTTCGATATAGGGTGCCTTTTTTTATGGGCTCGAAACCCGCCCCTTATTGCGCCAATGCCCATAGGACAACCGCGACCGTCAATAAGATAAGCGAGCGATTTAACAAAAGGCTTGTGCCCATTTGGGTCTTTAACAACGCCCCTGCCCAACACCACAAGCCATGAAAGACAATCTGGGCAACAAAAAAGCTCAAAGGGGCGAGGGCATAACGCTCAAAGGCTGTATCAAACCCCACAATAAATTGCGTATAAGCAAGAGACGCCATCACCCATGCTTTGGGGTTGAGGGGATGGACCACGAGACCTTGCAAAAACCGCATTGGCGCGATTTTCTGTGCGCCCTTGCCGCCATTATGCCACCCACGAAAAGCGAGATAACAGAGATAAGCCGCTGAGATAAATGAGAAAATTGTCGCCGCCAGAGGCACAGAGACTAACACCGCGCCAAAGCCAAAGCTGATCGCAAAATTCACAACCAGCGCGCCCCCAAGCAGGCCACCCAAAAAGCCCATATTCGCCCGAAAGCCATAGGCCGCCCCTGCGGACATAGCCAGCAAATTAGCTGGCCCCGGCGTGCCTACCATCAAACTAATAAATGCCCATAGACCAAAATAGGGGGCGAGTGTGTCAAATATCAGCATGATTATTTGGGCGCCGTGCGATACGGCTCTTCAAAATCAAGAAACACATCCTCAGCCAGCGCATCCTTATACCAGCTTTGCACCGCCTCATGCGATAAGACACGCGCCTGATAGGCCGCTAGCGTCTTTGAGACTGGCAAGCCATAGGTCTGAATACGCGTCATCACAGGCGCATAAAACGCATCTGCGGCAGTAAAATCACCAAACAAATACCCCTCACCCAGATAAGGCGCAAATAATGTCTCAAGGCGCGCCATATCATCACGCAGCCCCTTATGCTCAGCATATAATCGCTTGCCGACATCTGTCAAATCAACCCCGATATTCATCAGGCAATGCGTGCGCAAGTCTGAAAAGCCTGAATGCATGATAGCGGCCAATTCGCGCGCTTTGGCACGGGCAAGCCGCTCTTCTGGCCAAATGCCTGCCTCTGGATAGGCCTCATACAGATAGTCAGCAATCGCAAGGCTATCACCGATGAGCGTGCCCTCTGCCGCCAAGGCTGGCACGGTGGCAGACGCATGGAGGCCTGCCATCGTCTTTTTGAACTCATGATGCGCGTCAAACCCATCAAAGGGCACAAGGATTTCTTCAAAATCAATCCCGCAAGCACGCAGTAAAACCCATGGCCGCATGGACCAAGAGGAATATGTTTTATTGCCGATATAGAGCTTCATAAGCCGTCCTTTCCCCCACCGCCTTTGCGGCTAGTGGTCTTTGTGTGATGTGTGACCGTCTTGCCAAAATGGCACCATCGCATGCCACACCCCATCGCGCAAAAAGCGATGATAACATGCGGCCACAATATGGATGCCGATAAACCAATAGCTTGCGAGGACAAATAATTCATGCAGGCCCACCACGCCTTGGATTAACCAGCCATCCTCAAAACCAAGCCAAAAGACCAGCCCTATCAGCAAACCTGAGAGCGCAATGCCCGCAAGGCTTACATACATGGCGCCATGCACAATCCGTGCCGCCAGCTTTTGGACAGGGGGCGTTGTGGCTGGCAAGGCAGATGTTTGCGTGCGCTTCATATAGGCAAAACGCACCCCTAGCAGGAGGACAAACACCCCGGCAAAGACGACCTCAAAGCGCAGAAGATCGCTATCTGCCAGCTGGTCAAGATCATCAATCTGCTTTGCCACCCCATAGGCAAACAGCCCCACAAACCCCCAATGAAACAGCTTCGCCAGACGACTATAATGGGCGCTAGGCTGCGGGGGTGATGTATCGCTCATAAACAACTCTCCGGGGGCTTTGTGTCTATAAGCTAAAGCCTAGCGCATAAACGCCGCTAGCGACAATCGGAAATGGGGCTGGGGTGCTGGGCGGTGTTTTGGATATTTGCTTATTTGTTCGTATGATCCACTACGTATTGTCTCCAACCCGCCTTTTTCTTACCCCCCTTTGAAAACATAGCAATTTCGATTTCCTCACTAGATGTATTGAGCTTGGATGCTAATTCTTTTACGTAGCTACAATAAGTTTCATAGTTCTTAACGCAATTCCACTTGTTAACTTGGCCGGCGTCAGAGAGGTAAACTATATTTTCACCTGTAAGCAAATTAATAGATTTAGATGTCCACTGATCCATAATGTCGCCATTATGAGACGGCTCGCAAAAGAAGATTAGCTTTGTAAAATATGCGGCCCCCATACCCAGTGGTTTGGGCTGTTTCCAAATTTGATCAAAACGCTTATAGGCGTCGAAAGGTGTCAAAATATCAGAGCGCATATCTCTTATAATTGGCTCTATTTCTTTGAAGCGATTAAATAACATGACGCCATGATTTCTTCTTTGCACTCCCCAAGCCATAATCGCCACCGCGCATTCCCAGTCTCTCCACCCGCTTTCGAATTGGCATAATTCTTTTAACTGGGTACGTGTCATTTGACCCTGCGGAAGCTCGGTAACTGGATAATTTTTGTCTAATTGCGGTGACACATCCCCCCACCACTTTTTGATATCAAAACCAACTAATTGTTCTTTTTTCGTTGCATCGGGCAGATGCCGACAAAAAACCTCTAAATGCTCTTCTACAAATGCATTCATCTCTCTTCCCCTCCCAAATAATTTTGCCGCAAACACACAGCTTTACGCGCGTCTTTTAGGACGCGGCACTAATGCACCGTTACAATTTGGACAAATATGGTCTGTTGCCTTTGCGCAATTCGGGCAAAA
>OBNQ01000035.1_pt1 | contig 19726 bp, 18 predicted proteins | sample 1494201 | NCBI WGS metagenome assembly OBNQ01 (sample SAMEA3275557, study PRJEB22092) | marine metagenome | biome: ENVO 01000043; feature: ENVO 00000569; material: ENVO 00002150 | collected 2014-06-21T11:00:00+00 | depth 2 m
TATATCTAATTGTTGCTTTCTTTAAATCATAGTTATTTGTTCTTTCTGAAACTTTTGTTAAAAGATTAATACCTGCTTGATATGTTCCCTTCTCTGTTAACTTTACTTGTAAATGACTAGGAATCGGCTCACCTGCGGCTTCTAGAGCAGGTCTAGGTATTTCATTGATGCCGAAAATTGGGATTAAAAGAGAATTGGACCAAGGACTCATACACATCATTCCACACGAAGCATTACCTATGACCACGCAATGGAATTTAGTTTGGCGTAAGAATAAAAAACTAAGCCCAGTGGCATCGAGTTATCTCGAGTTTCTAGAAAGTAGACTTTCGCATTTCACTTCCAAGTTCAATCGTTAAATTTGCGCTCTATGAAGAGAATATATACCCTCGTTTTTGCCTCCTTTTTATTGTTCAATTGTACTTCGGACGAGAAGCGTCTTGAAATGCAAATGGATGCCATTTTAGAATGGATCGATGAAAGTGGACTTGAATTTACCGCCAGCGGCAGTGGGCTGTATTATCATGTAGAACAAGCAGGGAATCCAAATCGTATTCCAGATAGCACGAATGATGTCAGCTTCAAGCATGTAGGGTATTTGCTCGATTCAAGCATTTTCTCGAACGGTTGGTCTGCATCAAACTACATTCCACTTCCGGCACTAGTTGAAGGTTTTCAAGAGGGATTAAAAATCATTGGCGAAGGCGGTCGTGCGGTCATTATCTTCCCATCAACCCTCGGGTATGGTGATAATGAACGTGCTACGATTCCTGCCTACAGTCCACTAATCTTCCGAGTGGAACTGGTTAGCTACTACTAAACAGGGATAACTTTTACTTCTTCACAATCTTTGCTTAAGACTGATATTTAGCAAGAATTTACATGGAAACTAAGGTCCATGTACTCCCCTATTCCTGCTTGTCTCCTCTTTTGGGGCATCCCTTTTCTGTTTACTCCAACCACCGACCATTCGGCCTATTTTTCGGGGCAATCCTACGCTGAATTCTCTGAATTTAAAATGGGGCTGAGGCAGGCCAAAAACTTTGGACTGGAATTGGAAAACAGAAGACTGATAGACTTCAGACAGCAGTCCATCGCCGTAAGTACGGGCATCTCATTACATGAGCATCTTAGCTTTATCACCGGCCTACAGTTCATTCGTTCTTTTCACACTAGCGTATCTCATACCCAGGTTCATCTAAACACGAGCCTTTTATCCAGCCAAGAATTGACTCAATCACTGGTTTACGTCTCCCTTCATCCTGCTCGACAATCATTTGAATTTAAAGCAGCCCACCTTTACGAACTCGACCCCCAATGGCGCCTTGGCATGGAATGGGACTCTAAAAGCAATGCCTTGCAAATCCTCACCCATTACACTACCGATCAAGTTCTACTGTCTTTCAGTCTTGCACCCGAATACCAAAGGCTTGGATTCGCCCTAAAATACCATCAACTGTGGATTCAAATAGCATTGAATACGGGCACTACGATAAATGCACCTGTACTCTTAGGACAATGGTAAGAATCCTCTTATTCTTGCTGTTGGCCCCTGTTTTTGGGTTTTCTCAGGTACCCCGTGAAGCGCTCACTAAAGAAGCTTTAGAGGTTATAGATACCTCTTCCCTAAACAATATCTCTGCGCAGCACCTTTGGCAGATATTTGGGCTCCCCAAAGACGCTATATTTCACTTCATTTCTTACCGAAACACCTTCGGTTCCATTGCACATACCAGCGAATTGTATTACATAAACGAGCTAGATACACTCACCATAGAGTACCTACTAGATATGTTTCCCCTAAAACGGGATGTGGAGCATTCACGAGGTCAGATTGTTTCAAAATCTAGCCTCGGCAATGGTACTGTTCGGTTGAGCAGTTCACTTCTCATGAGACACCACAGACACCGCGCTGCTCTTCATACAGTATTAGAGAATTTCAAGCCTACTTACAACGGGTATGTTTCTAGTTCAACTAAAAACTCAAAATGGTTGATTGGCGATTTCTCTTTGCATTGTGGACAAGGAATTCTTCTAGGTAGACCGGGTTTCCCTTCGCCAACAACCAACGAATACTTTCGCTTTGGTCTAAGCGGACAAACTGGGGTATCCTCCTCGGGAATGTATCGAGGTGTTGCTTGGCGACTTCAAAACAAGAGCTACACCTTTCTCGGTGCGTTAAGCCAGACCTCGCCGCTTCTAATTTGGCAGAAGAACCATAGCGTCCTAGCCTATGGCGCAGGACTCAAAGGCAGTGAATGGACCGTCTTTGGGAAATACTATGAAGGACCTTTTCGCATGTTCACTGAAGTAACTCGGGAAAAACAGCACGTTGGAGGAAATCTCTTGTACCAAGATGTATTGTTTGAACTCAACGTACTGCGAACTACGCAAGGTTTAAGTACCCGAAAGTACTTGAGCTGGCAAGACCACTTCGGGCGTTGGCATGTGATTCATAATGCCGGGGTACTTCGAGTACAACTTCAAAATAAAAATCTGAGAGTCTTTGTGAACGAGCACAGTTCGGGAGCGTTGGAACGCTCGTATCGATGGAAACTTCAACTCCAGCGCTCCAAAATAAATTATGATTTGCATTGGCATCAAGGAACCTATGGGCTTAGCGTTCGTCATTCATGGCTCCATGGACCCGCCAAGTACCATCTTTTGTTTGCTGCGGTAGATTACCGAGGTAGTCCTATATGGCTCGGTGTTCCTGCTGCGAGAGGATACCTTGGAGCATTAGCTATACATGAGGATTTTAGTGGGATAGTCGCTAAAGTGGCTATCGGGCCACTACAGATGGGCACGACAATCAACTTTGAAAATATCCCCAAGAGCACACTACAAATGAGCTATTTCACCTCACTATAGTTGAGTAAAATGGTTCCAAAATTCGGGATAGCTTTTCGCCACAACCGATGGGTATTTTATAGTAATAGGAAACCTTAAGGACAACGGCGCTAAAGACATGGCGACCCTGTGGTCTTCTAAAGAATCATAGGACTTAGGCCCGCCAGTGAATTCGCTAGGATAATCTGTACAAGCCAAACTGTCTCGAGAAGACTTTACTGTGATACCTAAGGTGTGCGCCAATTGCTCCAAGGCCGCGATACGATTCGTTTCCTTGGTTTTTAGTGTTTGTAGACCGTGGATTTCAAAAGGTACTTTATTAACCAACAAGGTTGTGATTAAGGCCTGTGCTAGATCTGGTTCGGATATCAAATTTGCTGTGAACTTCCCCAACGGGAGTGCAGCCTTTTTGGTCAGCATCAAGGAGCCGTTTTCGAAAGTACTCTTCACTCCCAAAGGCTCAAAGTAATCCAATACTCGACTATCCCCTTGAAGGCTCTCTGGCTTAAATCCCAACAATTCAATGTTTGCCTCATTCGACAGCGCCACCACTTCGCACCAAAAGGCAACTGCAGACCAATCGCGTTCAATGAATAGCTCCACCTTCTTTGGTTGTTGACCTGCACAAATTTTAAATTCCTCAGCGGTTAGTAGTACCTCAAATCCCGACTCACGCAAAATGGCTGCCGTCATCACCAAATACGGCTGTGAAGGAGCACTGTCCCAAGTCAAATGCAATCCCTCCTCCATCTTAGGACTAATGAGCATCAAGGCAGTGATGAATTGCGAGCTACCCACGTGGCCGAGATGTAGACGTCCACCTTTTAAATTTCTTCCTTGGATGCGCAACGGTGCCTCGCCTTCAGCTGCCGTGTAACTCACAGAAGCGCCTAACGCATTCAGAGCGTCAACCAATGGCGCTATTGGTCGCTTATTCAAGCGTTCCGTGCCATAAAGTTCCATTTGTGCACCTTCTTGGCACGCCCAATATGCTGTTGCAAATCTCAGGGTAGTACCGCCTGCACCAACCATTGCGCTATCGCCTAAATAGCCATCGAGCACCTGTTGTAGATAGACGCTATCGCTCGACGTACTCATACCGCTCAAGGTAACCTCTGGATACATTGCAGCAAGGAGAAGTGCCCTATTGACCATGCTTTTACTGAGGGGCAACTCGAACGTCCCTTGCACTGGCTTTGTTACATGCGGAAGTGAAATATTATCTAGCATCGGCACTTTGATTTAACCAAAGTAAAGCCGCAGACCAAGCCTCTATACTTACAGGTGTACCAAAAGTGGGGGCACCTAGGTGCTCAAGAAGTACAAACTGTATTTCGCCGTTTTCATTTTTCTTATCGGCCAATTGATAGTGCCAAAGAATTTCAAAATCTTCCATTGAAACCTTTGACCAAGGATACCTCGTCGCCAATTCCGCTTGAAGTCCTTGCTCCTGACTTAACACTAAGGCCACATGCAATCCTTGAATGACTGCACAACCGTGTGGAATCCCGTTGCCTTGGCTGTGCATCAAACTTTCCCATGCATGGCCAAAGGTGTGTCCAAGATTTAAGATTTTACGAAGGCCGCTCTCTTTAAAATCAGACTCCACGACTGCAGCTTTCATCGCCACGGAACGTTGAATCTCCTCTTGTAAATCATCTTTTGCCGTCCAACTCAAAACCTCAGGCCAATCAGTTCCGGTTAACAGGGCATGTTTGATCATCTCACCGTGGCCACTCGCCCACTCTTCTTCGGGAAGCGAAGTAAGAAAGGAAGAATCAACCACCACCATATCCGGCTGGGAGAAAGTTCCTACTTGATTCTTCAAACCACCAATATTGATTCCCGTCTTACCCCCGACAGAAGCATCTACCATGGCGAGCAATGAGGTTGGCACTTGAATAACGGAAATTCCGCGCTTATAGGTCGAAGCCACAAAGCCACCGATATCACCAACTACACCACCGCCAAGATTAATAAGAAGTGTATTGCGATCAGCACCGTGTTCTAGAAGGGTTAACCAAAGTTGATTGACCAACTCTAGACTTTTACTCTCCTCACCAGAAGGGATTTCCAAAATTTCAAAATCTCGATCTAAAGCAGTGAGTTTCTCAGCGAAAGCCGGTATACAGGCACTAGTGTTCTCATCCACCAAAACAAAAGTCTTCGGAGGCTCGTTGTTGATTAAATATTGGTCTAAAGCCGTAAATCCGTCTTCGCCAAAAAAAATGGTGGATGCTGTTATATTCACACTTCAAAAATAACACTTCTCAGCACTATATTTGAGTGCCCAAAACACAGAGCATGATCGACTTTTCGAATACGGAGATTGCCTTTAAAATGAAGACCAACATGGACTTGCGACAAAGCAAGCTGTTGTTCTCAACCCTGAGTTCACCTTCTGTCGTTAGTGCCCTAAAATCAATGACTTTAGCCTCCCTCCGGCTGCACCTACCTATTAAGGGTTTGGTCAAGGCAACTGTTTTTCGTCAGTTCTGTGGTGGCGAAAGTGTAGGAGAATGTACACCTCAAATTGCTCGTCTGGCGGAAGGTGGTGTAGGAGCCATATTAGACTACAGCGTCGAAGGAAAGGCACAAGAAGCAGATTTTGACAGAACTCTAGCTACCACTATTGAGACCTTAGAATACGCTCAAAATAATGCAGACGTGCCCTTCGGAGTTTTCAAGCCAACGGGTTTGGGAAGGATCAATATCTACGAAAAAGTAAGTCTTGGAAATCCGCTTACCCAAGAAGAGCAAAAATCCTGGGACAACACCTTGGAGCGCTGGAGACGAATCATTGAAAAAGCTAATGAATTAGACGTCCCAGTAATGGTTGATGCAGAAGAAAGCTGGATTCAAACTGCTGTAGATGATTTGACCATTGAATACATGCGTGCCTATAATCAAGGAAAAGCAATTGTATACAACACGGCCCAATTGTATAGACACGACCGACTGGCACAACTTAAAGATGCTCTAGAACTTGCCAAGAAAGAAGGGTTCATTTACGCAGTTAAAATTGTACGCGGCGCTTACATGGAAAAAGAACGAGAGCGTGCATCTCGTATGGGCTATGCTTCTCCGATACAGCCTGATAAGGCATCCACCGATACGGATTACAATGCAGCGCTGACTTTGATTTTAAATCATCTGAATCACATGGCTGTGGTCATAGGCACCCACAACGAAAATAGTGTAGCTCTCGCTGCCAAATTACTCTCGGAGCAAGGCTACCCTATTGACCATGCACATGTTCACGTGGCCCAACTCTTTGGAATGAGCGATCACATCAGCTTCAATGCCGCGGCCGCAGGATTAAATACAGCGAAATACTTGCCGTTTGGGCCAGTAAGAGATGTCTTGCCCTACCTGTTTAGAAGAGCAGAAGAAAATACTGCTGTAGAGGGACAAACTGGCCGAGAGCTCAGCCTTATTCAAAAAGAACTCGAGCGCCGTAAAGGTTAGTCGATATCCTTTTCTAAACGTAAGACTTTGACGGTATCACAGTTCTGTAATACCATTTTGTAAGCATAGCTATTGTGTGAAAATCTGACGAGATATTCACCACACGGCTCTTTGCGTGGCTCACTAGCACCAAGGGCAACACGGCCGTCAACTACAGCACGGAAATACAAACTGTCCTTACTTAAGTCTAGCAAGGGTTGGACTAGAGTAGTAGAATCTACCACCTTCGTTCTAAAGTTTTTCTTGACGCGAGCATGTGGACCGTAGGCATAATCGAAATCGCGATCGCCAAAAAATGCCAAAACGATTAAGATTCCGAGCCCAATACCTATTGCATAGAAGAGTAATCGACGTAAAAAAGCCATGAATGTAAAAGCGGTTAGAGGTTACCAAATAATAGTGCATCACTCGAATACGGCAAATCGAAATGCTCACCGAGGTGACGTTTGGTCAAAAGACCGCGGTAAAGATACAGTCCAGCACGGATGTTCAAATCATAGTGCAGGCTTTCTTGAACACCACCATTGTCTGATAATTGCTGCAATAGTGGACCAACAATATTGCTCATTGCAATGCTTGAAGTGTTCCCAACCGCGCTATTCATATTCGGCACACAAAAATGTAAAACATCGTGTTTAACGAAAGTTGGCACTCGGTGCGAGGTGATTTCAGAAGTTTCGAAACAACCGCCGCTATCAATACTAATATCAATGATAACGGAGCCTATGGGCATGGCTTCCACCATATCTTCAGTAACGACAAGGGGGGTTCGTCCCTCCACAGGTGATAACGCTCCAATGACTACATCTGCCTGAGCCAGCCTATGCTTAAGCACAACATCCTGTATAAGTTCGGTAACAATTGTTCCGCCTAGCTGCTCAGAAGCATAGCGCAGTTTGCTAATGTTGGTATCCAGCATCACTACTGCAGCACCCATTCCCCCAGCCACTCTTGCAGCAGACATGGCTGCCACACCGGCACCAATAATCACTACACTCGCAGGCGCCACACCTGGCACACCACCCAATAGTTTTCCTTTTCGTTTACCAGATAAGCCGTCCGCCAATAAGTTGGCTCCTAACCGTGCCGCTTGCTGTCCTGCAATCTCACTCATGGCAATGCGTAATGCACTTTGATCTTCTGCATCGCGTACTTCTTCCAGCGCAATACCCGTTATTTTTTTTTCTGCAAGTGCTTTGAAAAAACTCCGATCACGGGTTCTTAGCTGTAGGGCACTAATCAACATTTGATTGCCCTTCATCATCCCAATTTCCTCTGATGTGGGCGGCGCCACTTTAGCGATGATGTCGCATTGAAAAATCGCTGAGGCTTCTGCCGCAATTTCTGCGCCTGCATCTGCGTATTCTCTATCCTCCCAACCGGCCAAGAGCCCCGCACCCGTCTCAACGAGAATGTTATGCCCATTTTGTACCAATACACTTACAGCCGCTGGGTTGAGTAATATTCTATTCTCCTCCATGTCGCGCTCTTTCGGCACGCCAATAACAAGTTTTGCTCCTTTAGTCTCTACGGCCAAACGCTCTTCTTGCGTCGCCAAAGCCGTCTCCGACCAGCTTAGATATTCACTCATGGTTCCATTGTATTTCAGGGACCGCTACATCCGAGAAAAATTCAATCGTTCGTGAATTTTCACTCTCCCGTTCTATGTAAACGACTCCTACCCTGTAAGGTAAGAAAGATTCCACTTTTTCGGCCCATTCGATCCACATTGGATGTCCGCTTTCGATGTATTCTTCAAAACCGAAGTCATAGGCTTCTTCTTCGTGGTCAATTCTATACGCATCCACATGATACAAAGTGCCCCTGGCTCCGCTGTGCTCTTCGATCAGTGCAAAGGTCGGTGAGGATCCGGCGCTATCGCTGCCCCACTGTTTGAGTAGTTCGTTACACAGGGTCGTTTTACCGCTGCCCATGGTGGCTTGCAACAGATTCACTGGATGCTGAGAAGCATCTAGAATGGCTTTGGCAACCTCAGGCAAATCGTTGAGACCAACCCCTTCAAACCGGATTGAATTATTTTGCGTCAAGGACGACATATGGAATGATTAACTCCTCCAAAGATACCCCACCGTGCTGATACGTGTTGCGGTAGTATTTCACGTAATGATTGAAGTTGTTTGGATAAGCATAAAAGTGATCGTTCATGGCAAAAATGTATTCATCAACAATGTGATGCTTAGGAAGGCCAATTTTTTCTGGTGACTTCACCACAAAACTGTGTTTGCCTTGATAACTCATGCCATTGCCATTTTTAAACCTGAGATTGGTGGTCAAATCACGCGTTCCAACAACCTTGGTCGCCTTATTCACATTCACGGTACCGTGATCCGTAGTCAACACCACCTTAAATCCGTTTTCCGCGGCCCATTTTAAGGCCTTTCGCAATGGTGATCCTTCGAACCAAGTAGCGGTAACCCTGCGGTAGGCATTATCGTCAGAGGCCAATTCACGAATAACCTCAACATCCGTTCGAGCATGGCTGAGTGTATCCACAAAATTGTAAACCAAAGCCACTACATCTGCTTGTTTGTTCTGGTGGATATTGGAAACGAATTTATTCGCAACACGCAGGTTTGTGACTTTGTGGTACCTTACCTGCTTATCACCCAGACCCAATGACTTCAGCTGCTCGGTGAACAATTCTCCCTCAAACTCATTCTTGCTACCTTCCTCGTGTTCTTCTTTCCAATACTGCGGCATTTTCTTCTTGATGTCCGCCGGTACCATACCAGCAAAAAGTGCATTACGCGCGTACTGCGTAGCACTAGGAAGAATGCTGCTGTAGATGTTCTCGGAAGCAATATTGAAATCTTCTGAAATCATCGGCTTAATGACCATCCATTGATCCAGTCGAAGATTGTCAATTACTACAAAAAAGACGTTTTCGCCTTTTCGAATCTGAGGCGCAACTACATTGCCCACCACCTCGTGAGACAACATTGGTCGTTCGTTCGAAGAGAACCAGCTCTCGTAATTGTTCGAGATGAACCTACCAAAAAGCTCATTCGCCTCGTTCTTCTGAGTGGCCAAAACACTCTTCAGCCCATCTTCCGAACTTTGGTCGAATTCAAGTTCCCAACGCAAGAGCTCCTTGTAAAAATTGGCCCATTCTTCCCAAGAACGAAGGCTTTGCATGTCCATGGTAAGCTTTCCGAAAACCTGTTGATACCCTCGCGTGGCTTGCTGAGTGACCAATTCCTTCCCCTTCAGTATCTTCTTGAGAGACAATAGGACTTGATTGGGGTTGACCGGTTTGATCAAATAGTCGGCAATCTTAGAACCAATAGCCATCTCCATAATACTCTCCTCCTCGCTTTTAGTGATCATCACCACCGGTACCTCAGGACGTAATGATTTCATACGCTCAAGCACCTCAAGCCCTGTCAAACCGGGCATGTTCTCATCCAGGAACACGGCATCGAAAGGTTGGCGTTCAAACTCTTCAAGAGCATCAATTCCGTTATTACAGGTCTCAAACGAATAGCCTTTGCCCTCCAAGAACAATAAATGTCCTTTAAGCATATGAATTTCGTCGTCTACCCATAAAATATTCGGCATAATTGGTCGTTTTATTCTTGTTAAAAGTAATGCGTGTACACCCCTGCTCGCCTCAAGACCTGTACTATTTTTACGTTACAGGTAAAACTATTGACATTGAGCACAAAGAACAAAATCATTAACGACCCTATTTACGGGTTTATTACTGTCAAAGATCCGCTTATTTATGAGCTGATTGACCACCCCTACTTTCAACGTTTGCGTCGCATTAGTCAATTGGGACTTACGTATCTTGTTTACCCCGGCGCCTACCACACAAGGTTTCACCATGCCATCGGCGCCATGCACCTCATGGGCCGCGCTATCTATACCCTGCGTCAAAAAGGACATGAAATCACACCCGAAGAAGAACGCGGTGTACTCATAGCTATTCTGTTGCACGATGTAGGTCACGGACCTTTCTCACACGCTCTTGAGCACACCTTGATCCCTGGAGTAAGCCACGAAGCACTGAGCTTGAAAATCATGGAGGAGCTCAACGAAGAGTTTGACGGTGCGCTCACCTTGGCCATTGATATCTTCACGAACAACCATCCAAAGGCCTTCTTACACCAACTGATTTCATCTCAGCTGGATATGGATCGTTTAGATTACTTACGCCGCGACTCCTTTTACTCGGGCGTTACAGAAGGAAGTGTCAACTCTGAACGTCTATTGACCATGCTCAATGTAAAGGACGATCAGCTCGTGGTCGATTCAAAGGGCATCTACAGCATCGAAAAATTCCTCGTTGCACGCCGCCTAATGTATTGGCAAGTCTACATGCACAAGACGGTCCTCAGCGCTGAATTTATGTTAGTCAATATCTTAAAGCGTGCGAAATACCTAGCCACACAAGGTGTGGAGCTTACCGGTACACAGGCATTAAAGCATTTTCTACACGCAGACTACACTTGGAATGACTTTGAAGAAAATCAAGCAATCCTGAAGAAGTTCCTCGAACTCGATGACTTCGATGTCATGAGTGGCATTAAGGATTGGGCAAACCACAGTGACCTCATCCTCAGCGACCTCAGCGGACGAATCATCAACAGAAACCTTCTGAAAATCCGACTTCAAGAAACACCCTTCGAAGAGGAATTGGCCGAAAAAATGGCAGAGGGAATTAGAAATCAGTACGGTTTCACCCACGGGGAGGAGCGCTACATGCTCATTGTCGATAAGGTGAAGAATCACGCATACAACAACAAGAAAGGACACATTAACCTGCTGTATAAAGACGGTCACACTAGCGATATCAGTACAGCCGCGGATCAAATGACCATTAATGCGCTTAGCGAACCAGTGGAGCGGCATTTTATTTGTTTCCCTAGAGAATTGAGACACCTACTATGAAGCACACACCAAAAACTCTAGGGTCCATATGCGAAGGATTGAATATCCCTTGTCCAGCCGGTCAACAATCACTTGAGATTAGTGGCGTGGCAACACTTGAGCAAGCCTCTGTAGGAGACCTCAGCTTCTTATCCAACCTAAAATATGCAGTACAAGCTCAGACCTCCAGCGCATCAGCCATATTGGTCAAAAAAGGCAGCGTTGTAGAAACCAATGCGGTGCTTGTCGAATGTGACGATCCCTATATGACCTTCACCATGTATTTGGTCGGTCTAGAACGGGAATTAGGAGGTATGAAAGACCAAAGAGCACAAGCCCTTATCGCTGACGATGCTATTATTGGAAGTGATTGCATTATTGAAGCTGGTGCTATTATAGCCTCTGGTGCCATCATAGGTGATAATTGTCGCATAGGTGCCGGGGCTAAAATTCTTTCCGCGGCGCGTATAGGTAACCGCGTAATAGTCGAAGCAGGAGCGGTGATTGGCTCTCAAGGATTCGGCTTCGCGCCTGATGAAAAAGGGGTGTATCATGCTATACCACAGCTCGGAAAAGTCGTTTTAGAAGACGATGTATTCATAGGAGCCAATACAACCGTGGACAGAGGTGCTATTAGTGATACCCGTATTGGGCAAGGCACTAAGATAGATAACCAGTGTATGATTGCACATGGTGTTACCATTGGCAAAAACACTGTAATGGCAGCACAGACAGGGGTTGCCGGGTCTACGTCAATCGGAGATAACTGTAAGTTTGGTGGCCAAGTCGGCATCATTGGACACTTGAAAATTGGTAGTAATGTGACTATTTATGCCCAGAGCGGTGTAATGAACGATGTTCCGGACAATAAGGTTATCTTTGGCTCGCCGGCCCTTGACCGTAGACACTTTTTGAAATCATTCGCGGCCTTCAAAAAACAAGGCCTTTAGATATGCTGCAACAGACACTAAAAAAAACTGTTTCTTTTGAAGGAAATGCCCTTCATACCGGTGAATCCGTAAAAGTCAATCTAGTCCCGAGTGATGCGAACACAGGCATTGTGTTTGTACGTACTGATCTAGACAACGCGGAAATCCCAGCACTCGCTAAGCACATCAACCGTACCAACCGCCAGACCATTCTTCAGAAAGGTGATGCATCTGTCGGAACGGTGGAGCACCTAATGGCTTCCCTGTATGCCCTTGGTGTAGATAACCTGCGTGTAGAGCTGAACGGAAGTGAGATTCCAATTTTGGACGGTTCTGCAGCACCATTGGTTGATCTCATCACTGAGGCAGGCATGGAAGAACAAAACGAGGAGAAAAACTACTACATTCTCGAGGAACCGTTCACTTTCAAAGACGACGACGGTTCAGAAATAATGGCGCTTCCTAGCGATTCGTTTGAGGTTAGTGCACTTATTGACTACGGCACCTCTGTATTGGGGCCGCAACATGCGCACCTCGACCGCATGACCAACTTCCGTGAGGACATTGCAAGCGCACGCACATTCAGCTTCCTAAGAGAACTTGAACCCCTACTCGATCAAGGATTGATCAAAGGCGGCGATTTAAACAATGCCATTGTATACGTCGACCAAGAAATTGCTCCTGCAACCTTAGATAAGCTCAAAGCGGCTTTTGAAAAAGAAGATGTTCAGGTGACCAACAGAGGTACCCTTAACAATATTGAATTGCGCTTCTCAAACGAAGCAGCAAGGCACAAATTACTTGATGTTATTGGAGATATTGCTCTATTGGGTCGTCCGCTCAAGGCACGCTTGATTGCAACAAAACCTGGACACGGCGTAAATGCAGAGTTTACAAAAGCTCTTGCTGCGAAAATCCGCAAGGAAGAAAGCAAGCCAAGACCACCAAAATATGACCCTAATGCCACACCTGTTAAAACGGTTGAGGATATTATGGCGTTGATCCCACACCGTTCACCGTTCCTTTTGGTCGATAAGATCATGGAACTGACTGAAGACCGTGTAGTAGGCGTAAAGTCAGTCACTATGAATGAACCGTTCTTCGTTGGGCATTTCCCAGGCTCACCGGTTATGCCGGGTGTACTGCAAGTTGAGGCAATGGCGCAATGTGGCGGGATTCTTGCACTTAGCTCAGTACCAGACCCTGAGAACTACCTAACTTTCTTCATGAAGATTGACAATGTGAAATTCAAAAAGAAGGTCGTTCCGGGCGACACATTGATTTTTGACCTCAAACTCATTACTCCTATACGCAGAGGTATCGTTCACATGCTCGGTCGAGCGTTTGTAGGCGAAACACTGGTCAGTGAGGCCGAGTTGATGGCGCAGATTACCAAATAATGATTCATAGACTCTCCGACGTACATCCATCTGCTAATATTGGCGACCAAGTAGAGATTGGTCCCTTCACCTCCATAGCGGCGGATGTTGAGATTGGAGAAGGCACTTGGATTGGTCCCAATGTCACCATCATGGATGGCGCTCGCATTGGAGCGAACTGCCGCATATTTCCAGGATCAGTCATTTCAGCAGTTCCCCAAGATTTAAAATTCGAAGGTGAAGAAACCATCGTTGAAATTGGTGATCGAACCACCATCAGAGAATGCGTAACCATTAATCGTGGTACAAAAGCATACGGTAAAACGACTCTTGGCGAGGACTGTTTGATCATGGCATATGTACACATTGCACACGATTGTATTATTGGAAATCGCGTCATTCTAGTAAACTCGGTAGCATTAGCCGGTCATGTTGAAGTGGGCGATTGGGCAATTATCTCGGGATTGAGCGCCGTACACCAATTTGTAAAGATTGGCAATCACGTTATGGTTGGCGGAGGCGCCATGGTTCGAAAAGACGTACCTCCATTCATTACAGCAGCGGGTGATCCATTGACCTACGCCGGAGTAAATAGTGTCGGTTTACGTAGACGCAGCTTCCACAACGACGCAATCAGAGAGATACAAGATATCTACCGCATCCTCTATCAAAGCGGTAAGAACATTAGCCAAGCTATAGAAGTAGTGAAAGCGGAATACGGTCAAAGCACCGTGGCTAAAGAAATCATCGCATTCATAGACGCTAGTGACAGAGGGTTAATTAGAAAGTAGCCGTATGATTACCGTTGGAAATCTTCAAAAGACCTTTGGCAATCAGCACATCTTACAAGGAATTACCCACACCTTTGAAACGGGCTCTAAAACAGTCATTCTGGGTTCAAACGGTTCGGGAAAATCCACGTTAATTAAGATTTTATCAGGCGCACAAGAAGCCACCGAAAACCCTCCTCAGTATAACTTTGAAGGTAAGAAGACCCGATCTGCAGAGGCAGGAAGTATTTGTGCCATCGCTGCGCCTTATGTGGCCCTAAATCCAATGTTTAGCCTCAAGGAGACTATTGTTTTCCACCGGAAAATGTGTGGTTTCACCCAAGGTGTAGATCTGGACCGATGGATCAATGAAGCGGGGCTCGCGCCACATTTAAACAAGCGAATTAAGACCTACAGCTCCGGTATGAAGCAACGCGTTCGTCTGCTATTGGCTATCGCGAGCCCAAGGCCTGTACTTCTATTGGATGAACCAACAAGCAACTTAGACAAGGAAGGTGTTGAATTATATAGGAGAATGATTCAAGAATTGGCCACAGAAAAGACCATTATCGTTGCCAGCAACTACGTCTCACACGAATATGACTTCTGCAGCGGTGAACTACTCCTTGAAAAGCATTATTAACCCATGAAATCGCCCTCTGCATTTGCAGTATATTTGGGCAACAAACAACTCGATTATGGCAAGTACTTCAGATATTAAAAACGGAATGTGCATCAACTTCAATGGTCAGCCGTTCCAAGTCATTGAATTCCTACACGTGAAACCAGGAAAGGGCGCTGCATTCGTGCGCACGAAGATTAAAAACCTTGAGACTGGTCGTGTATTAGACAATACTTTCCCTGCGGGTTCGAAGATTGAAACTATCGATGTAGAGACGCGTCAATACCAATTCTTATACAACGACGGTACCGACTACCACTTCATGAACACGGACAACTACGAGCAATTGACCTTTGCTAAAGAGCTGATTAATGCTCCTGATTTCTTGGTTGACGGCATGATGTGTCTCGTATTGTTCCACGCTACGGAAAACAGAGCAATGGCGGTAGAGCTGCCACGTACAGTAAACTTGAAAGTGACTTACGCAGAACCTGCAGTAAAAGGAAACACTTCAACAAACGCTATGAAAACAGTGACTGTTGAAGGAGGTGCTGAAGTTCAGGTGCCTTTGTTTATTAAAACAGACGAGGAAATTGTGATTAACACCGCAGACGGCTCTTACAAGGAGCGCGCGAAGTAAGCATCACTCACATAATAAATCGAAAACCACCTCTTTACGGGGTGGTTTTTTTATGCAATAGTTTCGATGATTGTGTATACTACAATAAAAAGGAAGAACAGCCACATAGCTAGGGCTAGTTTGCCCCATTTCACGCTTTTACCCTGTTCTAAGACATCTACTATTCGTTCTTCTAATTCTCCCAATCCCAAAGCTTCAAAGTCCTCCTTAGGCTTGGCTTTATGGGCCAATATTTCTGGCGTCAGATAATAAACCTGCTCACTTTCATCATACTCAAACCAATGCCTTTCAACACCCTCTTGAGTATCGAGTAGCGCGTCCAGTTCTTCTTTACGAACAGCGCGTTCACCTATGGTTTTTTGCAAGTGATCTACAGCCTTATCCATCAGGCCAAATTTAGGGCAAAAAAAACCGCCGCTCCCGATGGGAGCGGCGGCCTTTATCAATAATCTAAGTGATTACATATCCCACCATAGACGTGTTGAAGCGTCTACCCCAAACTTAACATCTGGTGAAGATGTAATTGGGAATGGTACGTTATCTGCGTTGTACAAGTACTCACCTTCTGGGTAAGGCATTCTACGTGGCATACCGCTAAGGTTTGCACCGTCAGGAGCACTTAATGCAGGGAAACCAGTTCTTCTCCAGTCAGTCCAAGACTCACCAGTTGAGAACATAGCTACGTACTTCTCGTTCATGATCAACTCTAGGTCAGTAGTAGTTGACAATGCACCAACGTACGTTGCGATATCCGCTGCATCAACACCCAACCAAGTCATGTTTGACTCGATGGCTGCTTCTAGTGTAGCACGTGCGCTAGTAGCGTCACCACCTGCCAACTGAGCTTCAGCCTTAACGAACATAATCTCGAATGGAGTTACGATCGGTAGTGGTGAAGTAGCACCACCCAATACTGGCATAGTCAAGCTATCTGCAGAACGGTACAACGTTAGACGTGGATCAGAAGATGCCTCCATCATATCGTACATAGTACCGAACTGGCTGATGTAACCAGCACGATCGATAACAGTAAACTGGTACCAAGGGTTCTGGTTCAATGCAGCTTCGAAGGCGATTGTACAGTATACACCACCGTTGATTGCGTCATCACAAGCAGAAACTACATCAGCAGCATTGTACTGAGAAGTTTTGCTCAAGTGATTCAAGTGACGAGCACGTAGACCGTCAGCAGTTGCAGCCCAAGCTGCCAAATCACCACCGTGGATCAAATCGTCGCCACCTGGCATTACATCAGAAGGCTCCAATAAGTTCGCTTTACCGTCTGCCAATAAAGAGAAGATTGTAGCGTAGATATCTTGTTGGCTGTCGTAATCAGCTTTCAATTTATCAGCACCTTGCAATGCATCAGAGTAAGGGATGTCACCGAAGTGATCCGTTAGAATACCCAAGTACATTGCCGTCATGATCTGAGCAACACCTTCGTACGCAGGAGCATTTGCTTCCGCTGCTTTGTCCATGATCAATTTAAGATCGTAAAGACCACCAGCGTAAGAGTTATTCCAAGGAGTGTTGAAATCACCTTCACCAATCTGTGCGTAACGGTTGTGCGCCAAAGATTGACGATCCGTACCAGTCATTTGCTGCATAAAAATGCTAGTCAAGCGAGGCAATACATCACCCTGCGTCATACCGTAAGAGGCCTGAGCAGAAGGAAGAAGAACCTCCATACTTACGTCAGAAGGACGGTTTTGATCGAGTTTGTACTCGTCCAACCATGCATCTGAACAAGCAGTAAACCCAACTGCGGCTACCGCTAAAATTGCTAATGATTTAATTTTCATAATGCTTTATTTTTTAAAGGTTAGCCTTCAAGCTGAAGATTACACCCATAGTGTTAGGCATGTTGAAGTAATCCGCACCCTGGCTGTTTGTAGCACCTGAAAGGTTAGTTTCTGGATCTACACCACGGTAAGGAGTTCTCAAGAAGATATTACGTCCGCTTACACCTACAGTCAAACCTTTAAGTTTAGTTGCGCTAATCGCATCAGCGTCGAACTTGTAGCTCACACCAATGTTTCTTAGACGAACCCAGCTACCGTCCTCAATGAATGGACGAGAAGCACCTGTAAATCCTGATAGTGGACCTAGAGCGTAAGAATCGATATCGTTCAAAATAGGAGTTGTGTTAGGCTGACCGCTAATATCGTTACCGTCAGCATCAACAGTACCAGGAGCGTAAACACCACTGTTACCCATTACAACATCTTCCCAAACAAAAGTCTCACCACGACCTGCACCGCTTGGGTGAACGTCAGTATCAATGTGAGTACCGAAGTAGTACAATGCACCACGAGTACCGTTCCAGATGTCACCACCTTGACGGATGTCCCAAAGCATGTTGAAGCTCCAGTTCTTGTAAGTAGCGTTTGAAGTGATACCCATCAAGTAATCTGGGTTAGGGTTACCTACTACAACTTCAGTTGAAGAGTATACTGGGTATCCGTTTGCATCAACCAATGCGTTACCAGCCTCGTCACGAGCCCAGTCATCACCGTAAAGTGTACCGTAAGCTTCACCAACAACTAGACGTTGGTTAGCACCGAAGAATCCCCATGGAAGACCAATTACGTCTACACCGTCAGCCAATTTCTCAACTACGTTACGGTTACGAGTAAATGTCATACCTGCATCGAATGTGAAGTCTTTAGTATCTACAAGGCTCGCGTTCAACTGAAGTTCAACACCAGAGTTTGTCATGGTACCTGCATTCATAAACGTGCTTGTAAAACCTGAAGAACCTGCAACTGGTACAGCTACGATCAAATCTTCTGAACGCTGCTCGTACAATGTAACGTCAGCGCTAATCTTGTTCTGGAACAAGCGGAACTCAGCACCAATCTCGTTAGTTACAGTAAACTCAGGACGTAGGTCTGGGTTACCCAAAGTGTTGCTCTGAGTAAAACCTGTAGCACCTAAGTATGGGAAGCTAATACCGTTGATCCAACCTGAACCAACACCGGCTTGGTTAAAGTAAGTTGCGTTAGAAGCGAAAGAAGGCTCAGAACCTACTTTAGCAGAAGACATACGCAATTTAGCGTAGTTCAATACGTCGCTTTCAATGTTCAATGCCTCAGTCAAAATCAACGACAAAGAAGCCGATGGGTAAACGATAGGCGTTGCAACGTTACCGAAAGTAGACGCTTGATCACGACGTGCAGTCAATGTCAAGTATGCCCAGTCAGCGTAGTCAAACTGCGCTTCACCGTACACACCCCACAAACGACGACCTGTTGTTCCTTCGTATGCGAACTGGCTTTGAGCGTTGCTCATGTTGTAGAAGTTCGGCAATGTCAAACCAGAACCGTAACCGCTAACGTACTTACGATCACGCTGGTTAGCGTTGAAACCTCCGAAGAAGTTTGCACCGATAGGACCTAAGTCCATGCTGTAACGAGCAGTAAGATCGTGGTTTTGCTCCTTAACAGTGTAGATTTCGTCAGAAATAGAACCGCCTGGGAACGTACGAGAGTTAATAGAGATGATCTGCTTACGAGCATCAGAGTACTGATCAACACCGTAACGGTAGCTTACCAATAGACCTTCAACTGGCGACCAGTCAAATTTAGTGTAACCAAATAGACGGTTTACTTGATCCGTAAATGGGTTCATGTTAATCGTCCAGTAAGGGTTATCGTAACCACCACCAGCGCGGTAATTTCTCTGAGAACCATCTGCATTCATAAATGCAGCTGGATCTGTTGGATCTGTTGCACCGTTTGAGTTATCAAATGTTGGAGGCGTACGCAACAAACCTAGCATCAAACCAGATGTGTTAGAACCCTGCTGAACACGGTAACCACCTGAGTTAGTGTAAGCCAAAGAAGCAGTCGCTTTCAAGTTAGTTGAAATCTGACCTGAACCTGTCAAACGAATAGTTGTACGATCGAAAGTGTTCAATGGAACGATACCGTCATCTTGCAAGTTTGCGATAGACAAGTAGTAAGAACTTGCTTTACCACCACCTGAAAGTGTCAACGAGTTGTTCAATCTTCTACCGTTTTGGAAGAACGAAGAGTGATCGTAAGGTGTTACACCACCAGTAGCATCCTGAGTAATGTTACCGTCAGCATCGTAACCTAAGTCGGCTAGAGCTGGACCCCATGAGAATGGGTTTGAAGTTCCACCACCATAAGTACCGAAGTAACCTTGCGAAT
>OBNQ01000036.1_pt1 | contig 19510 bp, 19 predicted proteins | sample 1494201 | NCBI WGS metagenome assembly OBNQ01 (sample SAMEA3275557, study PRJEB22092) | marine metagenome | biome: ENVO 01000043; feature: ENVO 00000569; material: ENVO 00002150 | collected 2014-06-21T11:00:00+00 | depth 2 m
AAGAGACAGCCGAAGACGCGCCAAAAGAAGAAGATCTATCAACACTTACAGCTGGCCCTGCGCTTGCCACCTTTATTGGCGAGACTGTGCGCGAGGTGTTGGAAGAGGAATTGCCGCACCGCGTGCGCGGCCTTGTTGATGAGGCTTTGGGTGAACGTCAAGGGCGCTATGGCCGCTCTGAGACGCCGCATATTGGTCTGCGCACCAAGCCCTCACGCCACTAGCGACCCCCGTTTTTTAACGACATCACCAATGGCTTGAGGCGGTTATGCCGCCATAGCTACTCGCCTTTGACGACTGAAATCTCAGAGGCTACCAGCCCTTCTGAGCTACCGCATGTTGACGCATTCGTGCAGGTCGCTTGTTCCACCTCAACGCGGAATTCACCCAATGTGCCGTCAAGCGCGGCGCTTACCACTTGGGTTGAGCCGACTGACATATCCAAATTGGTGCGGATACGGCTTGAGACTTCGGAATCGGTTGTATTATTATAGAAATCAACCGTTGCGATATCTACATTGCGAATGGCCTCACCCTGTGACAACGTGCCAGATGGCGTATCTCTGCCTGCCAATGACACATTAGAGATTTCCTCTGAATGGCTTGTGACATCATTTTCACTATAATAAGTCTGCTCATTATAGCTCATATTGCTGAGCGCAAATGACCCTGTGACAGCGGCCGTATCGTAATCAAGCGTGATATCATAACCAGCCTTTGCGCTAAATGTGGTCATAGCATCTTTGACATCAAAACTATCCCTAAAGCGCACCGTGCCGCTAAATGATTCAGAGATAAGCGTGCCATAATCCTCATCATGGCCGAGCCTGTTGCCTGATTGCAGCACAAGCCAATGTGCCTCGGCATTACCTTCTTTATAATAAGCAAGCGGGTCTAGCGTGCCTTCACGTGTCTCCAATTGGACACGTTCAATCAAATCGGCCAGCTCTTTTTGCGAATCGGACGCTTCCTCTCTGCTTGCCTCTGCCAGCTCATCAACTGACACTTCGGTTTTGGCTTCTGTCTCTTCCTCGACAAATTTATTCAAGAATAATTCAGCCGCCTCAAAAGACGGGACTTCTGTCTCAGTCGCAGCCTCACCGCCATCTGTCTCTGTTTTACCATCATCAAATACAGGGCGCTCAATCACGATTTTTGCGACACCCTCTTCGTCAATTTTTTGGCTAAACAAAATCGTTGGTTCAGTAGGCGCATCGTCTTGTACAGGCTCTTCATTGGCAAAATTAGTGCCTTCATCAGGCGTCGCTGTCTCTTGCGGCTCTTTGCCATCATCTGTGCGCTCGCCAAAAGACGCTTCCTCAAAGCTAAAAGAAGTTTCGCGCTTGGCGACTTCTTGGTTGATTGCCTCGGCATTAAACAGAATATCAAAGAATGAGAATTCAATCTCAGGCGCCTCATCACCGCCAAATTCATTACCGACGATTAATTGCGAGACTTCCTTAATATCAAAGCGCTGTGTGACCGTAATCTGCGTTGAATCAAAGGCCGCTGTATCGAATTTAACATCTTCAAATTGCACCGTACCAAAGCCAAAATCTGTCTCATCAAATTTTGGTAGCGCTAATATGTCTGTATCAAGACGCTCTGAGAAGGCGTCAACAAAACTATCATCACCGCCAAAGCTAAAGCCCTCAATCCCTAGATCTTCCACTTTAAGATCAGCAACATTCAGGTCTTCAATTTTGAAATCTTCAGGGATAAAGGCACCGCCCTCACCGCCAAGCCCTTCGCCTTGTGCTGAGACAAAGCTTTCAAATTCAGCAAGCGCTTCTGCGTCAATATCACCGCTTTCAATGCGCGTCTCGATAATGGCTTTCACGATACCCTCAGCCACGGCCTCAGGGTCACCATCAGCCGCTTTGATGATAGAGACGATATCTTCTTCGCTCACCTCAGTGCCAGCCTCGCGGACCACTTCTGCGACAGATTCCACCGCTTCTTCAGATGGCTCTTCTTCGGCGGCCTCTTCACCGCCAGCCGCATTTGCGACCTCTGTCTCATCACCCGCGGCGTCGTCATTGGTTTCAACTTCTTGGATGATGGTATCAATATCTTCAGGCGAGAATTGCGTTGGCGCAGATGCCGCCCCTGTCTCACCCACAGAAATACCCCAGCCCGGCTGGATCAAATCAACCGCCGGCGCTGACGCTGTTGACAGCTGAACCGCGCCTGTTAGCAACACAATATCAGACGCACCTGTCTCACTCACACGCCCGACCACGGATGTACCACGAACCGAGGCTGTCGCATTTGGCAGTTTCAAGGTCATCGCCCCCGGCTTTAACTTTGAAATCTTACCTGAAATAAATTTAAAGCTACCCTTCGTCACAGAGGCTGTTAGCGCTAATTCGTCCGGGCTTGTGGGATCAAAAATAAATTCATCAAACACCAAAGTAGAGTTTGGCCCAATTGAAAAGACGGTCTGGTCACGAAGCAATACCTGCAAAGAGGCACCTGCGGGCGTTGTGATCTCATCATTGAGGTAAATCGGCTCACCAACACCGGCGATACGGCCAATCGTCTCGCCCTCTTCATTGACATAAGAGACCGCGATAGGCTTATCAGTGGCGGCAATCACCCCTGAAATAGGGCGGCCTGTTTGCGCCCATGCGATGGATGTGACCATCTGCCCAAACGTCATAATCACTGCTATCACAACAGCTATCATTTTTGGCATCACAGATTTATTACCCAACATCACAAAGCCTTTAAAAAAACATCATGCGCCGCCTTCATAACAGCGCCCCTGACTAGACAGCTTTCATTGTCCAATCGCTCATATCACTTAATTAGTTCGTTCTTATATTCGATTTGCGTGGATTGGTCAAAAGAGTCAATGATCCCTTTAGCATAACCCTTTTGATTGCTTATGCCTGTTACGCCTGAATGGGCAAAGCGGCGAGCCTGTCGACAATCTCACTAATCGCCTCTTGCGTGACCTCGCGCGAGGTGGCGACGCGCATTGATTGCGTATGATCTGCCAATAATTGTTCGACCAAGGCGTGCTTATCAAAACCGGCAAAGCTTTGTGGCAGGCGCCTATCAATCTGGCACGCATCCATAAAGTCGGAGACAAATTGCGGCACATCACGATAATCTCTTACCCCAAGCGTATCTGCCATAGATTGGAATTTTTCAATCGCCACATCATCACCTTCAATGCCCTCAACAATCCAGCCAAGCGTCACCTCAAAGCCAATGGCGGTTGCATGCCCATGATGCACAGGTGCCAGCGTCGCCATTGCGTGGCTGATATGATGGGCCACCGCTGTGCCAACTTGATCAATCGCGGCCCCTGCCCACGCAGAGCCAAGCAACATATTCTGACGCGCGACCAAATCATCGCCGTTCGCCACCGCCGTTGGCAGCGCATCGACAATCAATTTTATCGCCTGATGACCATAGCCCCTCGCGCTTGCATGGGCATATTTATTGGTGGAGGCTTCAAAGGCATGAATAAAGGCATCCATCCCGCACCAACCCGTTAGCGCGGCTGGCAAGCTGGTGCTTAGCACAGGATCATGAATAATCAGATCAGGCTTTGTCTCAGGCCCCCAAACCCAGCCCTTATGACCATTGCGGTCAGCGATGATATTTGTTGAACATGATTCAGACCCCGTACCAGCGGTGGTCGGCACCATCACAGATGGCAGGCTTTGCGGCGGCAAGGGATTTGCCATCATCCAATAATCATCTGCCGGCCTATCAGCGACCAAAGTGATAGACACAATCTTTGCCATATCAAGCGCAGAGCCGCCGCCAACCCCGATGACACCATCACAATTAGCGCCTCTTGTGAGCGCGATAATCTCATCCATCTTGCCCATTTTAGGCTCGCCAGCAAAATCTGAAAATTCGGTTAGCACCATACCTGCCTCAGCGATAGCGGCGCGCAAACCATCTAGCTGGCCAGATGTTGCGACAAATGGGTCTGCTAGCAAAAATAGATTCTGAACGCCCCTATTTTTAAGGAAAGGCACTGCCTCAACCAATGAATGGGGACGTGAAATAAGCGCAGGGAAAGAGGAAATATCCATAAAAGGCACCTTACAAAAACAGAATTATACGAAAAAAGGATAGGGGGTTTAGAGCGCCGCGTAATCAGGCTCTTCTTCATCAAGAATACGGCGAATAGCGGCAAGGTGATGGACAGCTTGGCTTTCATAATCTTCCCATTGTTGGGCCGTTTTCTCAGCCACATCATCTGCCATCACAGACAGCGCAAGCCCAGAGGCAGAGGCCAGCATATAATTCCGGCACCCCACCTCAATATGATACATCAAATCCCAGCCAATCGCCGGGCTCGATGCGACACTCATAATGCCGTGATTGCCCATTACCATCACACGCTGATTGCCAAGCAAATGCGACAGGCGCTCGCCCTCATCACCAATGCCCATCCCATCAAAGCCATTATCAAAGGCAAGACGGTTAAAAAAGCGCGCGCTGGTCTGGTCAATCGGCGGCAAAACCGGGTCTTTTAAGCATGAAAAAGCCGTCGCATAGGGGGAATGCAAATGCAAGATAACGCGCGCGCCGGGATTGTTGCGATGCATCGCGCCATGTATGCCCCAAGCCGTGACATCCACCATACCGCCTATACTATTTTGGGCAACATCTGTTGTATTCGGCTCTTCTTGCGCGTTCAAAAGCAGTAAATCACCTGCTTTGACCTTAGAGAAATGGATCCCATAAGGGTTCATCAGAAACTGTTGCCCATCTGCTGTGACCGCCATTGAATAATGGTTGGCAATCCCCTCATGCAGGCGTTCACGCGCTGTCCAGCGAAACAAGGCGGCCATATCGCGGCGCGCTTCGTTGATATCTACATCATAATCAACCATAATCTCATTCCTAGCGTCTCACTAATTCGTGCAAATAGCGTGATTTGCTTTTGCAGTTTTTCAAAAAACCATGATAGATTTGAGACATCTTTGCAAGAACGTTTCTTGCCCTTTTGCAAAGTCTTTAAAGACCGATTTTCAGCACGAGCTGACATCCTATCATCAGAGGCGCACATGCACATTATCTCATCTTTCATTAACGGTGCCCCCTATCCAAGCTCTCATGGCACAATCGATAAAATCTATCCGGCCACAGGTGAGGTTATCGCAAAGGTCGAGCGCGCCTCGCCTGCCATGCTTGATGAGGCGGTGGCGCATGCAAAGGCCGCGCAAAAGAAATGGGCCGCTCTAACAGGACAGGACCGCGCGCGTGTGCTTCATAAAATTGGCCTTGCCTTGCAAGAGGCGAATGAAGAATTATCGCGCCTTGAGGTCCAAGATGTCGGCAAGCTTTATTCAGAAGCCGTCACAGGTGATGTGCCATCAGGCGCAGATGCGTTCGAATATTTTGCCCATCTTGCCGCCACTATGACAGGCACCTCTCATCAATGGGCGGATGCTATCGGCTATACAAAGCGTGTGCCATTGGGCGTTTGCGCGGGCATTGGTGCCTGGAATTATCCGGCGCAAATCGCTTGCTGGAAAGCGGCCCCTGCGCTTGCGACAGGCAATGCCTTTATCTTGAAACCATCTGAGGAAACACCGCTTGTGGCCTTGCGCATTGCGCAAATAGCCAGCGAGCAAGGCCTGCCAGATGGCCTGTTTCAGGTCCTGCAAGGCGACCATGAAATTGGCGCGGCGATTTGCGGCCATGAAGGCATCGCCAAAGTCTCTCTGACAGGCGGCGTTGATACTGGCAAGCTTATCATGAAGCAATCAGCCGAGACCTTAAAGAAAGTCACGCTAGAGCTTGGCGGCAAGGCACCTCTTGTGATCTTTGATGATTGCGATTTTGAGATCGCCGTTCAAACAGCGATGGATGCCAATTTCTATACCGCGGGTGAGGTTTGCTCAAACGCCACGCGCGTCTTTATCCAAGACGGCATCGCGCCAAAAATTATCGCAGAGATGACCAAGCGCACGGCTGAAATGCGCATTGGCGATCCGATGTCAGAAGATGTCCAGATTGGCGCCATTATCTCTGCCGCGCATAAGCAAAAAATCCTCGATTACATCCAAATCGGGGCTGATGAGGGCGCGACCATTGCCGTTGGTGGCAAGGCCGCCCATCCACAAGGCTTTGAAGGCGGCAATTTTATTGAGCCGACCATCATGACCAATTGCACCGATGATATGCGCATTGTGCGTGAAGAGATTTTCGGCCCCGTAATGTCTGTCCTGACCTTTGCGACAGAGGATGAGGCGATTGCGCGTGCCAATGATACCGCCTTTGGCCTTGGCGCCGGTATCATTACCCAAGATTTATCACGTGCCCACCGCGTCGCAGATGCGCTAGAGGCCGGCAATGTGTGGGTGAACACCTATAATCTCATCCCGGCCGATTGGCCTTTTGGCGGCTCAAAACAATCAGGCTTTGGCAGAGAATCATCACAATTTGCCATCGAAGCCTATACCGAGATTAAAGCGACTTATATCCAACTATGATTTCGGTTTTAATTGCCACATCTGACAAAACAGCTGGCGGCATTCAGCGCGCGCTTGTTGACCAGCTTGCGCTGTTGGGTGATGAGGACAGGTTGGATATCACAATCCTATCGCCCGCCTCAGACTTTGCCGCCCACGCGCAAAAGACGCACCAGACCATCATCTATGGCGGCGCAAGGCGGCTTGCCTTTCGCCATATCCCGTCCCTCGCCAGCCTATCTTTACCCCAAAAAATTTCAGCCAAAAAATTTGATGTCGCCCTTTGCCATAATGGCTTTATGGCCAAGGGCCTCAAAGCTATGGCAAAAAAAGTTATTGGCATCTGTCATAATGATAAGCCGCAGCATTTTACCAGCTGTGATAGGCTTGTGTGCCTGACGCCTGAGGGCATCAGAAAGGCCATCTCCCAAGGCTGGGATAAAGCGCAATTGGCCCTTATCCCGCATTATCATGAGGCAACAGAAGGCCGCCTCATCGCTGTGCCAAACGCGCCCCTGACCATTGGTGCGGCAGGGCGGATGGTTGCAAAGAAAAACCTGTCTCTATTTATTGAAATCGCCGCCATCGTCAAAAAAACCCACCCTGAGATCAGCTTTCACCTAGGTGGCACTGGCCCGCTAGAGCCGCAAATCAAAGCGCTTAATCAGGCAAAGAATAACCCTGTCACCCTGCTTGGCTGGACAGACTTCACGCCCTTTTTGGCACGCCTTGATATCATGGTCATCCCCTCAACTGATGAGCCTTTTGGCTATATCTTTCCCGAAGCGATGGAAGCAGGGCTTGCCTTGTTATCGACCCCGACATTTGGCGCGCATTATTGCCTTGAGGCGGGCCGCCTTGCGCCGCTTTATCCAGCAGATGATGCCGCCTCATTTGCCGCAGAGATCTGCCGCCTTGCCGATGATAGAGACGCGCTTCATGCCCAGCAAATCGCCTGCTATCAGGGCGTATGCCAGCCACGGTTTCATAAAAAGACCGCCCTTACCCTCTGGCAAGAGCTACTGCTAAATTAATGAGCCTCAGGGAGCGGCAGGGCGGTCGTATATTTAATCTCTTCCATCGCAAAGCTAGAGCTTACATCCTTTAGCTTTACCGAGCCGATAAGCTTTTTATAGAACACATCATAGCTCGCCATATCAGGCACAACGACGCGCAACAGATAATCCACCTCACCCGACATACGATAGAACTCAACCACCTCTGGCAGAGATGAGACGGTTTTGGCGAATTGTTCCAACCAAGCGACATTATGCTGGTCTGTTTTAATGCCGACAAAGACACTCATCCCCATGCCAATCTTCTGCCCATTAAGCAGGGCGACACGGCCTTGGATAATGCCATCTTCTTCTAATTTTTGGATACGCCGCCAGCAAGGTGTGACTGACAGACCAACTTTGCGTGCCACATCTGCGACGGGCAAGGAGGCGTCTTTTTGAAGAATGCTCAATATTTGTCTATCAATCCGGTCCATAATTCAGCCTTTCATAGAAAATTTTTCTATATCTGCGTGATTGGGAAATCATTATTAGGTTATTTTACTAACAATTACCAGTTTTACTTGCCAGCGCTTGCGCAAAACAGGCATTGTGCCCCTTTAGTATCGCACCGGTAATAATATGAGATAAGCGCAATGACGGCTTTTGGGTTTTCAACAGGACAGATTTCACTCACCGAAGATTGGCAAGATTATGCGTTGCTTGATTCAGGTGATGGCCTCAAATTGGAGCGCTTTGGCCCCTATAGTTTCGTGCGCCCAGAGCCTCAAGCCTTGTGGGAGCGCCGGCTTGGTGATGATGTATGGGCCAAGGCGGCAGGGCGGTTTTTGGCCTCATCGGACGATCCTGAAAAAGGCGGTAAATGGCAATTATCCAAAGATTTGCCAGACCGCTGGGAAATGGGCTTTGAGGGCGTTAAATTCTATGCAAGCCCGACCCCGTTTCGCCATCTTGCTTTTTTCCCAGAACAATCAGGCCATTGGCAATTTTGCGCCACAGCCATCAAAGCCTTTCGCGCCAAACATGGCCGCAAGCCGCGCATTTTGAACCTATTTGGCTATACAGGTGTTGCCTCGCTTCACGCCGCCGAAGCAGGCGCAGAGGTCACGCACGTTGACGCCTCTAAAAAAGCGATCGCACAGGCCTTTGAGAACCGGGAACTTTCCGGCCTATCAGACGCGCCTATTCGCTATATCACAGATGATTGCCTGAAATTCGTGGCAAGAGAAGCACGGCGCGGCAATTTTTATGATGGCATTATTTTGGACCCGCCGAAATATGGCAGAGGGCCAAAGGGCGAGGTCTGGCGCTTGGAAGAAGGCCTGCCAGAATTGCTGTCACTATGCGCAAGCCTGTTATCAGATGAAGCGATTTTCATGATCCTCACCATCTATGCTATCCGCACCTCCACCCTATCGGTGCATAGCGCGATGGCACAGGCGCTTGGCGGGGATAGGGCCAATGACTTAACATCAGGTGAGCTTACATCAGGTGAGGTTGGCATTGTTGAGGCGGCAGATAATCCGCGCGCCATTGGTCAGGCGCTCTTTGTGCGCTATCACAAAGCGCCGTAACCACCCCTAGACTCGGCCACGAAGCCATTCATATAGGCTAACGCCTGTCGCCACGGCCAAATTCAAACTATCAGAGCGCCCTTGCATCGGCATGCGGATAAGCTGTGTTGTACAAGCCCGCAATCGCTCGGTCAGCCCTGCCTGCTCATTGCCCATCAACATGATGGTCGCCCCGCTATAATCAGCCGCGCGGTAATCAACAGAAGCTTGCAAGGCCGTGCCAATAATCGCCCCCGGCCAGCCATTTGCGAATTGGACAAATTCGCTCTCACTCATCCGCACCAGCGCGACATTAAACACAGCCCCCATAGAGGCGCGCACCCCTTCAAGCGAATAAGGGTCTGTGCAATCGTCAATCAGGATAAGGCCTTTTGCGCCCACCGCATCGCTTGTGCGCATGATGGTGCCAAGATTGCCGGGGTCTCTCACCCTATCAAGGGCAATCCATAAATCATCCTTAACGGGCTGTATGACATCTGGCTTTTGCCATTTTTGCGCAAAGGCACCAATGACCATTTGCGGGTTATCTTTGCGGCTTATCCGGCCAAGCAAATCAGGGTCAACCGCCATCGCACGCCCGCCCGAATCACGGCATGCGGCAATCAGCTCAGCTATCATCGCATCATCGCCGCGCCCGGCCGCATAGACAAGACGCATCGGCGCATGGCCAAGGCTTATCGCCTCTTTGCAAATGCGCATACCTTCAGCCAAGAACCAACCTGTTTGCTTGCGATATTTGCTCATCTGCAAAGATCGCAGCAATTTGACGTCCTTATTGGCGGGGGATGTAATGACCTCATCTTCCATAGGCCTTTGCTATCAGATAGCGATGATAAGAAAAAGAAATTTTTGTTCTATAACTGACTCTTTTTGCTTTCTTTTTGGTCAAATTCAATTATCTGTAATTGATATAAGATCGTCACCTAGCTTGATAAGGGCCGCGCTGTCGTGATCACTGACAATAAAATCAAAGACGTACTTCTTTCCAGCAAATCAGCTGGCACGATCAAGGTCGGCTTCCTTTTGGTGCCTAATTTTTCGATGATCGCTTTTTCGGCCGCGCTAGAGCCTTTGCGTGTCGCAAATCGTGTTGCCAATAAGACCTTGTTTGAATGGGTCATTGCCAGCCCAAGCGACGAGGCTGTTACCGCCTCTAATGGGGTGCGTGTGGATGTTGCGCAAACAGCCGCTGACCTTGCCTCATGCCATATCGCCTTTGTTTGCAGTGGCATTAATGTCAAAGAATATGCGGACCAAAATGTCTTTAACGTGACACGCCGCCTTGACCGTCAAGGTGTGATTGTTGGCGCGATTTGCACCGGCACCTATGTGCTAGCCGCCGCTGGCCTTTTGAATGAGACAAGATGCACGGTGCATTGGGAGAATATTGACGGGCTGGCCGAAGAATACCCGCATCTTGAAATCACCAATGAGCTGTTTGAGATTCATAATAACCGCATCACCTGTTCAGGCGGCACAGCCTCGCTTGATATGATGCTTTATTTGATCTCACAAATTCACGGCCAATCAATCGCCGCACAAGTCTCTGACCAATTTATTCATGACAGAATAAGAGACCCGTCTGACAGGCAACGCATGGAATTGCGCTCGCGCCTTGGTGTCTCGCATCCAAAATTGCTGACCGTTGTCGGGCTGATGGAGGCTAATCTTGAAGAGCCGCTTTCACAGACGGACCTTGCAATGGAGGCTTTTTTATCGACGCGCCAGCTAGAGCGTTTGTTCCGCAAATATCTGAACACCACGCCGACTCGCTATTATTTGAATTTGCGTTTGGCTCGCGCGCGTCATCTATTGCGCCAGACCTCTTTGTCTATCCTATCGGTGGCTTTGGCATGCGGTTTCGTCTCAGCGTCTCATTTCTCAAAATGCTACCGCGAGACCTATGATAAGACACCGCGCACAGAACGCGCGCCTGAATAGACACTTACAAAGCGTCTTAAAGGGCCGCATTTGCCGCTGAATGTATCGCGCTTACCATCGCGGCAAGCCCTGTTTTGCGGGTGGCTGATAAATGCTTATCAAGACCAATTTGCCCCACAAAGCTGGCATCTGTTGCCAGAATATCTTGCGGACTTTGGCCTGAATAGACACGCAATAACAATGCCACAAGACCTTGGACAATCGCCGCATCAGAGCTGCCATGAAAGATGATATTGCCAGCGCCATCTGTCTCATGCGCGAAATAGACAACTGACTGGCAGCCTTTTAAAATATACTCATCGCCCTTATAGGCCTCTGGCAAATCGCCCAAATGACGGCCTTGATCAATCAGATGCTGGTACCTGTCGGCCCAATCATCAAAGAATGAAAACTCATCCACAATCTCTGTCGCAATCTCATGAGGTGTTTGCGTCATAACTTCAAGCCCAATCCTATAGCAATGCCCTAATTTATTTATCGCCGATCATCTCTTTGCCATAATAGGCACGATCTGTCATAAAACATAGGCATCTAACATTATCTCCAGCCCTTTATTTATAGTATTTACCGCATGAATCAACCGACCCCTTATCCAAATCTGCGTGATATTTATCACCAAGAGCGCTTGCTATTGGCCGCCATTGGATTATTGGCCCTGATACGCATGGTGGCGATTATTATGACGCCTTTGGAATTTGGCGTTGATGAGGCGCAATATTGGCTTTGGGGGCAATATCTTGATTTTGGCTATTATTCAAAGCCGCCTCTTATTGGTTGGTATTTGGGATTGATGGATGCGCTTTTTGGCCCCTCAACCATCGCCGCGCGAATTTTAACGCCTATCTTCCACACCCTTATCTCGCTTGTGCTTTATGCCATTGCCACAGCCCATCACAGCCGGCAAGCTGGCAGATGGGCCGCGCTTTTATGGGTCAGCTTGCCGATCGTATCGCTGGGCAGTTTTGTTATCTCAACAGACACGCTTTTGCTGATGCCTTGGGTCTTTGCGCTCGCCTTTTTCTTCAAAGCAGAGGCAAGCGGCAAAGCGCGCCATTTTATCATCACCGGCCTTATCATAGGCATCGGGTTATTGGCAAAATATGCCGCCGTCTATTTTATCCTAGGCGCCGCCTTATGCCTGTTTGGCACCAAGGCACAATCACGCCTCACCGCCTTTAAACATCTTGCGCTCCTTATCGCAGGCGCGCTTGTCACCGCCGCGCCAAACCTGATTTGGAATCTGACAAATGGCGGCATCACCTTTGCGCATTTGGGCGAGAATGCCGACCTTGCCAAGCCCACCTATTCCTTTGCCAGCGCGTTTGAATTTTTGTTATCGCAATCAGGCGTCATCGGCCCTGTTGCCTTTATCTTATTCTGCATCGCCATCATCCGCCTACCACGCCAGATAAATCGCGGCTTTGCACAAAGGCTTTTATGCTTTTCGGTGCCAGTGATCTTGATCATGACCACGCAAGCCTATCTTAAGACAGCCAATGCCAATTGGGCGGCCACCGCTTGGCCAAGCGCTTGTATCTTAATCGGTTGCGCGCTTGCCCAATTGGAGCCACATATCGTAAAGCGCATTTGGGGCAGGCTCGCCCTATCTGTGAATTATTTTGCCGCCTTCTTGATTGCCGCATCGGTCGCGCTTGGCACGCTTGGCCAATGGACACCGCCTTCAGATCCGCTTCGTCGCCTGCGCGGGTGGGAGGCTTTGGCCAATGATGCGCTTGCCGCCGCCAAGGCACATGATGCACCGATTATTATCGCCGACAGACGCGCAGAGGCGGCCCTATTATCATGGCATCTGCATGATGCGGATGTGGCGGTTAAAGTCATCGACGCTGATGGCAAGCCAGGCAGTCATTTTGAGTTAAAACACGCGCTTGGCCCAGCTGATAAGGGGCCGTTATTGATACTAACAGGTCCTGATGGGGTGCTACCTGCCCCCTATCAGAATGGCGCGTTTGATGGCGGCGAATCTATCATTGAAATTGCCGATAATAAAACGCGTCATAAACGCTTTTTTATTGTGAAATAGCCGCTTTAAATTTTTGCAAAGTCTCGTTTGAGATGTGATGCTCCATACCCTCGGCATCTGCATCGGCGACCTCGCTTGGCACGCCTAATGAGACCAGAAAATCATGCACAATCTGATGACGCTCTTTACAGTCATTGGCAAGCTTAGCGCCTTCTTCTGTGAGGAAAATAGAGCGGTAGGGGCGCGTATCGACAAGCCCTTCTCTTTGCAATCTTTGGATGGTCGCATTCACAGTCGGGCTAGTGACACCAAAGCGCGCGGCCAAATCAACCGAGCGTGCCTCGCCTGTCTCTTCGATAAGATCGGCAATCATCTCGACATAATCTTCCATCACCTCAGAGAGATGCGCTTTGCGAATACGCTCGAACTTTGCCGCTGATATTGTGTTATCCATCCTACTACCCACTTTTATGATCTGGCGCGCTTATCGCTTATCCATAAATCAACCCAAACTTTATTATGATCTGACAAAACTTAGCCTGCACAAACTTATTTGTCACGCTTAAACCCTTCCTCTCTTTTCAAAGGGGGTAAAAGTAGGTAGAGTGGCGAAAATTTACCTTGCCTGTCATCTATTTCAAAAAGGGGTGCGAAACCAATGTCACAAGACCTATCAGAAGCGCAAAAAACAGCCCTTGAAGCCGCCGCTTTTCGCCGCCTTGTCGCGCATTTGCAAGAGCGTAGCGATGTTCAGAATATTGACATGATGAACCTATCAGGCTTTTGCCGTAATTGCTTATCACGCTGGTATATGGAAGAAGCCCACGCGCAAGACATCGCGCTTGATAAAGACGGCGCAAGAGAGATTATTTATGGCATGCCTTATGATGATTGGAAGGCCGCCCATCAAACAGAGGCAACAGACGCCCAAAAAGCCGCCTTTGCCACAACACATAACGACAAATAAGGGAACTTCACTATGAGTGTGACAGGACAAACAAGCGCTGATCAACTTCGTCAATATATTGAACGGATTGAGCGTCTAGAAGAAGAAAAGCGCGCCCTTATGGCAGATGTAAGGGATATTTATTCTGAAGCAAAAGCCACAGGCTTTGAGCCAAAAGTCATGCGCCAAATCGTTAAGATAAGAGCGATGGATAAAGATTTGCTAGCCGAGCAGGATATGTTGCTGACAACCTATCGTGACGCGCTTGGCCTGCCGCTAGAATAGGACGCCCCGTTTATGGCATCGCAAGAGACACAGTCGCATAAATCAGACCCCTTTGGAGCCCCATTTGGAGACCCATTTGGTGCCCCATTTGGTGATCGACTAGCCGCTGCTTTGGCCGCGACTAAGACGCCCTTATGTATGGGAATTGACCCGCATAAGGCGATGATGACGCCGTTATTTTGTGATGCGGCTGGCACGCCGTCCCTATCAGGTTTACGTGATTTTGCCCTCACATTGGTCGATGCCGCCACGGGCCTTGTGCCAGCGATTAAACCGCAAGCGGCTATGTTTGAGGCCTATGGCCCTGAGGGTGTTGCGATATTGGCAGAGACAGCCAAAGCGGCGCAGGCGGCTGGTCTGCTGGTGATTATGGATGCCAAGCGCGGTGATATTGGCTCAACCTCAGAGGCCTATGCCAACGCCTATCTTGGCGCAGATGCCCCCTTCCCAAGTGATGCGCTCACCATCAACCCGTGGATGGGTCTTGATACGCTAGCGCCCTTTATGACGCGCGCCAAACAGACAAATAGCGGCCTATTCATCCTTGTCCGCACATCGAATAAAGGCGCGGCCGACCTGCAAGAACAGACACTCGTCGGCGGGCATCTTGCCTATCAACAGCTGGCCCATGATCTAGCCCCCTTAATTGAAGATGCGAAGGGCACATCAGGCCTGTCATCCTTTGGCATTGTCGCTGGCGCCACAGTCCCTGAACAAGCCGAAGACTTGCGCAAAATTCTGCCCTCAGCCCCGTTCTTAATCCCCGGCTTTGGCGCACAAGGCGCTGGCCCCGCACATGCAACCATCGCGCTAGGACGAAGCGATAACAGCTTTACCGGCGGGCTTGTCAATTCATCACGCGGCATCATCTTCTGCGAGGGTGCCCAAAAGGCCACCAGCCTGACTGATTATAAGCAAGCCGTGATAGATGCCATAAAAGAACAGACAGCTCTTCTGCAAACAGCGCTCTAAAACGCCCCCTTATTCTGCGCGTCCACATCACTCAAACTTATACAATTTTTTACAATTATTGATAGAAATTTACCATTTATTAACATCTTTAACCTTACGCTATCTCATTGAAGAACTGTTTTGAGAGCGATCGTATCGAGATGATTACTGCAGGAATACATAAAGGTGAGGTGGTTTGGTACAATGACCGCCGTGGTTATGGCTTTGTTAGCATAGATGGGGATGAGATTTTTATTCACCGATCTGTGCTAGAGCGATTTGGCCTCAATTTTCTTCACTCAGGCGATGAGTTGACGATGGATATTGCGACCAATGATGATGGGCCGGCGATTATGGAGATACATGGCATTGTCAGAAGCATGCCTGATTCTCTGCCTATCGACACTGAATTGCGCGAAAATGAAGTGCGCGGTGTGGTGAAGTTCTTCAACCCGCTCAAAGGCTATGGCTTTATTGAAGTCGAAGATGATGAGAGCAAGGCGGATGTATTTATCCATTCGCGCACCTTGCAAGCATGCGGCATACGCAACATCGCCGAAGGGCAATCTTTATTGCTCTGTATCAGCGATGATGGCAAGGGCCCGCAAGCCACAGAAGTGCGCATCATCGCCAATCATTAAATCTTATATAAGCGTGGCCTAAGCCTCAAGCGCCCCAAGATAGCGTTCAGCATCAAGTGCCGCCATACAGCCCATACCAGCGGCTGTCACAGCTTGGCGATAGGTTTTATCAACGCAGTCACCAGCCGCAAATACGCCTTCAACAGTCGTCAAAGTCGTGCCTGTTTTGACGGTGATATAGCCCTCATCATCCAGCGCAACCGCGCCTTTAAACGGTGTCGTGGCAGGGTCATGGCCAATCGCCACAAACATGCCATCTGCTTCGATAATTTGCTCATCTTCGCCCGTCGTTGATGAGAGGCGCACCGCATTCATACCCTTATCATCACCCATCACCTCTTCGACAACACGGTTCCATGCCATCGTGATTTTTGGATGCTTTAGCAGACGGTCTTGCATGATTTGTTCTGCGCGCAGGCTATCGCGGCGGTGAACCAATGTCACTGAGCGGCAAATATTGGCCAGATACAAGGCTTCTTCAACCGCTGTATTACCGCCGCCAACGACCACCACATCTTTGTCGCGATAGAAAAACCCGTCACAAGTGGCACAGGCAGACACGCCCTTGCCATTAAAAGTTTGTTCTGATTCAAGGCCAAGCCAGCGTGCTTGTGCGCCTGTTGCGATGATAACGCTATCGGCGGTGATTGTCTTGCCGCCATCTGTTTTCAAAACAAACGGGCGGGCATCAAAATCAACCTCGGTGATGATATCATATTCCATTCTGGTGCCGACATTCACAGCCTGCGCTTCCATCTGGCTCATCAGCCATGGCCCTTGCACCACATCGGCAAACCCAGGGTAATTCTCAACATCAGTGGTGATGGTCAACTGACCACCTGGCTGCAGGCCTGTATAAATAACAGGTTGCATATTCGCACGCGCGGCATAAATTGCGGCCGTGTAACCAGCTGAGCCGGCGCCAATAATAACAATTTTTTCATGAGAATCTGACATAAGGGTCCCTGTCTTTTGAATAGTGGTCTTCTTAATAGTGGTCTTTTGATAGCGGTCTTCTTGATAGCGGTCTATCAATGGTAAAAATCTGAGATATAAACGAAAATGCCCCGCTAATTGCCCCCCATATCACTTGTTTACCACAGCGATAACAGGCAAGAATAAGAGCATGTTGGTCTCTATATAATCCTGTCCAAGCAAGATATGTCAAGATAGCTGACCAACAAGTTTTAAAAAGCGCCCTTATCATAAGAAAGCTTGCCCATGTTACCCCGCAAATTGTCAGATTATATTCGGCCCTCTTCGCGCATCATGATGAGCATCTTAACATGCCTTATGATGGCAGGCGGCCTTGGCGGCTATGGCGCCAGCGCAGAGAGCTTGGCCATTGCCGGCGCCCTGTCTTACCAAGGCAGTGCCATACAAGGCGGCATGATAAGCGCAAAACTCCCCGATGAGGCCACAGCAATGCTTGACGGCGCCCCCTTGCCGGTAAGTGAAAATGGCTATATCGCCTTTGGGTTTCATCGTGACGATACGGCGCGCGCACGCCTTGTGATCACACATAACGATGGCACCATCCACCTAACAGACTTAACCCCCACCAAGCGCAGCTATAAGACCCAATCCATCACCGGGCTTGCAGGCAAATATGTCTCGCCCCCGCAAGAGACGCTAGAGCGCATTGCCTCTGACCGCCGCAATGTGGCAGATGCCAGAGCCGTCCTCTCATTGGCTGATATGTTTATAACAGACGGGCTAGACTGGCCCCTGCAAGGCACTATCACAGGCATTTATGGCTCCCAGCGCATCCTAAATGGCCAGCCCCGCGCGCCGCATTATGGCATTGATATTGCCGCCCCCACAGGCACCCCCGTCATCGCGCCCGCCGATGGCATCATCACATTGGCGGATGACCTTTATTATACAGGCGGCACGCTTATCATTGATCATGGCTTGCATATTTCATCCACGCTTCTCCACCTTCAGACGATGACTGTCGATGTGGGCGATAGGGTCACAGCTGGCATGGTCATTGGCACAGTTGGCTCAACCGGCCGCTCCACAGGCCCGCATCTTGATTGGCGCATTAATTGGAACGAAAAAAGATTAGACCCGCAATTAGCGATAATAAAGCCATAAAACAACTAGCTTTTATCCCCTAGCAAGCTACACTCTAGCGAATCATTTAAATATTTATTATGACGGTACCTCGATTTTGTCTAATCGCTTTCTTATCAGCCTTGCGGCCCTTTTATCCCTCGCACTTCCCGCGCTCTCCTCAGCCTCTGAGAGCACGGCCTTTAACCTTGATTATCAGGTGCAATGGGGCGATTCCCCGCTTGGCACGGCCACCGCGCAATGGCGCCTAGATAAGGACAGCTACAGCTTTGAAGGCCAAGTAGCCACCGAAGGCACGCTTGCTTTTTTCTATGAATTTTCCGGCAAGAACAGCCTCAGCGGCGAGATTGCCAATGGCACCTATCAGCCGCGCAGCTTTAAGTCAGAATCAACCTTTGATGACGAAACCTATATCGTAGATATGAGCTGGCCTGCCGGGTTAAGGCGCCCTGTCTTTAGTGTTGAGCCAAAGCCTGAAAAAGGCAAAACACATCCGTTGCGCCAAGCCAGCCTAACAAATGTCGCAGACCCCTATACCGCTATGCTAATGGCGCTCTCTGACTTTGAGGCGAACGGCACATGCGACGGCATCTACCGCGTTTTTGATGGGCGCCGCCGCTCTGAATTGCACCTCAAAGATTTTGGCCCCACCATCATCGAGGGTGACAAGGATTGGGCCTATAGCGGGCCTGCCCATATTTGCGGCTCAGCTAGTAAGATGATCGGTGGCCATCAGATTAAAAAGAATGACGATAGCGACGACGAGATGGATTTTGAGAAAGTCAAAATCTTCATCGCCAAGCCAGACGGCAAAACCTTCATGCCTGTGCGCATTGAGATGAACAGCTTTCTTGGCGCGGTGGTTGTCCGGCTAAATATGCAAACATCGACGTTTGAATAAGCCGTTAAGGCGGCTCTATCCCCCCCTTATTTTTTCGTCTTGACCACAAAAATTACCTCATTTAAGGTCAGGCTACTTTGGTTTTGGCAATTTATTGTCAAATTAAAAGGGAACATGGTGATCTAGCCTTGGCTAGAAAATCCATGGCTGCCCCCGCAACTGTAAGCGGCGAGTTATGTTGGCATATGCCACTGTCTTCTTTGGGACTAGAGAAGATGGGAAGGCCCAACAACGCGTTGAACCGCAAGCCAGGAGACCTGCCAGAGGGTTCACCCAGTCGGATTGCGGGGCGCGATCAGGACGGCGGAAGACCCGCGATGGTGACATTCACCGTCGCTGGGCAATTATACCCATCGATGTATCGTAATCGTGAGGCGTCGCCCGCATTTTATGCGCATGGCGCTTCATATATATCATTGAGGTTGGGGAATTATGACAATCCGCAAACAAAAAACCGCATCATTTGTGCTAGCGGCGATGGGCCTTGCGCTCACATTGCCTGCACAAGCAGACACCAAAAAGATCCCTTATTTGACAATCGAAAAGACTGTCACAATAGCTGGTCTAACAGAACAGAAAATCAAAGATGTTCTGACATCAACAACCGTCATCACAAGAGACGAGATCGAAGCATCAAACGCCTATTCGGTCGCTGATGTGATTGCTAACACACCAGGCGTCGAAGTCTCACGCAATGGTGGCCCTGGCACAGTGACGTCATTCTTCTTGCGTGGTCAGGAATC
>OBNQ01000037.1_pt1 | contig 19454 bp, 17 predicted proteins | sample 1494201 | NCBI WGS metagenome assembly OBNQ01 (sample SAMEA3275557, study PRJEB22092) | marine metagenome | biome: ENVO 01000043; feature: ENVO 00000569; material: ENVO 00002150 | collected 2014-06-21T11:00:00+00 | depth 2 m
TGCCATTAATGATGATAGGCATAGTTATATCAGGCGCGCATGCCTCTTATGATGCGCGGATGATGGTTTTGAGCCAAGCAGATGTCACGCGCTATCAAGATATTTTTGATCTCCAAGAGGCAGGCAAATTAAAACAGGCTGGCAAGATTATCACGGCGCTTGATGACCCTTTATTGATGGGGCATGTTTTATCGCAAAAATACCTGCACCCGACCGCGTGGCGTTCAAGCTTTAAAGAATTATCATCATGGCTGGCCAATTATAATGACCATCCGGCCGCGAGCCGCATAAGCTGGCTTGCCAAAAAACGCCAGCCAAGCGGGGCCAAAAACCCGCAAGCTCCTAAAAAGGGGTATTTGAACGGCATCGGCAATTCTGAATCACATAGCTATCGGGCGCGCATTCCTGCCTCGACCAAGGGGCGGATATCGCCGCGCCAAACAAGAGCGATTGCCGCCAAAGTCAGACGCTATATCAGAAGCCGCGCGCCAACCGCTGGTAATGCCTATCTATCTGAGCGGTCAACATTGCGTTATTTAAACAAGCTAGAAGAAGGCCAATTGCGCGGTGAGATCGCGCATGCTTACTTTATCTTTGGGCTTGATCAAAAGGCTATTCGCGCCGCGCGTCATGCGATTGGCGCGGGGCGTGATAGCGCGTGGATGGGCTATTGGGCAGGCGGTCTTGGTGCTTGGCGCTCTGGGCAATATGATTTGGCCAAAAGCTTTTTCACAGAGCTAGCCTCTCTTGAAGAGGCACCTGCGGCGTTGCGCGCTGGGGCGGCCTATTGGTCTTATCGCGCCTATATGCGTGATGGTGATGCGGCGACGGCGCTGTCGTTTCTTGATATTGCGCTTGAATATCCGACGTCTTTTTATGGCGTGATCGCGATGCAGATTACGGGCCAGACGCATTTGGTTAATTTCAGCCTGCCTGAGGTGCAAAATGATTTGCTTGGCTGGCTGGTGCGTCAAAAAGGTGGCAGGCGCGCGCTTGCGATGTTGCAAATTGGCAATTTTAGTGAGGCGTCACGTGAAATTCGCTATCTTTATAATGAGATGCCTGAAACATTGCGCCGCGAGCTTATCAGCTTTGCGGTTCAAAATGGCATGGCCGATTTGGCGTTTCGTGTCTCAGATTATCACCGTTATCAGACAGGCGAAGCGGTGCTTGGTGGTCTGTATCCGCGCTTGAATTTGCAAACAAATCTCTATGTTGATCAGGCGCTGGTCTTTTCGATTATTCGCAAGGAATCTGGTTTTTCCGCAGGCGCAAAAAGTCGTGCTAAGGCCGCTGGTATGATGCAGATTATGCCCGCAACGGCCGCCTTTATTACGAATAATCGTAAATTGCGCACGACGGAGCGTTATAAATTATATGACCCGAATTTTAACATCCAGCTTGGCCAGCAATATATCCAACATTTGCTAAATGAGCCACTTATCAGCCATAATGTAGCGAAGATGCTTGCCGCCTATAATGGCGGGCCTGGCAATTTGAATAAATGGCTCAAAGGTATGAATCACAAAAATGATATGATGATGTTCATCGAATCTATCCCTGCGCGGGAAACGCGCACCTATGTGAAATCAGTGCTGACAAATCTGTGGATGTATCGTCAGCAATTTAACCAAGACACCCCCGCCATCCAAGCCTTGATCACGGGCAATGGCGAGGTGAATGAGCGGATTTTCCTCTCTAATGCCGCAACAAATTAAGCCAGCACTATAAGGGAGCACAGCTATGGGTCTTGATATGACACGCGATTTTGTACCTGTCTCTATTGCGGTGATGACAGTCTCTGATAGCCGCACGCTTGATGATGATAAATCAGGTGATTTGCTTGTGGCCAAGCTTCGTGAGGCAGGTCATAAGCTTGCGGCGCGCACCATTGTGACAGATGATGAAGAGGCGATTATTGCCGCATTGGACGGCTTTATCGCTGATAAGATGATTGATGCGGTGATCTTAACAGGTGGCACAGGGCTGACAGGCCGTGATGTGACACCCGAAGCTTTGCGGGCTGTGTTTGATAAAGAGATTGACGGCTTTGGCGAGATGTTCCGCTTTTTATCCTTTCAGAAGATAGGCACATCAACCTTGCAAAGCCGCGCGCTGGCAGGGGTTGCGGGCGGCACTTATTTATTTGGCCTGCCAGGCTCGCCTTCTGCGTGCCGTGATGCGTGGGATGATTTGCTTGCCCACCAGCTTGATTATCGCCATCGCCCGTGTAATTTCGTGGAAATTATGCCGCGCCTGACAGAACAAGGTATCCAAGCGCGAAAGCCGTCCTAATCGATGCGCGCGCCTGACAGACACACCACATCACACAAGCCTAATCGGCCACTAACAGATGAGATTGGCCCGCCTGATTATCAATTTGAGGCGGCCTATCAGGGCAAGGGCTATGTTATCGGCATTGATGAGGCGGGCAGAGGGCCGTGGGCAGGGCCTGTTTGTGCGGCCGCCTTTTGGCTTCATCCTGACAAGCTAGCGCATCTGCCAACGGGCCTGAATGATAGTAAGAAAATCACCGCCAAAAAACGCACCCTCATCGAAGCGGCACTCTATGAGGGCAAAGGGCGGGGGGTGTTTGATTTTGAAGCAGCGATTGCCTCGGTCGCTGAGATTGACGCGCTTGGTATCTTGCAAGCCAATTTCAAAGCGATGGGCCGTGCGACCTCACTTTTGGCGGCGCGTCTATTGGCAGGCGATCCGCTTGGTCTGCGGGCAGAGGGGCGGTGCGAGATTGCCGCCGTGCTGGTGGATGGCAATTTACTGCCGCCAAAAGAGTATCTTGCCTATCGCGCACAGGCCTTTATCAAAGGTGATGGGCGGGTGCTATCGATTGCGGCGGCCTCAATCATTGCAAAACAACATCGCGATGGGATGATGGCAGAGTTGCATCAGGCGCATCCGCATTATGGCTGGGATAAAAATCAAGGCTATGGCACCAAAGCGCATCAAGAGGGGCTCGATGAATTTGGCATCACAGACCATCATCGCACCTCGTTTGCGCCGATAAAAAAACGCCTTTCTTAAGGCGCAAAACCCCTCTTTAGACATCACCGCGACACAGCGTGTATTTTTTTGCGCGCGCTGACAGGGGCGCGCGCGTCTTGCCAGCGGCTACACTAGATAGGGTGAATGGATGAGGGGGCAAAACACTACATATAGTGTTGATCAAAAAAATTCAAACAATTCATTGACTTATAGTGATTCCTTGATGTTTCTTGGTAACAACGAATCGAGTAAAGGGCTTTTTGAGCAATGAAAAAAGATGTGATTTATCATGGTGATTGTATCGCGCAGTTGAAAAAACTCCCCGATGAATCTGTTGATCTTGTCTTTGCTGATCCGCCTTATAATTTGCAATTAACAGGCGCGCTTCACCGTCCTGATCAGTCGCTTGTTGATGCGGTTGATGATGAGTGGGATCAATTTGATAGCTTTGCCGCCTATGATGCGATGTGCAAGGCGTGGCTTGGTGAATGTCGGCGTATCCTCAAGCCTAATGGCGCGATTTGGGTCATTGGCTCTTATCATAATGTGTTCCGCCTTGGCGTGCAGTTGCAAGATTTGGGCTATTGGATGCTGAATGATGTTATTTGGCGCAAGACGAACCCGATGCCGAATTTCAGAGGCCGTCGTTTTACCAACGCGCATGAGACGCTTATTTGGGCGTCGAAATCTGAATCCTCGAAATACACGTTTAATTATGAAGCGATGAAGGCTTTGAATGAAGGCTTGCAGATGCGCTCTGATTGGACCTTGCCGCTTTGCACAGGCGCTGAGCGGATCAAGGGCGATGATGGCAAGAAAGCCCATCCGACGCAAAAGCCTGAAAATCTTTTGGCGCGCGTTATTTTGTCTTCGACCAAGCGCGGTGATGTGGTGCTTGACCCGTTCTTTGGCACAGGCACAACAGGCGCGGTGGCAAAAAAGCTTGGCCGTCACTTTATCGGCATTGAGCAAGATGAAAAATATGTTGAGGTCGCAACAAAGCGTATCGCCTCTGTGGTTCCTGTGGCCGCAACAGAGCTGCTTGATACCAAGACCAAAAAGGCGGAACCGCGTGTGCCATTTGGCGCGCTGGTTGAACGTGGCTGGATTTCGGTTGGCGATAAAATCTTTGACCAAAAGCGTCGTTTCTCTGCCCAAGTATGCGCCGATGGCACGCTAAAGGCGGTCAAGAAGCGTGGCGGCAAAGATATGGCAGGCACCATTCATACGCTTGGCGCCCAATTGCAAGAGGCGCCTAGCTGTAATGGCTGGACGTTCTGGCATATTGAGCGCGAAGGCAAGGCGGTGGTGATTGATGATCTGCGTGCCGCCCTGCGCAAAGAGAATTTCTCAGCCTAATCGGTTTGTATCTTTATTTTGCCTCATTCTTTGGCAACAGCAAAAAGCCAAGGATGGTGAGCGCGATGACAATCGCCATGCCCGCACGCTCTATGCCTGTGGCAAAGACAAGCCAGCCATAAATCATCGGCCCGATAAAGCTTGTCGCTTTTCCTGAGACCATATAGAGGCCGAATAAAGAGGCTTTGCTATCTTGTGGTGCGCGCCGTGCCACATAAGAGCGGGAGGCTGATTGGCTTGGGCCCACAAACAGCCCTAGCAAGATGGTCGCACCCCAGAAGATCTCTTTGGTGGGGGCCAGAATGGCGATGCTGCCAAAGATGATGAGGCCGATAAGCGAATAGCGGATGGTGCGCAAGGAGCCAAGCCTGTCATCTGCCCAACCGCCGCCAATCGCGCCAATGCCAGCTGAGATATTAAGAGAGATGGCAAAGATCAAAATCTCTGTTTGGGTAAAGCCAAAAACCTTTGCCGCAAAAATACCGCCCAGCGCAAATAAGGTCACAAGACCATCATTAAAGGCCATGCGTGCAATCAGGAACCGCACCATGCCTGGTATCGCGCGTGCCTCATCAAGGGCTGTTTTTAATTGCGATAAATACGCCCCCTTATGCGGTGTTGGCGCTGGGGAAGGCGTGAAGAAAAACAGCGGTAGCGAGAAGAGTATCGCCCATGCGCCAGCGAATATCATCGTCGCGCGCACATGTTCGGCTGATTGTTTATCAAGGCCGAAAGGCGCTGTCTCTGGCAGGATGAAAACCGCCAAAGCGATGCCAAGCGCGACAACCGCGCCCACATAGCCCGTGCCCCATGCGATGCCTGATAGGCGGCCCATCTGCTCTTTGGGGACAAGATGCACCAATAGAGCATTATAGAAAACAAAGCTGATTTCCATCATGAAAATCGACAGGGCTGATAGGGCAAGCGCGAAGAAGATAAAGCTGGTATCAGGCTCTGCATACCATAGGCCCATGACGGCAAGGGAGCCGATAAGAAGTGAGGCGGTGAGCGCGTGCTTAATCAGGCCCTTACTATCGGCAAAGCGGCCTGCAAATACAGAGATAAGCGCAATGGCAAGCGCGCTCAATGAGGTCATTTGTGACCATAGGAACGTGCCGTTTTCAGGCGCTATGCTGGTGGTGAAATAGACCGCAAACACAAAGGTCGCATGCAAGGTCGGCACAGGGGAAGATGCCCAATCATACAAGGCCCAGCCAATTCTGGCTGATTTGCTGGCTGGCTTATCGGCTGTGTTGCTCATGAGCGGCCCTTAAAATTCATAGGTTTGCAGAGAGACCACAGGACAGTTTTTTTCTGCTAATAAAGCGCGCCCGCCAAGGCCTGTTAATTCAATAAGACAGGCTGTGCCAGCGACAATGCCGCCTGCTTTATTAATCAGATCAACAGACGCAGAGACTGTGCCGCCCGTGGCAAGCAAATCATCAACCAGCAACACACGCTTGCCCTTGATTTGGCGTGAGGTCTGCAAAGATAAGACCGCCTCGCCATATTCAAGCGCATAGGATTGCTCTATCACCTTGCCAGGTAATTTGCCGGCTTTGCGCACCATCACCGCCCCGCACCCCATCGCCAAAGCAAGCGGGGTGGCAAATAAAAACCCCCTTGCATCAATGCCAGCAATGACATCAGGGGCAAGAGGGTGTGAAATCGCGCAAAAAGCGTCAATCATTTTAGCCAGAATAGCGCCATCTTCTAGCGCGGGGCTAAAATCATAAAAGGTAATGCCAGACTTGGGGAAGTCTGGCGTCTTTGAGATATGTGCATCAAGATCAAAATCCATTTATCAAGGCCTTTATGACCAGATGCCGTGCAGTTGCGCTAGCCTTTTGCCTTATATTCAAGGCGGCGGCGATGCAACACAGGCTCTGTATATCCAGATGGTTGATTACGACCATCAAAGACTAGGTCACAGGCGGCTTGGAATGCAACGGAATTTTCAAAATTAGGCGCCATTGGCTGATAGCTCTCATCGCCCGCATTTTGCCCATCGACAATGGCCGCCATCTTTTTCATGACCGCCATGACCTCATCTTTGGAACAGATACCATGATGCAACCAATTGGCCATATGCTGTGATGAGATACGCAAAGTCGCCCTATCTTCCATCAGGCCCACATCATTAATGTCTGGCACCTTTGAGCAACCAACACCTGCATCAACCCAGCGCACCACATAGCCCAAAATACCTTGGGCATTATTCTCAAGCTCATTGGTGATGTCCGCTGGTGACCAGTTCGGGCGCGTTGTCACAGGGATGGTGAGAATATCTGTGATATCCGCACGCCCTCTTTTGGCAAGCTCTTTTTGTTGGGCAAAGACGTCGACTTGCTGATAATGCATGGCGTGCAAGGTGGCGGCGGTTGGTGATGGCACCCACGCGCAATTCGCCCCTGATTGCGGGTGGCCGATTTTCTGGTCAATCATCGCCGCCATCAAATCAGGCATCGCCCACATGCCTTTGCCAATTTGTGCCTTGCCAGAAAAGCCGCATTCAAGGCCGATATCAACATTCCAATTCTCATAGGCGGCAATCCAAGCGGCTTGCTTCATATCGCCTTTGCGGATCATCGGGCCAGCTTCCATAGAGGTGTGCATTTCATCACCCGTTCTATCAAGGAAGCCTGTATTGATGAAGACCACACGATCTTTGGCCGCGCGGATACATTCTTTGAGGTTCACCGTCGTGCGACGCTCTTCATCCATGATGCCAATCTTCATTGTGTTGGCAGGAAGGTCCAATAGAGCTTCGACCTTATCAAAGATTTCACAGGCAAAAGCGACCTCTTCAGGGCCATGCATTTTTGGCTTCACAATATAGATAGAGCCTTTGGTAGAATTACTGGCAAGGCCTTGCTCTGCTCTGGCAAAATCTTGGCAAGCGGCAAGGGTTGTCATGAAGGCATCCATAATCCCTTCAGGAATTTCGCGCCCATCTTCCAGTAAAATAGCCGGGTTCGTCATCAAATGACCCACATTACGCACCAGCATAAGTGAGCGGCCCTTGAGGCTTACCTCAGCACCGTCAGGGCCCATATAGACACGGTCAGGGTTCAGGTTACGCGTGAATGATTGGCCGCCTTTTGACATCTCAATCGATAAATCACCGCGCATCAGACCAAGCCAATTGGCATAGGCAAGCACCTTATCTTCTGAATCAACCGCGGCGACTGAATCTTCGCAATCCATGATGGTTGAAATCGCTGATTCAAGTAAGATGTCGTTAATATGCGCCTTATCAGTGCTACCAATCGCGCCTTTGCTATCTGTTTGAATTTCAATATGAAGGTTATTACCGCAGAGCAAAATCGCTGTTGGCGCGTTCTTATCACCGCGATAGCCTTTGAATTGGGCGGCTGTTTTAAGGTATGTTTTCACATCGCCTTGATGAACCACAAGCGTGCCGTCAATAATCGCAAAATTGCTGGCATCGTGCCATGAGCCAAGCGATAGAGGCACCGCGTCATCTAGGTAATCGCGCGCCTTGGCAATCACCTTATTACCGCGCACAGGATTATAGGCCTTTTGCTTCTCAGCACCGCCCTCATCAGAGATAGCGTCTGTGCCATAAAGCGCATCATATAAAGAGCCCCAACGCGCATTTGCCGCATTCAGCGCATAACGCGCATTCATCACAGGCACAACCAATTGCGGGCCGGCGATGGTCGCGATCTCATCATCGACATTCGCTGTGTTAATCGAAAAAGCCGGGCCTTCTTCGACGATATAGCCTATGTCTTTTAAGAAATCCTGATAGGCCTGTGCGTCAATGCCCGCATCACGATGGGCGACCAGATAGTCGTCAATCTGCTTTTGCAAATCAGCGCGCTTTGCCAATAAGGCCTTATTGCGTGGCGCTAATGCGTGGACAGCTTCATCAAAACCAGCCCAGAAAGCCTCAGCTGATAAGCTCGTGCCAGCAAGTAATTCTTCGTTAACAAAACGATGAAGATCTGCCGCAATAGATAAATTACCAATCGAAAGATATCCCATTGTGATCTCCCCTTATTTATATGTTGTGATGGTCGCGCGTCTTTTAGTTAAGAAGACACATTATGATAGCGCGGAAAAGAATTTGATATGCCTTTTAGCGAACATCTTTCCACATTGTGGAAACCATTTCCATAAATTTAGGAAATAGCGTCTAATCCACTGTCTCAGATTGATAGTCCCAGATTAGGTCTTGCTCTGCCAATAGGTCTTTTAATTCCGCAATTTTTACCGCAAGGGCGGCTTTATCTGTGCCCTCTGCGCGCACGACAAGGCAGGCTTCGGTGTTTGAGGCGCGCACCAACCACCAGCCGGTTGCATCTTGCACGCGGATGCCATCAATCAGCATCACATCCTTATCGGCAAAACGCGTCTTTGCGCTATCGGCAAGCGCGGCGATTTTTTCAAACTTAACCTCATCATCACAGGCCACACGGCATTCAGGGCTTGTAAAGCTCGGCGGCAGATTATCCATAAAGTCTGTGATGCTCTGGCCTGTTGCGGCCATTGTGGCCAGCACGCGCACCGCCACATAGGGCGCATCATCATAGCCATAATAGCCATCTTTGATAAAGATATGGCCAGACATCTCGCCTGCTAATTGGCAGTTAATCTCAGCCATGCGTGATTTCATATGGCTATGACCTGTCTTCCAGATCTGCGGCTTACCGCCTGCTTGTTCAACAAGGCGCATCGCGGCAGATGATGATTTCACATCAAATAAAATCACCTCACCAGGCTTTCTTGATAGCAATTCAAGCGCCAAATAGGCGGTCAGAATATCACCTGGCACTTGGCGGCCTTTGGCATCAATCATGCCAAGCCTGTCACCATCACCATCAAAGCCAAGTCCGCAAAGCGCCCCTTTGGCATCGCACGCATCGCGCAAAAACCCCAGCGTATGCGGGTCAACAGGGTCGGGGTGATGATTGGGGAAGGTGCCATCTACCTCTTCAAATAACAGCTCATGTTCACCTGATAGCCGGTCAATCAGCGCGCGCACCGCCGGCCCTGCCGCCCCATTGCCAGTATCCCACACAAAGCTGCCCTCACCTAGCGGGGCATCTTCGATAAGACGGTTAATATAGTCATCAAACACAGACAGGTTGGTCGCAGAACCGCTGGTGCCAAGCGTGATACCATCTGCCATCATTTGGCCTAGCATGGTGATATCATCGCCGTAAAAAGACTGGTGGCCGATGACCATCTTGAAGCCATTATAATCTTTTGGATTATGAGAGCCGGTGATTTGAATAGCGCCATCACAGCCAAGCCTGCGGTCAGCAAAATACAGCATCGGGGTCGGGCCCATGCCGATATTATGCACCTCTGCCCCGCCTGCGACCAGACCATCACTCAGCGCCTTTGATAGGGCAGGTGAGCTGATACGTCCATCATAGCCGATGGCAATTTTTGGCTGCGGCTTTGCTTGTCTTGTTGCGACTATCGCGGCAAATCCAACGCCGATGGCAAAGGCATCTGCCTCTGAGAGCGTCTTGCCAATAATGCCGCGAATATCATAGGCGCGCAGAATGGTTGGATGGAATTGATGCTGAAAGGGATTTTGAAGATGTGGCATAATCATCGCTTTGGTAAAGATTATATTTTTGTCGCAAGCCAGTGGCGGAGCTCATCTGCCATATCTTCGCGTTCAAGGCTAAAGGCAATATTGGCTTTCTGATAGCCGATTTTAGAGCCGCAATCAAACCGCTGGCCAGAGAAACGATAGCCTTGAAAAGGCGCGCTACCAATTCTGGTCGCAAGCGCGTCTGTTAATTGCACCTCGCCGCCAACACCTGCTTTTTGCTGGCCAAGCACGTGAAAGACCTCTGGCTCAATAATATAGCGGCCAATGACGGCGATATTAGACGGGGCATCTTCGGGCGCTGGCTTTTCGACAAGCCCGTCAATTGAGACGATTGTGCCATCATCTGCGCCGGGGGTTACGATGCCATAGGCGCCGATATCTTGCTTTGGGACATCCATCACGGCCACCATATTGCCGCCTTGATAGGCTGCTATCATCTCACCAATGGCAGGGGCGCCAAGCACCAAATCATCTGCCAATAAAACCGCCACAGGCTCATCACCCACAAGATGGCGCGCGCACCAAACCGCATGACCAAGACCGGCTGGTTCTTGCTGGCGCACATAGGCAACAGAGCCCGGCACCCGCATCATATCGCGCACTGTTTGAAGCGCGCTATCCTTGCTTTTTTGGGCAAGCACTGATTCAAGCTCAACAGAATGGTCAAAGTGATCTTCAATCGCTGTTTTATTGCGGCCCGTGACAAAGATGAACTCTTCAATGCCAGCTTCAATCGCTTCTTCCACCGCATATTGGATAAGCGGCTTATCGACGATTGGCAGCATTTCTTTGGGCAGGGCTTTGGTCGCGGGCAGAAATCTTGTGCCAAGGCCACCAACCGGAAATATCGCCTTCTTCACCATCATTAAGCCCCTTTTAAGTAAACAGAGTGATTGCTTTCAAAGTCATAAACCGCCATAAAGATGGGGTCAAGTTACGCACCACAGCATTTGAAGATGATGTACGATGACTATTAAAGAATTGCTTGTTGAATCAGCGCGCGTGAAAACGCAAACAGCCCATGAGCTAAGTGATAAAGCTGAGAGTGCCGCTCTTGCGATTGTTGCCTCGCTTCAAAAAGGCGGCAAGTTGATGCTATGCGGTAATGGCGGCTCGGCAGGCGATAGCCAACATTTGGCGGCAGAATTTGTGGCAACACTTGACCACCGCAATCCGCGTGATGGTCTTGCCGCAATTGCTTTGACGACTGACACCTCTCTTATCACCGCCTTTAGCAATGATTTCGGCTTTGAGGGCATTTATGACAGGCAAGTGCAGACGCTTGGTAAATCAGGTGATGTGCTTATCGCGCTTTCCACAAGCGGCAATTCTGAGAATGTCCTTCGTGCCGCAAAGGTCGCGCGTGAAAAACAGATCACTGTGATTGCCATGACAGGCGATGCGGGCGGTAAATTAGCAGAGGCGGCTGATATTTTATTGAATGTGCCGTCTGATAAGACCATGCATATTCAAGAGGCGCACATCGCCCTTGGTCATGCGATTACGGCATCTGTCGAGACGCATCTTGGGTATTTATAAACGCCGCTAGCGGGCAATAAAGGGATTTCAGATGAAAATTACTGTGATAGGCACGGGGTATGTCGGTCTTGTATCTGGGACGTGCTTTTCTGAATTTGGCTTTGATGTCACTTGTGTTGATAAGGATGGCGCAAAGATTGAACGGCTGAAGGCTGGTGAGATCCCGATTTATGAGCCGGGCCTAGATGAGCTTGTGCGCCGCAATAGCGAGGCAGGGCGCCTGCATTTTACAACTGATTTAGCCGCCAATGTCGCAGAGGCAGATGTTATTCTGATCGCAGTTGGCACGCCGACAAGGCGCGGTGATGGCCATGCCGATTTATCCTATGTATTCGCCGCCGCAGAAGAGGTCGCGGAAAACCTATCTGGCTATAGTGTGGTGGTCACAAAATCAACCGTACCTGTCGGCACAGGTCGCAAGCTTGAAGAGATTATCAAAGCGAAGAATCCAGCCGCTGACTTTGATATTGCCTCAAACCCTGAATTTTTGCGTGAAGGCTCTGCGATTAATGATTTCATGCGCCCTGACCGTGTGGTTGTTGGCACAGAAAAAGAGCGTGCGATTGAGGTCATGCGTGCGCTTTATCGGCCGCTCTATTTGATTGAGACGCCTATTTTATTCGCCAAACTTGAAACAGCTGAGCTGATTAAATATGCCGCGAACGCCTTTTTGGCGGTGAAGATTTCCTTCATTAATCAAATGGCTGATTTATGTGAAGAGGTTGGCGCGAACGTGCATGAGGTTGCCAAAGGCATGGGGCTTGATAAGCGTATTGGCGGCAAATTCCTGCATGCGGGCCCCGGCTATGGCGGCTCTTGTTTTCCCAAAGATACCCTCGCGCTTGTCAAGACGGCTGAGAGCCATGAGGTTGATTTGCCGATGGTCAAAGGCGTGGTTGCTTATAATGATGAGCGTAAATTGGCGATGGCGGCGCGTGTTAAGCGGGCGCTTGGTGGCACTGTTGCGGGCAAGAAAATTGCGATACTTGGTCTGGCCTTTAAGCCTGAGACGGATGATATGCGTGATAGTCCTGCCTTGTCGATTTTGCCGCAATTAGTGGCAGATGGCGCATCTATTAGCGCCTATGATCCCGCCGCTATGGAAGAGGCAAAGCCGCTTTTGCCGCAAGCGATCACTTACGCAGAGAGCGCGGCAGAAACATTAGACGGCGCTGATTGTGCGGTGGTTATCACCGAATGGAATGAGTTTCGCGCGCTAAGCCCTGAGATGTTTGCCGCATCTATGGCAGATAAAATTATCGTTGATTTGCGTAATCTGTATGATGGCAATCAAATGAAAGATGCGGGCTTTACCTATTATTCTATTGGTCGACCATAAGCGGGGCGCCCATAAGCTTCAGGCATAAAAAAAGCGCCATCTAAAAAGAGGCGCTATTTTATCGTATCTGGAGCGGGCGAAGGGATTCGAACCCTCGACCCCAACCTTGGCAAGGTTGTGCTCTACCACTGAGCTACGCCCGCTAAACCAAATGCGTGACCATCTTATAATCGAAGCGATTTAGCGTTGCAAGTGTTTTAAGAGGCAAGTTTCTTAAAAAATACCTGATTATTGGGCCGATTATTAATCGGCTTGATTCACCGCCTCTTTTAGCGCATCTGCGACTTTGACAATTTGCGCTTCTTCCATATATGGATGCATCGGCAAGGCAAGTACAATATCACAAAGCTTATCAGTTATCGCCAATTCCCCATTCGCCACAGGATAGCGCTGATAGGGCGCTTGTTTATGCATCGGAATAGGGTAATAAATCATGGTCGGCACACCCTTGGCAGCCAGATGTTCTTGCACAGCCCCGCGGTCAAGGCCTGTTGGCAATTTGACCGTATATTGTGCCCATGCAGAGGTCGCCCCTTGGCTGAGGCGCGGGGTGATAACGCTGTCGCCTAGCAAAGCATTATAGCTATCAGCCACATTTTGACGCGCGATAAGCTCTTCTTTGAAGATCGTTAACTTTGACAGCAAAATGGCCGCTTGCATTGTATCAAGGCGCGCTGTCATACCAATGCGCTCATTGTGATATTTGGTCTTGCCCATGCCATGAACACGGCATGATACGGCTATCTCAGCAATCTCATCACTATCGGTGAAAAGCGCGCCGCCATCGCCATAACAGCCAAGCGGCTTGGCAGGGAAAAAGCTTGTGCAGGTCGCATCAGCTAGTTTGCCCACAGGGATATCATTGAGCGTGGCACCAAAAGATTGCGCCGCATCATCAATCATCCATAGGCCATGTTTTTTGGCAAAATCACGAATGGCAAATATATCTGCCGGCATACCAAACAGGCCAACAGGCATGATGCCAACAACCTCAAGACCGGCATCTATACCAGCTTGCAAGGCAGATGACAGGTTGCGCGGATCAAGGTTAAAGCTGTGCGGGTCAACATCGGCAAAGATTGCTGAGGCGCCAAGCACGGCCATGGCCTCAGCGGTTGCTGCGAAGGTAAATGAGGGGCAAATCACCCCTTGTCCCGGGCGCAGGCCAAGGCCCAATAATGCCAAGATAAGCGCGTCTGTACCAGATGAGCAGCTGATGACATGCTTTGTCTGTGCCCATGCGCCAAGTGTCTCTTCAAGCTCTTTGACTTCAGGGCCCATAATATAGGCGCCATGGTCCAAAACCTTGGCAAGGCGGGCATCAACATCATCACGAATACGTGCTTGTTGCGCTTTTAAATCAATAAAGGGAAGCATATCAGCCATTAAAATCCACCAGTTGCTTTTGCATTTCTTCTAATACTTTTTGCACGCGCAATGCCTCTGCTGAATCTGTCGGGGGCATAATTGCCTCATCACATAGGGCGATAAAGGCGCGCATTTCGTCTTTTAGCGGCTCTGATTCAGGCACAGGCAAAGCCAGCGGGCTTGCGCGCTCTATCACAAACAGACTGCCAGCTTGGGTGATGCTATCTTGGCATAGCACCAGCTTTTCATTCCATGGCTTGGTATCATCAAAGACAAGCGAGCCTGTCTCGCCTGTTACCGTCAAGCGATGCTCTTTATAAGGCGACAGCCATGAGGTTTGCATATTGGCAGATAGGCCGCCCTTGAACCCAAGACCGGTTGATAATATATCAACCACCCCTTTGGTAATATGGCTGACACCGTGACAGATAACCGTTTGTGGCTCATCATCAGCAAGCGCGAGGATAAGCGATAAATCATGCGGGCAGAGGTCAAACAAAACTGATTCAGTGTTGCGAATACGGCCCATCGCAAGTCGGTTTGCGCCAATATGCCTCACCTTGCCAATCGCGCCTGACGCAATCTGCTGTTGCAAGGCAATAAAGGCCGGATGATAGCGGATAAGATGGCCAACCATCACATGATTGCCTGTCTCAAGCGCGGTCTCATGAATGGCATTTGCATCAGCAAAGGTCAGCGCCATCGGCTTTTCAATATAAACATGCTTGCCAGCTTGCAGGGCTTTAATCGCCAAATCCTTGTGCGAATGCGCCACGGTGGCAAGCATCACGCCGTTGATGGTCTCATCATCTAGGATGTCATCAAAGCTGCGGGCGTCCGTATCAAACTGATCAGCAAAGCTCGCCGCTCTGGCATCGTCACTATCGCACACAGCCGATAGGACAGACAGGCTGCTGAGATTGCGCGCAATATTGCGCCCCCACATACCACATCCAAGTAATGCTATATTTGCCATTGGTTTTTGACCTTCTTTAAAAGGTGACTGGTCAGTTAACATATTGGTCTTAAGGTGCGCGGTAAACACGGTCAATCGTTGCTTTTTGTAACATTTTTTAGGCGCTGTTTTGACTTCCTCTTTTGGCAGATTTGTTTTATGAGGGTTTGGATAGCGTAATTTGTGATAGTATCGCTGTTTTTTACTGGTTAATTTTTCTAAATGGATAGCTGACAAATGGATGCCTCATCTGCCTTTCAAGATAGCCTGCCTCTTCATCCAGATAGGCTGATTGAAAAAATAGACTCTCTTGGCCTTGCCTATACATCTTACAGCCACCCGCCCTTGCGCACAGTGGCTGATTCAAAGGCGTTTCGTGATGAGTTACTCACCGCAGAAGAAGGCGGGTTTCATATTAAGAATCTCTATTTGCGTGATAAGAAAAAACGCAATTATCTGGCCGTTATTCAAGAAGATAAAGAGGTTGATCTTAAAGCCTTGGCAGAGCCGCTTGGGGCGGGGCGTATTTCTTTTGGCTCACAAGAGCGGCTATTGACGCATCTTGGCGTGCGCCCCGGTGCGGTAACACCGCTTGCGATGATGCATGGGGCGAGCCAAGATGTGACGATTGGGCTTGACCGTGAGTTGCTAGCGGCCAAACAGGTCTATATGCACCCGCTGGTCAATGACCGCACGATTGGGATGAGTGGCGCAGATGTGTTGCGCTTCCTTGAGGCCTTTTCAATCACGCCAATCATGCTAGATATCAGTTAGAAGAAACGATTAATAACACCAATCATAAAGGTATGATTTGATGGACTTTCCGCAAAATAACGCTCCTTTGACGATGGGCAATGAGGCCCCAAGCGAACCAGCTCTTATCACCGATGTTTCAATGGAAAATTTCCTTGATGTGGTGGTTGAAGGCTCTAAGTCTGCGCCTGTGATTGTCCAATTTTGGGCACCTTGGTGCGGGCCATGTAAACAGCTTGGCCCTGTGCTTGAACAAGAGGTTCAGAAAAATGGCAAGGTGCGCATGGCGCGTGTGAATATTGACGAAAATCAAGAGATCGCCGCGCAATTGCGTGTCCAGTCAGTGCCAACCGTCTATGCCTTTATTGATGGCCAGCCTGTTGATGGGTTCCAAGGCGCACAAGCACCTTCTGCGGTAACTGAATTTGTGACCAAACTTGCCGCGATGGCCCCCGGCGCGCCTGATGTGACGCCTTTGCTTGAAGCAGGGGAGGCCGCGCTGGCACAAAATGATGGGGCAGGCGCGATGGCCGCCTTCCAGCAAGCCATGGCAGAGGCACCTGAATCGCTGGAAGCTTTGGCAGGGCTTGTCAAAGCGATGGTTGCGCTGGGCGATCTTGAAAATGCGCGGGAAATTATCGAAGCTCTTGAAGAAGAACAGCTGGCCAAACCTTTTATGCGTGAAGCACAAGCGGCGGTCGAATTGGGCGCGAAAACAGATGGCGCGGCAGGTGATATCGCCCCGCTAGAGGCGGCGGTTGCCGCAGATGAAGCCAATCTTGATGCGCGTTATGATTTGGCGATGGCCCTATTCGCCGCGGGCAATAAAGAAGAGGCGATGGCGCAATTATTGGAATCTATTCGCCGTGATAGAGATCACAATGACGCGGCGGCCAAAACACAGCTGTTGGAATTCTTTGAGGCGCTAGGTGTGGGTGACCCGATGGTTATCAGAGCAAGGCGTAAATTATCCTCCTATTTGTTTTCTTAAAAACTGATCTATATCGAGGGAGATGATAATTTTTGCCCCGATATTTGGTGACAGCCGTTCACAATCGATAAAGGGGCCTTTTTTAAGTAGGAAGTCATAATGTCCAGAGGACCTTTTGAACCATTATTTGACGAATTGCCTGATACGATGCCGCTATTTCCCCTATCAGGCGCGTTACTATTGCCGGGCGGCAGCCTGCCGTTGAATATTTTTGAGCCGCGCTATTTGGCGATGATCCAAGAGGCGATGTCTAGCGGTCATCGGATGATAGGCATGATCCAGCCGCAAAATGATGGCAATGGCTATTATCAGGTGGGATGCGCTGGCCGGATTTCGGAATTTTCAGAATCAGATGATGGGCGCTATATTATCAGCCTATCTGGCATTGCGCGTTTTGACTGTCACAGCCACCATCTCGATGAGGCAGGCTTTCTTGTCGGCCAAGTTGATTTTGCGAAATTTGCCCAAGATTTGGAACCTGATACAAGCCTGATTGAACGCGATAATCTGTTATCTGTGTTGCGGACTTATTTTGATGTGAAGGGCTTTTCGGCTGATTGGTCGCATATTGATGAATGCCAAGATGAGCGTCTTGTCACCACCCTATCGATGATTTGCCCGTTTGATGGCACCGAAAAACAGGCCTTATTGGAAACAGAGGATTTGGCATCTCGTACCCAGCTTTTGATAGCGATGCTTGAGATGTCTGTGTTGGGCCATGAGGGCGCGGTGCAAGATAATCAGCCATCTGATGATGGGCCCAGAAGAGCGCATTAAGAAGAGCGCATTAATATAAGCAGGGGGGCGTTTATAAAAATGGAAAAACAAGCCCGCACATCTCGCGCCTTATTAACGCACCTTGTCTGCCCTATCACGAAGGGGCCGCTTGATTATGATGCGAAAAATCAGCGTCTGATTAGCCAGCAAATCAAAAAAGCCTTCCCCATCCGCTCTGGCGTGCCGATCTTATTGATTGAAGAAGCGCAGGAAATCACGCTAGAAGATATGAGATAATGGGCGTGATTAGATGCCCCTCATGAAACAAATAAGAGGTCTATGATGAGTGATTTACGGCCACCTGCGGTGAAATCAATCCGCCTATCACCGGCAAAAACCACTTTAAATATCCTGTTTCAAGATGGGTTTGAGGCGGTGCTATCGGCTGAATTATTGCGCGTTGAATCGCCTTCGGCTGAGGTCCAAGGCCATGGGGCTGATCAAAAGAAAATCATCTTGGGCAAAAAAGATATCACCATCACAGCGATTGAACCTGTCGGCCATTATGCGGTCCGCCTGACCTTTGATGATGGCCATGATACCGGCATTTATTCATGGGCCCTATTTTATGATTATGGCAAAAAGAGCGATGAGATGATGGCGGCCTATCATGAGGCGGCAAAGACCGCGACACTCTAGACAGCTAGTCTATATGGCCTTTTAGCAAGGGCGCGCTGGATAATTTGCCGCCCATTGCCACATCACATAATTGCTTTTTCAAAGGCGTTTTATCAATCATCGACATGCCCATAGCCGCGCCCATATTTATCAGGGATGAGAGCGGTGTTTTGGGCCGTGATAACAGCCTATTTAGCTGTGAGGTCAGCGCCGAGAGTGCCAAGATTTCAGGCATGCGCCGTCTTTGATAGGCGGCCATCACGCTTGGATGATTTGCGCATAGGCCTTTTGCTTTGGTGTCTTGCAAGATAGCCAGCAAAATCGCCGCATCAGCAAGCGCCAGATTATACCCCATCCCGGCAAGCGGGTGTATCGCATGCGCCGCATCACCTGCTAGTATCAGGCGGCCCTTTGATAGGCGGCGGTTGAAATGAGGGCGAAGAGGAAATGCGCCGCGTGGCCCTGCGAGGGTCAATTTGCCAAGCTCATCTCCAAAGGCGTTTGTGATGGCCTCTGAGAGCGCGTCATCATCTTGTGCCATCAGCGCTTGTGCTTGCGCTTCGCCTGTTGACCAGACAAGCGAGACTTGCTTGCCAGCTAGCGGCATTAGCGCAATGGGGCCTGTCGCAAGAAAGCGTTGATAGGCGGTATCATCATGGCCAATTTCGGCGTCCAATGTGGCGATGAGGGCACGCTGGCCCGTCTCTTCGATTTTGGGCGTGATACCAGCAAGCGCGCGCAAAGGGCTTTTGACGCCATCACAAGCAATCACAAGATCAGACGTCATCACCGCCCCTGATGCCAGTTCAAGTGTCGCGCTATCTGCGGCATCATGATAGGCCGTGATGCTGTCATCAACCAGCGTGATAGGGTGCGGCGCCTCAGCTATCGCCTCATCCAAGGCGTTATCTAGCTGATGATTTTCAACCACATAGGCCATGGTTAGCGGCTGAGATGACCAATTTAACAGCCAGTCAGAATGATAGGGCCGCGCATCCCCAATCGCGACTTTGATCTGGTCAATCGGGGCCATTTTACCCGTCAGCCTGTCCATCAGACCAAGGGCAGATAGCATCTTGGCACCCGCATTGTGAATGGTCGTAGAGCGCCTATCAATGGGGGTATTTCCCGCCCCATCCCTAGGCGCATTTGGCGC
>OBNQ01000038.1_pt1 | contig 18951 bp, 16 predicted proteins | sample 1494201 | NCBI WGS metagenome assembly OBNQ01 (sample SAMEA3275557, study PRJEB22092) | marine metagenome | biome: ENVO 01000043; feature: ENVO 00000569; material: ENVO 00002150 | collected 2014-06-21T11:00:00+00 | depth 2 m
TTTAAAGTCCCTTTTGGCGAGTGATGACATCCCTTTTCTGGTGTTTGATGAACATATCTCTGCGCTTGAGGCAGGGATAGGGGCGTTTCCGCGCCGTCTGATGGTGCCTGCGGATTATGAGGCGGTGGCAAAGCGTCTGCTGAACGATGTGGATGAAAATTATGACGATTAGTCCGCTTGATAGCTCGCTTGCCCCCTTGCCAGATATCGCGCTGTCATGTGATGGGATTTTGAACCGTGCCTATCATCTATATCAGCCGAAAAAAGGCTATCGCTTTGGCACGGACGCGATTGTGCTGGCGGCGTCTGTGGGGCCACATTATGGCAATCGCATCGCTGAATTTGGCGCAGGTGCTGGCGCGGTGAGTGTCGCGCTGGCGCATTTTTGCCCTGATGCGCACATCACCGCGATTGAAAAAGACGCTGATATGGCGGCCTGCTTGCGGCATAATATTGGGCTGAATGAATTATCAGATCGCATCCGTCCTCATGAAGGTGATGTGACAGATCTGGCATCTCTGTTTGCCGATAGCTTTGATTGTGTTGTCGCAAATCCGCCCTTTCACCACCCGTCTGGCACAAGGTCGCGTAACCAGCGACGCGCGCTTGCCCATCATGGGGATGAGGCGGATTTGGCCGATTGGGTGACAGCCGCCCTGTCAGTTTTAAAGCCCAAAGGGTGGCTGAGTTTTATTGTCCGCGCTGATAGAACAGATGATGTGCTATTTGCCTTGCGTGACCAAGGGGCGGGCGGCATATCCTTGCAACCTATCTATCCCTATAAATCAAGCCCGGCTATTCGGGTGGTTATCCATGCGCAAAAAGATGTGAACGCGCCTTTCTCATTATTGCGCGGTCTTGTTTTGCACCATCCAAATGGCGCACTTGGCGCAGAGGCAGACGAGATATTCCAAGGCAAGGCGGCAGGGGTTTTGGCGGCGCCTGATAAAAGGCCGCAATAAACTGATTATCTGTGATAGAACAAAATAACATAACAATAAGGTGGGGCCCTTATGATTGGTAGATTCTTATCAAAGCTTTTATTTTGGCGTTCGGACAAGCCAGTTGTCGCGCTTGTGCGCATGAAGGGTGTGATTGCCCCTGCGACGGGCGGGATGCGCAAATCATTAAACCTAGAAGGCTTAGAGCCACAGCTCAAAAAAGCGTTTGGTCTATCGAATCTGACAGCCGTGGCGTTGGTGATTAATTCGCCCGGCGGCTCGCCTGTGCAGTCACAGCTAATCGCCGATAGGGTGCGCCAATTAGCGACAAAACATAATGTGCCTGTCCTTGCTTTTTGCGAAGATGCGGCGGCGTCTGGCGGCTATTGGCTGGCCTGTGCGGCAGATGAGATTTATGCTAGCCCTGCCTCTATCATTGGGTCTATTGGCGTGGTATCGGCCGGGTTTGGCTTTCCTGAAATGCTTGAGAAAATCGGGGTGGAGCGCCGTGTTTATACGGCTGGCACATCGAAATCTATGCTGGACCCGTTCAAGCCTGAAAAGCAAAGCGATATTGACCATTTGAAATCATTACAGCTGACCTTGCATGATTTTTTCAAAGATTATGTGACGCAAAGACGCGGCGCGCGCCTCACTGGTGATAGCGATATGCTGTTTAGCGGCGCCTTTTGGGCAGGCAGCACCGCGCAAGAGTTGGGGCTTATCGACCAGCTCGGCAATATGCATCAGGTGCTAGGTGATAAGTTTGGCAAGGATTTTCGGCTTGTCACTATCTCAGCGAAATCTGGTTTTTCGCTATTTCAGGCTTTGTCGGGCGCACAAAATGATGCCATGATGGGGCAAGTAGCAGGTCAAATCGCTGGTCAAATTATCGATAGCGCAGAAGATCGTTTTTGGTGGTCTAGGCTGGGGCTCTAATCGTAGAGTATTAGGTAAGAAATTGTGGGAGTAAGCGTGCCCGTTATCTGTTAGTGGTAGCACGCAAAAGGTTAGGATTAAGTGATGTTATCAATTGGTAAAATTTTAGGGCTTGCCGTCATCTTATTTGTTGTCTGGCAGGTTTTTAAGTTCCTTGAAACACAAAAGAAAATCAGAGAATCGCAAAGTTCTGGGCGCGGGTCTGATGAACAAGGCACGGCGTCTGTTGATATGGTCGAATGCCCTGATTGCGGCAAATGGTACCAAGCGGCCAACCAAAGCGCGCATCACTGTGATGAGGACGCAAAATAAGCGTCACCCTCCGTTTGCTTTCCCGTTGATCTTAGCGGCCATAATCGGCTAGAATTTCGGCATCTTTATCCTGCCCGTTATTGGTGGACTTACTCCATGGCTATTCGTACAGATTTCCAATCGATTATTTTGAATTTACAGCTTTATTGGGCCGATAAGGGATGCGTTATTTTGCAACCCTATGATATGGAAGTGGGCGCTGGCACCTTCCACCCTGCGACGACTTTGCGCGCGCTCGGGCCCGATTTTCATTGGAATGCGGCCTATGTCCAGCCGTCGCGTCGTCCAACAGATGGCCGTTATGGGGAAAACCCAAATCGCCTGCAGCATTATTATCAATTCCAGACAATCATGAAGCCCTCACCACCAGATGCCCAAGCATTGTATCTTGGCTCATTAGAGGCGATCGGGCTTGATGTGCATGCGCATGATATCCGGTTTGTCGAAGATGATTGGGAATCACCCACATTGGGCGCATGGGGTCTTGGCTGGGAAGTTTGGTGTGATGGGATGGAAATCTCGCAATTTACTTACTTCCAGCAAGTCGGCGGTATTGAATGTAACCCTGTGCCGCTGGAGCTGACCTATGGGCTTGAGCGTTTGGCGATGTTTATTCAAGGCGTGGATAATGTCTATCACCTTGACTGGGATGGCGTGCCAAAGGACAAGGGCGGCAAAGTCTATGGCGATATTTTCAACCGCGCTGAGGTTGAGTTTTCGACATGGAATTTTGAACATGCTGATACAGATGCGCTGTTCCAACATTTCAAAGATGCTGAGGCTGAATGCGGCAAATTGCTGGCATTAGAGACGCCCTTGGCCTTGCCTGCTTATGATCAATGTATGAAGGCGAGCCATCTATTTAACCTGCTTGATGCGCGTGGTGTTATCTCGGTGACAGAACGTCAAAGCTATATTGGGCGTGTGCGTGCGCTTGCCAAAGGGTGCTGTGAGGCATGGGTGGCAAATGGGGATAAGCATGCAGCAGAGGAGCGGGCATAATGGCACCTTTATTTTTGACAATCGCCTGTGAAGAAATCCCGGCACGTATGCAAAAAAATGCGGGCCGTGACCTTGAGCGCGCGCTTGTTGCCGCGCTTGAAGAGGCCGGTCTTAGTCCAAAAAGTAGTGCCGCCTATTATGGGCCACGCCATATTGCGGTCGCGCTTGATGAGGTGCTGGCACAGCAACCTGACAGAGATATCGAAAAAAGAGGGCCTCGTGTTGACGCGCCTGAAAAAGCGATTGAAGGGTTCTGTCAATCGGTTGGTATGAGCCGCGATGAGCTGGTTGAAGAAGAGACGCCAAAAGGCACATTCTTATTCGCGCGCAAATCAGAAAAAGGCCAGCCAGCCGAAGCGCTATTGCCAGAGATGGTGACTAATATTCTTGCCAACTTCCCATGGCCAAAAAGCCAGAGATGGGGCACATCGCGCAAAACATGGGTGCGCCCAATGCATCATATTGGCTTGCTTTTTGATGGGCGCGTCGTTGAAGGCTCGTTCGCACTTGGCGGTGATATGAAGATTGATTTCTCTGCCATTGCAAGCGGTCATCCCTTCCATGCGCCAGAGGTAATCACTTTTACAAGCGCGGCTGATTGGGCGGCAAAGCTTGAAGCGCAATTTGTGATAGTTGATGCGGCCAAAAAGGCTGAGATGATTGAGACGCAAATTGCCGCTAAGACAGCCTCGCTCGGGATTGAAGCGATCGCTGATGCAGGCTTGTTAGCAGAGGTCACAGGTCTTGTGGAATGGCCGAATGTGATTATCGGTGCTATCGCAGATGATTTCATGGCCCTGCCGGAAGAGGTGCTGATTACCTCTATGCGTATTCACCAGAAATATTTTGCGACACGCTTTACCAAAGGCGCACATAAGGGGCAAATCGCGCCTTATTTCATCACGATCGCCAATCGCAAATCGACGCCTGAAACAGATGCCCTTATCCAAAAAGGGAATGAGCGTGTGTTGCGTGCGCGTCTGGCTGATGCGGCGTTCTTCTATGCCCAAGATAAGGCACAGCCGCTTGCGGATTATGTGCCGTCATTGGATAATATCACCTTCTATGAAGGGCTTGGCTCTGTCGGCGATAAGGTCAAACGCATGACCGCGCTCGCAGGTGAGATTGCTAGCTATATTGACGGCGCTGATGCGGCAATCGCGGCTGAGGCGGCGATGCTTGCGAAGGCAGATCTTGTCACTGATATGGTGGGTGAATTCCCTGAATTGCAGGGTCTGATGGGTGGCTATTACGCGGCGCATCATGGGGCAAGTGACGCGGTCACAAGCGCGATTGCAGATCATTATAAGCCAGCTGGCCCATCTGATAATGTGCCGTCATCCAGTGAGGGTCTAGCGGTATCGCTGGCTGATAAGATTGATACGCTGGTCGGGTTCTTTGGCATTGGTGCGAAGCCAACAGGCTCAAAAGACCCCTTTGCTTTGCGCCGTGCGACCTTGTCTATTTTGCGGATGGCTGATGAGGCTGATATCTCTTTGCCGCTTGCGTCTTTATTTGCCTCTGCGGCAAAGGGCTATGGGTTTGCGGCCGTTGATGGCGATCTAGCTGATTTTGTGCGTGATCGTTTGACGGTGATGCTTCGTGATGGCGGCGCGGCGCATGATGTGGTGGCCGCAACGATGAGCGGGGCAGATATTGATAATCCGCGCCTTGTGATGATGAAGGCCCGCAAGCTTGATACAGCTTTGGGTGATGAGGCAGGCGGCCAGCTGATGGCAGGCTTTAAGCGTGCAAATAATATTCTTGCCGCCGAAGCCAAAAAAGCAAAAGGCGCCCTGCCAACAAAGGTTGATGAGGCAGGTTTTATCGAGGCAGAGGAACGCGCGCTGTTTGAAGCTGTCACAGCCTTGCCAAATATCGCGCTGAAAACGGAAGAAGATTTGCAGAATATGATTGCCGCTTTGGGCAATCTTGCATCACCAATCAACGCATTCTTTGAAGCTATCATCGTCAATCATGAGGATGAAGATATCAGGAATAATCGTCTTGCATTATTGCACTTAATCACAAGCCAGATGGGGCAAATGGCTGATTTTAGTAAAATAGAGCGCTGATGATTTTATAAATGGGGTCACAATTCGTTATTCGTCATAAAAAGGATTAGCACCGATGACAATGGACAATGTGAGAGATAATAAATGGGTTTACTCATTTGGCGCCAGCGCCTGTGAGGGGGATGCGTCAATGCGCAACCTTCTTGGTGGCAAGGGAGCCAATTTGGCAGAGATGGCAAGTATTGGCCTGCCAGTGCCGCCCGGATTTACCATCACAACCGCGCTTTGTAACCATTATTATGATAATGGCAAAAATTACCCCGATGAATTGGCCCAGCAAATAAAAGACGCGCTTGGCGTGCTTGAGGCTGAAACAGGCCTGACTTTTGCTGACCCATCTAACCCGCTTTTGCTGTCTGTGCGCTCAGGTGCCAGAGCCTCTATGCCGGGGATGATGGATACGGTGCTAAATCTGGGGCTGAATGATGAGACCTGTGAGGGGCTTGCGCGCAAATCAGGTGATGAGCGCTTTGCCTATGATAGCTATCGCCGCTTTATCCAGATGTATGGCGATGTTGTTTTGGGCGTCGATCATGGGCTGTTTGAAGATTGCCTCGAAGATAAGAAAATGACGCATGGGCTGTTTGATGATACAGAACTCAGCGCCGCCCACCTAAAAGAGCTTGTCAAAGATTATAAGAAAATCGTCCAAGATGAGCTTGATGAGCCGTTCCCGCAAGACCCGCAAGAACAGTTATGGGGCGCGATTGGTGCGGTCTTTGCCAGCTGGATGAATGCGCGTGCGAATACCTATCGCAAGCTAAATAATATCCCTGCCGCATGGGGCACGGCTGTGAATGTGCAGGCGATGGTGTTTGGCAATATGGGCGATGATTGCGCCACAGGTGTGGCCTTTACGCGTGACCCGTCAACAGGCGCCAATCGTTTTTACGGCGAGTTTTTGGTCAATGCGCAAGGTGAAGATGTGGTCGCTGGTATCAGAACGCCGCTTCACTTAACAAAGATTGCCAGAGAAGGCGCGGGTGATAGCGAGCCATCTCTTGAAGAGGTGATGCCAGAGGTCTTTGCCCAGCTTGATAAGGTGCGTGTGACGCTTGAGAATCACTATGCTGATATGCAGGATTTGGAATTTACCATCCAACAGCATAAGCTTTATATGTTGCAAACAAGAGCGGGTAAGCGCACCGCAGAAGCGGCGATGAAAATCGCGGTTGATATGGCACAAGAGGGTCTTATCAGCCAAGAGGAAGCCTTGTTGCGCATTGAGCCTGAATCACTTGACCAGCTCTTGCACCCGACCCTTGATCCAAAAGCAGAGCGTCATCTATTGGCGCGCGGTCTGCCAGCATCACCAGGGGCGGCTTGTGGCCAGATTTGCCTATCAGCCGATAAAGCAGAACAGCTTGCCGCAACAGGCGCTGATGTGATTTTGGTACGCATTGAGACAAGCCCTGAAGATATTCATGGCATGCATGCCGCAAGAGGGATCTTAACCGCAAGAGGCGGTATGACAAGCCATGCGGCTGTGGTGGCGCGCGGTATGGGGCGCGCTTGTGTCTCAGGCGCAGGTGATATCCGTATCGATATGAAAACAGGCCAAGTGCATATGGCAGGCAAAAGCCTATCTGAGGGTGATATCATCACCATTGATGGGTCTGCTGGTGAGGTTTATGACGGCACTGTGGCGACGATTGAGCCGCAATTATCAGGTGATTTTGAAACCATCATGGGCTGGGCAGATAGCGCGCGCCGCATGAAGGTGCGTGCCAATGCAGAAACAGAGCTTGATAGCCGAAAGGCCCATCATTTTGGGGCAGAGGGTATTGGGCTATGCCGCACAGAGCATATGTTCTTTGATGCTGACCGTATCATCGCGATGCGTGAGATGATTATGGCAAGCGATACCAAAGGGCGCGAGGTTGCTTTGGCCAAATTACTGCCAATGCAACAGGATGATTTTGAAAAATTATTCACTATCATGGCAGGCCTGCCAGTGACGATTCGCCTGTTAGACCCGCCGTTGCATGAGTTCCTGCCCCATTCAGATGAAGAGCTAGCAGATGTGGCAAAAGCCGCTGGCATTGGTGAAGATACGGCCCGCCAACGCGCGATGCGGTTGAATGAATCAAACCCGATGCTGGGCCATCGCGGTTGTCGTTTGGCGATTACCTATCCTGAGATTTGTGCGATGCAGGCGCGGGCTATTTTCCAAGCGGCCTTGCAGGTGGCAAAAACAGCCTCTGCGCCTATTCCTGAGATTATGGTGCCTTTGGCAGGCTCGGCGCGTGAGATTGAGATTTGCCGCAAGATAATTGATGAAACAGCCGAGGCCGTCTTTGCCGAAGCTGGCGGGCGGGTTGAATATCTTGTTGGCACGATGGTTGAATTGCCACGTGCGGCCTTGCTGGCAGATGAGTTGGCTGAGCAGGCTGAATTTTTCTCGTTTGGCACGAACGATTTGACGCAAACAACCTTGGGTATCAGCCGTGATGATGCCGCCGCCTTCTTGCATGATTATGAGGCGCAGGGCATTTATGATATCGACCCGTTTGTGTCTATTGACCAGCGCGGTGTTGGCCAGCTTGTCAGAACAGGCATCACCAAAGGGCGCGAGACAAATGCTGATATCAAGCTTGGTATTTGCGGCGAGCATGGCGGCGATCCAAAATCTATCCACTTCTTTGAAGAGGTTGGTTTGGATTATATTTCCTGCTCACCGTTCCGTGTGCCAATCGCGCGTCTTGCCGCGGCACAAGCGGCCCTTCGTGCTAAAGCAAAAGGCGCCTAAGCGCGCCTTTATAGCTGTGATATTGCGGACATAAAAAAAGCCTCACAAAAACTGTGAGGCTTTTTAATTTTTACGACAGTATCAATTGGCTTATTTAATGCCAAGACCACCAAAGCGCTTGTTGAAGCGTGCAACCTGACCTTCTGAGTCAAGCACACGGTGCTGACCAGTCCATGCAGGATGGTTCAAGCTATCAATGCTTAGCTTCATTTCGTCGCCAGGCTTGCCCCAAGTTGATCTTGTTGTACGCTTTGTGCCATCTGTCATCACCAAAGTGATTTCATGGTATTCTGGATGAATATCTTTTTTCATCATCTGTCTCCTGTCAGGCAGTGCTATTGGGGCGATGATGCCCTTACCACTACGCATCGAATTCATAAGTGAGAGGATATATAGCCCCGTTCCTTGTCTTTTGCAAGGGATAAGCGGGCGCCAAGCGTATTTTTCAAAAAAAGCGATTATGCGGCCAATAGCCTGTGCGCGCGACGTCTATCGGGGTTAATATGCCACAGTGTCACCATATTGATTGCTTACCTATGGCATATTATAACAATCATAACGCAGATTTGCCCATTTACGGAGTGCGGCTCTATGAGTTTTGTCGATAGCCAATCCACACAAAAACAGACAGATATCAAGAGATTAGAGCCATCTGCGGCATCGCTATCATCTATTCGATTCTTTATCCCTTTTGCGATGGTCTATCGGCGCAAAATCATTGGCGCGTGCGTGGCTTTATTGATGGTATCAGGCGCGATGCTCTCTATGGGGCAGGGGCTTGGCTATTTGGTTGATAAGGGTCTTGGGGCAGGGGATCCTGCGATTCTTGATAGGGCGGTGGTTGTCACAATCATGATAGCCGCTCTTTTGGCCATTGGCAGCTATCTGCGTGCGGTTTTGGTGAATCAAGTGGGCGAATCGATTGTCGCTGATATTAAGCGGACCTTGTTTGCCCATATGGTGCATTTGCATCTTGGCTGGTTTGAGACCGCGCGTGTGGGTGACCTGCTCAGCCGTATGAACACGGATACGACCATCATGCGTGAGGTGCTGACCTCAAGCCTATCAGGGGCCATTCGTAATGTGATGGTGCTGGTTGGGGGGCTGGTTTTGCTGATTCTTGCAAGCCCGAAAATGTCGATGGTGGTCGCCGTGGTGGTGCCGTTGGTGGTGGTGCCTGTTATCTATATGGCACGCCGTCTGCGCGAAGCATCACGCCTTGCCCAAGAGAAGGTCGGCGATCTGTCTGTTAGTGCGGAGGAATCGCTCTCATCAATGCGGCTTATCCACGCCTTTGGCCAAGAGACAACGCAAAAGCGGCATTTTGCAGGGCGCGTTGATGAGGCGCTAAAGGCGTCTTTGCGCTCGGTTCATTTGCGCGGCATCCTATCAGGCATCATCATCTTTTTGGTCTTTTGCGGCATCGCCATCATCCTGTGGATAGGCGGGCAAGATTTGATGGCAGGCACCATCACAGCGGGCGATTTATCAGCCTTTATCTTCTATTCATTCCTTATCGCAAGCGCGACAGGTGGCTTGTCAGAATTGGCAGGCGGTCTGCAACGCGCGGCAGGGGCGGCTGACCGTGTGTCTAGCCTGTTGCAAACACAAAGCGAATTGATTGAGGCTGAAAATCCGGCCCCCTTGCCAAACCCTGAGGCGATTAATGTGTCGCTGACAAATCTGAATTTCTCTTATCCGGCGCGCGCAGATGTGCCTGCTTTGCATGATATAAATCTGCATATTACGGCAGGCGAGCGTGTCGCATTGGTCGGGCCGAGCGGGGCAGGTAAATCAACGCTCTTTCATCTGTTGTTGCGATTTTATGAGCCTGATTCTGGTGAGATACGCTTTAATCATGTGCCAAGCCAAGCGCTATCATTGCATAGCCTTCGTTCAGCGATTGGCCTTGTGCCGCAAGAGCCTGCGCTGTTCTCTGCGAGTTTGTTTGAAAATATCGCCTTTGGCATGCCAGAGGCGCGTCTAGAAGATGTCCGTCTTGCCGCCCAAAAGGCCGAGATATTGCCCTTTATTGAAGGCTTGCCAGAGGGCTTTGATAGCTTTGTTGGCGAGAAGGGGATAAGGCTATCTGGCGGGCAAAAACAGCGTATCGCGATTGCGCGTGTGATTTTGCGCAACCCGCATTTGTTACTTCTTGATGAAGCGACCTCAGCCCTTGATTCTGTCTCTGAGGCGGCGGTGCAAAGGGCGTTGACGAATTTAATGCAAGGGCGCACCAGCCTTGTGATTGCCCATCGTCTATCGACCATTATTGATGCTGACCGCATTTTGCTGATGGATAATGGCCAGCTGGTGGGGCAAGGCACGCATGATGATTTGCTGACAAACTCACCTCTTTATCGCGAGTTAGCCTTGCATCAATTTGGCTAGCGATTATCTAACTCAAAATTCTGAAACTGGCCGCTGGCGGGCATATCTTCGGCTAAACCCTCAGTAGCGAAAAAGCCGAATAGGGCTGGGTCTGGCAAGTTGGTATGGCCCAATGTGACATCTGCCTGATAGTTTTGGCCGCGATGAATGAGCGTGCCTTGGCTCTGGATGAGGGCGCTATCTTGCCAATCCGCTAGAGAGAATGAGAGGCCGAGCCTATCAGTCTGGCTTTCGAGCGTGATAGTCGCTTCATAGTCAATAAAAGACAGGGTGATATGGCCCGCAAAAGGCACAGATATTTCTGGCTGGCCGTGATAGGTAATTTGGGCGGTCAGCGGATTTTGTAGGATGATAGGCGGTAGGGCCGAGGCGCTGATATCTGGCCAAATCAAATAGTCTGTCTCAGCAAAATTCTGGATTAGGTGATGATTGCCGACCTCTTCGCCCTTCGTGGGCAGGCTAAGAAGTGGCCCTAGGGAGGCACGGCTGGCTGTGAAAAAGGCGAGGCCGTCTGTGCTCATGGCTGAAAGTGGCGCCAAGTGAAATTGATCAGCCTTCGCAAAATCGGCGGCAAAGCGTGTCGCAAGCCTGTTCGGTTCAGGCGCAAGCACTGATGGCGCCTCTATGACAGGTGCCTCTTCTATGGTTATTTGCGTAAAAAACATGTTGTAATTGGCGGTATCTTGCGGGGTTTTTGGGATGCGTGCGACTGGTAAATCTTTTTCTTGTGCGCGGCTAATCGTATCCTCTTGCCAGATTGTCTCAATGGAACTTGTCCGAAGCGCTTCTGCGGCATGAACATCAAAGGCGGGCGCAAGGCAGTGAGCCGTCAATCCCCAAAGGCAGATGATTTGCCTGACCATTATATCTTGCCCTCTCAAGATGCTGACCATTAACGCATCTTAAAAGGATTATCCGGACGGTTTTAATTTTTGGTTAAGCGCTGTGTGAACTTTAATTCAATACGGCGGTTTCTGCTACGCGCGTCAATTGAGGTGCCGGCGGCGATAGGCTGGAACTCACCATAGCCAGTGGCGGCAAGCCGTGAGGCAGGCACACCTTGATTGATGAAATAGCGGACAACTGATAAAGCGCGTTCGGTCGATAATTGCCAATTATCACGGTAAACACCCGCGACAGGCACATCATCTGTATGGCCATCCACTTGCAAGACCCACGGTATATCAGAGGGAATTGTCTCAGAGATTTCAAGTAACGCTTCGCTGATTTGTGATAGCTGTGAGGTGCCTTCTGCGCCAAGGCTTGCTTTGCCTTGCTCGAATAAGACCTCTGATTGGAAGATGAAACGGTCGCCAACAATTGTGACATCGCCTCGATTGCCAAGAATATCACGCAAGCGGCCAAAGAAGTCTGATTTGAATTTCTGCAATTCTTGGACACGGCTTGCCAAGGCTTCATTAAGCGACTTGCCAAGCGAGGCAATCGTCACCTTGTCGGTGAGAGCCTGCGCCTCTTTTTCGGCCAATAGACCGCGCAGCCTATCAAGCTCATTGCGCAAGGATAGGGTGGCAGCGATGAGCCGTTCAATCTCTAATTTAGATTCCTCGCTCAACGCTGTTTGTGCGGCAAGTGCTTGCTGGTTGCTGGCAAGATCATCGCCAAGGGATTTTTTATCAGCCTCTAGGCTTGCCGCTTGTGCGGATAATACATCATAGGCGGCCGTGCTAGCGGCGAGGCTTGCTTGTGCCTCTTCGAGCGAGCTTGTCAGGGCCTGATTGCGCGCGGCTTGTGCGGTTAGCTGGGCATTCAGGGCTTGCAATTGAGCTAGCTGATTGGCGGCGGTCGCGTCACTTTTGGCCAAGGCAGATGATAATTCTAGGATGTCATCTTGGGCCTTTGCCAATGCCACATTACTGGCCGATAGCTGGGTGGTTAAATCGGCGGTTCTGTCGCGTTCTTTGCCCAGCAAACCTGATATGGTGCTAAGCTCTGAGCGCAGGGCCGAAAGAGAGGCATCTTTGCCAGATAGACGATAGGCAAGATTGGCCTGAATAAGTACAAAGACCATCAGGACAAACACAAACACCATCAACAGGCTGGCAAGCGCATCGACAAAGCCAGGCCAGGTATAGTCAGACGGGCGACGATTACCAAGGCGGGAGACAGACATCAGACCACCCTAGTCTTTCTTGGCACGAAGGCCAGAGGTGGTTGCCTTTTGGTTGTCAGATAATCTTGCCGAGATAGCTCTTATCTCAGCGCGCAATTCATTATGATGGGCAGAGCGGCTCATCGCCATCTCATTTGCCACATTATCCAAGCTGGCATGCAGAGAGGCTAGCTGGTCACGCAATCTGCGATCATCTTCAAGCAATTCAGCTAGCTGGTGCATATTTTGATTCATAGCGGTGATTTGCGCCAGCATTTGGGCACGGTTTTCTTCGGATGAATCAATGGCGGCGGCAACGCTGATAAGCGCGCGTGCGGCCTCTTCACTCATCGGCTGTGCCAGTGCTGAGGCATCGCCGCCTTGCTGTCCTGCCGGGTCATTATATTTCGCAAAGGCAGATAGCCAATCTTCAACCTCATTGAAAAAGCGCCCAATGGCTTGGCCCAATTGTAAGTCCAAAAAGCCAAGGACAAGAGAGCCCGCAAGGCCAAATAAAGAAGACGAAAAGGCCGTCGCCATGCCTGATAGCGGGGCATCAAGGCCAGAGCGTAATTGTGCCATCAAAGCTTCAAAGTCAGAATTGACCAAATCAAGGCCGCCGACAACCTGAGAGACTGAACCAATCGTCTGGAGCAAGCCCCAAAATGTGCCAAGAAGGCCAAGGAAGACTAAAAGGCCGATGATATAGCGTGAAATCTCGCGCCCTTCATCAAGCCTGCCTGCGACACCATCTAGGACAGAGCGCAAAGAGAGCGCTGAGAGGCGTGAATCGCTTCTGGCATCTGCTAGCATGACGTTCACGGTCGCCAATAATACGGGCTTTGGGGCAGAGGGGTTAAGGGTGCGTGTGCGCTGGATATCAGAGAGCCATCTTACTTCTGGTACAAGGCGCAATACCTGTAAGATGACATAGATAATGCCAATCACAGCCACCGCGACAATCAGAGAGTTAAGCGCGGCATTGCCCATAAAGGCGGCGGTGAGTGGTTTTAACAAAAGGCCAATAACAACCGCAACAATGCCCAAGAACAACATCATGCGGATTAAATATCGACGCGGATCTGTCATGGTAACTCCCTCACATGGCCCAATAACTTTTAGGGCAAACATGATGCCTCATGCGTGCCATTATTTTTGTCTACTCAAAAACAATGGCAGGAATGTGGTCAGCTGGAAAGTCTTAAATGAGGCCGCGCGAGGGTAAGCGACACCAAAGTGCGATGTCTTTGGTGCTATCTGCTTATCTTGTTTTTAGGCTTTATCTTTGGCTTCGCGCAAAAGCTTTAGAAGCGGGGTATGAAGCGCAGAGTTTGCGGCGACAATATCACCTGTCTCAAGCGCCTTATCACGTGATTGGAAATCAGAGACAAAACCGCCAGCTTCTTTGACGATGATATAACCTGCGGCAATATCCCAAAGGCTGAGGCCACGTTCCCAAAAGCCGTCATAACGGCCTGCCGCAACCCATGCTAAATCAAGTGAGGCTGCCCCAAAACGGCGCACGCCAGCTGATTTTTTCATCACAGTATCAAGCTCAGAGATGAAGAGCGCATCACTATCGGCAGTGCCTCTGCCCAAGAACGGGATGCCTGTGGCAAAGACAGCGTCGCTGAATTGGCGGCGGCCTGAGACGCGGATACGGCGTTCATTCATAAAGGCGCCTTTGCCTGTTTCTGCAAAAAAGCATTCATTGCGCGCCGGGTCTAGGATGAGGCCAGCTGTGATTTTGCCAGCGTCCATGACCGCGATAGAAATCGCGAAATGCGGAATACCGTGGGTGAAGTTTGTGGTGCCATCAATCGGGTCGATAATCCATGTCGGCGCGCCTTCTGCGCCTTCGATTTTGCCGCCCTCTTCCATGATGAAGCCCCATTCAGAGCGCGCTTTGGCCAGCTCTTCTCGGATAATGTCTTCGGCATTTGTATCAGCTCTTGTGACGAAATCAGCCGCGCCTTTACGCGTGACTTGCAGATTTTCCACTTCACCGAAATCGCGCATCATGCGTCGGCTGGCAGCATCTGCTGCTTTGAACATCACATTGATGAGGGCAGAACGACCAGCCATAATATCTTATCCTTTGAATCTTTCAACGTATGTTGCGTCTTCTGTTTTGACGATGATTTTTGTGCCTGTGCCAATATGTGGCGGCACCATAACGCGCATGCCATTATCAACCACAGCCGGCTTGTATGATGAAGAGGCTGTTTGGCCTTTGACAACCGCATCAGCTTCGACAACTTCCAAGACAACTTGATCTGGCAATGTGACCGAGATGGGGTCACCTTCATGGCTTTGCAATGTGACGGCCATGCTATCTTGCAAGAAAGCGGCTTGCTCACCAATCATATCAGCGGCGATTTCAAATTGCTCAAATGTCTCTGAATGCATGAAGATATGCTTGTTATCTTCGGCATAAAGATAGGTGCATTCTGCTTCATCCAAAATAACGCGCTCAACAGATTCAGTGGCTCTAAAGCGCTCATTCAGCTTTGTGCCATCCTTGATATCTTTGAGTTCAATCTGTGCAAATGCGCCGCCCTTACCAGGTTTCACATGGCTTGTTTTCACAGCGACCCATAGGCGTGATTTATGTTCAATAACATTGCCCGGACGAATTTGATTGCCGTTTAATTTCATGATGAAGCCCCTATTTATCGCTTTGGTATAGCTTTAGTGAGTGTGGTTTTGGCAAATATTTACCAAAATCACAAGTTATATTCGCAAAAGTAGGGCGTACATAAAAGGTGAAAGGGGTTCATGTGGCCCCAGATCTTTATCCCTTAGGCCTTTATCCCTTTGGCATTCATCCCCTAGGCCTTTATCCCCTAGGCCTTTATCATCGCAACCGCTGTATCCAACATGCGGTTTGAGAATCCCCACTCATTATCATACCAAGCAAGGATGCGCACAAAGCGTGTGCCAAGCACCTGTGTTTGGGTGATATCAGCAATAGAAGAATGCGGGTCAGTGTTGAAATCAATCGAGACAAGCGGGCGCTCATTAATGCCAAGAACGCCAGCCATTGGCCCGTTTGATGCCTCTATCAAGGCCTGATTAATCTCGTCTTTGGTGACATCGCGGCTTGTGAGGAATTTGAAATCCACCGCTGAGACATTGGCGGTTGGTACACGAATGGCGGAACCGTCAAGCTTGCCAGCTAGTTCGGGCAAGACAAGCCCCACCGCTTTGGCCGCCCCTGTTGAGGTTGGCACCATAGATTGGGCGGCAGAACGTGCGCGGCGCAAATCCTTATGACGATTATCCAGAATATTCTGGTCATTCGTATAGGCGTGGATGGTTGTCATATAGCCATTTTCAATGCCGAAATTATCACTCAGAACCTTGGCAATCGGGGCCAAGCAATTGGTCGTGCATGAGGCGTTAGAGACAATTTGATGCGCGTCTGATAGCTGGTGTGAATTGACGCCATAGACAAGCGTTAAATCACTATCATCGGCAGGGGCAGAGATAAGCACTTTTTGTGCGCCTGCCGTGATATGACGCATCGCATCATTCTTGGCATTAAAGATACCTGTGCATTCAAGCACCACATCAATGCCAAGCTCTTTGTGCGGTAAATCTTCGGGTTGTCTGAAATTGGTCATGCGGATAGGGCCCGCACCAATATCCATCCATGCCGCTTTATCATCATCCCCATTATCACCATAGGTAACAACGCCCTTGAAGCGGCCATGGGTTGAATCAAATTCAAACAAATGCGCAGAGGTCGCCACATCGCCTGGTGTGTTGATAAGGGCAACCTCAATATCATTGCGCCCTGATTGGGCAAGGGCACGCAAGGTCAAGCGACCAATGCGGCCAAAGCCGTTAATTGCCAATTTTATAGTCACATCGATTCTCCAAACTGATTGGATAAAAGGGGGTCGTGATTCCGATTGGTTTTGCTAGGGGTACTCTTAGCTTAATTTTGCTTTCGCGGCGGCGACAATTGCCTCTGCTGTGATGCCAAATTTCTCATAAAGCGTGCCAGCAGGTGCCGAGGCGCCAAAGCCTTTCATGCCGATAAAGGTGCCTTTGCGACCGATCAGATCTGACCAGCCTTGTGCGATGCCAGCTTCAACAGCGATCTGCACAGTGCCCTCGCCAAGAAGTGCGTCGATATAGGCCTCATCTTGCGCCATCAAAATATCCAGACATGGCACAGAGACAAGCTTTGTGGGAATGCCATCTGCCTCTAGGGCTTCGCGCGCCTCATTGGCAATCGCAACCTCAGAGCCTGTGGCAAGCAAGGTCACCTTGGCATCTGCGCTGGCGGCGATGAGCTCATAGCCCCCTTTGGCAGATTTATTCATCGCCACATCATCGCCCAAGCGCAATTGCGGCAGGCTTTGGCGGCTAAGGGCCAAGATTGACGGCGTGCCATGTGATTTCATCGCGATTTGCCACGCTTCGGCTGTCTCAACAATATCAGCAGGGCGGAAGACATTGACATTTGGCATCGCGCGCAAGCTGGCGACATGTTCAACGGGCTGGTGCGTTGGGCCATCTTCGCCAAGACCGATAGAATCATGCGTCATCACATAGATAACACGCTGTTCCATCAAGGCTGATAGGCGGATTGACGGGCGGCAATAATCGGTGAAGACCAAGAATGTGCCGCCAAATGGGACAAGACCGCCATGCAAGGCGATGCCGTTCATCGCGGCCGCCATACCATGTTCACGCACGCCATAATGCACATAAGTGCCCTTATGATTATCGGCGTTGAAGATAGCATGCTCGCCGACACGTGTGTTGTTTGAACCTGTCAGATCGGCAGAGCCACCAAACATCGCAGGGACAGCTGGCAGAAGCGCTTCAATCGCTTTTTGGCTCGCCACTCTGGTCGCGACTTTTTGCGGGTCTGCGGCAAGCTTTTCTTTATAGGCGGCAATCGCGGCATCAACTTCAGCATCGAAATTGCCTGATTCGAGGGCTTCAAAGGCGGCCTTATGGGCAGAGGCATCAAGGCGTGCCTGCCATGCAGCGGCCTCAGCATTGCCTCTTGCACCAGCGGCGCGCCAAGCATCAAGGATATGTGCTGGGATCTCGAACGGGGCATGCGGCCAATCTAGCGCGTCTCTTGTGCCAGCAATTTCATCTGTGCCAAGCGGGGCGCCGTGAATGCCAGAGGTGCCTTTTTTCGTCGGCGCGCCATAGCCGATGGTTGTTTTGCATCTGATAAGCGATGGGCGGTCATCTTTTTTCGCTTCAGCGATTGCGGCTGAAACAGCGTCTGCATCATGGCCATCACATGATAGCACCTGCCAGCCATAGGCCTCGTAACGCGCGGTTGTGTCTTCTGAGACGGTCAGGTCTGTTGGGCCATCAATTGAAATGCCATTATCATCAAAAAGCGCGATGATGCGGCCAAGCTTCAAGTGACCTGCGAGCGAGGCGGCTTCGTGGCTGACGCCTTCCATAAGGCACCCGTCACCTGCGATCACATAGGTGTAATGGTCAACAAGGTCAGCACCGAAGATGGCGGCCTTGTGACGTTCTGCCATCGCCATGCCAACCGCGTTTGAGATGCCTTGGCCAAGCGGGCCTGTGGTTGTCTCGATGCCTGTTGCGTGACCAAATTCAGGGTGGCCAGCTGTCTTGGCGCCCCATTGGCGGAAGTTCTTCACCTCATCCAATGTCATATCCTGATAGCCTGTCAGATACAGATAGGCATACATCAACATAGAGCCGTGACCAGCTGAGAGAATAAAGCGGTCTCTGTTTGGCCAATGTGGCTGGCTGGCATCGAATGTCATATGCTCACCAAAGAGAGCGACAGCCGCATCGGCCATCCCCATTGGCATGCCAGGGTGGCCTGATTTGGCAGCTTCAACCGCGTCCATTGAGAGTGCGCGGATAGCATTGGCCATTTCTTGCTTAGTTGCAGACATTCGAAGGGCTCCTAAATTGCATCAAACGTTAAATTTATGGCGGCATAATGCGCCCAAAAAGGGGGGCGCGTCAATCGCGTAGTTTGTCAAAAAACATGACGAATTAACGGCTTTTGTGCCAGCTTGTTAAGAGAATTTCAGTTGCCCGCAAAAGGATGCGCGTGAATATGTGGGGATGGTTGAATTTTATCATGAATGCGCTTATCATCACTGAACGTGCGCAAGTCTCGTGGGCCTGTATTTTGTCACCGTTATGGTTGTTACGTGGCAAGGTAACCCGTGAGGATTGTGGGATGAGTGTTGTGGCATGCGCGTTTTGGTAGCTACAAAATGAGTCATTTGACTAAATTTATGATGTGTAATTTCTCGTAAAAAGGATGGTCTTCTATCATGTCTCGACTAGATAAGGCGATTGCGGCGCTTGATGGCGCTGTGTCAGATTTAACAGCGGCAGTTGATGCGCGTCTTGCGGCTGATAATGAGGCGCAAAATGCACAAGTAAATGAGACAGCAAATG
>OBNQ01000039.1_pt1 | contig 18480 bp, 14 predicted proteins | sample 1494201 | NCBI WGS metagenome assembly OBNQ01 (sample SAMEA3275557, study PRJEB22092) | marine metagenome | biome: ENVO 01000043; feature: ENVO 00000569; material: ENVO 00002150 | collected 2014-06-21T11:00:00+00 | depth 2 m
TTTCTCATTCTAAAGCCGAATTTTTGACGATTTCGAGACCGTATCCAGCTACACCTACACGTTTGATTGGGTTGTTGGTTACTAAATCAATATTCTTAATTCCGAGTTGATGAATGATTTGGGCACCAATTCCAAAATCACGCGCATCTTTCATGGAACCAGTAGCTCTCAATTTGCCATCTTCCTTGAATTGACGAATACGTTGTAAGATTCGGTTAGCGCTGCGCTCTTGATTCATATATATAATGGCACCAGCACCTCGTTTCGATATAGTGGCCAAGGCGCGTTGGAAATTCGTCGCCTCATTTGAAGTTAAGGAGTGAAAAACATCGTTCGCAATGCCTGCACTCTGAATACGCACGGGAACGACTTCATCCTTTTTCCAATCACCCATGGTCAATGCGATATGTACTTGTTCGTTCGTTTTCTGTTCAAACGCATGCAGTATAAAGTGACCATAAGGCGTATCTACTTCTGTTTTCTCTGCCAATTCGATCAAGCTCTCTTTTTCCATCCTAAAGGCCACTAAATCTTCAATACTGATGACTTTGAGCTGATGTTTTTTAGCGATTTCTCTAAGTTGGGGAAGACGCGCCATAGTACCGTCTTCATTCATTATTTCTACGATAACGCCAGCAGGCGCTTTACCGGCAAGTCGCGCTAGATCCACAGCTGCCTCTGTATGTCCTACGCGACGTAAAACGCCACCAGGCTTTGCGATAAGTGGGAAAATATGACCCGGACGAGCCAATTGTTCTGGTTTGATTGTAGGATCAACAAGCGACTTTACGGTCATGTATCGGTCGTAAGCAGAAATTCCTGTGGTACATCCTTCGCCGATACGGTCAATACTCACTGTAAATGCAGTTTTGTTTGGATCCGTATTGTTTTGAACCATAGGTGGCAAGTCCAATTCTTCAGCGCGCTGCGGTAAAATAGGTGTACATATTAATCCACGACCTTCAGTCGCCATGAAGTTAATCATCTCTGGTGTTACACATTCTGCAGCTGCCACAAAATCACCTTCGTTTTCACGGTCTTCATCATCTACGACGATAACTACTTTACCATTGGCAATATCTTCTAAGGCTTCCTCTATGGTATTCAAACTCATTCTTGAATTCTTTTTGTGGGCTCCCAAACACTTGAGCTAACTCCTTTTAAATAGCGAAAATGACCAATAAGCATGGCCGTGTTCATGGCACAAAAGTAAGCGATAGGTCCATGTATCTTGAATTTAACCAACAGAAACTGAATGGGAAGAAACGCTAATAGGACTAGTCCATATATCTGAGTGATTGGATTCAATACCAAGGCAAGGAGCAATACGATTATGATGTGAGGGGTAAACCAGCGAAGAACTTTGTGTAAAAGAAAGGCATACCCTAATGGCCAGAACTTTTTTAAGAGCATACTTCTAAACCTTTTTAGATTTTGAAAGTTGCCCAATGATATTCTGATTTTCCTCTTAAACTCCTCTTCGAGTGACGTACTGACCTCTTCATAACCTAATGCTTTTGGGTTAAAAACGATTTGATAGTCATCGACCAACAGCTGCATCGTTTGAAAAAAGTCTTCCATAAAGGTAGCTTTAGGGATATGCTTCCACAAGCTCTTGCGAATAGCATACAGGCCACCTTCCATACCCAGGCAAAATCCAAAAGACTGGCTTTCGCTCTGTCGAATGGCATTTTCTAGGCTTAAATAAGCCCCCTCAGTTTTGGCAGTATTGTTTGATGCTTTACCACTGTATGTAAGCGCTCCTGCAACAGCAGCCACCTTCTGACTATGAAAAGATGCAACGAGTTGTACAATCGTATCTTCTTTAAAGATGATGTTAGCATCGGTCGCAATGAGAATACTACCTATTGCTTTTTCAGCTAAAATATTCATGATACCCGATTTACCCGTACGCTCTGTTGTGCGGTACAAGTGCAAGCTTGGGTATTTGGATTGAAGCGAGGAGATAATCTCGTCGGTACCATCGTTACTTTGATCACTGCCAATAAACACAGAGAGCTTCGTAGTGTCATAGCTCGTGGCGTAGATGCTGTGAATCTTTTCTTCAATAACCTCTCTTTCGTTGTATGCAGCAAAAATGATAGAGACTTCCGGCCGGAAGTCAAGATCCTGAGGACCTTGCTTTGATTTGCGAAGTCGCAGTAATCGCAACGCAGGGTAGAGACCATAGGTTAACCCAATTAGGGCTACACTTATCAATGCTATATATGCTCCTAGTTGGGCCATGCAGAGAGAATTGCTTCAATAGATTTTGCGATGCTAAATTTACGACTAATATCCTCGTGGAGTGCCTTTGCAACCGCTGTTGCTTTTGCCGGATCTGTACACAATTTCACAACATGTTTAGCGAAGGATTCGGCGTCATCTGCCATAGGTATGATGCTATCCGATGTACTGTAAACACCTTCGGCACCAATGTTTGTAGATACCGTTGGAATACCGTGGCAACCGTTTTCTAATAACTTGATTCGTACGCCGGAACCGCTGAGCAGCGGGATTACGCTAACCCCGTGATTTTTAGTAAATTCTTCAGCACTAGTAACTCTTCCGTGAACAGTCACCCCAGGTAGTTTAGCGTCCATTAAGTGTGAGGGCGTTTTATTGCCTGCTAAATGAAATTCAATACCAGGATCTGAAGCATGTATTAAAGGCCAAACATGCGTCAAGAACCACTCAACAGATTCTAGATTAGGCAACCAGTCTAAAGCACCCAAGAAGAAGCACTTCTTTGCTTGAATGTCTACAGACATAGGTTTAGAATGCACAGATACCGGCACAAAGAACGTTTTCTCGTTTAAGGTTAGAAACCAATTCGAATCTACCGGACTAATGCTCCAGACAGCATCTACCTCTTTTGTCAGTACCTCCTCAAATTTCTTCAGCCTAAGCGCTTGAAGATTCAGGTACCATTTTTTCAATACAAATGATTCGTTTTTGGTAGTACGCTCCCAAATAAGGTGTTCTAGATTGTGTGCACGTAAAACAACTCGTTTACCAACGCGCTGTGCATCGGAAAGGTAGTCGCCCATAAAAGCGCCTTCTAAGATTACGGTATCAAAAGAGTTGCTCTCAAAGCTATTGAGCCAATGTTGAACATTATGCAAATGGAAACGTACAGTATGAAATGGCCGTTTCGAAAAAAGTAGGTTGCTAATACCGTTTATGACCGTGGGAGAAGTATTTGCCTCGAATGTTTTTAGCGCTATTTTCTCCAAAACGTTCTGTGGAAAATCTTCAATTTTTTTCCTGTGCTTGACTGTATTGATAGCACCATAAGTGATAGAACAGTCGCCCATTTCAATTAGATTCTCCAACAAGCGAGCCATAGCGATCGAACTTCCGTCCTTGGCAGGGTAGGGCACCTTGTTTGAAAGTATGAGAACTTTACGCATTAGCCTTGCCTTTACGCAGTTTCGACGAAATGATATTGAACCATTCTCCCGAAAGCAATGCTCGATCAGTTGAAGCACTATAGGTAAGCCACAATGCTACAGGGGCAAGAATGATAGACGGCAGCCAACTCGCTAGCTCAACATCCATGAGCATTTCTCTACCCATTTTTTCGAAGGTAGTATTGAGTATATGGAAAATGAGAAACGCGATAGTACTAATGACTAATGGCAAACCAATACCGCCTTTTCTAATGATACTGCCCAATGGGGCTCCAATAAAGAACATGATTAAAACGGCAACGCCAAGTGCATATTTCTTGTAGTATTCAATCCAATGACGCATGTACATTTCTTCGCGCCAATCCATTTCCCGCTGTTGTTGGCGCAAGTAGTCAAGGTTGCTTCTGGCCAAGCGAATGGCGTTTTGTGACGCTCGAATACGCATACCGCTAAGCAGATTCTTCATAAGATTGGGCTTGAGCACTTCGGGCTGTCCAGTACTCACGTCGACGTAATCGAATTTGTATTTACCATTTAGGTTTTTTTCAAAGTGCGCTTGTCGATTTTTCATCTGTTCTTCAAGCGTATCTGTCTTGGCCAAAAGCTGTGAGGTGTTGAGCATCATGAAGTCGCGCCTTCTAGTCTTATAGAGGTCGTCATTCGAAAACCCATCGAGGGGAAAGCGTATGAAGGCAGTGTCGAATGCGCTTCGTGCCCACGGCATTTTTCTACGCTCAGCTCTGTCCTTTTTTACGATGTCTTCATAGGTTGAACCTTCGTGAAGCTCTATTTCAAGATACCTGCTACCACCAACAGTTCGCATGATGCCTGAGGCTGCTGTAAGAACCTTGTGATTTCCCTTTTTATTCTCCTTGTGGTCGTAGATGTAGATGTCCCGGAGTAATTGCTCTTCGTCGCCTTCTTTTTCGCCGATTTTGATACTGTAACCTTCAAATCCATTGTAGAAAATCCCTGGCGTGATATGAAACGCAGGTTTACTTTTTGAGATATTGACCAATAAACTTTGTCCTTTTAAATTGGCCACTGGAATGATATTATTGTAGAAGAAAAAGGCACCTACGGCTATTAAAATGTTTAATATTACCAAGGAACGTATACCGCGAAATAGAGAGATGCCTGAACTCTTCATAGCGGCCATCTCGTAATGCTCGCCAAAGTTGCCAAAGGTGAGTAGGGAGGCGAATAAAACACTTACAGGAAGGGCAAAAGGCACTACACTGGCTGCCCAATAGAACATAAGTTCAAGGATGGTATACCATTCGATCCCTTTGCCTGCGAGATCGTCAATATACTTCCAGACCATCTGCATCAAAAAGAAAAAAACCATGATTCCTACAGTAGGAATCAATGGTTTTATAAAGCTTCTTAAGACGTATAGGTCTAGTTTATTCATCTCTACAGTCGGTAATACCCTGAGAATTCTGCACTATTGATATCAAACATTGATGCATCTAGCGCTGTGTTCACTTGGTAAGTATCTACCGTAAATATGTTATTGGACCCGTTGTTGCCGAATTGTGTGTAATTATCAAGCAACATGGTGTTCATATTTACGCCAATTAAAATTTCCTTCACTTCTTCGCTAGTAACGGGCTTCAGACGGATGTATTGTATGGTTTTGCCTTTTTCAGTCGCTCTTCCCGCCATTTTATAGCTGTAACCGTTCTGATAATTTTTAAGAATATCCGCCGGCGCTAAGCTCGTCTCTTCATCAGTAGCAGCAACTTCAATTTCTTCGTCTTCGGGATATATGAGATATGCTTTAGAACCGTCTGACAAAAACTCAAAGGCATCTGTCTTTACTCGTACCTTTTGGCCTATGGCGTATAGCTCGCCGTTGGAACTGCGCTTTTTCATCCCACCATTACTAGGTACTTCGATGGTATTGGTAAAAGTGATGTGTTGTGTCTCTAACGCTAGCGTACTTTCATACACTTGGTTCAACAACTTTTTAGCTTCTTCATGGCTTTGTCCAAAAGCCAAAAAAGGAAGTAATAGTAGGGCGATAATTCTCATGTGGCGCAATTTACGCATCTCCTTTCAATTTCTGTTCCAATGCAAACTCATCTGGAACTAAAACTTGTCTTGCCTTCGATCCTTCGAACGGACCTAGGATCCCAGCGGCTTCTAATTGGTCCACGATGCGTCCTGCTCTATTGTAACCTAGTTTGAGTTTACGCTGAATCATAGAGGTGGATCCTTGCTGGGTTGCTACCACCAAACGAGCGGCATCTTCAAAGAGTACATCGCGGTCTGACGGATCTATATCACCAACTCCGCCGCCTTCTTCGCCGACATATTCCGGCAATTGATAGGCCGTAGGGTAGGCTTGCTGATTTCCAATAAAGTCACAGATTTCCTCGACCTCCGGTGTATCTACAAAGGCACATTGGAGACGAATTAAATCGGACCCTTGAGAGAAAAGCATGTCTCCTTTACCAATGAGCTGATCTGCACCTCCTGCGTCCAAAATGGTTCTAGAATCAATCTTCGAGGTGACACGGAAAGCAGCACGGGCTGGGAAGTTCGCTTTGATGATACCCGTAATGACATTCACCGAAGGACGCTGTGTGGCAACAATCAAGTGAATACCAATAGCACGCGCAAGCTGTGCAAGTCGGGCAATAGGCATCTCAACCTCCTTACCAGCTGTCATGATAAGATCGGCAAACTCATCAATCACCAGCACGATGTAAGGAAGGAAGCGGTGTCCCTCCTCAGGATTCAATCGGCGTGATATGAACTTCGCATTGTATTCTTTGATGTTACGAACCATGGCTGATTTCAACAGTTCGTAACGATTGTCCATTTCAATACAGAGACTGTTTAAGGTATTTACCACCTTGGTGGTATCTGTTATGATGGCTTCGTCTGAATCTGGGAGTACTGCGAGGTAATGACGTTCAATCTTATTGTACAGCGTCAATTCAACCTTCTTAGGATCCACCAACACGAACTTTAGTTGGGACGGGTGTTTCTTGTACAGCAAAGACGTTAGAATGGCATTCAAACCTACAGACTTACCCTGACCCGTGGCGCCAGCCATCAATAAGTGCGGCATCTTAGCGAGATCAAAGACAAAATTTTCGTTGGTAATGGTACGTCCCATGGCGACCGGCAATTCCATATCGGCTTGCTGAAAGCGCTTGCTGGAAATGACCTGTTTCATGCTCACCATCTGTGGCTTGGCATTCGGTACTTCGATACCAATGGTTCCTTTACCCGGAATTGGAGCGATAATACGAATACCCAATGCCGCAAGACTTAATGCAATATCGTCTTCAAGATTTTTGATTTTAGAAATACGAATACCTGCTGCTGGAACTATCTCATAGAGCGTCACCGTAGGGCCGATGGTCGCTTTAATTTCCTTGATCTCAATGTTGTAGTTTCTTAAAGTATCTACAATATTGTTCTTGTTCTTCTCAATTTCCTCTTTATCAAAGGTTATTTGACCGTCGCCGTATTGTTGAAGTAAATCAATGCCGGGAAGTCTGAATCTGCTCAAATCTAGGGTAGGGTCGTACTCTCCAAAATCTTTGACCTTTTGATTGATCTCTTTTTTGGTCGCCTCTTCTTCCTTGTGCACCTCGACTTTTACATCAAACTCATTTGTATTTTGAGCAGGATCATTTGAGACGAGAACTTCGCTAGTTTCAGGTTGTGGGGCCAATTCAACATTCGGTTCTTCCTCGGGCTCTTCCTCAACCAACTCCGTCTTAAGAGCGGGCTCGGGAATAGATTCCTCCTGGTCAAAAGAAACTGTTTGTACAGATTCTTCGTCTTCCGCCATGACGCTATTAACAGCATCTTCTTCGGGTGCGCTAGGATCGGCAGCTCTTGAAGGAAATTTCAACTGGCTTACCTTAAAGGCGGCAATAACATAAAGTGCGGCACAGCCTAACAATAATAGGTAAATGCCCACCGCGCCTAACTTTAGGCCTAATAGATGGGCAAGATAGTATGCGGTGATACCTCCCAATACTGTCGGGTGGCTTGAAACAAGTGCAGAAATAAACACACTGATAAGCAGACCAGTAATGATGACGTGATTTAATAAACCAATCGGCTTGAATCTTCGAAACTCAAAAGCATATCGCAATCCCATGGCAAAGACGTAAAAGGCTACCAAGAATCCCGCTACACCAAAACCACGAAGCATTAAAACCCAACCAATGCTGTGTCCAAGCGTTCCGAAGAGATTTCGGGCGACAAGGTCCTGCAGCGCTTCATTATTAGCAGTATTCAAACTAAAATCTGCGGACCAATTCCAGAGAAAACTCAATTGTGAGAAGAACAGAAAGGAGCCAATAAAAACGAGCATGACCCCCAAGAAGATTTTCGTTGTAGGGTCGTTAGATACTTCTTTTACTCCTAGGCTTGCCTGCTTGATTGCTCCAACAATTTTAGGAGGATTGTTCTTTTTGGACGCGGTTTTTCTCTTGGCCATAGTTTCAATTGTAGTACTATCAAAAATAATTGGTTAGGCGTTAGTAAAAGCGCCTAGTTTCATAGCGTTATCAACACTTTTCATCTATTTTTGTCGTCCATTAACCCATCACATGCAAATACACCCAAATATTAAATCAGAGTACGGAAGATTACGATCAGTAACGGTTGGAATTGCCCGTAAAATGGGCCCTAAACCAGCCATAGGAGATTGCTACGACGCCAGAAGTAGAGAAAGCGTAGAATTAGGAACGTATCCAGAAGTGGAAGATTGCATGGTACAATTGAATTCTTTGGTGGAAAAGCTCGAGTCGCTCGGGGTGGAAGTGCTACGTCCAGATGTACTCGATGCAACCAATCAGGTGTTCACAAGAGACATCGGTTTTATCATCGACGACCAATTCATTTTACCCAATGTTATTGAAGATCGATCAAGTGAGGCAAAAGCAATAAACGCTCTTTTGGATAGAATACCTTCTTCAAACATAATTATGATGCCGAGTGGTTGTTACGCAGAAGGCGGCGATGTTATTGTGCATGAGCCCTTTGTCTTTGTAGGCGTAAGCAACGAGGGAACCTTCGATAAATATAAAACGGCAAGGACAAATAAAGCAGGATTAGACTACCTACAAGATGAATTTCCAGCCTACGATTTCAAAGACTTTGAACTCCTCAAGAGCGATGTAGATCCTCGTAAAGGCTCGTTACATTTAGATTGTGCCTTCCAACCTTTGGGCGATGCACTATTGCTCGCACCTCATCTTTTCAAACATGCGGCGGATGTAATGTGGATTGAATCTCATTTCGGCACGGACAATATTTTCTATTGCACCGATGATGAAGCCTACGATCTTCATACAAACGTTTTTAGCATCGGGCCTAAAGAAGTATTGATTAGTGCGGCGGCGGGTAGATTGAAGAATTGGCTAGAAGAAAGAGGCTACACTGTCCACACAATTACTTACGATGAAATTGTGAAGATGGGCGGTTTATTGCGCTGTAGTACCATGCCATTAGAACGCGAGGAATAATGACGAAGAACGCTACAAATACCATTCTCATGGTTCGTCCTATTCGCTTCGGGATGAATGCTCAAACCGCGGTTGACAATTTCTACCAGCAACAGGATGCCGCCACTGATGCTGCTCTTGACAATGCCAAGGCACAAGCCGAATTTGACACTTTTGTTTCCAAACTGCGCGCTGTCGGAGTGGAGGTATTGGTCGTTCAAGACGACGAGCAACCGCATACACCCGATAGCATCTTTCCAAACAACTGGTTAAGTATGCACGAGGACGGCTGCGTTGTGCTCTATCCAATGAAAGCAGAGAATAGGAGGTTAGAGCGCCGCTCTGATATTGAAGAAGTCCTCACCAAGGCGGGCTTTGTCATTGGTGAAGTTTTGGATATTTCAGATGCTGAAGAGCAAGGGGCCTTCTTGGAAGGGACGGGTTGTATCATTTTTGATCACGATCAAAAAATCGCATACATGGCTCGTAGTCAGCGTGCTGACGAGCATTTATTTGAGGAAATTTGTGGTCGATTTGAGTACCAGCCCATAGTATTTAGCGCTTTCCAGGACACTCCGGAAGGTCGTCAGCCTATCTATCATACCAATGTACTCATGTGTATGACGGATAAATACGCGGTCCTTTGTCTCGACGCCATAGATGACTTGGCAGAACGCAAAATGGTCACCGATACAATAAAAGAAGGAGGTAAAGACGTGTTAGAGATCTCAGAAGCCCAGAAACACCAGTTTGGTGGAAATATGCTTTTAGTGAGGGGAGAAGGAGATGCCTTACATTTGGTAATGAGCACAAGTGCATTCAATTGCCTCACTAATGAACAGAAAGCACAAATAGAGGGGTACCATAAAATCCTTCACTCAGACCTTACTACCATAGAAACTCTTGGCGGGGGAAGTGCTAGATGCATGCTCGCTGAAATATATTTGCCAAAACAACCGTAGCTCATGAGCTTAGAACAAAACATAGGGTCAGTAATTCAAGAACTGTACGGGGTAGAAGCCTCGGTAGAATTACAAGAAACCAGAAAGGAATTTGAAGGCGACCTCACATTGGTCGTTTTTCCGTTTGTAAGAGCCGCTAAAAAAGCACCAGAAATGGTGGCTAATGAGATTGGCGAAAAGCTCTTAGAAGCCGGTGCTGTTACCGCATTTAATGTGGTTAAGGGTTTCTTGAATCTAAGTTTAGATAGAGTCGGCTATGTGTCTGATTTCGAGTCGTTTGTTGATTCAGATAATCTGGGACTACCAGCGCCTGCAAGCAAAGGTAAATACATCGTAGAGTACAGTTCTCCAAACACTAACAAACCGTTGCACTTAGGCCACATAAGAAATAATCTTTTGGGGTATTCTGTGAGCCAGATATTGAAGGCAAACGGCGTGGATGTTGTAAAGGTTCAAATCATTAATGATCGAGGAATCCACATCTGTAAGTCGATGCTGGCTTGGCAAGAGTATGGGAAAGGTGAGACTCCTGAGAGCAGTGGTCTCAAAGGCGATCACCTTGTAGGCAAATACTATGTGAAGTTCGATAAGGTGTACAAGGCAGAAATTAAGGAATTAGTTGCTGGCGGTATGTCTGAAGAATTGGCCAAAAAGCAGGCTCCTTCTCTTCTAAAAGCGCAAGAAATGCTACTTAAATGGGAGCAGGGCGATGATGCAGTTGTTAGTTTGTGGAAAACTATGAACGGTTGGGTATACGACGGTTTTAATACCACTTATACAAAACTAGGGGTCGATTTTGACAAGAATTACTACGAAAGCAACACCTACGTTCTCGGTAAGGATGATGTAATGAAGGGCCTTGAAAATGGGGTCTTTTATCAGAAAGAAGACGGCTCTGTATGGATTGACCTCGAAGATGAAGGTTTGGATCACAAGCTTGTTCTTCGTAGCGACGGTACTTCTGTGTACATGACGCAGGACATCGGAACAGCTATTCAACGTTTTACAGACTTTGACGCTGAGGGCATGACCTACGTCGTGGGTAACGAGCAAGATTATCACTTTAAGGTACTGTTCATCATCTTAAAGCGTTTGGGCTATAGCTGGGCAGATAAGCTACATCACTTGAGCTACGGGATGGTTGATTTGCCAACGGGTAAAATGAAATCTCGTGAGGGAACCGTGGTCGATGCAGACGATCTTATAGACAGTATGGTGGCCGATGCAGCTTCCATTTCTATGGACCTAGGTAAACTCGATGGTCTTACTGAAGATGAGCAAATGCAGTTGTTTACCACGCTAGGACTGGGCGCCTTGAAATACTTTATCCTCAAGGTGGATCCGAAGAAGCGTATGCTGTTCAATCCGGCCGATAGTATTGATTTCAATGGACACACAGGGCCTTTCATCCAGTACACCTATGCTCGTATTCAGAGTTTACAGCGCAAATCAGATGGTGCTTATAATGAATCTTGGTCCGACATTACTCCAAATGAAGATGAAGTGACTTTGATCAAGGCTATCCTAGATTTCCCAGATATCGTGAATAAGGCGGCGGCGAACTTGAGTCCTGCAGTCCTAGCGAATTACACGTACGAGTTGGTGAAGAAGTACAATGGCTTCTATCAAAACAACAGCATCCTTCGTGCAGAGAATGATAAAACCATCACCTTCCGTTTGGCGTTAAGTAAAGCAGTAGGAGAGGTAGTTAAAGAATCCATGAATTGCTTGGGCATCCAAGTACCGAATAGAATGTAATATGAGTAGTGAAGTAAGAGGCCTTGAGCCGCAATCCGTTTGGAACCATTTTGCAGATTTGAACGCCGTACCACGTCCTTCGAAAAAGGAAGAGCGTGTTATCCAGTTCATGGTCGATTTTGGAAATTCCTTGGGCCTACCTACTGAAGTAGATCACATCGGAAATGTATTTATCCGTAAACCTGCCACAGCAGGTATGCAAGGTCGTACACCTGTAGTGCTTCAGGCGCACCTCGATATGGTTCACCAGAAAAATAACGACACAGACTTTGACTTCGATTCTCAAGGCATTGACATGTATGTTGATGGTGATTGGGTAAAAGCACGTGGAACGACGTTAGGTGCCGATAACGGTATGGGCGTAGCTTATATCATGGCTGTATTGAGTTCTACAGATATTCCACATCCAGCTATAGATGCCTTGTTTACCATCGATGAAGAGACGGGTATGACGGGTGCTCTTGAGCTCAAAGGTGGCATGCTGAATGGGAAGATTCTCTTGAACATAGATACTGAGGACGACGATGAATTAACCATCGGTTGCGCGGGAGGTATTGATATCAATGCCACTCGTAAGGTGAACATGGAGCCTTCTCCTGAAGATGCTACCGCCTTCGAGCTTGTAGTTCGTGGATTGAGCGGAGGACACAGCGGTATGGATATCCACAAAGGTCTAGGTAATGCCAATAAGTTGATGAATAGAGTGCTTGACCGTCTTGGAGAGACAGTTCGATTAGCTTCTTTAGACGGTGGCGGTCTTCGCAATGCAATACCGCGTGAGAGCGTATCGGTTGTAGTTGTTCTAAATACTCAAATAGATGCTTTTGAGAACATCTTAGGTGAGGTTGGTGCCGAGCTCAGTGCTGAACATAGTACAACGGATCCTAATCTTGAATTGGCTTGGGAAGAAATAGATGACCCACTAGAGGTCGTTAGTGAAGAGTTCCAATGTGCTTTAATCACGGCGTTGTACGCTAATCCAAACGGTATTTACCGCATGTCCCCAGACATCGAAGGACTTGTTCAAACCTCGAATAATACGGCGCGTGTTCTTTTGAAGGACGGTGAGTTAACTATCCTTTGTTTAACGCGTAGTTCGGTGGAAAGTGAAAAAATGGATGTAGCACGATCTATATCAAGAAACTTTGAGGCTATTGGCTGTACTGTCGAGTGCACGGGGTCTTACCCAGGTTGGACGCCTAATCCAAAGAGTGCCATTCTAACAACAATGACGGATTTGTACCGCAAGCTCTTTAACGGAGAGCCACGCGTAAATGCCTGCCATGCTGGTTTAGAGTGTGGAATTTTGGGAACCAACTACCCTGAAATGGAGTTGATTTCTTTTGGGCCAAACATTCGTGGTGCGCACAGTCCAGACGAAAAAACACAGATTTCATCGGTAAAAAAGAGCTGGGAGTTTTTCCTAGCAACATTAGAAAACATTCCAAACGTAGACTGATATGTTTGACAATTTAAGTGACCGTCTAGAAGGCGCGTTTAAAGTATTACAAGGGAATCATAAGATTACCGAGCTCAACATTGCGGACAGCGTAAAACAGATTCGTCGTGCGCTGGTTGAAGCTGATGTTAGTTTTAAAATTGCCAAGCAATTTACCAATGATGTAAAAGCCAAAGCGCTCGGTTCGGGTGTACTCACAGCGGTGAAGCCTGGTCAAGCTATGGTGAAGATCGTCCGTGACGAGATGGCCGAGCTGATGGGCGGACAAGCTGAGGGTCTAAATTTGGCAGGTAAGCCTGCGGTTATCTTGATGGCCGGTCTGCAAGGTTCAGGTAAAACTACCCACAGTGCGAAATTGGCCAACTACTTAAAGAACAAGCAAACGAAAAAGCCGTTGTTAGTTGCCTGTGATGTCTATCGTCCGGCAGCAATCAACCAGCTTCACGTCCTTGGGGAGCAGTTGGGCATCGAGGTTTTCTCAGAAGAAGGCAACCAAGATCCTGTGAGCATCGCTACAAATGCCTTGGCTCATGCTAAAAGCAACGGTCATAATGTAGTGATTGTCGATACTGCAGGTCGTTTGGCGGTGGACGAGGAGATGATGGCTGAGATTGGCAATATTCACAAGGCTATTGCTCCTTCAGAGACCTTGTTCGTCGTGGATTCTATGACGGGTCAAGATGCCGTGAATACCGCTAAAGCCTTTAACGAGGTGCTGAATTTTGACGGTGTAATCTTAACGAAATTAGACGGTGATACCCGTGGTGGTGCGGCGCTTACCATCAAAAGTGTTGTCAATAAACCCATCAAATTCATTGGTACGGGAGAAAAAATGGAGGCCTTAGACGTGTTCCATCCTGACCGCATGGCAGACCGTATTCTCGGTATGGGTGATGTGGTTTCCCTCGTAGAGCGTGCACAAGAACAGTTTGACGAGCAAGAAGCTCGTAAAATGAGTAAGAAAATCGCCACCGACTCATTCGGTTTTGATGATTTCATGAATCAGATTCAGCAAATCAAGAAAATGGGGAACATGAAGGACCTCATGGGTATGATTCCAGGCATGGGTAAAGCCATGAAAGACATTGATATTGATGACGATGCGTTCAAGCACATTGAAGCGATGATAAACAGTATGACTTTGGCAGAACGTCAGCAGCCTGATATCATCAATGGTTCACGTAGAAAGCGCATTGCTATGGGATCAGGACGCACAGTCCAAGACGTAAACAACCTGCTGAAGCAGTTTGGTGATATGCGTAAGATGATGAAGATGATGCAAAGCGGCGGTGGACGTCGTGGAATGATGAACATGATGCGCGGCATGCGTTAAAGACCTAAACTATGGTAGTTTTAGACGGAAAAGCAACATCGGCACAGATTCGAGCAGAATTGGCCGAAAAAGTGAAAGGACTCAAGGCAGAGGGGAAGAAAGTCCCCCACTTAGCCGCAATCTTAGTAGGAGAGGACGGTGCCTCACGCACCTATGTAAATGCGAAAGTTCGTGATTGTGAGGAGGTTGGTTTTGGTTCAACGCTGATCAAGCTTCCTGCAGAAACCACTGAGGATGAGCTGTTAAAAGCCATCAACAAGCTCAACAATGACGAGGATATCGATGGATATATCGTTCAGCTGCCTTTGCCAAAGCATATTGATGAAACTAAAGTTCTTCTCGCGGTTGACCCGAAGAAAGATGTTGATGGTTTCCACCCGGAAAACGTGGGTAAAATGACGCTTAACCTTCCTACTTATATCCCGGCTACGCCGCAAGGTATTGTGGAGATATTACGCAGATACAATGTACCTACAGAAGGCAAGAACTGTGTAGTCATTGGTCGTAGCCATATTGTGGGTTCACCAATGTCTATACTTCTAAGTCAGCACAATTATCCGGGCAACTGTACGGTTACCCTCTGTCATTCGAGAACCAAAGATCTGAAAGAGGTCTGCCAGAAGGCGGATATCATCGTCGCAGCCTTGGGACGTCCAGGATTTGTGACGGCAGATATGGTTAAAGAGGGTGCATGTGTCATTGATGTGGGTATAACCCGCGTAGACGACCCTTCTAAGAAAAGCGGTTTCAGATTGTTGGGTGATGTAGATTATGACGCCGTGGCGCATAAATGTAGCTTTATTACGCCTGTGCCAGGCGGTGTAGGTCCGATGACCAGAGCTGCACTCATGATGAATACGATGAAAGTAACCGAATTGTCTTAATCCAGTTGAAAGACATAACTACATCCCAAAGTTACAGTAGCGCAGACGTGCGTAGTGGACTTGTGGTGCCTTTAATGGAGGAATTTTATACCATTCAAGGGGAAGGCGCTCATACTGGTAAAGCAGCTTACTTTGCTCGCATTGGTGGTTGTGATGTAGGCTGCCACTGGTGTGACGTCAAAGAGAGTTGGAATCCAGATACACATCCGCCTACACCCATTTCAAGCATTGTTGCTAACGCCAAAAAATACAGCGATACAATAGTCGTTACTGGCGGTGAACCTCTTACCTGGGACATGAATCCCTTGGTAGATGCGCTGCATGAAGTAGGGATGACAGTTCATGTAGAGACCAGTGGTGCTTATCCATTGACCGGAAGCTGGGATTGGATTTGTCTGAGTCCCAAAAAAACGGCTCCTCCAAAACAGGAATTTTACGCCTCCGCCGATGAATTGAAGGTGATTGTATACAACCAAAACGACTTTAAGTGGGCCGAGGAGCATGCTGAAAAGGTAGGAGAGGAGTGTACATTATTTTTACAGCCAGAATGGAGTAAACGTGAAGAAATGATGCCTCACATTGTGGATTATGTGATGAAGCATCCGCGATGGAAAGTAAGCCTTCAGACACATAAATATTTGAATATTCCATAAGGCATGGCAATTACAACGGACATAGATAAGGCCGTTCAGCTTTTGCTTGAAGGAGCATTGGTAGCCTTGCCTACAGAAACAGTTTACGGATTGGGAGCTAATGCGCTAGATGTAAGTGCGGTGGCTAAGGTTTTCAAAGCGAAAAACAGACCTTCGTTTGATCCCTTAATCGTGCATGTAGCCTCCATAGAACAGGCTCAAGAAGTGGCTGAATTAAACGACGCTGCAATAGCATTATTTAAACAATTTAGTCCGGGGCCATTGACCTTAGTATTACCGAAAAAAGTGGCTGTGCCTGATTTGGTAACTTCAGGACACCCAACGGTAGCCATTCGTATTCCCAACCATCCTATGACCCTCGAAGTCATTCGAAAAAGCGGATTATGTATTGCTGCACCTAGTGCAAATCCTTTTGGTTATACATCCCCAACGACTGCTGCTCATGTTCAGGAGCAACTGGGTGACAATATTGACGCTATTCTAGACGGAGGTCCTTGTGGCGTTGGATTAGAGAGCACCATTGTCAATCTGTGCGGAGAAACACGTGTTTTGCGTTTGGGAGGGTTAGCATTAGAGGAGCTGGAATCTGTACTCGGGACACTAAAAGTTCAGACGAGTTCCTCGAATCCAAAAGCGCCGGGAATGCTTAGCGCTCATTACAATCCTGGCGTTAGTGTGCGACTCTTTTCCAACAAAAAGAGATTGATCGATGCTTATGATGGTGTTGATAACTCCAAAATAGGAGTGCTTATTATGGGCGAAGGGCTTGAAGGAGCAACAGTATTCAATTTGAGTCAATCTGAAAATGATATCGAAGCGGCATCTCGCTTGTTTACTGGCTTAAGAGCGCTTAGCGCTATGGGTTGCGCTGAAATATGGGCGCATCAATTACCCGAAAAAGGCCTTGGTCGTGCTATCAATGACCGCTTGAAAAGAGCTGCAAATTAATCGTTTACATAAAAGGGTTAATTCACCCTTTGTTTATAGAGCTTTTAGTATTTTGTTCCTCATGAACAGAACACTACTCGCATTCTTCCTATTCTTGGGGACATACCTTAATGGTCAGATACGTGGAACCGTCGTTGATGATAAGAAGGAGCCTATCATCGGTGCTTCGGTACGTGTGGTACTTAATGGAGAATTGAGCAACATTGGGACGGTTACGGATTTCGATGGTGTTTGGTCGTTGGATATCTTCAATTATCCTGTCCAAGTTGAAGTGAATTCTATGGGGTTCGCAACGCAACGCGTGGTTTTACAAGATGCTTCTCCAGTTCGCATCACGTTGAAACCGGACCGCAACGTCTTGAAAGAAGTGAGTGTGGTTCAACAACGACTGAGTGAACAACAAGAGAAGAGTGCTCTTACTGTTGAGAGTATGGATGCCCTGGCCATCAAAGAGAGCCCAAGTGTCAGCTTTTATGATCACCTTGGAACGCTGAAAGGAGTGGACTTAACTTCTGCGAGTATTGGATTCAAGATCATTAATACGCGCGGATTTAATAGTACGTCTCCTGTACGGTCACTTCAACTCATTGACGGTGTGGATAACCAGAGCCCTGGTCTAAACTTCTCTTTAGGAAACTTTTTGGGTGCGCCCGATCTCGATATCATGTCCGTGGATGTTATTGCCGGGGCAAGTACGGCATTTTACGGTCCGTCTGCATTCAACGGTGTCATCTCAATGACTACGAAGGATCCTTTTGTCTTTACAGGTATAAGTTCCAGTCTTAAAGTAGGGGAGCGTAACCTCACAGAATTAAGTGTTCGTTGGGCAGATAAGGTCAATGATAAGTTCGCCTACAAGATCAACCTCTTTGCATTAAGAGCAGACGACTGGCAGGCCGAAAACTACGACCCTACTGATGTTAGCGCGGATGACGCTTTGAACCCTGGTGGTTACGATGCTGTGAATCGTTACGGTGATGAAGAATACTGGGATGCAGGGGGAGATGTTAAAGGATACCCAGGGCTGGGACGATTCTATCGTCCAGGTATTGAAGAAAAACACCTGGTAGATTATGATACCGAAAACCTCAAATTGACGACGGCGCTTCATTATAAGTTTAACGATAACGTACGAGGCATCTACGCAATGAATTTTGGTGCAGGTACTACCGTCTATCAAGGGGATAATAGATACAGTCTGAAGGACATTCTATTCCTTCAAAACCGCATAGAGCTTCGTGAAGAAACGGGCAAATGGTTTTGGCGAGCGTATTCAACTCACGAGGATGCTGGCAATAGTTATGACGCTTACTTCACTGCCCTTCGCATGCAAGACAGTATTGTACCAGACCAGTTCTATAGCAATCAATACCGTACTATGTGGTACATCTTCAATAGACCGCAGGTAAGGGCGCTGCCAGATTACCCATCTAATACATTGAGTAATGCCGATTTTGAGGCAGAGATGCAAAACGTTATTGCGAACAACAGGGACTTTTTTAACCAACTTCACGATACAACCAATGCCATTGTTATGAGTTTCATGGAGGCGGTATATGGCTATTCTGTTGTGAATTATTTAAAGCCAGG
>OBNQ01000040.1_pt1 | contig 18427 bp, 17 predicted proteins | sample 1494201 | NCBI WGS metagenome assembly OBNQ01 (sample SAMEA3275557, study PRJEB22092) | marine metagenome | biome: ENVO 01000043; feature: ENVO 00000569; material: ENVO 00002150 | collected 2014-06-21T11:00:00+00 | depth 2 m
GACAAGCGCATCGATTTCAGCTGTGATAATTTCGGCCAATTCACTATCAAGGCTTGAGAGTGCGTCATCTAGTTTCAATAGATTTTCAAGAGGCACACCTGCTTGTGTTGCCGCTTCTTGTAACTCAGTCAGTGTCTCATAACTGAGCGCATCTGAGCCGGATATTTTGGATATAACCGCATCGCCAATGGTATTGAGCTGGGCCTTTTTGGATTTGCCCGCTAACTCTGTTATTGGCACAAAGGCGATATCATCTTCGACCACGACAAACACGTTACTTCCCGCAACACCTGCTTGATCGCCGCCTTGCTTGGCACGATTAATATAGACCTCCTTCTGCTCCGGGCTGGCCCCATCATGGACATTCCCATCAGCGCCAATAACCTGTCCTTTTTGCAGGGTCAGTGCCTGTGCACCACCCCAATGAAGCGCCAAAATGGCAAGAGGGATTGTAAGATATCGCATTGAATTCTCCTTTTGGAAGCTCATCATCAAAGGAAAAAACATAAGAATTAACTTATAAACTGTGACCTGCTCTGACGGATCATCAGACTATGCTGTTGTGCGCGCGCTTGTACCAAAGGGGGGAGGTGGCTTGCTAGAATTGATGCACAAGTGTTAATATTGCCGCGTGATTTGGCCTAAATAGCTATGTTGATTTAGCCTTACGGAGATCTGATATGAAGAATGTTTTGTTTTTATGCACGGGAAATTCAGCACGATCTCTCATCGCTGAGGGTATTTTGCGCCATAGGGGCGCTGGACATTACGGGTCATTTTCAGCCGGCTCACAACCAACAGGCAAGCCGAATAAGGGCGCCATCGCTGTGCTAGAAGCCCATGGCATAGATACCAGTTTTGCGGCGTCAAAAAGCTGGGATGTGTTCTCTGGCAAGGATGCTTGGACGATGGATATTATCATCACCGTATGCGCCAATGCGGCGGGGGAAACGTGCCCGATTTGGCCGGGCCATCCGACAAGTGCGCATTGGGGGGTTGAGGATCCGGCGGCAGTCACAACGCCTGATGAGGCCGTCACAGCCGCTTTTGCTAAGACTTATGATGAGATGAGCCGACGTATTGATGCCTTCCTCGCGCTAGATGAAAGCGATGATAGCATTGATATGCTAGCCGCTTTGCGCGCGATTGGGCAAATTGATGACTAGGTCTTAATGACGATTAGGTCTTATTGCCGATTAGGAAGCGCGCTAGTAGCAGGGCGGCTATCGCGCCAATGATTTGCGCGATGATGAAATAGGGTGTGTCGGTAATGGCTATGCCTGAGAAGCTATCTGTGAATGTGCGGGCAATGGTCACGGCTGGATTGGCAAAGCTGGTCGAGGATGTGAACCAATAGGCGGCGGTGATGTAAAAAGCAACAAGGCTAGGCACCGCATCAGGGCGTGATGTTCGCCCTATTAAGATGGTTAGCAACAACCCGGCTGTGGCAATGATTTCTGAGGCATATTGCGCACCGCCTGTTCGGGCGTTCTGAGATAATTGCCATAAATCCACCTCGAACATCAGATGTGCCAAAACCATGCCACAAAGGCCGCCTGCGATTTGTGTGATGCTATAGATAAGCGCTTGTGAGGGCGTCATCTCTTTTAAAAGGCACATGATAAGCGAGACAACAGGGTTAAAATGCGCGCCTGAAAGCGGGCCAAAAATCGTGATAATCACATATAAAATGGCGCCGGTGGCAATAGTGTTACCAAGCAAGGCGATGGCATCATTTCCCTGTGCCAAATTTTCCGCCATGATGCCAGACCCTATCACCGTACAAACGAGCAATAAGGTGCCTAAAAATTCAGCTAGATAGTTTTGATTGGGCTGCATAATCATCGTCCCTAACACACCGCTCTATTCGGGCATGAACACTCTTATGGCACCACTATAACAATAAGGGGCGTTAAATAAAGGCAGAAACAACACCGGCGATAATGATATAGCGGCTGGTTTTGGCAATGCTGACAATCACCAAGAAGGTTATGAGCGGCACACGCAAAAGACCTGCGGCAACGGTGAGCGGGTCGCCGATGACCGGCACCCAGCTGAGAAGCAGGCTCCATTTGCCATATCTCTGAAACCAGCTAGTGGCGGCGGCTAGTTGCTTGGCTGAGACAGGGAACCATCGTTTAGTTTGAAGATGGATAAGCGCACCGCCTAAATACCAATTCACAAGCGCGCCAAGGATATTGCCAAGGCTGGCAACGGCAATCAGGGCGATGATATGGCTTGGCATTTGGTCAATCAGCAAAGCTAGCCCAACCTCTGAGCCTGCAGGCACAATCGTGGCCGCAAGGAATGCTGAGAAAAATAGCGCGCCATAGGCAAATGTGATTGTCATGACGCGCCCCTTTTATAGATGGCCTGATGATTGCTAGCTTTTGGTGATGCTCTTTTTCGGGTCAAAGAACGGGGTCTCACAAATCTCGCCTGCAAAGATGCCGTCTTTTGTCTCAACATCTAATTTGGTGCCACTGTCACTATGGCCTATCTCAACCATAGCAAGGGCGATATTTTTCTTTAGGCGCGGCGAGTATACAGCCGATGTAACCTTGCCAATCACACGCCCTTCATGGTGCAAAGGCCAGAAGGTTGTGTTTGGGCCCGTTAAAGGCGCACAGTCAATCACAAGGCCAATTTGCCGGCGTGTAATGCCTGTCTCTTTGACCTTCTGAAGCGCCTTTTTGCCAATGAAATTATGCTCTACATCCAAATTACAAAGGCGATCCATTCCCAATTCAAACGGGTTTGTGTTGATATCCATATCGGCATGATAGGACAGCATCGCCCCTTCAATGCGTCTGATAGATGAGGTATGGCCCGGCTTCAGGCCAAAAGGTGCGCCAGCTTCCATGATGGCCTCCCACAGCTCTGTGCCTCTTGTGCCATCTTGCAGATAAATCTCATAGCCAAGCTCAGATGACCAGCCTGTGCGTGAGACCACAAGTTCCATGCCATTTAGTGTCAGGTGGCGTAACCAGTAATATTTGAGATCCGCTATCTCTTCGCCAAATAAGACCTTCATGATCTCACCAGATTGCGGGCCTTGTAATTGAAGCGGTGAGGCATCAGGCTCATGGATTGAGACATCTAAACCAGAATGCACAGCAACCCCTTGCGCCCATAAAAGCACATCACTATCGGCCAATGAAATCCAATATTTGCTCTCTTCCAAGCGCAATAGAATAGGGTCATTAATCACCCCGCCCTTATCGTTTGTGATAAGCACATATTTACATTGCCCAACCGCCATCTTGCTGAGATCGCGCGGTGTTAATAGCTGCACAAATTCAGACGCATCAGGGCCAGATATCTCGACCTGTCGCTCTACTGCGACATCACATAAGATGGCCTCATTGACCAAATTCCAGAAATTTTGTTCAGGATCGCCGAAATCACGCGGAATATACATATGATTATAAACAGAGAAATCGCGTGCGCCCCATTTCACTGTGGCGTCAAAATAGGGGGATTTGCGAATTTGTGTGCCAAAACCAAAATCATCTTTTTGTGTCATCAAAGCGCTCCTTTTACGGCCTATGTGAGAGACATAGCACGCAGTGTGCCTGTTTCAATTGACCACTGCTAAGAGAGAACGCTAAGCCATATCAGCATGGCGGGAAGAGACAAAAACGTCTGAAAAGAGATTATTTCCGCCATTAAATCGGCATTGCCGTCCAATTCACGTGCCAGCGCATAGGCCGATACGGCGGTCGGCATGACGCCGAAAATAGCGATGATCGAAAGGCTCATCCCCTCTATGCCAAAGCCAATTGCCGTGCCAACAAGCAAGGCAGGAAAGATGATGATTTTTGCCAAAATGCCAAGGCCTAGCGGGACAAATGAGCCTTTGATGCGCGAGGTAAGCTGGACGCCTGCGCCAACCGCTAGCAATAGAGCAGGCAAAGCGCCGCGCCCCAATAGCTCAGCTGTTTCAAGGATAAAGTCTGGTGTGTCAAACGGTGCATATTTGGCGACTAGCCCCGCGATAATGGCGATGATTAGCGGGTTACGCACGATTTCCTTGGCCAAAAAGGGCGCCATATTGGTCTTTTGATCGCGCTTATTGAGATAGATCAAAACGCATACTGACATCACATTTGACGGCGGCACTAATATCGCAAGACACAAGGTGCCTATTTCAACACCCGCCTCACCATAGAGGCCTGCGATAATCGCCAAAGCCATAAAGCCATTATGGCGAAAGGCGCCTTGCAAGACAGATGACAAATCAGCATTGCTTAATTTAACGCGCCTGCCAATGAGCCAAAAAATGATCAAAACGCCAAATAGCCCTACCAGCATCGTGCTGATAATGGCCTCTATCTCCATACCGGTAAAATCAGATTGCGAGATGGTTTTGAACAACAGGGCCGGGAACAAAACCCAATAGCTGAGCTTTGATATGCCTTGCCAGAAGGTGGCTTCTTTGAGGATGGTGCGCGATAATAGCTGCCCCAAAAAAAGCACGATGACGACCGAAAAAAGAACCGGAAGAGCTGTCAGCAAGATGACATCACCTTTGTTGAAAATTGGCGGTAAGAAAAGAGACTGAGCGTAGCATAACCCTGTTTCTATCATAAAGCCATGCCAGTTATTAACCGCGATTGAGAGCGATGTTTGGCAAAATCTAGTTGTGTCACAAAGTAACCTGTTGTCATAGTGGGAAGTCTGATACCACGCAATCTTGCAAAAAAGGGGCATAAAATGGCGCGCGAACATGATGATAGCATGATGAATAATCTTTATTGGTGGGGGGTGCCGACCTTGTTTCGCTGTCCGCATATTGGGGTGACAGATGAGGCGATGGGCGAGGCTGATATCGCGCTTGTTGGGGTGCCGCATTCAACAGGCAATGGCACCACAGAGCGTGACCAGCATCTAGGCCCTAGAGCTGTGCGCAATATATCAGCCGTGCAAAGGCGCGTTCATAGCGAGTTTGAATTTGACCCTTGGTCAGCGAAATCAATCATTGATGTCGGCGATGTGCCCTTTCCAAGAGCCAATGATAATGAGGATTGTATCGCACAGATTACCAGCTTTTATGAACGGCTTGATGAGGCAGGCGTGCGCCCTGTCTCAATCGGCGGCGACCATTCCATCACAGGCGGGATTATCCAAGCGCTTGGCTGTGGTAAATTAACGGATGGCGAGCCAGTGTGCTTTTTGCATTTAGACGCGCATACAGATGTTTTCACCAAAGTTGACCATTTCCTAGGGGCCAAGAAATCAGCCGCTCACTGGGGGGCTTATTTGGCAGATCAGGGCAAGGTTGACCCGACCCATTCGATGCAAATTGGCCTGCGTGGTCACCCGCGCACGCAAGATTGGCTCCAGCCATCTTATGATTATGGCTATAATGTTGTGACCATGGCCGAATATCGCAAAAGAGGGGCGGCAGATGTGATTAAGCAAATCAAGCAGGTGCTTGAGGGGCGACCCGTTTATATCACCTTTGATCTTGATTGCCTTGACCCGACAATTGCCCCAGCGGTGGCGAATGTGGAAGCTGGCGTGTGCGGCTTTTCAATCGATGAAGCGCGCGAATTGCTACATGCGGTGCGGGGGATGAATATTATTGGCGGTGATGTGGTGTGCTTGATGCCGACCAAGGATAATCCGAATAATATTACCTCAATGGTCGCAGGCGCTGTGATGTTTGAAATGCTGTCTATGATGGCTGAGTAGGGTGCATAAATTTGCCATAATCTAGTCAGAATGACGTCGCAATCCGCCGTTACTCTCATCATCATCGGGTAAAATTCTGATGTGAGTGATGATGGCAAAGCTTGGTTCAAGACAAGAGATAGATAATAAAGGCGCAGGTGATAAAGCAGGGCCAAGCGGCAAGCCGCATCGCCTTGATATGACGATGCACCATTATCTGGCATTAATAGACAGGCTTGCGCTTGATAGGCAGGTATGCCAAAACCGCCTATCATCACCGCATAATCAGGCAAGCCCGCGAGATGAGAGCGCGGCCCCTATGACATTATCACATTGGGTGCGCTAAAGGGGATGCCCTAGCGCCTAGCCATGCGCGCCATATTTCGCTGAGATAAGCTGGGTAATCTTGGCAATAAGCTTTTGATTTTCGGCTAATGGCTCTGTGATATGCTTGGTTGTTTCTGCATAGCTAAGTGGCTCATTCTCTGAATAATCCTCACGCTCAACCATCGCTTCTATGACAGATTGCGGGCCGTCTGCGGGGAATTCTTCTGACACAATCTGCTTAATCACGCCAAAATCAAGCGCCAAAGACGCCTCATAGAGATCGCTTTGGCTATAGCTGTTTGATTCGTTAAATCGCGGCACTTGGAAGGTGCGCACAATCGTATCTGTGATAGCGGCAATACGCACGGCTTGCAATACATCAAGGTCGGTGCGGTCATTGCCTGTGGTGCGCACAGACCCTGTATCTAGCTGTGAGGTCAGGCGATAAAGATCGATGAGATCCTCACGCAATTTCCAAACTGTCTGGCGCACGGCCATAGCAGAGGTGCGGTTGCGCAGATGATTGGCAATTTGGCGGAAGGCACGCTGGTTATTTGGCTGCGAGCCGTGATAGGCCTTATCAATCCAAAACCCGTTATCAAGCAAGCGCCCATAAGCAAGCATGGTGTTCAAAGAGCCAAGCTGTTTTGCCTCCGAAATATGGGCAATGCATTGCTGTAGGCGCGGTGATTGATGATACATCTCAACAAAGCGTTCAGGGTCAATCTGTGCGGCCGTGCCCATGCCAGAGATAACAACGGCCAAATAGCCAAGCTGTTGCAAAATCGCATTATGAGGGATCGCACGCATCTTTGACGGGTCAGCGCGCTCCATGCCAGCTTGCAATTTGCGCTTGGTCGGTCGCGAACCTGTCTTTGGCAACATATTGGCCGCAAAAACATCTAAAAGCTGGCCATATTGGACATCTTTAAACAGCCCCTCATGCCAATTTTTAAGAGACAAGAATAAATCGAGCGAGAAATCTTTGTTATTATAAAACGGGTCATCACATTGCATAGCAGATGGCGTCGCAAGCTCAGCGCGCAAGAGAGATGACATGGTCGCCAAGGCAAGCTCTTTGGTGCCAAAAAGACGATAGCCATCACCGCCTTGGAAGCTTGATTGGTGATGAATAGGACAGCCCGTTTGGCGCGCGTGATTGCGTGAAAAAGGTGTGAAGATAAAGTTCTGACGCTCTGCCATGGTTGGCCGCGCACAGCCGCGCCCCATCGATTCCCCATGCGTGTTGAAAATCAGCAACTCAACATCCTTGCCAAAGGTCGCAAAACACAGGCTGGATAATTTGATCTGCAAGCGTTCAATCGCAAGATTGGCCGCAATCTGTCCCATAAAGCGACCAGCATCTGAGAAGCCTGCTTGTATCGCAAGGCGGCCACGCTTTTTGACGTAGTTTTGCACCGCTTCAAAGGCTAAAAGCTGTTCCATCATCTGCACACCATGCTCAAGGCCAAAGGTGGTCTCAAATAGCGGTGATATATCTAACTTGTCAGCAATGCCCAGCTTTTGCGCCAAATAAAGCGCGGTCATATAGGTAATAGGCTTCTCACATTCCGCAATCAGCAAGCGTATCGGCATATCACAATCAATATGTTTCAAGATTTGCGTGGCAAGCATCAGCTGGCGTCTAGCGGTTGCGGCCTCTTTATCCAAGGTCGCAAAATTGATGTTCCAAGGGGCTTCCGAAGCAATTCTTGCGGCAAGACGCTCTAGCAATTGGCGGTTTGAGGTTGTGCCATCTGAAGAGGAGACGGCGCGCCCGTCAACAGAGCGCATCGCGTTGCGCAATTGCACCGCATTAATGCGCAAATGCATCTCGCCCATGCCAAAACCATGATTGCGCATATCCGCCGCAACAAGCAAGATTGCCCGTGCCTTCGCGCTATCGCCGCAGGTCTTTGCCATCTGGTGAAGCGTATCAGACAACGCAAAAGGAGAGATAAGCTTATCATCACGTTCAGTGAGCTGGTTGGCGATAGAGGCAAAATCATCTTGGTCTGAAGCCATCAGGCTAAAGCGTGCATGATCCGCATCACAAGCCGCTATTTCCAAGGTGAGCTGGTCACAGATAGGGCTAAGCTCTGCGAGGTTAATCGCCAAAAGATTGTCACGATAAATGCCCAAAGATTGGCTTTTTTCAGATAGGCGCAGGGCAATTGATTGGGCCCATGTGATATCTGTACGCCCATCAAGATCATAGCCAACCCATGTTGAGACGCCCATCATGAGCGGCAGTTTATCGCGCCAGCTATCGGCTGTCTGCTGGTGCCGCGCATCTAGGATTTCACCGTTAATCTGTGAGATTGCCTCTCTGGCATTGCACAAGGCTGCCATCGCTTCTTGATGTTCATCTTGCAGGCTGACGGCATTTCTTACGGCAAAGGCATCTTGCGGAATGGCCGCCGCTTTGCCGGTTTTGGCATAGCTGACAGCGCTTTGACATAGCGCGTCTGAGGCTTGTTTGGTGAGAGCAAAAACCGGGTGGGCGGTAAAGACAGCACGATAGATTGTGGTCTCAATATCACGCTCATTCATCAGCGCGGCAAGAGGCGTGTCCTGCTGTGGGCCAGCAAGACCTGTTTGCGCGGCAAGGCGCGCGCTTCTATCGGCCCAAAGATCGGCGCCAATCCCATCGAGCATCTCATTGAGCTGGTCTGTGCTAATCTCATTTTTGACGCGCTTATCGGTAATGCTATCAGCAAGGGCCGCGACAGGGTTAATTTCTGCCATCTTCATGCCCTGTTCACGCAGGCTATGTAGCTGTGCGATAAGTTGTGATGATAGTTTTGCCATTGTCTTCAGTCCCCTAAAATTAGCTCTGCAAGCCTATACTAGAGAAAGCCGTTTTTGTCCAGAATGCGACTCTTTTATAGGCAAAATGCGCAAAAAAAAGGCACCCTCTAGGGATGCCTTTTAAGATTTGATAGATGTGTTAAAGCGCGTTTATTTGACCGCTTGCGTCTCTGCCCCTGAACCAGTCCATGCGACAATGCCGCCCTCTAGGTGAGAGACATGGCTATAGCCTAGCTGTTCAACAAGCGCGCGCCCTAGCATTGAGGTGCGATTGCCAGAATGGCAGTAAATCGCCAAAGGTGTGTCTTGCGCTGGGGCAAGAGCGCGGAATTTGTCCAAAAATTCAGGATGAACACCGCCTGAGCCAGCAAATCCTGTGATAAGATTTGCGCCTTCGATGATCCCTGTTTGGTGCCATTCATCTTCGCCGCGAATATCAATGATAATCGTACCCTCTGCCATAGCGGCTTGAAAGCCTGCGACATCGAGATCTATCAAGGTGGCTGGCGTGCTGGCAGATACCAGCTCTACATCAAAGATAAGCGTCGCATTTGGCGGGATAACATCCCCCGCCCCTTGTTCGCCATAGCCAAGTTCTGGTGGGATGGTCAAAGTGCGCTTTTCGCCAATTTCCATGCCTTCAATACCTTGATCCCAGCCCTTAATGACCTGGCCCTTGCCAAGGGTGAAGCTAATCGGCTCACCACGCTTGTGACTATCATCAAAGACAGTCCCATCTTCTAGTCGCCCTTGATAATGAACCGCAACCTGCATGCCTGCTTCTGCTGTGACTGTCACCTTGTCGCCTTTGTTGCCCTTGTTTCCCATGTCGATAATCTCCTCATCTTTTGGCCCAAAAAACAGCACAAATGCTGCCAGAAAGATGGCGAAGGCACCTAATAGGATGCGGGCGCGTCGCGTGAAAGCTGGCAGATGAGGCATAAAAGAAAACTTGGCCGTAATGTTTGAATGAATCTAATTAGTAGATAGCGATGTTATGAACAGGCTTTGCGGTGCTGTCAAATTGAAAGCTAGACAAGGCGCGCTTATCAATGGCACTTTTGCGCCTGATAATCATAAAAGGAGGCAGCATCATGCGTGATGTGACAATTTTCCATAACCCACGCTGCAGTAAGTCGCGCCAAGCGCTTGCCTTGCTAGAAGAGGCCGGAATTACGCCAACCATTCGGTTGTACCTTGAAGATGTGCCGCAAAGTGATGAGATAAAGGAGCTGCTTGCCAAGCTTGATATGCCATGTGCGGCTGTGTTGCGCAAAGGTGAGGATGCCTATAAGGCGCATTTTAAGGGCGTAAATGAAGAAGACGCGCTTATCCAATTGCTAGAAGCGCATCCGAAAGTGTTAGAGCGGCCCATCATTATCAAAGGTGATAAGGCGGTGATTGGCCGCCCGCCAGAGGCGTTACTATCCTTAATTAAATAGGGCTTTAATCAAATAGGGCTTTAATCACGTAAGGGCGCGGTTAAAGCGTGACCGCTTGCCCTGTTCTGGCTGATTCTTGGGCCGCGTGACCAATGCGCACGGCCCAAATACCATCATCAAGTGACACTTCGACCTCTGCCTTGCCACGCACAACCTCTAGGAATTTGACATGTTGGTGATAGGTGGAACCATTATGGTCACCTGCGGCCAAGATCGTCTCGTCAATCGGTGCCAATTTAGTTGTCGGTGCACAGGTGGCGCGCTTTGATGTGATGATTTGCGGTATTGGCCGTGCCTCTTCTGGCCCTGACCAAAAGCGTGCGGGGCCCGGCAATTTCACCTCGATTTTGCCATCAGGGCCAATCGCATGAATCATTTCCTGAAACTCTGAGCCTTCAGCAAACATCGATAATTCAAGCATCGCCCGCGTGCCATTGGCGAAATCAACTATCACATAGCCGCAATCCCAAATATCAGACACTTTGCCCTCGTAAGTCTCGTCAAGATGGTTCACTTCTTGGCCCGCACTTGCCAGAACGCGGACAGGGTCTGACTGCAAAATATGGCGCATAAGGTCAAAAAAGTGACAGCATTTCTCAACAAAGGTGCCGCCTGAATTGGCATTAAAGCGATTCCAATTACCCACCTTCTCTAGGAAGGCAAAGCGATGTTCTGTGATGCTGAGCATCTTGATACCGCCTGTCACATCTTGGACATTGTGAATGAACTCTTGCAAAGGCGGCATATAGCGATATTCCATCGCCACCCATACAGGCGCGCCATAGCTTTGCTTGAACGCCTCAATACGCGCGAAATCTGCCGGGTCTGTATAAAGCGGTTTTTCCACCAAAATCGGCAAGGTCACATGTTTGGCAATCTCTTCAAGCTGGCCTATATGACAGTGATTGGGGCTTACAATCAGCAAGCAATCAAGCGGCTTATGCGCCAATAGGGCCGCCAATGTATCAGCAAAGATAACATCAGGCGCAATCGCTTGTGCGGCCGCACGCATGCCGGCATCAGGCTCATAAATCACAGCGGCACACGCATCATCCATAAGCGCGATATTGCGTAAATGCTCGCCGCCCATCATGCCACAACCAATAATGCCGTAATGTACTGTCATTTTCTCACTCTCTGTTACCTTAACCGCGAGGTATAATGCGCGCGTTCTGGCGCAAACCATGTTCGCGAATATTCTATCTTTTTTCCTGTTTGAGACCAGCCAAATCTCTCTATAAAGCCCATTTGTGCAGATGTTTTTTCATCAGCCGGGGCGCGGTGCCAGCTTGGCGGAGGCGCAAGCGATATGCGGTCTTCGACTTTTGAGATTATCAGCCCTAATTCCTGCTGGTAGTAATGATAGAGTGACTGCGATAAATCTTCTGCTTTGATGTCATGCGCACAAGAGCCATCAAGCCAAATCTCTTCTAAAGCAACCGCCAAATTATCAAGATAGCGCACGCGCCGAAACCGATAGGCTGACTGTGATGCACCAAAATTTGGCAAATCATCGGCTTTACGTATTTTAACAAAATCAATCAGCCGCGCAGATGGCAGGCCGCCCCCCTCAGGTAGCTCTAGGCGGAAAAAATTATAAAGAGAGGCCTCCATGCCGCTGGTAAGGCTTGTGCGCGAAACATAATTGCCAGAGCCTTGCTTGCGCGTGATGAGGCCAATGTGCGTTAAATGCGCCAATGATTTGCGCAATGTGCCAACCGCTACCTGATATTGGCGGGCCATCGCGCGCTCTGGCGGTAATTTTGTATCAGGCACAAGGTGGCCCGCACTGATTTGGCGCGCAATATGTTCAGCAATCTGTCTAAAGATAGGCAGGGCGCCTTCTTGCGGGGCGCCATCTAGGGCTTGCAAGTCATATGAGGGCGCTAAGGCCGGTTTGTTTTGCGCTAATGGCACGTCACTCATAAGGCAGAATTACCTAAATTGATACACTATTGATTTACCCTAAATTACTTGCTAATCTCGGCAATAGCAAGCCGCTTAATTTTTTCTCGCCTCACAGTATAGGAGACAGATGTGACCATTGTGCCAATTACCAGCCCTGATTTAGAGGCCGCAGAGGTTAGTTTCTTCTCGGCGCTTTGTTCCGATGATTTCGCGCATTTAGGGGTGCCAAATGGTGATTTACGCTCTAGTTGGGCGCATTGTTCTGAGATTGTGAGGCGGTCAGAGGCGAATGGTTTCCGCAATATTCTCTGCCCCTCATCTTATCAGGTGGGGCAGGATACCTTGTCCTTTGTGGCAGGCTGTGCGCCGATTACCGATAAGATGAACCTGCTAGCGGCGGTGCGCTGTGGTGAGATGCAACCGATTATGCTGGCGCGCACGATTGCGACCTTGGATCATATGCTTGAAGGGCGTTTGACGATCAACATCATCAGCTCTGATTTTCCGGGCCAAAAAGAAGATAGTCATTACCGTTATCAACGCTCAAAAGAGGTGGTTGAGATCCTCAAACAAGCTTGGTCACAAGATGAGATTAATTACCAAGGCGAGATTTATCAATTTGAAGGGCTGAATACAGAGCCTGCGCGCCCTTATCAGCAAAATGGCGGGCCGCTTTTGTATTTTGGCGGCTATTCACCTGCGGCGGTTGAGCTATGCGCCGAGCATTGTGATGTCTATTTGATGTGGCCAGAATCAAAAGAAGATTTGGCGGCGCGCATGAAGACAGTCAATGAGCGTGCGGCGGCTTATCATCGGACGCTTGATTATGGCCTGCGCGTTCATATGGTGGTGCGCGATACCGAAGCAGAGGCGCGTGAATATGCACAAGAGCTTGTCTCAAAGCTGGATGATGAAGAAGGGCGCAAGATACGTGAACGCGCGCTTGATAGCACGTCTCTTGGGGTCGCGCGTCAAGCACGTAACCGTGATTTAGCCGATATGGACGGCTTTATTGAGCCGCATCTATGGACAGGTGTTGGCCGGGCGCGTTCAGGCTGTGGCGCGGCGTTGGTCGGGTCTGCGGATCAGATCTTAAGCACGCTGGAAGAATATCAAAAAATGGGCATGCGCAGTTTTATTTTCTCAGGCTATCCACATTTGGATGAATGTGATTATATTGGCAAGCTCATCCTGCCAGAGATCAAAACCTGTTCTTTGCCTCATGAATATGGCCGCGTGCCAGCCTCAATGCCTGCAACACCGCTTGGTGTAGGAGTAAGACGATAATGGAAAAAGTAAGCTTAAACGACAATTTGTCACTATCACGTTTGATTTATGGCATGTGGCGCCTTGGTGATGATAGCAATACAGCGCCTGCCCATGTGCAGGCCAAGATTGAAGCCTGTCTTGCGCAAGGCATCACCACGATGGACCAAGCCGATATTTATGGTGGCTATGAGGCAGAAGAAATTCTAGGTGCCGCGCTAAAACAAGCGCCATCATTGCGCGATAAGATAGAGATTGTCACAAAATGCGATATCATCGCCCCTGCCGGCCGTCATAGCGGGGCGCGCGTCAAATATTATGACACAAGCGCGGCTCATATCACACAATCTGTGGAAGATTCCCTGCGCTTGATGGCGATTGATCATATTGATTTGCTGCTTGTGCATCGCCCTGACCCTATGATGGATCATCATGATACAGGCCGCGCGCTTGATGGGCTTGTCGCATCTGGCAAGGTCGGCGCTATTGGTGTGTCAAACTTCAAATGCCATGATTGGACCTTGTTACAATCGGCGATGACACAGCCCTTAGTGACGAACCAGATTGAGATATCTGTGCTGGCAAATCAGGCATTTACCAATGGTGATGTGGCCTATTTGCAAGAAAGAGGCGTCGCGCCTATGGCATGGTCACCGCTGGCAGGGGGGGCATTATTTGCGCCTGAAAATAGCGGGCTTTTGGCAAAATTAGAGGCCGTTGGTGCGCCTGTGGGTGTTGATGCGGCGGCTGTGGCAGTGGCGTGGCTCTTGGCCCATCCGGCTCAGATTATGCCTGTGCTTGGCACTAATAATCTGGCGCGTATCGAAAAGATTTCAGACGCGCTAAAGGTTACCATCGACAGGCAGACTTGGTTTGAAATTTATGAAGCCGCAAATGGCCATGAAGTTCCATAGGCCATCAAGTCCCATAAGTGAGCGGCCCAAAAACCGCGTGGCTAGCGGGTGCTAAGGTAGGCATCAAAGGCATCGAGGCCTTCTGCCAGACCTGTGCGCCCATAGCCATAGCGGAAATAATTGTGAGGCGTCGGGCCAAGCTCGGAGCGGTAAATGGCGCTTGGTAGAATTAAAATGCCAGCCTCTTGAATCAGTTTTTCAGCAAATGCATCAACCCCTTCAGGGCCCTTATATTTAGCAAATCCCATGCAAGAGCCATCTGGCTTTTGATAGGCGAATAAGTCGCTATATTTGGTGAAAAACTTGTCCCATAGGGGCAGGTTTTGGTCGATGATAGCGTTATTGCGGCCAATCAATTTATCCTTATTTTTCAGGCCGATAATCGATAATTTCTCACTTGGCCCTGAATTGCATATCGACAAATAATGCTTCATGCGTTCCATCGCAGATAAAACCGCCTTATCTTGGCAAGCAATCCAGCCAATGCGCAAGCCCGGCAGGCCATATGATTTCGACATAACCCCAAGCGATAGGCCGCGCTCATAGACATCAGCGATATAGGGCAAATGGCGTGTGCCAGTTGCGCCAAGCCCGTTGAAAATCTCATCATGGAAAATATAAATGCCATGCTTGCGACATAGCTCTATCAGCGCCATATAACGGTCAAGCGACAGAATAGCCCCTGTTGGATTATGCGGAAAATTGATGGTGATTAATTTGGTGTTGGGGCGAATGGCGGCGGCGATGCGGTCAATATCAAGAGACCAGCCATCTTCGGGATCAAGTGGGACTGCGCTGGCAGAACAAATCGCTTGCGGCAAGGTTTCATGTGATTGGTAGTTGGGCGTGACCACAATCGCATGGCTGTCAGAATCCAAAAGCACATTATTGGCGGCAAAAATACCCTCGCTAGCCCCAGCAAAACATAGGATGTTATCTGGTGATTGCGTGGCAAAAGTGCTGGCAATGACCTCTCTTAGATGGGGATCGCCATAGGTCTCTGTATAGCCAAGCCACATCGTCTCAAACGCGTCTCTATCCTCATCACTTGCCATCGCTAGCAATTCTGGCAAGGAAATGCTCGCCGCATCAGAGGCTGTTAAATGATGCTTGGCATTGAATTCCCATTTAGAGAAATGGGTCTCAAGGCGGAAGTCAGGCAGGATCGTCATCGGAACAGCTTTCTGTTGCAGAAAAAAAGGCATGTGGTGATGTTAAATTAATGCGGATTTGATGTTGTGACAAACAGTATTTTGCCACAGACTAGCAAGGTCAATCATCCCAGATGAGCCCAATAGGAGAGCGGCAATATGAAATCAATCGTCGAAAATAGCGCACCTTTAGATGGTGATGCCCGCAAAGCGATTAAGCCGGTTATCTGCTATCCGCCAGAGACTTTGCCGCCGGTTGATAAGGTGATGCTTGATAAAGCGCGTGCCTCGATGAAATTAATAGAGACGGTCATCATAGAACCGCGCGATGCCGCGACCTTTGAGGTGCCAGCCGGGCATTTCTTTCGGATTGTGTCTTCGCAAGGCGCACAAGTGGGTGATTTAAACCTTTGGCATAAGCATAATCTGGATGAGCGTTTTTATACGGGCAAGACCAGAGCCTTGCATGGCACGCACCTATCAACAGGCGATAGGCTATGGACCTCGATGCCCTATATCAGGCCGATGGCGACGATCAGCCATGATACGCTTGATTGGTACGGCTTTGATGAATTTGGCGGCTCTGTGCATGATGTGATTGGCACAAGATGCGATCCTTATACCGGCTATTTACTAAGTGGTGACCAGTATCATTATTGCTGTCATTCCAATCTGACAAGGGCGCTTGGCACCTATTTGGAGGGCGATTATAAGCGCGCTGAAACATTGGTTCATGATGTGCTGAACGTCTTTATGTGCACGGGGTTTACCCAAGACACACATCAATATTTCATGAAAGCCAGCCCAGTGCGCCCGGGGGATTTCATCGAATTTTTTGCTGAGATTGATTTGCTTGGTGCATTATCTGCGTGCCCCGGCGGTGATTGCTCGTCTGAGCATTCGTCAGATACGGCGAAATGCTATCCGCTTGTGGTGGAAATCTTTCAGCCTGATGCCGCATTGCTAGCAGGCTGGCAGTCGCCTCAGCCAAATGGCTATGACGGGACGCATGGCCTTTAAATTTTGCCTTTAAATTGGGCCTTTAAATAGAGGTTCTAAATTAGGGCTGATTTGATAAGGCTTTGTCTTTTGCGCAAGGCTTGCTGTGCTTCTTTTGCTGTGACGATCTCGAACTGCACCTTATCTTGCGGGCGCAGTCTGCTGAGGCTTGCAAGGTCTGCCTCTATCACACAGGCAATTTTCGTATAGCCGCCCATTGTGCCATGGTCAGCCATAGCGATAATGGGCTGGCCATCTGCGGGCACTTGGATCGTGCCTTTGACCATGCCATCAGAGATGATATCCGCCGGCCCCTTATGCGCCAAAACGGCCCCTTGAAGGCGCATGCCCATACGGCTTGTTTGCGGCGAGATGGTAAAAATGGTCTTGCAAAGGGTTTCAATCGCCTCATTGGTAAACCAGAAATCCTGCGGGCCCAGCATAAGGCGCACGCGCTCAGGCTTGGCAAATAGGCTGGCATAGAGGCTTTCATCCAATGTTGTAGCGGCGGGATGAGGCGCACTATCGCCTGCTGATGCGCCAACGGGCAATTGGTCGCCCTCTTGCAACACGCGCCCATCAAGCCCGCCAAGATTGGCATTGGTCGTCGTCGCGCGTGAGCCATAGACAGGCTTTGTCGTAATGCCGCCCCCAACACATAAAAGGGCAGATAGGCTATCACCAAAGGGCGGTATCTCGAGCGTGTCATTTGCTTGTATCGCAACAATCGTGCCAGCTTTATGGTCACTGCTGGTGCCATCTTGGCTGTGATGGCGTATGACCGCTTTTTGACTGCCTGTCAGACATATCGTTAGCGGCGCCATTGCTTTGGCATGAAAGCCGCCAAAACATATCTCTATGGCCGCATCATCAGGCGCATTGCGCAACAGATGATTGCCAACAGATAAAGCCTCGCTATCAAGCGCGCCACTGTTTGGCACGCCTAGATGCTGATAGCCGATGCGGCCTCTATCTTGGATGGTCGTAAAGGGACCTGCTTTTAGGATCTCAATCATATTATTATGCCCCCGCATCAATCAAATCATCCGCCACAAGCGTGCCTTGCGCATAGGCGGCCTCTTGACGGGCTAGCTCATCTTGGTCGATACGCACAAAGCGCACCTTGTCACCTGTGCGCAATAAAATAGGCTCGGCGCGCGCGGGATCAAATAGCGGATAGGCAACACGACCAATGAGATGCCACCCACCCGGCGAGGTGAGGGGATAGATAACGCACTGGCCAATCGCAATGCCGACAGAGCGTTCTGGTACGGCTGGCCGAGGGTTTTTGCGGCGTGGCAGGGTCAGGCGCTCATCGACACCTGTCATATAGCCATTGCCCGGCATAAACCCCATCACAGATACCTCAAGCTGGTTGGCAAGATGACAGGCGATGACCTCATCAGCTGTGAAGCCCGTGCGTTCTGCCACCTCGTCAATATCAGGGCCACAATCGCCATCATAACAAACAGGCAATAGCCAGTTTCGTGGCGGCAATAAATCAGGCTCATCACCAGCCAGGCTATCCATCTGCAATCGTAGCACCGTGACTTGTCGTTTGATGATTTCTGCGCTGGTTTGCAGGCTATCAAACCTAATTAGGAGGCGCGTCAAGGAGGGAACAATTTCGGTCACACCTTCAAGCGATAGGGCGCGTAATTGGCTGGCAAGGGTGCGAATCTCTTGCGCTGTCTCATCGTCGAGCGTTATTTTGTCACCGGCTAATAAAACAGGCTTAAAACCTGTAAAATCAAGTATTAGGGCTTGATCTCCAAACGGAAACCAAACAGGATTGTCGGAATGATGAGAAGTCATATGATGCTCATTGTTAAAGGCCTGATTATGCGTGCTATACTCAGCGCGACTGATAATGGCTAAGATAAAGATAAAGGGCAAGCCTTTGTGATAGCCAGTAGATTTGCCAGTATAGTTA
>OBNQ01000041.1_pt1 | contig 18401 bp, 16 predicted proteins | sample 1494201 | NCBI WGS metagenome assembly OBNQ01 (sample SAMEA3275557, study PRJEB22092) | marine metagenome | biome: ENVO 01000043; feature: ENVO 00000569; material: ENVO 00002150 | collected 2014-06-21T11:00:00+00 | depth 2 m
ACGGCCAAATGGTTTTTTCATTGCCAAAATGGCTTTTGCCACTCTAAATGACATCATATCCTATACGGCTTAGACTATTAGGAACAATCACGATCAAATCAACAAAAATCAGGTGCGATAAGCCATGAGTTCTCTTGCCTATTATCAAAATTATGTGAATGGCCAATTTATTGATGGCGGGGCTGGCCGCTTGGCGGTTGATGACCCATCTGATGGCAGCATCATAGCCGAGGTCGCGCTCGCTGATGAGGCTGATATTGATAAAGCTGTACAAGCCGCTAAAGCCTGTCATCTAGCCGGCGATTTTGCCGCGCTTCGCCCTGTCCTTCGTGGCCGCATGGTGCGCGCGATGGGTGATTATTTGCTCGCACATTGTGATGAGATAGCCACCCTCTTATGCCGCGAATCTGGCAAGCCTTATTGGGAGGCTGTCATCGAAGTCGAAGGCGCCGCGCGTTATTTTGAATATTATGGCAATCAGGCAGAGACCATCGAGGGGCGCTCTATCCCGCTTGGTTCTGGCTATTATGATTTCACCACCTATGAGCCGATTGGCGTCTCAGGCCAGATCATCCCGTGGAATTACCCAATAGAGATGACTGCCAGAGGCATAGCCGCCGCCCTTGCCACGGGTAATGCATGTGTTGTGAAAACACCTGAACTAGACCCGCTCAGCGCGCTTTATCTTGCACGCGCCGGCGAAGCGGCAGGACTGCCAGCAGGCGCCTTGAACATTCTGTGCGGTATGGGCGCAACCGCAGGTGCCGCCCTCTCAGCGCATGGGGACGTTAATCAAATCGTCTTCACAGGTTCTGTCGAGACAGGTATCCGCGTTGCCAGTGCGGCGGCCAAGAATGTTGTGCCATGCGTCCTAGAGCTTGGCGGCAAATCAGCCGCGATTATCATGCCAGATGCCGATCTTGATAATGTTATCAGCTCCGTGCGTTGGGGCATCTTTTTTAATGCGGGACAGGTTTGTTCGGCCATGTCGCGCATGATTGTGCATGAGGCCGTGCATGATGAGATGATAGAGCGCCTGCATGGTCTGGCCACATCCTTATCTGTTGGGCCCGGCATAGAGCGACAAGAATTTGGCGCCAATATGGGCGCGATGGTCTCAGAAAAGCAACGTGATAGAGCCATCGGCCTTGTCCAAGGGGCCGTATCAGAAGGCGCCGCGCTTATATGCGGCGGCCATAAGCTCAACCGGCCGGGCTGGTTCTTAGAGCCAACCATCCTTGATAAGGTCACGCCTGATATGACCATCGCCACAGAAGAAGTCTTCGGCCCTGTCCTGTCTGTCCTGACCGCCACATCTGAGAGCGAGGCTGTTAAGATAGCCAATTCAACCCCTTACGGGCTTGTGAATGGTATTTTTACCGCTGATATTGACGCTGCGAATCGTGCGGCGCGTGATTTACGCTCAGGTCAGGTCTTTATTAATGAATGGTTCGCAGGCGGTGTTGAAACCCCCTTTGGCGGCTATGGTAAATCAGGCTATGGGCGCGAAAAAGGCCGCGAGGCTTTGTGGAATTATCTGCAAACCAAAAACATCGCGACCAGAATCGGCTAAAAGCCTGAGGCCTTTTTTAAGCCTTATGCCAATCAACCAATAAGAACGCATCAGCCGCTGAGGCGTTCTTATTGCCGTAATTATCCTTATAATTTGATGAATGCCAATCAATCACAAAGATAGCGACACCAATAAGCGCCGCCAATAGCGCGTAATTGCCAAACCGCTTGGCGCGCGCAGACCAGTTAGAGGCATTTACCTTATTTAGCAAAAACCAAATAATGCCGCCACTAACCAAAAAGGCAAAACCGCCCACTAAAACCGTATCTTGCAACATGATAGCCAATCCCTTTTTAAAAAAATAACACGTAAAACACGCCTCACCAGCATAAACGCTTTTAAAAGACGTTAAAAATGGAAAATTTTTGCCAGTAAAATCAATATGTTATTTAACTAATTTAGAAAAGTGCGACATTTTGGCATAAAGGTTATTGCCTCTCACACTCATTGTGCTAGCTTATCGGTAATTGGGGGGAACCACCTGTTTGCCAACGCAGACATTCAAAGGGTGGCCAATTTCACGAAAGTAGGACGTTCTAGAACGACGAGTTTGGGAGTGTCCTTATGTCATTCATTAAAAAAATGCTGCTTCCTGCAGCGATTCTATCTGTCACACCAATGGTAGCACATGCTGCTAACCTTGAGTCTGACGACTTTGTGGGTATCAGCTTCTGGCTGATCTCAATGGCTCTTGTAGCCGCAACAGCTTTCTTCTTCTTGGAAACACAGCGTGTTAACGCCAAGTGGAAGACATCTCTAGTAGTATCTGGTCTTGTAACATTGGTTGCAGCTGTTCACTATTTCTACATGCGCGACGTGTGGATTGCGACAGGTGATACACCAACAGTATATCGTTACATTGATTGGCTCATCACTGTGCCACTACTAATGATCGAATTCTACTTGATTCTACGTGCTATCACAGCCGTATCAGGTGGTGTTTTCTGGCGCCTAACAATCGGTACAATGGTCATGTTGGTCGGTGGTTACCTAGGTGAAGCAGGTTACATGAACGTAACTGTTGGTTTCATCATTGGTATGGCTGGTTGGGCATATATTTTGTATGAAATCTTTGCTGGTGAAGCTGGCAAGGTTGCTGCAAATGATGCGCCTGCATCAGTTAAATCTGCTTACTCAACAATGCGTTGGATTGTAACAATCGGTTGGGCAATTTACCCACTAGGTTACTTCTTCGGTTACATGGCTGGTGGTGCAAGCATGGAAAGCTTGAACATCATCTATAACCTAGCTGACGTTTTGAACAAGATTGCCTTCGGTGTAATCATCTGGAACGTAGCAGTAACAGAATCAGAAGCTGCTTAAGCTTCGCTAAGAGGGGCAGGGTGCAATCATCCTGCCCACCTTTTTTCTTAAAAAATTTAAAAGACCTGCCACGCACGCGCGCCTGTTACATAAAAGATTAAAGGAGCCTCCATCATGGTTGATTTAAGCACCGATATCTTAACGCAGACAACAGCATCGATTGTCACAGATACCCCTGTTAAGGATGTGACAAGCGATGACCGCATGGATGATGTACGCGCCCTCATCTCAGATTTCATTACATCGGCCCTACCACAAAAAGGCCACCCGCTAGCTGAACCAGCGGCGCATCATTTTGCGCGCCCTGGAAAGATGCTACGCGCCCGCCTTGCGCTGTCATCTGCCAAAAGACTTGGCGCTGACAAGACAGCCGCGCTTCATTGGGCCGCCGCCGTAGAGCTTTTGCATAATGCCTCACTTGTCCATGATGATATGTGTGATGATGACGCCACGCGCCGTGGCCGCCCATCTGTCTGGTCAATCTATGGCCGCAACACCGCGCTTGCGCTTGGTGATTGGCTGATTGCCCAATCTTTCTCTTATGCCGCAAAAGCCGCCGCGCTTGGCAAATCACCTGTGCTTGTCAGCTTGCTAGCAGACCATATGGCCGCCACAACCAAAGGCCAGGCGCTTGAATTTGTGCAAAAGACCTATCCTGCATGGGATGCCTATCTTGAGATTTGCACAGGCAAGACCGCGCCCTTATTCGTGGCCCCTGTTGAGGGTGTTGCCCATCTTGCAGGCCGCGAGGATGTGATCCCTGCCCTTATGCGCTTTTTCACAGCCGTCGGCGCCGCCTATCAGATTGCCAATGATATCCAGAATGTCACAGGCACAGATGGCGCCTTCAAGCCTGCCTCAGACCTTGTCCGCCGCACACCTAATGCGGTGATTGTCACCTATCGGTCTTTGCTCACAGGTGAATTGCTAGACGGCTTTTCTAATTGGCTTGCCTCAGACGATCAAAGCCGTGCCCGCCATTGGCACCAAGCCATCCTCTCATCAGGCGCGCTGGCCCTGACGGCAGAGCATATGATGGGTATTGTCGAAGAGGCAGAGCGTCTGATTGATGATTTGCCTGAAGATTGCGCACAGATTGTGAAGCCTATTCACGCACAACTTGTCAAAGCGACAAGACAGTCATCCCTATAGCATAATTACTGTAGGATAATTACTGTAGCATAATTACTGTAGCATTATTGACCGCACCAAAAGGCCGCCTAACGCGGCCCTTTTTACAAATCCAACCCCCTCTTTTAGGCGTAATAACTAATAAGAGCGTAAGTCTTTATATTCGGCTAGGGGAATGGGACTAATTTAATGACAAAGACAATCGTAATCGGTTCAGGTTTTGGCGGTATCGCCTCTGCTTTGCGCATGCGCGCCAGAGGTGATGAGGTCGTGCTCGTAGAGCGCCTATCGCAAATTGGTGGCAGAGCCCAAGTGTTTGAACGTGGCGGCTTTCGACATGATGCCGGCCCCACCGTTATCACAGCCCCCTTCCTATTTGACGAGCTGTTTGAGCTATTTGGCGAGAAGCGAGAAGATCATATTGAGTTTCGCGCCCTTGACCCGTGGTATCGCTTTCATTTTCACACCGGCGAGCAATTTGATTATGGCGCCTCTCTTGACGAGACTTGCAAAGAGATTGAGCGTTTTTCAAAAGAAGATGCCAAGGGCTATCGCAAGCTGTTACAGACCTCTAAAGAGATCTTTGATATTGGCTTTACCAAATTAGCAGATAAGCCTTTTACCCGCTTTGGCGCGATGATGGCACAGGTGCCGTCTCTATTGCGCTTGCGTTCTTATTTGACGGTCTCCTCATTGGTTGGCCGCTATATAAAGCACCCGCTTATCAGAAACGCCTTTTCGATTCACCCGCTTTTGGTTGGCGGCAATCCGTTTAACACGACCTCTATCTATGCCCTCATCCATTATCTTGAGCGCAAATGGGGTGTCTTTTTCGCGATGGGTGGCACAGGCGCATTGGTCGCCCAATTACGCGCGCTTATGGAACGCCAAGGCATCACCATCAAGCTTGATACAGATGTCCGCACCATCACCACAAAAGGCAATCAGGTGACAGGCATCACCACCGCAGATGGCGAGAGTATCACAGCTGACCGCATCATCTGTAATGGCGACCCGCCCGTCATTTATAATGAGCTATTGCCAAAGGCAGGGCGCAAAAACAAAAAGGCCATTCCAGAGAAGCTAACGAAATATTCAATGGGTCTCTATGTCCTATTTTTCGGCACCAAGACCAGCTATCCTGACATTGCGCATCACACAATTTGGATGGGCCCACGCTTTAAAGAGCTTCTGCATGATATCTTCGACAAAAAGATCTTAGCCGATGATTTCTCTTTATATTTGCACCGCCCAACCGCCACAGATGCGAGCTTTGCGCCAGAGGGCTGTGATAGTTTTTATGTCCTATGCCCTGTGCCAAATCTGCAAGGGGATCTTGATTGGGACAAGACGGGCCCTGAATTGCGCGACCGCATCGTTAACGCGCTTGAAGATACCATCATGCCCAATTTATCAGAGACCATCACAGATGATTTCTGGATGACACCGCAAGATTTCAAAAATGATTATCGCTCTATGCATGGGGCAGGTTTTTCCATCGCGCCTCTCTTCACACAGAGCGCGTGGTTCCGCTATCATAACCAAGACCCTGATTATGATAATCTGTTCTTTGCCGCCGCAGGCGCGCATCCGGGCGCTGGCATGCCAGGCGTCTTATGTTCTGCCAAAGTGGTTGAGGCACTTGTAGATGCGCAAGAGGCGAAGCAAAAAACCAAAGCAGCATAACATCATAGCATCATAGCATCATAACCAAAGACTGAAATGTTAGGGATCGGCACCTTATGACATTATCAACAACGGCCCAAGACCAGCAGACTGGCAAAGACCAACCGGCTGGCAAAGACCTAAATAGCCAAGCGCATTATGAAGCTGCCTTGGCCCAAAATGGCCGCACCTTTCATTGGGCAAGACGCTTTTTGGGTGCCAAGCATGGCCCCTATGCGGCGCGTCTCTATGCCTTTTGCCGCCTGCTTGATGATTTGGCCGATGGCGATCTGCCAGATGGCGCGGCCCGCCTCAAGATAATCTCAGATGATCTAAGCAGGCTGTCACAAGACCCTGCCGCCAGCGCAAACGACCCTGATATGGCGGCTTTTGCGCCCTTTATGCAAGACCGCCAATTGCCGGCACACGCGCTGCGGCACCTAATTGATGGCCTTGAATTTGACCAAGGCACAGTCGCCCTTCAAACGGTCGATGAATTGGTGATTTATGGCTATCAGGTCGCAGGCACAGTTGGCTTGATGATGTGCCCTATCCTGTCCTGCCATGATAAGCGCGCCCAAGATTTCGCCATCGATCTTGGCATTGCGATGCAATTGACCAATATCGCGCGCGATGTATCCGAAGATGCCCAGATGGGCCGGCGTTATTTGCCCGCCGATTGGACAGATAATCTATCCGCCAGCGATATCGCCCAAGGCGCCGCCTCAGGTGATATCATTGTCATCGCCACCATCCAATCGGCGATTGCCAAGACCCTTGCGCTTGCCGAGCGCTATTATGATAGCGGCCTCAGCGGTCTTGCCTTTCTGCCAAAGCGTGCCCAAATAGCGATTGCGATTGCCGCTGTGTCTTATCGGCAAATTGGCCGCCAGCTCAGCGCCAATAATCTGAATTGGCATCAGGGGCGCACCGTCACCAGCACCGCCACCAAGGCCGCCTTGAGCCTCTCTTGCTTGCCCTATCTGTTGCCTCAATCAAGACCGCACACCCATGATAAGGCGCTTCACACATCTCTTAACGGCTATGCCAAATGAGTGATAAGCCGCCTCTCACCATCATTGGCGCAGGGTGCGCTGGCCTCTCGCTCGCACGTGAAATTGGCAAAAGACGCCTTTGTGATATGCACCTGCAAACAGATAGGCCTAGCACAGAGCGCGCGCCCCATATTTGGGGATTTTGGCAGATGCCATGGCTAGATGATGCCAGCCAGCACGCCGCCCATAGCTGGCCCAAATGGCGCTTTTGTGATGATGATGGCCAAGTGATACATGCCTCACAAAACCACCCCTATCACATGCTAGAATCAGATAAATGGCTATCTCATTGCCTAACAGCCGCCAATATAGAAGAGGTCTGCAAGCCCGTCACCGCGCCGCCTCAATCTGGCCCCTATTTCGATAGCCGCCCGCTACCAGCCCACAAGGGCGCCTTGCTCCAGCATTTCTTGGGCCAGCATATTGAGACAGCGACAGATGCGTTTGATGAGGGCATTGCCACCTTGATGGATTTCAGGTGCGACCAATCACAGGGGCTTCATTTCATCTATCTTTTGCCCACCTCGCGCAAGACAGCGCTCATCGAATCAACACTCTTCACCGACACCCCGCTAGAGGCCGCTTTTTATGAGGAAGCTATCAGCGCCTATATGGCCAGCCATTATAGCGGCATATCCTATCAGGTCACAGGCACAGAGGCGGGCGTCATACCGCTGGCAGATTGCCGCGATAAGGACCAGCCACAAACAGCCATTGGTGCCAGAGGCGGCGCCCTTCGCCCCTCTTCAGGTTATGCCTTTACCTTCATTCAAAAACAGATTGCCGCGATTATCAGCCATCATCAAAAAACAGGCGAATGGCGCGCCAAAAGCCCTCTTTCGGCGCGTGATATATGGATGGATAAGGTCTTCTTACATGTCTTAGAAAAACGCCCAGCCATGGCAATCAGCCTATTCATGCGCCTTGCAAGCGCGCTACAAGGCGATGAGTTCGCGGCCTTTATGTCTGGCACAGCGTCATGGCGCATTGTCATGAAGACCATCTTTGCGATGCCAAAATGGCCCTTTATCACCGCCGCCTTTGCTGTCACACTAACCATAAAGGGGCATAGAAGGGGCACCGCTAGATGATATCACTTAGTCTGTTTGATCTATTGGCCCTTGGGCTTGTGATTTTCATCGGCCTGCCGCATGGCGCGTTTGATGGGGCGGTTTATGCGCTTTTGCCAAATCAAGCCTCAGACGGCGCACGCAAAAAATCACTCCCCCTATTCCTTGGCCTTTACGTTACCCTCACCATAGCGATCATCCTAATATGGCTGGCTTTGCCGCTAGCCTCTTTAAGCGGCTTTTTGGCGCTATCTGCCTATCATTTTGGCAAAGGAGATACAGAGGGCTTTCACGGCTATGCGCGCATCTTGGCCCTGATTGTGCATGGCGGGCTTGTGACCATATGGCTGCCAGTCATCCATCATGAACAGGCATTGGCCTATTTTGCCGCGCTGACCTTCCGCGATCTTGAGATGATGAGAAGCCTGTCTTCTGTCTTCTTTGGTATCGGCGCATTATGGGCAGGCCTGCTTATCATTTATGGGCGGATGGCATGGGTGAACCCCTATTACCGCGGCCGCTTTGCCGAAATCATCATACTCGCCATCGCCATGGGCTTTTTGCCTTTGATACCTGCCTTTGCCTTATATTTTTGCTTTATCCATTCACGCCGCCATTTCACCGCCCTGTATCAGGCGACCAAATCCCTTGCCCCACAAAGCGTCTGGCCATTGGGCCTTGGCCTTAGCCTTGCCTCTTGGCTCGCAGGTGGCATCATGCTTTTTATTCTAAATCAAACGCAAGACTTTGCGATATCAGCGATTCAGATTATCTTTATCGGACTAGCCGCGCTGACCGTACCGCATATGATTTTGATAGATGGTCTGTGGCGTCCCCTTGCACGGTTTCACCCATTTGCCCAAAATATTTCCCAAAACAGGCGCACCTCATGACGGATAGCAAAGATAACATCGCCCACCAGCGCAAAGATGCCCATCTTGATATTGCCAAATCACCCGAGGGGCAGGCCCAGATTGCGCACCCGTTTGACGCGATTACGCTGACCCATCATGCCCTGCCTGATTGCGCCCTTGGCGAGATTGATTTGCGGACAAAATTCCTCAGCCACCGTCTTGCCAGCCCGCTTTTCATTGGTGCGATGACAGGTGGCACAGATAGGGCAGATGCCATCAACCACGCGCTAGCAGAGGTCGCGGCTGATAAGAGCATCGCGCTTGCCCTTGGCTCACAACGCGCCAGCCTTAGCCAAAAGCGCAGTCAGAAATCCTTGCGCCAACAAAACCCCTCACTGGTTCTCATTGGCAATCTAGGCATCACACAGCTAGCCGCCAAAGGGGGCCAAGATCTGGCCTTGCGCGCGATTGATGATATTGAAGCAAATGCGATGGCCATCCACCTTAACCCCTTGCAAGAAGCCGCACAGATTGAGGGCGATCATGATTGGCGTGGCACCACAGATGCGCTTGCCGAATTTATCGCCAAATCACCTGTGCCTGTCATCATAAAAGAGGTTGGGGCAGGCATTAACGCGGCGCTTGCCACACAGCTAGACGCGCTTGGGGCGGCCTATATTGATGTTGCAGGTCTTGGCGGCACCAATTGGACCAGAATCGAAGTCACGCGCCATCCTGACACCCCAGAAGGCGCGCATCAAAGCAACCCTTTTGCGCCCTTTCTTGATTGGGGCATCGATACCGCCACCGCCTTGCGCCAAGCACGCGCCGCCCTGCCCTATGGCAAGCTTATCGGCTCTGGCGGCATAAGGCACGGTCTTGATGTGGCCAAAGCCATGGCCCTTGGGGCGAATATGGTATGCGCCGCAGGGCCGCTCTTGCGCGCCCTTGAAGATGAAAGCGGCCATATCTCGCAAAACAAACTAGGCGCGACGATAGATGAGTGGCATCACCAGCTGCGTCTTGCCTGTTTTTTAACAAATGCCGCCAGCCCATCTCAGCTAAAGCTTCAGCTTCAGCCATAGGCAGAATTTTTTTGGCCCTATAAGACGAAAAAAAGCCCAGAAAACCGCTGTTTTTTCATTATTTTAATAAAAACTAATAAAAAAACAGGTCATTTGTAATCCAGTACAAATGACCTGTTGTATAAGGTAATGACTTGAAAAAGTCTTCCCCCCCGAGGAGGTCTCGGTTTCCTACTTTTCGAGACCTCCACCCTTATCCTATAAATTCAATACATCCAATAGGGTGGCGGCCTGTTTTCCATCATGCGAATGGAAAAATTTCATCTCACATCAAATAATCCTAGCGCCCCTTCCAGACAGGGTCACGTTTCTCAGCAAAAGCGCGCGCGCCTTCTAGCTGATCTTCACTTGCATAAAGCCTATCGACCGTTGCCATTTGACGCTTTGAGACCTTATTAAGCGCATCTTGCGCCTTCATATCTTCTGCCTCACGCACCACCTCTTTAATGGCGGCAAACACCAATGGCGGGCCTGTCTCAAGCGTGCGTGCCAAATCCCACGCGGCATCACGCAACGCCTCATCTGGCACAATCTCTTTAATCAGCCCCCATTGATGCGCCTCATTTGCATCTACCCAGCGACCTGTCAGTAATAAATCCATCGCCACATGATAAGGGATACGCTTTGGCAATTTAATCGACGCCGCATCCGCCACTGTCCCAGAGCGTATTTCAGGCAAAGCAAAGCTCGCACTGCTTGCCGCCAAAATCAAATCACATGACAAGGCCAGCTCAAACCCACCGCCACAGCAAATCCCGTTCACCGCACAGATAACGGGCTTATTCATATTGCCCAATTCCTGCAAGCCGCCAAAGCCGCCAACGCCGTAATCACCATCAACCGCATCACCATCAGCCGCCGCTTTGAGATCCCAGCCCGCACAGAAGAACTTATCCCCCTCTGCCCGCAAAATTGCGACACGCGCCTCGGGATCATCACGAAATGCCATGAAGATCTCACCCATCTTGCGGCTTGTCGCAAGGTCGATGGCATTTGCTTTTGGCCGATTTAGGCTAATTTCCCAAATCCCGCCTTCTTTCACAATAATCAGCTCGTCCATTCGTCTCTCTCCATTTGCGCCATCAGCGCATCTACCGCGACAATCCGGTTTGGCGTTGCGATGACAGGGTTCATTTCAATCTCCGTAATCCGGCCTTTTGCCGACAGGTAACAAGCGCACAGCCCCTCAATCATCCCAACCAGCGCGCCCACATCACAGCCAGCTTTCCCGCGATAGCCAAGCGCCTTTGGCCAGCACCGCAAGCGCGTCAATGCCGCCTCTATATCCTGTTTATGCGCGGGCAGGCTGATACTCACCTTATCATCGGCTAATTCAGTGTAAATCCCGCCCTCAGCAATTGTCAAAACAGGGCCATGCGCCGGGTCTGCCACAATCCCCACCAGCAATTCAAGCACGCCGCCTGTGATCATCTCTTCAATCAAATAGCCATCAGGCGCCGCCATACCAGCCATCGCCTCTGCCAGCATGCCCGCATCTGTGATGTTCAGTGCGACCGCCCCTGCCTCTGTCTTATGCGCAAAGCCCATCCCTTTCACCACCAGCGGATAGACCATAGACGCCTCGCTGATAAGCGCACTAGCATCTTTAGCATCCTTGGCATCCCCACACATCACACGCTTTGGCGTATCAATGCCGGCGGCCGATAAATACCCCTTTGCCTCATCCTCGCTTAGCATCACAGGCGCGCCTGTAAAAGTCTCTTGTTCGGGCAAGGGCACAAAGGGCGGCTTTTGCCATGCTATCCCAATGGTCGCCATCGCCTCAATCGCCGCAAGCCCATCTTCCAGCCCCATCAAAGGCGCGATCCCTGCCTCAATTGCCGGCGCACAAAACGCCTCTGTCAGCGTCTCAGACAGGGTTGATATCATCACAGCCCTTGCCCCTTTCAGGCGCACCGCCTCTATCAGACAATCGCGTGCGGGCGTCCACGGCGTATCATCACACCTGTCAATGCGCGGCGGATCTAGCACCAAACAGCTCACCGCTTGCGGCCCCTCTAGCATCGCGGCAAATGTATCTGTCATAACCTTATGATCGCCCCAAATATAGGTCTGATAATCAAGCGGATTTGATAAATGCACCAATGGCCCAAGCGCGGCTGACAGGCCTTTAACCTGCGCCTCATCCAAAGGCGGAAAGGTCAAATTCGTGCCGCTTGCACAATCAGCGATAAGGCTTGCCTCCCCCCCAGAACATGACAAGGAGCCAATCTTATAATCAGGCAAAACCCCGCAAATATGCGCCAGCTTTAACGCTTCAACAAACCCGCCCAGACTATTAAGGCGCGCAATCCCTAGCCGCGCAAACAGCGCGCTTGCGCTATCATCACTACCCGCTAGCGAGGCAGTATGAGACATCGTCGCATGCTGTGCCGCCTCTGATTTTCCCACCTTAAGCGCGATAATCGGAATCTTCTTGGCCCGCGCTTTGGCCGCTAATGCCTCTAATTTGGCAAGCGAGGCAATCCCTTCAATATGCAGACCAAGGGCCGTAATCCGCCCATCTTCAAGCAACGCATCGCCGATATCACACATATCAAGCTGTGCCTGATTGCCCGCGGTCGCAAGCAACGCCAAAGGCAAAGACCGCCGCGACATAGACAGCGTAATTGCCATATTAGAGCTTTGCGTGATAATCCCCACACCAGCGCCAACAGGCACGCCCCCATGCTCATCAGGCCAGAGCGCGACCTTATCAAGATAATTCACAAAGCCATAACAATTCGGCCCCAAAAACGGCATCGTGCCTGCCTGTGCCAGCGCCTGATTTTGCAAATCAGCCCCGCTTGCCTCACCTGCGCCAAGCACCGCCTCATCATCCGCGCTTGTCTCAGCAAAGCCAGAGGCAAAACACACAGCCCCGCCCGCATTTGCTTTTGATAAATCACCCAAAATCTGCGGCGTCAAATTGCGGTTTACCCCGATAAAACTAGCATCAGGCGCAGAAGGCAAAGAGGCAACATCACGGTAAGCCTTCAAGCCTGCGACCTCACCCCTAGAGGGATGGACAGGCCAAATCTCCCCCGCAAAGCCGCCCTTTTGCAATTGCGCGATGACATTCTGCGCCCACGCCCCGCCAAAGACCGCAATATGCTTTGGGCGCAAAAGGCGTGATAAATCTATCCCCTCTTTTGCCATCACCTAGCCTCCTAGGGGACGTAGCAGATCTCGGCTGATGATATGGCGTTGAATCTCAGAGGTGCCGTCCCAAATACGCTCAACACGCGCATCACGCCAAAAGCGCGCAAAGGGCAAATCATCCATCAAGCCCATACCGCCATGAAGCTGGATACAGCAATCTGTGACACGCGCCAGCATCTCAGTCGCATAGAGCTTGGCAGAGGCAATCTCACGATTAGCCTCTATCCCTTGGTCTAGTTTCCACGCCGCATTGAGCGTCAAAAATTCAGCCGCATCAATCTCAGTTATCATATCCGCAAGCTGAAAGCTGACCCCTTGGAATTTGCCGATTTGCTGGCCAAATTGTTTACGCTCCGCAAGGTAGGGCAAGGTTAGCTCAAACGCACGCCGCGCCCGCCCCACAGAACAAGCCGCCACAGATATTCTGGTCGCCCCCAGCCATTCATTCGCAATATCAAAGCCGCGATGCACCTCACCCAAAATCTGCCCCTTTGGCACACGGCATTCATCAAACCGCAAGATACAATTCTGATAGCCCCGATGAGAGACAGACGCATAGCCCTCTTCAATCTCAAAGCCGGGCGTGTCTCTATCAATCAAGAAGCAGGTGATCTTTTTCTTCAGGCCGCGCGGCGTTTCTTCCTCGCCTGTTGCAACAAAGACAATCACAAAATCTGCGATATTCGCATGGCTGATAAAATGCTTCGTGCCATTGATAATCCAGTCATCACCATCAGGGCGCGCCGCACATTGCATCCCGCGCACATCAGACCCCGCCCCCGGCTCTGTTAGGGCCAGCGCATCAAACTTCTCACCAGATACCGCTGGCAAAAGATATTTTTCGCGCTGTTCCCCCTCGCAAGCCATCAAGATACCAGACGGCCGCCCGAAAAACACCGTCAGCGCATTAGACCCCCTGCCCAATTCGCGCTCCACAAGCGTAAAGTCAAAATGGTTGAGCCCAGCACCGCCAACCTCTTCTGGAAAATTACAGCCGAAAAAGCCAAGCTCCCGGCATTTCTGTGCGATATCACGGCCAATCTCATCAGGCACAAAGCCTTGCTTTTCCACCAGCTCTTCATGGGGATAGATTTCCTGTTCGACAAATTGGCGCACAGTATCAACAATCATCTCTTGTTCTTGGCTTAATCCGAAATGCATCGCATCACCTCTTTTACTTTATCGCTCTTTTTACTTTTATGACGTCTTTTGGCCCACAGCACGGCCGCAATAATCAGGCATTGCCAGCCCCTCATGCGCCTTTGCCAGCGCGCCTAGCATTTCTGCCACAGGCGCCTCAGACGGCGCACTTGCCCCCTTAGCGCTATCGACATGCAACAACATATGCTCACCTGTTGCGACCACCGCGCCAGCCTCATTGATCATCTCATGGCACAAATGCAGCTTCTTGCCATCAAAAGACAGGATTTGGCTATGCGTCTTAAACCCCTCGCCCAAAGACATCTCGCCTAAATAGCGAATATGCGTTTCAACGGTATAAAAACTAAGGCCTCGTGCAAGATACCCCGCATCAAACCCACCTGCCTTAATCACCGCATCACTGGCATCAGCGAACACCTGCCCATAGCGAAACTCAGTCATATGGCCATTATAATCAATCCAATCAGGCATCACGCGCCCTTCATGCAAGGCCAACATCTCGCCATCAGACAGAGCAGGCGCCCCCTCATTTGCGCGCGCCGCATCAACCTCGTTCAAAAAGGCCCCAGCCGCCCAATTATGCGCTTTAAGCGAACGCAGGAAGGCCACCAGATTCTTATCTCTAATCGCTTCAAGCTCTCTTATCGAATGCGCGCCTGATTGCGCATCAGATTGAGACGCGATCTTATCGATCAGCTCATCGCTTAACTCAGGCACATCCATCAGCTTGGTCCAAGGCCAAGCCAAGGCAGGCCCGAATTGCGTGATGAAATGGCGCATCCCAGCCTCACCACCTGCCACACGGTAAGTCTCAAACAGGCCCATCTGTGCCCAGCGCAAACCAAAGCTATGCGTCATGATATCGTCAATCACATCGGTCGTCGCAATATCATCATTAATCAGCCACAACGCCTCGCGCCACACAGCCTCAAGCAAACGGTCGCCCACATGCGCGTCAATCTCGCCCTTAATATGCACAGGCTTCATCGAAATAGCGGATAAGATCTCTTTCGCACGCGCAATCTGCTCAGCACTTGTCGCAGGCGAGGCAACAAGCTCTACCAGCGGCAAAAGATAGACAGGATTATAAGGGTGCGTCACGACAATCTGCGAGGCATCTTTTGCGCCTTCTTGCAATTGGGTCGGCGTAAAGCCAGAGGTCGAAGAGCCGATAAGCGCATCCGCACGGCACGCCTTTTGTATCGCGGCATAGACACCGCGCTTAATATCAGGGCGTTCAGGCACAGATTCTTGTATCCAGCTTGCCTCTGCCACCGCCTCATCAAGGCTATCGGCAAAGCGCAACACCCCTTCTTGCGGCATCGCCCCCTCAACAAGGAACGGCGCAGACGCTCTGGCATTGACCATCACCTCAGCGATTTTACGTTCCGCCTCAGGGTCTGTATCATAAACCATCACATCCCAGCCAGCCAGCAAGAACCGCGCGGCCCAACCGCCCCCAATGACACCGCCGCCAATAATTGCCGCAATCTGTCTCATAGCCATTTACCCCTATCACCAAACCAGCTTGTAACTAGCCACCATTCGGCGCACGCTTCACCAACTTTAGCTCATCACGCACCTCAGCCGCACTCATCAAGGACGGGCCAAGATTGCCAATAATATTCGCGGCTTTTTCCACCAATTGCGCATTGGTTGCCAGCACGCCTTTCGCAAGCCATAAATTATCTTCCAGCCCGACACGCACATTGCCACCAGCCAGCGTTGCCGCCGCTGCAAACGGCATTTGATGACGGCCAATTGAAAAGGCTGAAAACGTCCAATTTGACGGCACATTATTGACCATCGCCATGAAGGTATTCAAATCATCAGGCGCGCCCCACGGCACCCCCATGCATAATTGCACCATCACAGGATCTTCGATTAGCCCTTCTTCGACCAGCTGTTTGGCGAACCATAAATGACCTGTATCAAAGGCTTCAATCTCAGGACGCACGCCTAAATCTGTCATCATCTTGGCCATCGCGCGCAACATACCAGGCGTATTTGTCATCACATAATCAGCCTCAGCGAAATTCATCGTGCCGCAATCAAGCGTGCAAATCTCTGGCAAGCATTCGGCCACATGCGCCACGCGCGCGCTTGCCCCTGCCATATCTGTTTGCGCTTCATTTAACGGCAAAGGGGCCTCTGGCGCGCCGAACACCATATCACCGCCCATACCAGCCGTCAGGTTAAGCACCATATCTGTCTCGCTCTCGCGGATACGATCTGTCACCTCACGATAGAGGGCTAAATCACGTGATGGCTTGCCTGTCTCGGGGTCGCGCACATGGCAATGCACCACCGCCGCCCCCGCCTTTGCCGCCTCAATCGCCGCATCAGCAATTTGCTTTGGCGAGCGCGGTACAAGGGGGCTTCTATCTTGGGTGCCACCAGAGCCTGTAATGGCGGCTGTAATAAAGACTGATTTGCGCATTGAAAGAGGCATATAAATACTCCGCTTAAACCTTAATTTATCATGGCTATCTTACTTCCATCTGATACATTATAGGTGAAATAAATGTTCACAAATCGTAATATTTTGTCTCAAATAATCATAACGTCAATGGGGGCGTCAATAGAGGCCCCATTAGAGGCTTCATTTAGCGCCGTATAACAGAGCAAATGGGAGGGCAGATATGGCCCCTAATCAGACAGCCATTTCAGCCACAGAGTTCGTGGCGCAAGTCACATTCAACGCTGACGGCCTTGTGCCAGCGATTGCCCAGCAGTTTGACACAAACGAAGTTCTGATGATGGCATGGATGACCAAAGAGACGCTTATCGAGACCATCGAGACCAAGCGCGCTTGCTATTGGTCACGCTCAAGAGGGGCCTTTTGGCGCAAAGGCGATACCTCAGGCCATGCCCAACATATTCACAGCATCCATCTTGATTGTGATGGCGATACTATCTTGCTGAAAATAGACCAAACAGGCGCCGCCTGTCACACAGGCGCACGCTCTTGTTTCTTTATCGATCTAGCCAGCGATTGACACGATGAATCAGAGGGCTTCGAACGCCCCTTTATCGGCATTATAATGATGCAAAGCACCTTCACGAATATCATGCCACAGACCATGCAAGGCAAGCTTACCTGACGCAACAGCCTCAGCAATGAACGGATAGCTTAGCAAATTCTCTAAGCTTACCAGCACCGCTTCTTGTTCCATCGCATGGATATCATCGGCTTTATCTGTTCCTGCCAGACGCGCAAAGGCAGGCTCGATATGGCTAACCCAGCGGCCAACCGCATTATCGGGGTCTTTTAAGGCCTCATTCTTGCCCGAACACATATCATGACAGCCCTGCACACCGCCGCAATGCGCATGGCCCATGATGGTGATGTGCTGAACGCCCAAGGCGGTGACCGCATATAACAGCGCCGCCGCTGTGCCATGCTCGCCATTATCGGGATTATGAGGCGGCACAAAATTCGCGATATTACGGTGGATGAAGAACTCACCCGCCGCCGCGCCCATAATATCTGTGCCATTAACACGGCTATCACAGCAAGAGATCAGCATGCTATGGGGATGTTGCCCATTATCGACAAGGTCATGAAAATGCGCTTCTTGGGCGCTATAGTCATCGGCCTTCCACGCATGAAAGCGGTCAATCAGAAAAGACGGTAGGGGCGAGGCATGTTGCATGACGGTATCTGTCCTATCAAAATTGTGCGTGGCGCCATTATCACCCAAGCGGCCACGCCAAGCAACCCTCACGCGCGCCTCTTGCGCCCCCTGATTTTATGATTTTCACGAATTGAAACAGCTTTTCAGCGCGGCCTCAATCGCCCGCCAATAAGCCGCCACATCTGCCCCGTCAGGCAATTGACTGCCCAGCTGGTCAACCGTCACAACAGGCAGGCCCATATCGGCGGTTAATTGCTTCACAAGCTTGTCATTTAATTGCGGCTCATAAAACACACAAGCGGCGCCTTGCTTTGCCACCAGTTTTTGCAAATCACGCAACTGGCCCGCCGATGGTTTGCCATGATCATGCGTCAACAAAAAGCCAATAGCCTCAATCGGCAAATCGGCCTCAAGATAAAGCGTGACATCATGCATTGCGATGAAATGATTCGGCGCGGTTGGTGCCAACATTTGCGCCATACGAAGCTGGGCCGCTTCTAAGATTGCCGACAATTCAGCCGCATTCTGCGCAAAATAGCCAGCCTTCTGGGGATAGGCCTCGCCAAGCCTATCTGCCATCACATGCCCTATCTCTGCCATCAGGCTTGGTGAAAAGAATAGATGATAATCTTGGTCGGGATGCGCATGCCCCTCATGGGTTTCATGCCCCTCATGCTCATCATG
>OBNQ01000042.1_pt1 | contig 17819 bp, 16 predicted proteins | sample 1494201 | NCBI WGS metagenome assembly OBNQ01 (sample SAMEA3275557, study PRJEB22092) | marine metagenome | biome: ENVO 01000043; feature: ENVO 00000569; material: ENVO 00002150 | collected 2014-06-21T11:00:00+00 | depth 2 m
AAAGAGTAAAGCAGCTGATATGACAGATAAGACGAAAACAGCACCAGAAGCAAAAGATGCCAATAATTCAGACGCATCTGCCAATGGGCGCCCGCGCCAAGTGATTATCCATGCCCAATATGTCAAGGACCAGTCATTTGAAAACCCAAATGCCGTCGCAGCGCATCTAGAAAGCACTGAGACACCGCAAGTTGAAATTGGCGTGCAGGTCAATGGTGATAAGATTAATGACCATCAATATGAAGTGCGCTTGCATATCACGGCCAAAGCCTCGTCAAATGAGACGCCTCTTTTCTTGGTTGATTTGACCTATGCGGGCATTGTCTCAGCACCGGATGCAACCGCTGAAGAGATTAACCCGCTTTTGATGATCGAAGGCCCGCGCCTGTTATTCCCTTTTGCCAGAGCGATTGTCAGCAATATGACAAGAGATGGCGGCTTTATGCCTTTGAATCTACAGCCAGTGGATTTTGTGGCTGTCTATCGCCATTCATTGGAAATGCAGCGCAAAGCCTCAGAAGAAGCCACGAAACAATAAATCTTGGCCAATAAGTTCGGCTCTTAAGACCGCTTCCAAATAGGGTCTTTAATGGTCTCCAAAAATGCCTCATGCAAGGCAAGCTCTTCGGGGCTTGCCTCATGAGGGCGCGCGGCACGAATAGGGCCGGCGATGATTTGAAACCCATCTGCCCCTGCCTGTGATGCGCCATTTGCACCAGCCCCTACTTGACTTCCCACATCTTGACCGGCCGCACTCGCCGCCGCTAGACCAAGATCTGGCTGTCTGCCACCTATCAGCTCAATATAGACCTCTGCCAAAAGATCGGCATCAATTAGCGCGCCATGCAAATCACGGTGTGCATTATCAATGCCAAAACGACGGCAAAGCGCGTCAAGTGACGCTTGCGCGCCGGGGAATTTACGACGTGCCATCTGGACCGTATCAATCGCCCGATTATCAGGCAGAGTGAGACGCTTCATCCGCTTTAATTCAGCATTAATAAAGCCCATATCAAAGGCGGCATTATGAATGATCATCACATCATCGCCGATGAAATCCAAAAACTCCTTGGCGACATCTTTAAAAAGCGGCTTATCAGCGAGGAATTCAGATGAGATGCCATGCACACGCTCAGCCGCCTCATCAATCTCTCTTTCAGGATTAATATAAAGATGAAGCTGGTTGCCGGTCGGCATATGATTGATAAGCTCAAGCGCGCCAATTTCGATAATACGATGCCCATCCGCCGGGCTAAGGCCCGTGGTCTCTGTATCGAGGACAATTTCACGAATGATATCTGACATGTCAGTCTCTCACCTATATCGATTAAAGCCGCAAATTAGCGCAACTGCCATTTTGATAATAGCCTTAAAATCTGCCCTGTCATCACCCCGCGACCAAGGGCGGTGGTGATTTTTTCATCAACCAGCCGCGCCTTATCATGTTGCGGCATTTGTTTTGCCAGAATATGGGCTAATTTTTCAGCCGTCATATTAGGACGGCGCAAAGCACGCTCTTGGATAAGGCGCATTGGCGCAAAGGCCATTATCGTGACATCACATAAATCATCTGTGCCTGTTTCAAATAATAAGGGCACATCAAGTACCACCGCGCGGCGTCTTGCCATTTGCCCACGCGCCAAAAAGCGCAAACGCGCGGCGGCAACTTGCGGATGCAAGATAGCCTCAAGCGCGGCAAGTGCCTGCGTGTCACCAAAAACTTGGCCGCCCAATTTTTTGCGATCAATGCCGCCTGATATTGTGCCGCAATCGCCGAAATTAGCCAATATTTCAGGCACAGCACGACCGTGCGGGCCAAGCAATTTATGCACCGCTCTATCGGCATCAAAGACAGGGAAATGATAGCGCTCAAATGTGGCGGCGATGGTTGATTTACCGCTCGCAATTGTGCCTGTCAGCCCGATGATTAGCATGGTACCTCATCAGATTTCATCAAAGACAAGCCATGCAATTTTAACTGCGGCAACAAGGCCAGCATTGGCAGGCCCAAAATGGCGTAATAATCGCCAAACACATCTGCAAAAAGATGAATGCCGGGGCCTTCTAGGTAATAACTGCCGGGGCTGTTGAGCGCATCATCACCAAAATAGGCCAAATATGCGTCAATCATCGCCTCATCAAGCGCGTGAAAGGTAATCTCTGGACGCGCAATATGGTGCCAAATACGTTTGCCCTTATCAAATAGGATAACCGCCGATATCAGCTGGTGACGCTTACCAGAGAGCGCCTCTATCTGTGCCTTTGCCTCGGCTAGAGAGCGCGGCTTGCCATAGATTTTTCCCTCACAAACCAATAGCTGGTCACTGGCGATAATCATCGCATCGCTATGCGCGGCGGCAACACGCTCCCCTTTCATTTCAGCCAGCAATACCGCTATCTCATCAGGGGTTGCGCCCTCACTTGTGGCGGCGGCGCGAATGGCAGGCTCATCAATCGCCGCAGGGGCTGTGGCAAAGGCAAGGCCCGCTTGGCGCAACAAAGCTTGGCGAGCACTGCTTTTTGATGCGAGTAAAAGGGGCTTATCAGGAAAGGCCCACAGATATTCTTGCGGCTTATCTTGCGGGCTCATGAGGCATCTCCCTCACGCTTGGCCAGCCAGCCATTGTGGAAATGGATGATTGAGGCGGCCGTCTCTTCGACAGAGCGTCTTGTCACATCAATGACAGGCCAGCCATTGCGCGCAAATAGGCGGCGGGCTTGTTTGATTTCCTGCTGAATATCTTCATCTTTCGCATAGCTGTCATTGCCACTATCAGACATAGCTGTCAGGCGCGATTTGCGGATTTGCGATAGGCGCTTAACGTCTGAGGTAAGCCCGACGACAAACACATTTTGGTCACGAACCACCTCTTCTGGGAAAGGCACATGCGGGACAAGCGCATAATTTGCGACAAAATAACCACGATTGGCCAAATACATAGAGGTCGGCGTCTTCGATGTGCGCGAGACCCCAACCAGCAAAATATCCGCGCCGGCAATATTATGAATGTTAATCCCATCATCATGATTAACCGCATATTCAACGGCCTTCATCCGCTTAAAATAAGCATCATCCAAGCGATGTTGCGCGCCCGGTGTCTGATCAGCTGTTTGGCCAAGAACCATACCAATAAGATTAACGACGGGATCCAATATAGAGACATGCGGCACGGAATATTTCACGCACGCACGCTCAACCAGCCGGCGGATTTCAGGGTTAACGACCGATAATAACAACAGCCCCCCATGCTTTTGCAGTGATTTTTCGACAATCTCAACATGGTCAGGCGAGCGCACAAGCGTCCAGATATGTTCCTCAAATGCGGTATTTTGAAATTGCGCAATCGCCGCTCTTGCCGCTTGATGCACAGTCTCACCTGTGGAATCTGATACTAAATGAATATGAAGCATAAATGACCGCTCATGTTAAGTGACGCATGGCCCCTATCGGCTATACTGCCCTTAAGATGACTTTTACGCCAAAAATAGTCCACAATTTTTTCCACACCCCTTGTGTATAAGAGGGGGATGACGGGGGATAAATCGGGACGCGCCATATATGCCCCCACAAGCCTTCTTTTTTACCGCTTTTTATCCCCATGCGGATAACAGAAAAGGCTAAAATATTATTTGTGGGAAAAACCCTCGTTTTTTTGGGAATATAGCCTATTTGAACAAGTGATAATTGGGGATAGATCTGTGGATAAATCTTGCGTCTATTTTATCCCCATGAGATAAGCTCCCTATTACTACAACAACTTATTTTATAAATAAAATATTCATTATTAGTTGGAAAACCTTATGCTCTTAACTGATAGCCTTGCCGGTAAAAAGACGTCCCAAACACCTATTTGGATTATGAGACAAGCAGGACGATATTTAAAAGAATATCGCGATGTAAGAGCGACAACATCTGACTTTATTTCTTTTTGCCTGACCCCTGATAAGGCTTGTGAGGTGACCTTGCAGCCGATAAGACGCTATGATTTTGATGCGGCAATTATCTTCTCAGATATCCTCATCGTGCCATGGGCGCTTAATCGGAATGTGCACTTTATCTCAGGTGAGGGGCCAAAATGTGACAAATTAACGCCTGATGATGTGAGTAATAATGTCATTGATCAGGCGCTTATTGATAATTTTGACGATAAGATAACGCCTGTCGCAGAGGCCATGACAAAAACAAGAGCTGGCCTGCCAGATAAAACCGCCCTTATCGGCTTTGCAGGGGCGCCTTGGACATTAATGACCTATATGGTCGAGGGTGGCTCATCAAAGGATTATGCGGCGACGCGTAACTGGTTATGGGGCCATCAAAAGGAAACTGATCGGCTGATAGAAATTCTGGTCGAAACCATCTCGAAAAGCCTTATCTCACAAGCACAAGCTGGGGCGAATGCGCTGATGCTATTTGATAGCTGGGCAAGCGCTGTGCCATCACATTTGCGCCCGTGGATTGTTGAGCGTCCTGTGCAAGCGATTATCGAAAATGTTAGGGCCGCTGGCATTGCGCTGCCCTTTATTTGTTTTCCGCGCGGTATCAGCGCCGATTTGCCGCGCTTTGCAGATGCGGTTGATTGCCAAGGTCTGGCCATTGATCAAGGGGTATCACCTCATTTTGCCGCGCAATCAATTCGCTCTGATATCACCTTGCAGGGTAATTTGGATCCGCAAGCACTGATTTATGGCGGTGATGTGATGAAGCGTGCGGTTGATGAGATCCAAGACGCCTTCAAAGATAGGGCGCATATCTTTAATCTTGGCCATGGTATTACCCCCCCAACACCAACCGATAATGTCGCTGAATTAGTGAATTATATCAGGAGTTAATTGTGGATTATCAATGGGTTAAGGCGATACATTTGATTTCAGTCATGTCATGGATGGCAGGGCTGTTATACCTACCGCGCCTATATGTGTATCATTCACAAGCGGTCAATAATGGTGCCCAAGCGCTGACATTTGCGCTTATGGAACGTCGTCTTCTCAAGGCGATTATGAACCCGGCGATGATCTTATCTTATATTTTTGGTCTTTGGATGCTTCATTTAAATCCCGGTCTGTTAGAGATGCCGTGGATGTGGGTCAAATTAGGCGCGATCGTGGTTATGACCTATGCGCATATGAAATTTGCCAAGATGCGCAAAGAATTTGAGCGCGGCGAGGCACGCCCGACGAAATCATATCGTATCTGGAATGAAGTACCGACTTTGATGATGATCATCATCATCATCATGGCAGTGGTCGAGCCTTTTTAAGGTTGCTACCTTTGTGGGCCTTTAGACGCTTTTATTTGACAGGCCCTAGCTTAGTAAGTTATGGCTAAGGTACCTACCTTTGTTAGCTTCAATATCCCTTGAGGTTAAGTCATCGGCTCATTGCGTGATAATCATCTATCTGTCGTAGCCATGATCTTTATTCATCAGTATCTATTTGTTGAAATATATACGCCACAATACCCCCTTCATTAATACAGGTTCTTTGTTATGCATTTACAAGAATTAAAAGATAAATCCCCCGCTGAATTATTGGCTTTTGCAGAGGAGCTCGAGGTAGAGAACGCCTCGACTTTGCGCACGCAAGATATGATGTTCGCCATTTTGAAAAATCTGGCTGATAGTGAAGTGACCATTCTAGGCGCTGGTGTGTTGGAAGTTCTATCTGACGGTTTCGGCTTTTTGCGCGCGCCTGAATCAAATTATTTGGCGGGCCCGGATGATATTTACGTATCGCCATCACAGGTAAAGCGCTTTGGTTTGCGCACAGGTGATACGGTCGAAGGGGAGATTAGAGCGCCTAAAGATGGCGAGCGTTATTTCGCGCTTCTCAAAGTGGAATCTATCAATTTTGAAGAGCCTGAGGCTGTGCGTCACCGCATTAATTTCGATAATTTGACGCCTCTTTATCCAAATGAAAAGCTGACATTCGAATTACCGCATGACCCTAATCGCAAAGATAATACACCGCGTGTGATCGATTTGGTCTCGCCGATGGGTAAGGGCCAGCGTGGCCTTATCGTAGCACCGCCGCGCACTGGTAAGACGATGATGCTTCAATCTATCGCGCATGCTATCTCGGAAAATCATCCGGAAGTCTATCTGATTGTGTTGCTGATTGATGAGCGTCCAGAAGAAGTGACAGACATGCAGCGCTCGGTGAATGGGGAGGTTATCTCGTCCACATTTGATGAGCCAGCCACACGCCACGTACAAGTCACAGATATGGTTATCGAGAAGGCAAAACGCCTTGTTGAGCATAAAAGAGACGTCGTTATCTTGCTTGATTCCATCACAAGATTGGCGCGCGCCTATAATACGGTGGTGCCATCATCTGGCAAGGTTTTGACAGGTGGTGTGGATGCCAACGCGTTGCAACGGCCAAAGCGTTTCTTTGGTGCGGCGCGTAACATCGAAGAGGGCGGCTCTTTGACCATCATCGCAACAGCGCTTGTTGAAACAGGCTCTCGTATGGATGAGGTCATCTTTGAAGAATTTAAAGGCACAGGTAACTCAGAGGTTGTGCTTGATCGCAAGCTGTCTGATAAGCGTGTCTTCCCAGCGATTGATGTGACGAAATCTGGCACAAGAAAAGAAGAATTGCTGGTTGATAAGGGCACATTGTCAAAGATGTGGGTCTTGCGCCGTATCTTGATGCAGATGGGCGCTGTGGATGCGATGGAATTCTTGTCCGACAAGCTAAAGCATTCTAAGGATAATAATGATTTCTTCGACCAGATGAATAGCTAGCCAGTTTCATACACAGGTTTTATAAAATGCGTAAAAGCCCTGCTTCTAGATCAAGTAGGGCTTTTTTGCGCCCGACATTGCCGACACTTGAAGGGGCTGTGATATCGCCGCCACTATATTTATCATAAGAGCCGTCAGAGCCGATAATGCGGTGGCACGGGATGATAATCGGCAAAGGGTTTTTCTGGCAAGCAGAGCCTGCCGCGCGTGCCGCTTTGGGATTGCCCCAAATGCCCGCAAGTTCAGCATAGCTAACAGTCTTGCCATAAGGCACAGAGCCTATGGCCGCGAGCCAAGCATGAAAGGTCTTTGATACAGATCTCGATGATATAGGCAGAGAGAAGGCGGTCAACCTGCCGGCAAGATAGGCTTGCAATTGGGTGATTGTTTCACGTGAAACATCATTTTGTGCAAATGTATAATGCAAAGGTGTTTGTTGCCAATTAATCGCCAACAGCCCTTCCTCATCACAAAGCGCGCCAATATAGCCGAGCGGCGTATGTACATGGCTCGCAAAATGCAAACTAGTTTGGCCTACATTTTGGCGGGCATTTTGGGGTAAATCATCATGCGTCTTTTTTTGCAAGGCAGTTTGTGGCATCTATGCTATCAGTTCTGTAATGCGTTAGGGTCTAATCATAGGCCATAATGGGTCTCGTTAATAAGTAAAGTAAAGCGGAATATGAGTGACACTATCTTTGCCCTAGCAACACCAGCTGGCCAATCAGCGATTGCGGTATTTCGTCTATCTGGCAATGCGTGTCCGGCGCTTGCGACCGCTTTATCTGGCAAAGCGCTAACCCACCGCCAGCTGACCCCTTGTGTGTTGCGTGATGAGGCTGGTGATAGTCTTGATGATGCGATGATGGTATATTTGCAAGCACCTGCCTCTCCGACAGGCGAGGATGTGCTTGAAATTCATTGTCACGGATCTCTGTCTGTTTTGGCCGCGATTTCGGCCTATCTAAGCCGCCAAGAATCTGTGCGACCGGCACAAGCGGGTGAGTTTACAAAGCGCGCTTTTGATAATGGCAAGATGGATTTAACCGAAGTTGAAGGCCTCGCCGACCTGATAGATGCGCAAACAGATAGTCAAAGACGCCAAGCCCTTGGCCAGTTAAAAGGCGTGATGCGCAAGCAAGCGATGGCATGGCGTGGTGAGATAATCTCTCTATCGGGGCGGCTTGAATCACTCATTGATTTCTCTGATGAGGAATTGCCTGAGACTGTGTTGGATGAGATTTCAGATAAAAGACAGGCCTTGATGGCCGCGCTTGAACAGGCGCTTGATGATAAGGGGCGCGGTGAGATTATCCGCAATGGCCTGCGTGTGGCTTTGCTGGGGTCTGTGAATGCGGGCAAATCAACCGCGCTAAATGCGCTTGCCGGCCGGCCGGCCGCAATTGTCTCTGATGAGGCTGGCACGACAAGAGATATTGTCGAGGTGCGCCTTGATTTGGATGGTGTGGCGGTTATCTTGCAAGACACAGCTGGTATCAGAGATGAGGCAGGGCATGTGGAATCTATCGGCATTGAGCGCGCAAAAGCCGCGGCGGCTGAGGCTGATCTGGTGATTTTGATGGCTGATTTATCGCAAGATGCCGGCCTGATAGAGGCAGAAGCGATCGCAAAAGACATCACCGTGCCGCTTATAAAGATCGCTAATAAGCGAGATCTAGCAGACAAAGACACAGATTTCGGTGATTTCACACCCCTATCTTTGCATGATGAGACAGACTGCGATAGGTTAGAGACACTGATTGCCGCCTATTGTAAGCCGCTTAATCATAGTGGCAGGCAGATATTTATCACAAGAGAGCGTCATCGCTTGCTGGTGCAAAAAGCGGCCGATGCGCTTGCCGCTTCTATGGGGTTGGCGGTTGAAGACGCGCCTGAATTAGTGGCAGAAGAATTGCGTATCGCCGCAGATGCGCTTGGCCAAATGACGGGCCATATTGATGTCGAAGATATCTTGGGCGATATTTTTAGCTCCTTCTGTATTGGGAAATAGCGCGAAAAGGCGTATAAGACCCATAAGTTTGGGGGCGATGGCCCGCAAATAGCAGAGATGAGAGAGATAGATAAGAAGGGCATGTTTCACGTGAAACATGGGTAAGCATAGGATGGATGCTTTTTATGATGTGATCATTGTTGGCGGGGGCCATGCCGGCACAGAAGCTGCCGCTGCGGCCGCACGGATGGGTGCGCGTACTGCCCTTATCACAATGCAAGCTGATAAAATTGGTGAGATGTCATGTAATCCTGCGATTGGTGGTCTTGGCAAAGGGCACCTTGTGCGCGAGATTGATGCGCTTGACGGGCTGATGGCCCGCGCGATTGACCAGGCAGGTATCCAGTTCCGTATGCTGAATAAATCAAGAGGCCCTGCGGTTCACGGCCCGCGCGCCCAAGCAGACAGGAAGCTTTATCGCCGCGCTATTCAGTCGCTTTTGGCAGAAGAAGAGACTTTGACCATCATCGAGGGAGCGGTTGCGTCTTTTATCATCGAGGATGGCAAGGCATGCGGCCTTAAGACAGAAGAGGGCATCTCTTATCATTGCGGCGCGATTGTTCTTACGACGGGCACATTTTTGGGCGGCCTTATTCATCTTGGCACAGAGCGTACACCGGCAGGGCGTGTTGGTGAGGCGCCGTCAAATGAGTTATCATCTGCGCTTCACGCCCTTGATTTGCCGCTTGGACGTCTGAAGACAGGCACGCCGGCGCGCCTTGATAAGCGCACGATTGACTGGGATTCGCTTGAAAAACAGCCGGCAGATAATCCGCCTATTCCCTTTTCAACACTGACCGATAAGATTACCGTGCCGCAAATTGAGTGTGCCATTACGCGTACCACGCAAGAAACGCATGATATTATCGCAAAATCAATTCATCTATCAGCCGTCTATTCGGGCCAGATAAAGGGCCAAGGGCCACGTTATTGCCCGTCTATTGAGGATAAGGTGCATCGGTTTGCGGATAAAAGCTCGCACCAGATTTTTCTTGAACCTGAAGGGCTAGATGATCCGACCATCTATCCAAATGGCATTTCAACCAGCCTGCCGCGTGATGTGCAAGATGCGATGCTAGCGACGATTCCGGGGCTTGAGGCCGCAAAGATCCTGCAATATGGCTATGCGATTGAGTATGATTTTATCGATCCACGCGCGCTTCGGCGGACGCTTGAGCTCAAGAAATTGCCGAATCTGTTCCTAGCAGGACAGATTAATGGCACCACAGGCTATGAAGAAGCAGGGGCGCAAGGGCTTGTTGCTGGCACAAATGCGGCGCTTTTGGCGTCCGGGTCTGATGATATCTTTGTCCTTGATAGGGCAGATGCCTATATTGGCGTGATGATCGATGATTTGATCACAAGAGGCGCGCCTGAGCCTTACCGTATGTTTACCTCACGCGCGGAATATCGCCTGTTATTACGTGCCGATAATGCCGATCAAAGGCTGACAGATAAGGGCCAAGCGATTGGGCTTATCTCATCAAAGCGCAAAATCGCGTGGGAGGCGAAAAAGCAAGCACTCACACAAGCACGCGCCTTGTTGGACAGGCTCGTTGCCGGGACAAAGCAAATCTCTGCGGCTGATTTGCCGCCGCCACGTGATGGGCGCAACCGCAGTGCCGCCGATATGCTCACCCTAGAAGGTATCACGATCGATAAATGCCAAAAATTGTGGCCTGAATTGGCCGCCATTGATGCGCAATATCATAGCCAGCTTGAGACAGATAAACGCTATCAAGGCTATTTGCGCAGACAGCAAGCGGATATTGACGCGATGCGCAAAGACGAAAATGTGCTGATTCCAGATAATGTGGATTTTGGCAAAATTGGCGGTTTGTCGGCCGAAAGCCAAGATCTGTTGCGCCGCTATCAGCCGGAAACCTTGGGCCAAGCGAGCCGTATTCCGGGCCTGACACCTGCCGCGCTTGTGGCTGTTTTGCGCCATCTGCGCGCGACAACAGATGAAGGGGCAGGGGCCGTGAAATCTGTGGCCTCCCACTAAAACGACCTGATTTGATAGTAAGAAGAGAGCCGTGTGATGCAAGATATCGCCCAAAAATGGTACGAAGTGACCTCATGGGACAGGGAGCAGGTCTTCGCCTTCTTGCAATCAGAGTGTGATGTTTCACGTGAAACATGTGAGAAGCTCGATATTTATGCAGGCTTGCTAGCAAAGTGGCAAAAATCCATCAATCTCGTCTCTTCAAATACAATCGCCACCTTGTGGGAGCGTCATATATTAGACTGTGCCCAGCTTTTGCGCTTTTTGCCAAAAGAGCCGCAAAAGGTGGTTGATTTAGGCGCAGGGGCAGGGCTGCCTGCTGTGATATTGGCTATTTTGAGTGATCATCAGATTGAGATGGTCGAATCAGATACGCGTAAATGTGCCTTTATGCAGACGGCCTTGCGCGAAACAGGTGCTAAAGCGACCATCCATAATGAGCGTCTTGAGACATTGCCCTTTCTGGATGCGGATATTATCACCGCAAGAGCCTTTGCCCCTCTGCCAAGATTGTTGGACTGGACCGATAGTCAGCATAAGGAAGGCCAAGTTTTTTGGCTTTTAAAGGGCCGCGGTGTAAATGAAGAATTGACCAATTTGCCTGTATCGCAGACAGTAAAGAGCGCGCAATTTGATAGCCTTGCCTCTGGGGATGGTGTTATTTTGCGTCTAGAACGGCAAATGGCCTAGCTGTTTTATGGGTATGTTCCTAATTTGGGACAGGACGGCACGCTTATTGGCCATTAGGGTGGGGTAAATGACGAAGATATTAGCGATTACAAACCAAAAGGGCGGTGTTGGCAAAACAACCACCTCTGTGAATTTGTCCACGGCTTTGGCGGCGTGCGGCTATAAGGTCTTGTTGATTGATTTTGACCCGCAAGGCAATGCCAGTACGGGCCTTGGCGTGACCGAATATGACCGTGAGCGCAACTCTTATCGCCTAATCGCAGGGCTTATCACATTAAGTGAATCTATTTGCCAGACATTGGTGCCAGGCTTAGATATTTTGCCTACAACAATGGATTTATCAGCGGCTGAAATAGAATTATCAGAGCTTGATCGCCGTGAGCATCGCTTGGCAGATGCTTTGCAAGGCGCGCGTGGCCATTATGATTTTGTGCTGATTGACTGCCCGCCTTCATTGGGGCTTTTGACGGTGAATGCTTTGGTTGCGGCTGACCGGGCGATTGTGCCTTTGCAATGCGAATTTTATGCGCTTGAAGGCCTCTCGCAATTGGTGCGCACCATCAATGTCGTCAAACAGAATTTTAACCCCGCATTGGCAATTCAAGGCATCGTTTTGACGATGTATGATAGCCGCAATAAATTGTCAGATATGGTCTCAAATGACGTGCGCGACTATTTTGGCGAGCTGGTCTATCAGACCGTTATCCCGCGCAATGTCCGCATTTCAGAGGCGCCATCTTTTGGTAAGCCTGTTTTAATGTATGATCTAAAGTCAACAGGGGCGCAGGCCTATGCGGCTTTGGCGGCTGAATTGCTGGCACAGGAAAAACGAGCCGCTACCTAATAAGGGCCACTAATTCTGGCCAATAAAAGGCCAGTTAATATAAGGAACGAAGATATGTCTGAGACAGACAAGAAAAAAGCGTCAAAAAAACCAGCTAAAGGTCTTGGTCGCGGTCTATCCTCTTTGCTAGGTGACGCCGCACCGGCATTGGCACCAGACGCAGGGGCGACGGCGCCCAATAATGGCTTTGCCGGCGGCCCGCGCCCAACCGAAATTCGCCTTGTGCCCGTGGAATGGATTAATCCTGGCCCCTGGCAGCCGCGCCGTATCTTTGCGCGTGCCGCTTTGGATGAATTGGCGCAATCAATGGCCGAAAATGGCATTGTACAGCCTATTTTGGTGCGCCCTAATCCCCAAAAGGAAGGTCGCTATGAGCTGATTGCGGGTGAGCGTCGCTGGCGTGCGGCGCAAATTGCGCGCTTACATGATATTCCGACCATTATTCGTGAGCTTAGTGACAAGCAAGCGGCCGAATTATCGCTGATTGAGAATATTCAGCGTCAAGATCTCTCGGCCATCGAAGAGGCGCGCGGCTATCGCAAGCTGATTGACGCGCATAGCTATACCCAAGATGACCTTGCGGGCATTGTCGGCAAATCGCGCCCGCATATTGCCAATATGATGCGCTTGTTAAACCTGCCTGAAGAGGTGCAGGATATGGTGCTAAAAGGCGTGCTATCAGCGGGGCAAGCACGCCCGCTTATCGGTCATGAAGAGGCGCTTGCCTTGGCTAAATTAGTCGTCGAAAAAGGCCTATCAGCGCGCGAAGTTGAAAAATTAGCCCGCCATGAGCTTGCCCCATCAAATCCTGTGACAAAGACTGAAAAATCATCTGATATCAAGGCGTTAGAGAAGAAAGCAAAAGACAAGCTTGGGCTACGATTGGCCGTTGATTGGGATGAGAGCAAGGAAAAGGGCGCGATTAAATTCACCGTCTCTAGCTTTGCCCAGCTTGATATGATTTTGGATAAATTGGGCCTAAATGACGGCTAGATGAAAGCCAGATAATATTTCAGCTAGCGGCGCGGTTTTAGGCGTAAACATAGACCCAACAGCCCTTGCCCTAGATGGGTATAGGGATCAGACATGCGCCCTGACTTTAGGTCGCGTTCCATCTCGATGATTTTCTGCCAAAATCGCATCGCGCTATCTTGCGCTATGCGGCCCGCCGCGGCGGTGATAAGCGGCTTTGACTTAAAATGGACAGGCGGGCGCAAGCGACCAACCGCGCCCGTCGCAGATTCGCCGCGTGCGACAAGCGCGCTTGCCTCAAAAACTTGCCGGAAAGCGCTCGCTAATTGGCGCATAATCGCAATTGGGGCAATATCCTCTTGGCGCGCTTTCTCAAGCAAAATTGTGAGTAGGGCAACATCGCCCGTTAGAACTGATTTCATAAATAAATCAATGGCTTGCGATGATGAATCACCTAGTGCCTCATCAATATCTTCTTCGGTTAGGACGCCATTCGGCCCTGCCATGATGGCTAATTTATCGATTTCAGACCGGCTTGCGAGCCTATCACCGCCAAGGCGGCTCACAAGCAATTGCATGGCCGGCTGGTCGATAGAGATATTATCAGCGGCAAAGATGGTGCGGGCAAGCTGGCCGATATCCTTGCCCTCATCAGCATAACAGCCGATTGAGGCCACTTGGTTTTCTGCCTCACAGAATTTGACGATCGCATGTTTGGTGGTGGTATCGCTTGCCTCAATAATCAGCCTTGTGCCCGTTTTTAGCAGAGGCACAGCCTGTTTGACCGCCTCAAGCATTTCAGCGCCTGTACCACGAAGGCGGACAAGCCGCTCATCGCCAAAAACCGGCAGAGCTGTGACTTCATCCACCAATCTTGTGGGATCTGCTTTGACTTGTTCACCGCGCAAAGAGACTGATTGGAAGGGATCATCAAGGTCTGAGACAATCTGTTTGGCCATTGAGAGCGCGCGTTCACGCATCAGCCCAATATCCGCGCCATGAAAGAAATAGCACAGATATTTCGGGGCTGGTTTTGCAAGTGTTGTTGCGATATCGCGCGGGGCTATCTTCATCACTCACCTGATTTTTGTCTTAACGCTTAGGAATTTGGCTCTTGGTCAATCTCTAGGAAATAGCGCTTAAGGCGCAATGTCAATTTATCTGCTAATTGCCTTGTTAGGCGTTCTGCGGCAAATTGTTTGGATTTATCTTGGCCATAATAAGAGGAAATTGTGCCAGATGTCGCGGTGGCGGTAATTGTACCAGAGGTCAAAGCGCCGCCGCTCACCCTGTCACTTAGCGCATAGGTCAGCTGCATGCTTGTTTTTGACAAGGTTGAGGATTTACCGCGCACAGCGAGGGTTGATGAATTTGTCGCCGTCAATTTGGTGGTTAGGGCCAGATCGCGCAAAGCGGCATTTTGATTAAGATTATCAACCAAATGACGGTTAAAGATCTGCTGAAGACGCGTATCTGCCGCTTTAATATCGATGCGATCTAACTGCTCTTGTGTCTGTGCTGTGATATCAGCGCTTGATAATGTCTGGCAGGCTGATAGGCCAAAACACAGGATGAGAGCCAAAAATAGCTGTTTATATAACGACATTGATAATCCTATTCGGAACGACAATCACCTTTTTAGGGCTACTACCTTCAAGATATTTCACAATGCTAGGATGCGCTAGTGCTTTTTGCGTCGCCTCGTCTCTATCACAATCAACTGGCAGGCTGACAGTGGCGCGCAATTTGCCATTTACCTGCACGCCAATCTCAACCTCATCTGCGACAAGCCATGCCTCATCAGCCTGTGGCCAAGGGGCGTTTGTCACAAGACCTGTGCCGCCCGCTGCTTCCCATAATTCTTCGGCAATATGCGGCGCAAAAGGCGCGATAAGCTGTGCCAGGGTGGTGATCGCAAAATCACGAACCTGTTTGGCGCCTTCAGTGTCTTCTTTTAGATCTGAGATAGCGCCCGCTAGGATATGAAGCTGTGCGACGCACCGGTTGAGGGCAAAACGCTCAATATCATTGCCGATAGAGGCAACAGATTGGTGCGTTATGCGCAAGCATGTCTTGGCCGCATCACTAAGGCTGTTGGCATCTGCGATAGGGCCGGCATGCGCCAGCCTATCCTTGAGGCGCCAGACTTTCTGGATGAAGCGATTAGCGCCTTCAACACCTGATTCAGTCCATTCCAAATCACGCTCTGGCGGCGAATCTGATAGCATAAATAGGCGCGCTGTATCGGCGCCATAGGTCTCGATGATTAATTCAGGGTCGACCACATTGCGCTTTGATTTACTCATCTTCTCAACACGGCCAGCCTGAATTTCATCGCCTGTTTTGGCGTGAACCCAGCCATCTTGTGTCTTGGTGACTTCTTCTGGGAACAGCCACGCACCATCCTTATCCTTATAGGATTGATGGCAGACCATACCTTGTGTCAAAAGACCGGCAAATGGCTCTGCTAGGTCAAGATAGCCGACCTCTGAGAGCGCTCTTGTGAAAAAGCGTGAATAAAGCAGGTGCAAAACCGCATGCTCAACACCGCCAATATATTGATCCACAGGCATCCAATAAGCGGCCGCCTCAGCTGAGAAAGCTTCCTCTGCCTTTGGGTCTGTATAGCGCAAGAAATACCATGAGCTCTCAAAAAACGTATCAAATGTATCTGTTTCTCTGGTCGCTTGTTCGCCGCAAGATGGGCAAGATGTGTGCTTCCATGAGGGGTGATTGGCAAGCGGGTTACCATTGCCGCCAAATTCAACATCGCTTGGCAATGTAACAGGCAAATCTGCGTCAGGCACAGGCACCGCGCCACAATCATCGCAATAGATAATCGGAATAGGGCATCCCCAATAACGCTGGCGTGAGACACCCCAATCGCGCAAACGATAGGTTGTCTTCGCACTGCCACAGCCAAGAGCTTCAAGCACCTCAATGGCTTTTGCTTTGCCCTCATCAATGCCAAGACCGTTCCAATCACCTGAATTAATCAGCGTACCAGGGCCGGTATAGGCCTCATTCTCAATGGTAAAGCTGGCCTCATCTGCGTCTTTTGGCAGAACCACGGGCGTGACGTTACAATCATATTTGCGGGCAAAATCAAGGTCACGCTGATCATGCGCAGGACAGCCAAAAATCGCGCCTGTGCCATAATCCATCAGCACAAAATTGGCGATATAAACAGGCAATGTCGCGCCGTCAATCAACGGATGGGCGACAGTGAAATCAGTCAAATAACCCTTCTTCTCTGCCTTTTCAATCGCTGCCTCAGATGTACCAAGCGCTGAGCATTCTGCTAGGAAGGCTTCGGTGGCTGTATCTTCTTTGGCTAATGACAGCGAAAGCGGATGGTTCGGTGCCACGGCCACAAAGGATGCGCCAAAAAGCGTATCAGGGCGTGTGGTAAAAATCTCTAGCTCTTGGAAATGGGGATTTGGCGTCGCCGACTGAAAGGTCAGGCTCGCGCCAACTGATTTGCCAATCCAATTATGCTGCATCAGGCGGACACGGTCAGGCCATCTATCGAGCCCCTCAATCGCATCAAGTAGATCAGAGGCGTAATCTGTGATTTTCAAAAACCATTGCGATAGCTGTTTGCGCTCAACAGGCTCGCCTGAACGCCAGCCCTTGCCGTCAACCACCTGCTCATTGGCAAGCACTGTTTGTTCTACCGGATCCCAATTCACCCAAGATTCCTTGCGATAGGCAAGACCAGCTTTGAGGAATTTTAAGAACATCTTCTGCTCATGGCGGTAATAATCAGGCGTGCAAGTCGCGATCTCTCTGTCCCAATCATAAGATAGGCCCATGCGCTTTAGTTGCTCGCGCATCGCCGCGATATTTTGGGTGGTCCAGTCACCGGGGTGAACGCCGCGCTCCATCGCCGCATTTTCAGCTGGCAGACCAAACGCATCCCAGCCCATAGGGTGCAGGACATTATAGCCGCTTGCCTTGCGATAGCGCGCCACAACATCGCCAAGCGTGTAATTACGCACATGCCCCATATGAATGCGCCCCGACGGGTAGGGGAACATTTCCATCACATAATATTTTGGCTTACTTTTATCAATCTCAGAGGTGAAAGCCCCTGTGTTTTCCCATTGTGATTGCCATTTTTCTTCAAGGTGACGAGGGGCAAAATCGGACATGCTGCAAACCTATATGTGCCAGTTATATTGCGATAGTAATTGGTTGTTGATGCTTAAAAAGCCAGTGCCTAGCTGTCTGATTCAACTTGCGTGCTGGCTCTGATTTCTCTGGCTCTGGTCAAAATCAGCTCTTCTAAGCGATTGCCCATGCTGGCATCTTGGCCTGCATCTACCCAACCAGCGCCGTCATTTAACTGCAAATACACAATCACACGAATAGCATCTGAGCGTAACTCGCGGTCGAGTACGAAAATCGCCAGCTTTAGGCGCTCATTTGGACGGTTCGGCAATGAATACCATTCGGTTAGGATAGAGCCACCAAATGTGTCGACATCTGCCAATGGCACGAATGAGGCAATATCAAGCGCCGCACGCCATAAAAGCGCATTTACCGGCA
>OBNQ01000044.1_pt1 | contig 16775 bp, 15 predicted proteins | sample 1494201 | NCBI WGS metagenome assembly OBNQ01 (sample SAMEA3275557, study PRJEB22092) | marine metagenome | biome: ENVO 01000043; feature: ENVO 00000569; material: ENVO 00002150 | collected 2014-06-21T11:00:00+00 | depth 2 m
GAACCGGCGGCGAGAGGCCCGCAACAGGTGCCTCTGATGCGTCCTGTCTTGCCTCATCCCCCTCATTCACCACAGACACAGCAAACCATTTAAACGCGGCTTGCCCTGTTGCGCCGACGATGATGCCGAGGATAACCATCTTTGGCCAGCCATCTGCGCCAAATTTATATTCCGCAATCTCTTCTGAAAAGGCCCCTGTTTGTAGCCATAAAATCAGAGCCAGCACCGCCCAGAAAAGCCATTCTGATGCTATCAATACCCGCGTTGACATAAGCATTCGTCCCTTAAAGCTATTGGTCAAAAATATCTAAAGAAAGTGACAAAGAGCAAAGCTATCGCCGCACTCTTTGTCTTGTTTTTCAAAAGCGCTATTTAGGCGTCAATTCCTAATTGCCAATACCCAGTTGCTTATACATCGCGCGGTACGTATCAACCGCCCCGTTGATAAGCGCGATTGAACCGGCCGTATCACGATAGCTGTTGATAAGATGCATGTATTTCTTGCGATTAAAGGCCGCATAGCTTTCTTCTTCAAAGCCAGCCGCACAGGCCGCTTGCAAGAAATTCAGACGATCCTGCGGCACACCTTTTTTCACATAAAAGCCTCTGAAACGCTGGAGCGCGTCAAAATCAGCCCCTGCCTCAATATGTGTTGGCACTTCGGCAAAGACATCAGGGCGTTCATCCAAGAATGTCAGAACAGGCTTCATCGTGCCCGCATCAAGGAATGAGCGCACATCACCTGGCTGTTCAAACAGCACATCAACCTGCCCGCCAATAAGCGCGCCATAACGCTCTGCTGGCTTATCAAAGGCGATTTGCTTTACATCAATGCCAAGCGCGTCTTGCAACTGGTGCATTACCACCAATTCCATCGACCCAACCTTGCCCAAATTCGCCATCGTCAGCTTGCCAGGATTGGCCTTTGCGTAAGAGACCACATCATTCCATGAGTTAAACCGATTATCATCTGGGCGCACATAAATCTGGCTAAAGGTGATTTGGGTTGTACAAATTGGTACCCAATCCTTGGCTGGATTCTCATTAATATCACCCTTGGCATAGGCAGAGACCGCATTATCAATATGTTCCATCACCGTATAGCCATCAGCTGGTGCCAACATGAAATCAGGGATAGCGGCCGTACCACCACCGCCCGGCTTGTTCACAACTTGGAATTTGATACCAGCGACCTTATCCATCGAATTCGCCATCGCACGTGCCAGCTGATCAGAGCCACCACCCGCGCCATAAGGCACAATCATTGTCAAAGGACGTGTTGGGAAATTGGCAGGCTTTTTAATCTCAGCCGCAACCGCATTTCCGACCAGACCAACAGCCAGAGCGCCGGCTGCCATCTGCATTAATAGTTTTGTTGTTTTCATCTGTTTTCTCCCATTGCAAGATACAATTGCAAGATAAGCTGTCTTGCAAGGCCTCCTGACCTCGCACCCCTCGCCTATCACCAGCGCCTCTTGCACAAGCTTATTTGTGACCAAAGACACCTCGCTTCTTTGCGCGGACAAAAGACCGCCCCCTTCAGCCTTGCCTCTTCATGGGCATTTTTCTTGAAGGTAATAATCATCAAATCAGAGGAAATAAGTTTTTGCAAACGTTTTCATAAATTTTATTGTTTTTGTATATGATCTATATTAAGATATTGTTTTAAATGCTAAAATTTATATTATAACGTGAAATCGAAAGGCAAAAAGCATAAAAGTATGACTGATTTGCGCAAAAAACAGGCGACAATAAATGATGTCGCCCGCCTGGCTGGCACCTCTGTTTCGACGGTTTCACGCTATTTCAACAAGCCTGACATGGTGGGCAAGCAAATTGGCGCGCGAATCGAGACAGCGGCAAAAGGCTTGCATTATATTCGCAATCGCTCTGCCGCCACAACAAGAGGCCATCTCTCTGGCACCATAGGCATGGTTGTGCCGACCCTTGAGAATTCTATCTTCGCTGAATTAATCGAGGGGCTGATAGCGCAATTGCGGCAATCAAAGCAGACTGTCCTTATCTCATCGAACCTCAATGATGCGGGCAATGAGGCAGAGGCCGTGCGCACCTTTGTTGAACAAGGTGTGGATGGTGTCATCTTAATTGGCACCGAACATGACAGCGCGGTGCTAGAGCTGTTGCGATCGCGCCAACTGCCTGTGTTATGCGTTTGGAACTATGATAATGACTTTTACATCGACACGGTCGGCATCGATAATCATGACATAGGCTATGAGGCGGCCGGGCATCTTGTTGCGCTTGGCCATCATGATATTGGCTGTATCTTCGGCCTCTCTAGCACCAATGACAGAGCCTCTTCACGCAAAGAGGGCATTCTGCAAAGGCTGGCAGAGGCAGATATCTTGCCGCCCGCCAATTGGCATGCCGAGACCTCTTATGATTTGCGCTCTGCTAGGACGATTGCGCATAACATCCTTGTGCAACCTCACCGCCCCTCTGCGATTATGTGCGGCAATGATATTATTGCCTTTGCGACGATTTGGGCCGCCCAATCGCTTGGCCTGTCTGTGCCAGAGGATCTCTCTGTGATGGGCATTGGCGATTTTCAAGGCGCCGCAGAAATGACCCCGCCTCTATCGACCATCCGCATTCCCGCCCACACCGTCGGCCGCCTATCTGCCAACCGCATCTTAGAACTTATCACCGCAGATGAGGGGCAAAAGCCGCGCCACCTAAAGGTTGATTTCGAAATGCGCCTGCGCCGCTCAACCGCCGCACGCAAAGCCCCACAAAGCTAGCTTTTTATTTTCTTATTAAGAATATTTATTGACTGTTATGAAAATAATGAGATAGTCATCAGATGATATTAGCGCCTATCCAAACAGTGGCTCTACCCCAAAATAGGGGCAAAAGGCGTTTGGGGTTGTTTTGTCTGCAAGGGGACAAAAGCTGACGCTCTTATCATGGCGGGCACAAATAACAGTGCGCATTAATAATCATAGCATAGAAGTGCTTGAAACCTAGATGCTTTCAGACTATGAGACATAGAAATAATAATTCGGCCATAAGGGACAATCGAGATGAGTGTATTGAGTGATATTGAAATCGCACGCGCGGCACAGAAAAAACCAATCATGGAAATTGGTGACAAGCTAGGCATCCCCTCAACAGATTTGCTTCCCTATGGTCACGACAAAGCCAAGGTTAGCCAGAATTTTATCAATTCTGTGCAAGATAAAGAAAATGGCAAGCTTATCCTTGTGACAGCCATTAACCCGACACCCGCAGGTGAAGGCAAGACAACCACCACGGTTGGTCTTGGCGATGGTCTGAATAAGATTGGCAAGAACGCGATGATTTGTATTCGCGAAGCCTCTCTTGGCCCGAATTTTGGTATGAAGGGCGGCGCGGCAGGCGGCGGCTATGCCCAGATCGTACCGATGGAAGAAATGAACCTGCATTTCACAGGTGACTTCCACGCCATCACATCTGCCCATTCATTATTATCAGCGATGATTGATAATCATATTTACTGGGGCAACGCGCTTGAGATTGATACACGCCGCGTTGTATGGCGCCGTGTTGTTGATATGAATGACCGTGCCTTGCGCCAAATCACTGCCTCTCTTGGCGGCGTTTCAAACGGTTTCCCGCGTGAAGCTGGCTTTGATATCACCGTCGCATCAGAGGTTATGGCGATCTTGTGCTTGGCCAAAAATCTTGAAGATTTGCAAACACGCCTGGGCGATATGATTGTCGCCTATCGCCGCGACCGTAGCCCTGTCTTCTGCCGTGATATCAAGGCAGATGGCGCGATGACGGTTCTGCTAAAGGATGCGATGCAGCCTAATTTGGTCCAGACGCTAGAGAATAACCCTGCCTTTGTGCATGGTGGCCCTTTTGCGAATATCGCGCATGGCTGTAATTCTGTGATTGCCACGACTACGGCGTTGAAACTATCAGATTATGTCGTCACCGAAGCTGGCTTTGGGGCTGATTTGGGTGCTGAGAAATTCATGAACATCAAATGCCGCAAAGCAGGCCTTAGCCCATCAGTGGTTGTGCTTGTTGCGACTGTGCGCGCGATGAAGATGAATGGCGGCATTGCGAAAAATGATCTGAATGAAGAAAACGTGTCAGCCGTAGAGGCAGGCTGTGCCAACCTTGGTCGCCATATTGAAAATCTGAAATCATTCGGCGTGCCAGTTGTTGTGGCGATTAACCACTTCATCAAAGACACAGACGCTGAGATCGAAGCTGTCCAAGCCTATGTTCAAGGCCAAGGCGCAGAAGCGATTGTCTCAAAACATTGGGCAGATGGCTCTGCTGGCTCTGAGGCTTTGGCTATTCGTGTTGCTGAATTGGCAGATGCTGACACAGCCAATTTCTCGCCAATCTATCCGAATGAGATGCCATTGGCTGAGAAAATCCAAACAATCTGTAAGCGTATTTACCGCGCTGATGAAGCTATCATGGATAAGAAAATCCGCGACCAGCTTCGTGATTGGGAAGAGCAAGGCTATGGTGATTTGCCTGTTTGTATGGCCAAGACACAATATAGCTTCTCAACAGACCCGAACCTTCGCGGTGCGCCAACTGGCCACACAGTGCCGGTAAGAGAAGTGCGCATTAGCGCCGGTGCCGGCTTTATCGTCGTGGTCTGTGGTGAGATTATGACAATGCCAGGCCTGCCACGCACACCCGCGGCCGAGACTATTGGCCTGAATGCTGAGGGCGAAATTGAAGGCCTCTTCTAAAGCCCATTAAATGAGCATCTTGGGTGATTAAACCACGAATAATAAAGGCCACTTCACCAAAGTGGCCTTTTGCTTTATCATGCGGGCAAAATTATCAAGCCGCACCAAAAAGGAGACAAAATATGTCAGCTAACATTATCGATGGTAAAGCCTTTGCGGGACGTGTGCGCGAAAAAGTCGCCGCCCATGTGGCAGAGTTAAAATCAGCCCATAACATCACCCCCGGCCTTGCGGTTGTGCTTGTCGGCGAAGATCCTGCCTCACAGGTTTATGTCCGCTCAAAGGGCAAGCAGACACATGAGGCCGGCATGAATTCTTATGAGCATAAGCTTGAGGCTGACACGTCTGAAGAGGCGCTCTTGGCAATTATCGACAAGCTGAACGCCGACCCATCTGTGCATGGTATTTTGGTGCAATTACCCCTGCCAAAGCATCTGGACGAAGATCTGGTCATTAACCGCATTTCGCCTGAAAAGGATGTTGATGGGTTCCATATCTCAAATGTCGGTCTTCTTGGCACGGGCCAGAAATCAATGGTGCCTTGCACACCTTTGGGCTGTTTGTTGATGCTTCGTGATTATCATGGCTCTTTATCTGGCATGAACGCGGTTGTTATTGGCCGCTCTAACATCGTCGGCAAGCCAATGGCACAATTGCTATTGAACGATAGCTGTACTGTGACGATCGCGCATTCACGCACCAAGAATTTGGCTGATGTTGTGCGCGGCGCTGATATTGTTGTTGCCGCTGTTGGCCGTCCTGAGATGGTGCCGGGCGAGTGGCTTAAAAAAGGCGCGACGGTCATTGATGTCGGCATTAACCGCATCGAGAAAGAAGATGGCAAAACCAAGCTTGTCGGTGATGTTGATTATGATAGCTGTGCGGCGGTTGCGGGCGCGATCACCCCTGTGCCAGGCGGCGTTGGCCCGATGACAATTGCCTGTCTTCTGGCAAATACGGTCACCGCTTGTTGCCGGATAAATGGCCTGCCAGAATCAACAGATTTCACATCATAAGCCCCGTAAAAGACCCCATAAAATAGTGAAGAGTTTCGCATTATGACCGGCATGCAAAAAACCCACGATCACCGCCATTTGCTTGGGGCGCCTGTAAAAGAGCGTATCCTGCATGAGGTCAAAGACTATGTCCGAAAGCAGGCCTCAATTGGCAAACTTATCTCTATTTCTATCGGCTCCACCCCAGAGGCGGCGGTCTATATCCGCAACCAAGCACGTGTTGCCAAGCAAGCCGGCCTGCCTTTCGAAGAACAGGTTTGGGAGGCTGATATCTCGCAAGAGGCTTGCAAGCAACGCATCCAGCAAATGAATGATGATGACAGTGTGCTTGGCATTATTTTGCAACGCCCTGTGCCGCAACAAATCAATGTGCGCTCTCTGCAATCTGCCATCCACCCTTTGAAAGATATTGAGGGGATGAACCCTGCCTCAATCGGTAACATCGTCTATTCAGACGTGGCGCTTGCCCCTTGTACAGCCGCCGCATCGGTTGAGCTTATCAAAGAGACAGGCCTTGATCTCAAAGGCCTTGAGGTTGTGATGATCGGCCATTCTGAGATTGTGGGCCGTCCTGCCGCTATGATGCTTATGGCAGAAGGTGCGACTGTGACAGTCTGCCATCATATGACCCGTTCTGTGCCAATGCATTCACGCAGAGCCGATGTCGTCGTCGTGGCCGTAGGCGTGCCTCACCTTATCGGGGCTGATATGATTAAGCCAGGTGCGGCGGTGATAGATATCGGCATTAATCAGGTCACAGATGATGAGGGCAATTTGCGCATTGTGGGCGATGTTGACACAGATGCGGTCACAAATATCGCTGGCTGGATTACGCCTGTGCCGGGCGGTGTTGGCCCTGTGACTGTGGCGATTTTGATGCGTAATGCGATTGTCGCCCATCAACGCCAAAAGAACGCTGGCTGGCTATAAAGCCAGATAGCCAATTGCCGCAAAGCTGATAAGACACCCCGCCCATTGCGGCGGCGTCATCTTCTCGCGCAGGAACGCCCAGCATAGCAACACCGTCATCAGGCCAAATATGGACGCGGCAACAGAGGCGAACTTGGCATCTGCCATCCCGCCTGCCGATAGCACGCATAACAGGCCCAGCGAATCCATAAAGCCCATCACAATCATCAACGGCACTATCCGCCTATCAGGGCGGATACGCATCCGACACGCTATCATCACCACCAGCAAAGCGGCAAAGCATGATAATCTTGTGATGAAGATGGTCAGATGCTCATCGGCTATGGCGGCGGCCATTTGACCAACCTCAAAAGTCGCCGCAAAGCCAAGCGCCCCTATCACAGAGACAAAGGCCGTCACCCATTGATTATGGGCGATGCCTGCCTCTTCGCCTTTCGCCGTCACCGCGACAATCGCGACCCCTGCGACAACCACAAACACCGCCAACCATTGCGCAAGGCTAGAGGGGGCGCCATTGATGCTAGCGAATAATAATGAGGCGATAGGATAACTGCCAATAATCGGCGCGACTAATTTCACAGGGCCACGGTGAAAGGCAATATAAAGCGCCACCGCCCCGCCAAGATAAAATAACCCCGCCACCACAGACAGGCCAATCGCACGGCTGTTCAGGCTGTCGACATTCTCAAGCGGCGTGCCAAACCCCATAAAGATCATATGGAAAAACAGGCCGATTAACAGCACAGATAAAAGCGTCGTCATCAGCGGGTGATCACGGCTAGCCACGCGCACGGCAAAATCATGGATGCCCCATGCCAAGGCCGCTATCAGCCCCAATGTTAACGCATTTAATGCCATTTCATCCTCGCTCTCTGTGCAGGCCCTCTGTGCAAGCCCTCTGCGCAGACTTGTCACATAGCCCCTACTCTTATCATAAAGCACTCTATTGAGCGATGTGATTCACGCACCCCATCACCGCCTATTATTTTTATTCCTATTAATAAAAAATTATTCCTGTTATTTTATCAAAAAGTGACAGATAAGGCGGATAGAGATGGATGATACGACCTACCCTTTCATCATAAAAGGCCCACCAAGCGCCTCTCTGATCAAGACCAGCGGTGCGCTTGCCTTGCCAGCTGGCACGGAACGCTATCACGTGGCTGGCGGCGGGGCGGCTTTGCTATGGGTGCAAGCAGGCGATCATATCTCGATTGAAAATACTGAAGGGGGACAGATCTGCGAATTGCTGGCCTTTGGGACAGATAAAAAAGCTGACCTCACCATGCTCAACCTGTCATCCACGCCCAAAAAACAGCCAGCCAAAGGCCTCAAAAAACTGCTGACCAGCGCTGATCCCTCCTTGCGCGGCTTTCGCTATGGGGTGCGTGTCAAAGGGTTTGATATCGCCTCTACGGATGCGCTTATCCTCTTCTCGGCTGATAGCCGCGCCAAAGAGACCGCCACATTCACAGCCGCAAGAGACGGCCATCTTATCATTGTCTCCCCGCCCACCATCATGGATTTTGAAGCACAAAACACAGCCACGCCTCTGACTGTCTTTATCAGGCGCAAGACCATTCACACACCGCATAGCTACCGCTTGCCAGAGCCGCTTGCCGACCCTCTTGAAGATAAAAACATCGCCAGCGCAACAGCCGCCACCTATTTTGTCAAAGCAGGCGATTATATCCAAATCATCGACAAAGACGGTCGGCAATGCACAGACTTTCAATGTTTTTCGGCGCGCAAAATTGATAAGGGGCTTGAGCGCGCGCTTGATGTCACCACGACCAGAACCTTGATGGGGCACGCCTATCCTATGCCGGGCTTGCATGGGAAATATTATGACCAAGATATGGAGCCGCTGGTTGAGATTGTGCAAGATACCTGCGGGCGACATGATGCTTTTGCGCTCGCTTGTGCGGCCAAATATTATGATGATATCGGCTATCCGGGCCATATAAATTGCTCTGATAATTTTAACGCTGTCTTGCAAGATTATGACATTGCACCACGTGCCGGATGGATGGCGATTAACTTCTTTTTCAACACAGCCATTGATGATCATGGTGTGATGTATGCGGATGAGCCGTGGTCGCGCCCGGGCGATTATGTGCTATTGCGCGCGCTGACAGATCTTATTTGCGTCTCCTCTGCTTGCCCAGATGATACCAGCCCCGCAAATGGTTGGATGCCCACAAATATTCATGTGCGCACCTATGATGGGCGGGAAAAATTTTCCCATGCCATCGCCTATAGAGCCACCGCAGATAAGGAGCCTATGATGACAAAACAAACCGCTTTTCATGACCGGCTAGCGGCCCATACACGCCATTTCGTTGAATATAATGGCTATTGGCTGGCAAATGACTATGCCGCCCACGGCCCTTTGGCAGAATATAGCGCCTGCCGCAACAAAGCCGTCTTGCTAGATTTATCCCCTTTGCGAAAGTTCGAGATAACCGGCCTATGATGCTTGATTATCTGTCGGCCTATGATGATGGCTTGCCCACCTCACAAGGCGTTTTCCCCGATATTGAGAGCGAACCGCCGCGCCTGCCAAAATAGGGCTGACCTATGAGAGGCTAGCTTTTGTGCGGGCGTTGTGGATAGCTGATGATGGATAAAAACCGTGCTGGCAATTTCACCAATGAGACAGGCCCGTGCGGCGCATCAGCATCAAAGAATAATGTGTCACCCGGCTTGAGCGCATAAATTTGATCACCATGCAGATAATCAACCTCACCCTCAAGCATATAGATGGTCTCAATTCCGCTATGCTGGAATGTCCTAAAACTATCTGATTCACTATCAAGCGTGATAAGGTATGGCTCGACATTCACACCGCTAGAATTGCCACCAATATGACCAAGCAAATTATAATGGTGACCAGCTCTTGTGCCCTCGCCATCTGTTTTGATGCCTTCGCCTGATTTTGTATGAACGGCGGTGCGTTGTTCTTCATATTGCGCGAAAAAAGCCGTCATTGGCACAGAGAGCGCATGAGATAAAAGCTGCAAGGTCGATAGAGACGGCGAGGTATTGCCATTTTCAATCTTGGACAGCATCCCGATTGATAATTTCGTTGCCGACGCCAATTCAGCCACGGTCATATTCTGTTGCTTGCGAAAGGTGCGCACTTCACGCCCTATCGCCACCTCAAGAACTTTTTCTTTTTGCGCTTTTACTGAATGAGGGTCTTGCCCTGTTGGTGCTTTATTTGTCTCAGTCAAATGGTCCATTCATCACTTCCATTACAGCACTTTACGGCCAGAACGTTACTGCCAGAACATTACCGCCAGCATTTGTCTGGCATTTATCCGGCATTTGCACAACGCTTTGGTGTTATCGCTATGTCCATGATAACGTGTTTTCACAAATATACACTTTCTTTTTAACAGAGCGATTTATGTCTGAAGCGACCACAACCAAAATTGCGTTCTTATTATTTGACGGCTTTCCGCTTGCGTGCCTGACATCTATGATTGAACCTTTGCGCGTTGCAAATGAGGTGTCTGACCAGACAGTTTTTGAATGGCGCCTGACCTCAGAGAACGGCAATTATGTGCAATCAAGCGCCATGATACCGATTGACGTAAAACAGCCACTATCAGCGCTTGAGCCTTGTGACTATCTGATATTTTTATCACCGCCCAAAGCCCTTTTTGAGGAGGCTGGAACCGTTGGCATATTGCGGCATTTATCGCGCCATGGCACCATCTTTGGCGCGGTGAGCGGCGGCGTCTTCCCGCTTGCCAGAACAGGCCTTGCCGCAGACCAGCCATTGGCCGTCCATTGGTGCTATCAAGCCGCCTTTAATAATGAGTTTCCCACCTATCATGCGTCCGAGAAAGTCACAGAAATCCATCGCGGCTTTATGAGCGCGGCAGGTGCGGCAGGCGGTTTTGAGATGGCTCTTGCACTCATCGAAGAGCGGCTATCTATGGCCGTCTCTACCGAAGTCGCTTGTTGGTTCCAACATCCGATGATGCGCAAAAGTGGCATCACGCAAATCACCCCTGTGCAACAAGTCAGCGCGACCGAACAAAATCTGCCGCCGCTTGTTCTATCCGCTATCAAGATGATGCATGACAGTCTTGAAGAGCCGGTAACCATCGAGGATATCGCCCTTGAGCTAGGCGTCACATCACGCCATCTTGAGCGTGTATTCAAGGCCGCCACCGCGCAAAGCCCGTCGCATTATTATCGCATGATGCGCATCAAGGCCGCGCGCCAGCTTGTCTTTTATACCAATGAGACGATTGCCACCATCGCCGCGCGCTTTGGCTTTAATCAAAGCCGTGCCTTTCGGCGTCACTACCTAGCTTGTTTTGGTGTCAGCCCTGAAAAAGACCGTGAACAGATAAATCTATATCGTGTTGAGGGCAATATCTCACTCCCCTCTTTATGGGCCAAAGATTAATAAGGCGCAGATTTTGCCGCCGCTATGAGCGCATGATGCAAACTGCCCGCGCTTGAGCGAGGGCCAAGAATATGAACCTCATCTGGCGCGGTGCAAAGCACAAAACATCCCACATGTTCAATGACAGTGCGGCTTGCATCGCCCGGCGCAAGACCCCTTATATCAATCGCACATAGCAGGGATAAAACACGCCGCATATCAGGCCCTGCCAGCGCAAAACGGCACCAGCCATCTGTTAATTCAACCACCGACGCGGACGGCCCAAATTCTGCCGCACACAAAGCCGCTATCTCTTCATATTCACCAAAGGGTGCTTGCACAAACCATTGATCTGGCCCTGTCCAAAAAGCCGCCACATCACCGCCGGGGCGACCGCTCCCTGAAATCTTACCAACATCAGGGGCAGGCGCGCCTATCATCTTGGCAAGGGCGTTCTGGCAATCAACCTCATGACCATAGCGCGCCGCGATACTTGCCAGCGCGATATCGACCATCTCTGTTATCTTGGTGCCTGCCACCTCAACCATCACAGGCTCTTTTGCGCCAAGCGGCGTTAGGCTATGTAAGTGGTGCTTAGCCATGGAGCTTCTCTCCTTTGGGATCGACAAAATGGGCTGAAACAATTTCAACATCATGCGCCACTTGTGTCAGCGGGCTAACAAGGCGGATAATCTCTCCCATCCGGCTATCACCAGACGCAACAAAAGCCAGCCCAATAGAATGGCCAAGCGTCGGCGAATAGCAAGCAGATGTCACATAGCCTTGGTCATGGGCGGCATCAATTTTTGTGCCCGCAGACATCAAATGCGCCCCTGCTGGCACGGGCAGATTTTTATCAACAGGCCGCAATCCAACCAGCTTTAACGCATCATCTTGCCCAAGACCAGCGCGACGCGACAGCACCGCCCCTATCGAATCTTTCTTATCAGAGACCAGCCGCCCCATGCCAAGATTAAGCGCGGTTGTCGTGCCATTTAACTCATTACCAGCGGCATGACCTTTTTCAATACGCATGACACCAAGCGCCTCAGTCCCATAGGCGCAAACACCAAATTCTTGGCCCGCTTCCATCAGTGCCCGCATCATCGCATCACCATAGCGCGTTGGCACAGCCAGCTCATAAGCAAGCTCACCCGAAAAAGAAATTCGGAACAAACGCGCCCGCAGACCGCCGCAAACCGTCACATCACCGCACGCCATAAAGGGAAAAGCCTCGTTTGAAATATCACAATCATCATCAATAATTTTACGAAGCAATCTGCGCGCATTCGGACCCGCAATCGCATATTGCGCCCATGATTCAGTGGTCGAGATAATCTGCACATCCAGATCAGGCCAGAGAACTTGGCGCACAAATTCCATGTGACGATAGACAGACACCGCATTGGCTGTGGTGGTCGTCACAATGAAATGATCTTCGCCAAGGCGCGCGGCTGTGCCATCATCCATCGCGATCCCATCTTCACGCAACATCAGCCCGTAACGCACCTTTCCTACCGCCAGCTTGGCAAAGCCATTGCAATAGATACGATTTAAAAACGCTGCCGCATCAGGGCCCTGCACATCAATCTTGCCCAAGGTTGTGACATCACAAACACCCACCGATTGGCGTGTGGTCGTAACCTCTCGGTCCACCGATTGGCGCCAATGCGTCTCGCCTTTTTGCGGATACCACTGGGCACGAAGCCACATGCCAACCTCAACAAATACCGCGCCTTGCTCTTGTGCATAAACATGGCTAGGCGTCTTGCGCACAGGTCTGAAATCAGCGCCCTTTGAGCGGCCCGCAAAAGTGCCAATCGCCGTCGGGCTATAGGGCGGGCGATAGATGGTTGTGCCTGTTTGCGCAATTGTCTGCCCCGCCAGCTCTGCTAATATCGCCAAGCCGTTTACATTCGACGTCTTGCCTTGGTCTGTTGCCATGCCCAAAGTCGTATAGCGTTTGAGATGCTCCACAGATCTGAAATTTTCTTGATAGGCAAGCGTGATATCTTTGAGCGTCACATCATTTTGCTGATCCACCCAGCCGCGATTTGTCCCCTCGACATACCAAAAAGCCTCAATAGATGCCGCCTGTTTTTCCGCCCTTGGCACATCAGATGCCGCGGCCTTATATCCCAAATCTGCGATGATAGCCCCTGCCGCCTCATCCGCATCACCAAGCGCGTCACCTAATGTTAGATGCCCCTTTGCCGCCCCTGCCACAAACAGGCCTTTTGGCAAATCAGCGGCTGGCACAAAGGCACAAAGCGCCTCATCCCATTGCGGCTTGCCTCGTTGATGACAGGTTAAGTGGATATTCGGATTCCAGCCCCCCGACACACCAACCGCATCTGTTTCAATCTCGCGCAGGCCTTGGCGTGTCTGCACCATCACAGAGCGCACAGCTAGGCGCCCTTTACTGTTGCAAATCTGTGCTTGCGGGATGACTTCAAAATCATCTGATTGCGGCGCCGTTTCTCTTGTATCAATCACAGCCGCGATCCCCACACCTGCTTTATGCAAATCAGCGGCGGTACGATGCGCCTCATCATTATTGGCAAAAATCGTGACATTGCGCCCCACGGCACTTTCATATCGATTGGCATAGGTTCGCAAAGCCCCTGCCAGCATAATGCCCGGCCTGTCATTATTCTCAAACGCAATCGGGCGTTCTGTCGCGCCGGCACAAAGCAAAGCAGCGCGGCTATAGATACGCCAAAGACGTTGACGCGGCTGACCATCTTGCGGCATTGCGACATGATCTGCGACGCGCTCCACAAGGCCATAGATACCATGGTCAAACGCCCCTATCACAGCTGTGCGCATCATCACGTGGACATGAGGCATAGCCGATAATTCTGCCAGAGCCGCCGCCGCCCAATCGCGCGCATCCGCATCATTCAGCACATCACGCTCAGCATTTAGGCGCCCACCGCCAACGAAATCTTCCTCAGCGAGGATCACGCTGACACCAGAGCGGCCCGCGCGCAATGCCGCTTGCAGACCTGCGGGCCCTGCGCCAATGACCAGCAAATCACAATGCAAAAACCCCTTATCATACAGGTCAGGATCAGCCTCATGAGACGCCGTGCCAAGCCCTGCGGCACGTCTGATAATCGGCTCATAAACCTTTTCCCAAAACGCCGCTGGCCACATAAAGGTCTTATAATAAAACCCGGCGGTCAGAAATTGGGAAAAGCGATCATTCACTGCCATCATATCAAAAGCAAGCGAGGGAAACCTGTTTTGCGATCGCGCTGTTAGCCCGTCAAAAAGCTCAATCATCGTCGCACGGCTATTCGGCTCTTTTCGTGCGCCGGTGCGTAATTCGACCAAAGCATTTGGCTCTTCTGAGCCAGCCGTTAGCGGGCCACGCGGGCGATGATATTTAAAAGACCGCCCCATTAATTTCACATCATTCGCCAACAGGGCAGAGGCAAGCGTATCCCCCTCATAGCCCTGATAAACTTTGTTATCAAAGCGGAATGATAGCGGCTTTTGACGATTGATAAGACCAATTGATTGGCCAGTAGATTGGCCCGTTGACTGATTAGGTGACAGCCTGTTTTTCTGGGTCATTTTGACCTGCCCTTGGCACGTGCCACATTTCTTGCAAGCTCTGCGCCTAATATCTCATGCGTATTTGTGTCTCTTGTAACCACCAGCCATGACCGGTCGCCTTGTTCGTGAAACCATAATTCGCGGTGCTGGCCTGCCACATTATCGCGCAGATAGCCATACTCAACAAAAGCCGCCATGACATCTTCTGTCTTACTGGCGTCTGTTTCATTTACATCCGGCATCCCCTCAGGGCGCATCATGAGTGACGCATCGCCCATATAGGTAAATTCAGCTGAATCACGCAAGCCTAACAGAGGGTGAGGTATCATCATATCGCGTGCCTCCTAATGCAAATTGGGCTGATTGCCCATGCCTTTTTCATCAATCATCAAACCGCGCGAAAAGCGATCAAACCGATAGGCTTTGGCGGTCTCATGCGGGGTATCGGTTGCCAGCAAATGCGCATAGGCAAAGCCCGATGCCGGCGTCGCCTTAAAGCCGCCATAGCACCAGCCACCATTAAAATAGAGCCCCTCAATGCCTGTTTTATCAATGATAGGAGAGCCATCCATCGACATATCCATAATGCCGCCCCACATGCGCAACAGGCGCACCCGTCCTAAATTCGGAAAAATAGCCATCCCGCCTTCACAGACATCTTCGACCACAGGCAAATTGCCGCGCTGTGCATAAGAATTATAGCCGTCAATATCACCGCCAAAAACAAGGCCGCCCTTATCTGATTGGCTGCAATAAAAATGCCCTGCCCCAAAGGTAATAACGCCCGGCAATAGCGGCTTTAGCCCTTCTGTGACAAACGCTTGCAGAACATGGCTTTCAATCGGCAAGCGCATTCCGGCCAAAGACATAAGCCGCGAGGAAGAGCCCGCCACACAAGAGGCAATCTTTTGCGCCCTTATCGGCCCTTTGCTGGTCTCGACGCCGGTGCATTTGCCGCCTGCCATAATAAAACCAGTCACTTCACAATTTTGGATAATATCCACCCCGCGCAGGCTCGCCGCCCTTGCATAGCCCCACGCGACCGCATCATGGCGCACCGTGCCACCGCGCTTTTGCGCCAACCCGCCCTTAATGGGAAAACGCGCATCATCTGTGTTCAAAAAAGGATAAAGCGTCTTTATCTGCGCCGTGCTTAGCAAATCAGCATCCGCCCCATTAAGGCGCATCGCATTACCGCGCCTGATAAAGGCATCTCTTTGCGCATCGCTATGAATCAGGTTCAAAATACCGCGCTGAGAGACCATCGCATTGTAATTTAAATCCTGCTCCAGCCCTTCCCATAATTTTAGCGACATCTCATAAAATGGCTCATTGCCATCAAGCATATAGTTAGAGCGAATAATCGTCGTGTTACGCCCGACATTACCGCCGCCAATCCAGCCTTTTTCAAGCACCGCAATATTTGATTTGCCGTAAATCTTGGACAAATAATAGGCCGTCGCCAACCCATGACCACCGCCGCCAATGATGATGAAATCATAGGCCGCTTTTGGATTCGCATCCGCCCAAGTCGCTTGCCAGCCCTTATGACCGCGCAACGCCTCTTTGATAATTTTGAAACCAGAAAACCGCATAAACCCGACTCCTTACCCCCTATAAGCCTGACCCATAATAGGGCGCTTATGAAAGGGCATTTGAGACTATAAGGTGCCAAAACCCGACATGACCGTCTTTTTTACCCCGAATATTTTATACACTATCAAGAAAAAAAGTTGACCTATGGTAAATTAATGAAACACTTTTAAAGTGTAAAAATGCTAAATACTCTCTTTATAGGTGCGGATATAAAAACAATAATAGGCCCTACCACTCATACAGGTCTTAAATCTAGGGAGGAAGACATGAAACAACTCAAACGATTACTGGGGAAAAAATCACTGGGGAAAAAATTACTGGGGAAACGGCTATTAGCCACGTCCTTGTTGGCAACAGCCCCCATGATGGCATTCGCCGATAGCGCAGAACCCATCGTCATCCCCATCCATAACTGGTCCTCACAAATTGTGATGTCCCACGCTGTTGGCCCTGACCTTTGATATGACCCTGCTCAGTTGGGCCAACCACCAGAAAAAAATCCTCGGCCTCGATTAGGCGGACGGGTAAATGACGGCACCGGCC
>OBNQ01000046.1_pt1 | contig 16580 bp, 14 predicted proteins | sample 1494201 | NCBI WGS metagenome assembly OBNQ01 (sample SAMEA3275557, study PRJEB22092) | marine metagenome | biome: ENVO 01000043; feature: ENVO 00000569; material: ENVO 00002150 | collected 2014-06-21T11:00:00+00 | depth 2 m
TGTATGCGGACAGATTCTTCCCAGAGGAGCACAAAGCTGAGGTGGAGCAGATGGTCGAAGATTTGCGCACAGCTTTCCGTGGTCGTATCGACCAGTTGACTTGGATGACGGATGCTACCAAAGAAAAAGCGCGTAAAAAATTGGACGCCTTTACTTATAAAATTGGGTACCCTGATAACTGGGAGGATATCAGCGATCTAGAAATTTCAAAGGACAGCTACTTTGCGAATTTGAAAAGTATGTCGGTCTACTTCACCAAGAAGAATTTGGCGAAGATTGACGAGCCGGTAGATAAGAGCGAATGGGGTATGGGTGCACACATTGTGAACGCCTACTACAACCCGCTCAACAATGAAGTTGTATTCCCTGCAGGTATCTTGCAGCCGCCGTTCTACAACCCTGAAGCGGATGCGGCGATCAACTACGGAGCCATCGGTGGCGTCATTGGCCACGAATTCTCGCACGGTTTTGACGACCAAGGCGCCAAGTACGGACCGGACGGCAATCTTGAGAATTGGTGGACGGATGACGATAAGGCACAGTTTGAGACGTTGACCACACAGCTGGCCGATCAATACTCTTCTTATGAAGTGTTGCCGGGCGTTAATGTAAATGGACGATTGACTTTAGGTGAAAACATTGCTGACCTTGGCGGTCTTACACTCGCTTACTACGCTTACCAAAACTGGAAGGGAAATAAGGAGATCGAGCCGATTGATGGGTTCACGGACGAACAACGTGTCTTCTTAGGCTGGGCGCAAGTTTGGCAGAGCAACGGTCGCGACGAGTACTTTAAAAATCAAGTGACCACTGACCCACACAGTCCAGCGGAATTCCGTGTATCAGGTACTGTGAGTAATATGCCGGAATTCAAGGCAGCCTTCGGTTGTGAAGAAGGTGAAAATTTAAAACCGGCAGGAGAAGAAATTACTATTTGGTAATCGTGACTCATGTTCCGCTAATTTGGGACAGGTTCATTGTACCTTTACATCAATAAATTTTGAATGCAATGACAATCAACGAAGCAATCAACCACGAAAACGCAAGTTTAGTAGACGTTAGAACTCCTGGCGAGGTTTCTATGGAGCCGGTTCCAGGTGCAGTGAATATCCCTCTTGATGAGGTTCCAGAGCGCTGGGAAGAATTCAAGGATATGCCTCGTCCACTAGTGATCTTTTGTAGAAGTGGTAACCGTTCTGGTCAAGCGATTGAATTCCTGAAATCCAAAGGTATCAACGATGGAATGAACGGAATGGGCGCTTCTGATGTCCTAATAAATTTGATGTAATGCGCAGCGTATTACATAGCATAGTAGTCATTTTGGGCTTGGCGACCGTGGGTTGCCAGGCTCAAAGTGTTTCTACTGGAGTGGTAAACATTGATATAAACGTGGCCGATTTTGCGGCAGGTATCGATACAGCCGATAACGCCTTATTGCTTGATGTTCGCACGGATGCTGAGTTTGCTAGTGGCCATCTCAATGGTGCCACGCAAATAGACTTTTATCGTGACGACTTTGAAGAAGCGCTGTCCAAACTGGACAAGAGTCAGGCGGTATACGTTTACTGCCGCAGCGGTAACAGATCTGGCAAGGCTGCGAAGCAGATGAAGGCTTTAGGATTCAAAGAAGTTTACAATCTTGAGGGAGGCATCGGTGCTTGGGCCCGTCGTGGCCAGCCCATTGCGAAATAATATGGCTAGTTTCAAAGAAATCATCTCAAGCGATACCCCCACGTTAATCGATTTTTTCGCCACTTGGTGTGGACCGTGTAAGATGATGCCGCCCATACTCCAAGAGCTGAGCGACCAAATGGGGGATTCAGTGAGAATCCTGAAAGTAGATGTCGATAAGAACCAGGAGCTCAGCCAAGCGTTAAACGTACAAGGCGTACCTACATTGGCCTTGTTCCAATCAGGTAAAATGCTCTGGCGCCAGAGTGGCGTAATCCCCGCATTTCAATTGGCTCAGATCATCAAAGAAAAAGCGTCTTTAGAGGCTTAGATGAAAAAACTAATACTACTTGTTTTACCGTTTCTGGCAAGCTGTGGCTTGTCCATGGATTTGGTAGAAAAAGCCATCGCTGCTCCCGACTACACAGATTTGAGTTATTGGGTAGCACATCCTGAAAAAGTAGATTTATCGGATTCTGTCTATTCTTCACGTCCTTCTGATCAATTCAATATTCCGGTATTCTTTGTGAGCCCCACGGTTCATTTTCCTAAAAAGGGAGGCAATTGGAACGTGGACCCGTCGACCAACGAGGGAAAGAACGCTTTCAATACGCCGGTGCAATACCAGAGCACTGCCTTCAATGTTGCCGGTCCTATTTATTCTCCCGTTTACAGACAGAGCGCTTATCAAGTCTACAACGTGGCCCCAAACGCAACCACGGTAAAATCATACGCTATTGCTTATGAGGATGTACAATCGGCTTTTATGATTTTCTTGAAGCAAATCGGTCCCCACACACCATTCATTCTTGCCTCGCACAGCCAAGGAACAGACCATCTTATCCAACTCATTCAGAGGGAATTCACCCCGCTACTGGAAGAGCGATTGGTTGCTGCTTACCTCGTAGGTATGCCAGTTAACGACTGTGATATACGTATTCCTATTTGCGAAGAGTCCACATCTACAGGGTGTTATACCTCGTGGAGAACCTACCACATCAGCGCGAAATATTACAACAAGTATCCGGTGGAGTGTATAGGAGTCGTAAATCCATTGTCCTGGACGACAGCACCCACTAGAGTTCCTGCTTCAATGAACAAAGATGTTCTGGTAAGTGACGAAAAGCCCCTGTTTCAAGAGCTGGTTAGTGCCAAGATCAGCAATGGTGTGGTGGTGACTGAGCGTCCCCAATTTCCTGGAAGCTTCGTAATTCGCACTAAAAATTACCACAGAGGAGATATCAACTTGTACTACGGCAATATTCAAGAAAATGTTATTGCTCGCTGTGTACAGTATCTGAAGGAACAAGGTCGTCCTGAGTAGGCAATTCGTACCAAGGAATGAGCGTTTTTAAGACGAACGCATCTGGGTAGTGAACACGCCATTCTAAGAGTGCTCTCTCGGCAGCACTTGCATCCGGAAAAGAACCAATATGGATTTTAAAGTTTGGCTCGCGGTAAACCATTCGAGCCTCACTGTCAATCCCTAGGGATATTATATTAGCACGGACGGCATTCGCACCGCTGCGATCGCCGCTAAAAATCTGAATCGTATACCCCTCAAAAAGAGCACTTTTCGAATTTTCAGAGAAGTGAAAGTACGCACTGTCAAGGTCCATTGGGACATTCAAAGTATCGTTGCTTGCAGTGAAAACATCCAGAGATGACATCGCATGGCTAGTATGCGCTGTAATACAGATGAGGACTGTGATTAGGAGATGTTTCATATTCTCAAAAGTCGCAAAAAACTAGGACTTTTTGCGGCTTGAACGGATTTAATGAAATTTTTGTTCAAACAACTAGTTATTTAGAATCAATTTAAATTGAAATTTAGCGGAATATACACGACTCATTCGGGGTCTGTACCCTATTTTTGCGCGACAGTGAATAGCTATATAAAGCCGTATATGTACACTACTTCTAAACTCAAGAGATTTGCGTCACTTTTTGCAGTGATAGCACTCATGCTCTTCTCTTCTGTTGCGCAGGCCTTTGAGGGCGATGCCAAGAACGGAAGAAAGCTTTTCAAGCAAAATTGTGCGAGTTGTCACAAGCTCGACAAAAAATTAGTTGGTCCTGCTCTTACAGGAGTTACCGACAAGTACTCAGAGGACTGGTTGCTCCAATGGATTCGCAACAATGCGGAGCTACGCGCTTCTGGTGATGAGGATGCACTAGCCATCTTCGAAGAGTACAACGGTTCTGTAATGAGTGCGTTCCCTGCGCTTAGTGACCAAGACATCTTTGACATCTTGCAATACACGATCGACGGTGATCCTAAACCAGTGGTGACTACTGCTGGTGGCGGTGGTGGTGTTGCAGCAGCTCCTGCCAAAGATTACTCCAAAGAAATTGTTATCGGTCTAGGGTTGTTACTGTTTGTAATGATCTCATTGCTCGCAAGAATGAAGAATACACTTCGTCTTGTGAACGGTCAAGACCCAGTAAGTATCCTTGATGAAGCAGGATGGTTCTGGGGCCGATTAATCAACAATAAAGGTTTTGTTACTGTAGCTACTATCGTAGTGACGATTGCATTCTTGAACCAACTGTACTGGTTCATGATGGGCATCGGTGTAGAACAGAACTATCAGCCAGAGCAGCCGATCGCATTCTCCCATGCATTGCACGCCGGAGAGAATCAGATTGATTGTAACTATTGTCACAGTTCGGCACGTCACTCGAAGCATTCAGGCATTCCATCTGCGAACGTTTGTATGAACTGTCACATGTATGTTGACGGTTCTGAAATCACTGACGATGCAGGTAACCTAAAATACGACGGTGAGCGTTCGCCAGAAATTGCAAAAATCTATGCGGCTATTGGATGGGATGCAGACGAGCTTGGCTACATTGAGAACTACGAGCAGCAGCCGATCAAATGGGTGCGTATCCACAACCTTCCAGATTTGGCGTACTTCAACCACAGCCAGCACGTGAATGCAGGTCAGTTGGAATGTCAAGAATGTCACGGTCCTGTAGAGACCATGGAAGAAATGTACCAGTACTCTGAATTAACCATGGGATGGTGTATCAACTGTCACCGTGAAACAGAGGTTCAGTTCGAGAAGAACGGGTACTACCAAGACTTCCACGAAGAATTAACTGAAAAGTACCACGGAGAAAAAATCACAGCTGAAAAGATTGGTGGTTTGGAATGTGGTAAGTGTCACTACTAATCGAGAAGTAAGAATGACTGAGAATAATAAATATTGGAGAGGGATTGAGGATCAATCTAATCCAGAGCTCACAGAAAAGCTAGCGCAAAACGAATTCTCGAATGAGATTTCTAGTGCGGACTTCTTAGGTAATGACGAGGTTGCCGAAAGCCAAACATCTCGCCGTGATTTCCTAAAATTTATGGGTTTCTCTACAGCAGCTGCAACACTAGCAGCTTGTGAGGCACCTATCGTAGAAAGTATTCCTTACGTAGTGAAGCCAGATAGCTTGACTCCTGGTTTACCTTCTTACTACGCTACGTCAATGTTCGACGGTATGGACTATGCTTCGATCCTTGTAAAAACAAGAGAGGGACGTCCAATCAAAGTTGAACCAAATAAGGAAGCGCCTTTCAATGGTGGAACCAACGCCCGTACGCAAGCTTCAGTTTTGAGTTTGTACGACGGTGCTCGTTTGAGAAATCCTAAAGTAGCCGGTGAAGATGCCTCTTGGGGTGATGCTTTGGCGGCAGCTAGAGGTATGCTGACGGACAAATCAGTACTTCTTACTTCTTCGGTAATTAGCCCTGCATTAAAGGCAGCTATCGCGAAACTAGGCTTGCGTCACGTAAGCGTTGATGCAGTTAGCGCTAGTGCTCGCCTAAATGTGTATGAAGGGTTCACTGGAAAACGCGGTCTCCCAACGGTAGACCTAGATCATGCAACCACTGTATTTGCTGTAGGTGCGGATTTCCTCGGAGATTGGGGCGGTCAAAACTTGATGGCTTCTTATGCTGAACGCAGAAAGCCAGGTCAAGGGATGTTGCGTCACTTGCAAGCTGAAGCTGGTCTATCTATTTCAGGTTCAAACGCAGATGTTCGTGTTAAGACCAGAGTAAGTGAATACGAAGCAGTCCTTGCACACGTACATAATAAGGTTGCAGCAGCCTTGGGCTTGTCTAAAGTAAGTGCACCTGCACTACGTGAAGACATTGCTTCAAGCGTTGATGCGGCGGCAACAGAGCTTATTAAAGCTGGATCAGGTGCTTTGGTACTTAACGGCTTGAACACTGAGAATGCAGAGCGTTTGGCCCTAGCAATTAATCTTGCTCTTGGTTCTAAGGCTTTCAATACTTCAAAATTTGTGTACACGTCTAACGGAAACGACGAGGCTGCTGCGGCATTAGTTGCTGATGTAGCTGCAGGTTCCGTGGATACGGTAGTTATTTTGGGTGTTAACCCAGCGTACCAAATGCCATCAGTTGATCTATCAGGCGTTAATGTTGTAGCTATTGCTGACCGTGAGGATGAAACAGCTGCTACCGCGAAGGTTGCACTTCCAGTTAGCCATTACTTGGAATCTTGGTCAGACTTTAGCGCAGTGGACGGTCACTATGCAGTAGGTCAGCCAACCATTAGTCCTCTTTTCGATAGCAAAAGCGCTATTGAGATTGTAAATGCCTTGGCCGGAGGTTCAGAAAGCGCGAAAGCTTTGGTAGAAGCAAGTGCCGCTGCAAATGCGGGTTCTACTTCTTGGAACGCACTTCTTCACGACGGCTTTGCATCTACGGCAGCTGCTGAAGTAAGCATGAACGGTTCCATGGATGCGAGTATGATTGATGTGAGCGGAATCAATGTGATGAAGCCTCAATCAGGACTTGAGTTCTATACATATACTAAAACGGGTATGGGAGCTGGCGAAAACGCCAATAACCCATGGACGTACGAATTACCGGATCCAATCACACGCTTGTCTTGGGACAACTACATTACTATTTCTGCTGCTGATGCTGTAGAAGTTGGTATTGAAGTAGCTCCAGAGTCAAACGGTGCGATGACTGGTAATACATTAAACATTACGGTTGACGGTAACACACTAGAAAACGTTCCAGTATGGATCCAGCCAGGACAAACGATGGGGACTTTAGGTCTTGCAGTTGGTTTTGGTCGTACTGCAGTGGGTAAGGTCGGTAATGGTATTGGTGTTAATGCCAATGCATTACTTCCAGCCTCAACAGCAGTAAGTACTGAGGTAACTGCTTCGGCTTCTGAAGTTGAGCACGGCTTTGCATCAGTGCAGTTGGCACATACCATGATGGGACGTAAAATCGTAAATGAAATTTCACTTCCAACGTTCATGAATGTTAGTCACGAGGAGTGGAATGAAAAGCCAACATTCGAGACGCATAGAGGTCCTTTGAGTGCCTTTGAAGCAAATCTATGGGACGATCACGATCACGAAACCTCACACATGTGGAACATGTCTATTGACTTGAACTCGTGTACAGGTTGTGGTGCTTGTGTTGTTGCATGTTCGTTGGAAAACAACGTGCCTGTGGTAGGTAAAGATGAGGTTCGTCGCCACCGCGATATGCACTGGTTGAGAATTGACCGTTACTACTCTTCAGAAATGACAGCTGAAAGAGCTGAAGACGAAGGTATCGGCGCTATTGAGAAATACGCGAAGATGGAAGTTCCTTCTGAGAGCCCATCAGTGGTATTCCAGCCGGTAATGTGTCAGCACTGTAACCATGCTCCGTGTGAAACTGTATGTCCTGTAGGTGCTACGGTTCACTCGAGAGAAGGTTTGAATCACATGGCTTACAACAGATGTATCGGTACGCGTTACTGTGCGAACAACTGTCCGTACAAAGTGCGTCGATTCAACTGGTTCAACTACAAAGGCAATGAGAAATTTGCTGATGTAAACCCATCACAAGATGATTACGGTCGTATGGTATTGAACCCAGACGTAACGGTAAGAGCACGTGGTGTGATCGAAAAGTGTTCTTTGTGTATCCAGCGTATCCAATTGGGTAAACTAGAAGCGAAGAAAGACGGTAGAATGTTAACAGACGGTGAATTTACTACTGCTTGTGCGCAAGCATGTGGTTCGAATGCCATCGTTTTCGGAGACGTGAACAACCCTGATAGCGAGGTGAGCAGCTTGAAACAACAAGGACGTGCCTACCACCTATTGGAGGAAGTAGGTACACAGCCTAGCGTGTTCTACCAGACTAAAGTTAGAAACAGAGCCTAATAAATAAGAAAGCGACATGCATTACGAATCGCCTGTTAGAAATCCGCTCATTCTTGGAGATAAGTCTTACTCAGACATCACCAACGATATAGCGAAACCGGTAGAGTCAAAAGCACCACGTGCGTGGTGGATTGCCTTCTCTATCGCATTTGTCATGTTCCTATGGGGTGTAGGATGTATCCTATATACTATTGGTACCGGTATCGGTGTTTGGGGACTTAATAAAACTGTTGATTGGGCCTGGGATATTACCAACTTCGTTTGGTGGGTAGGTATTGGTCACGCGGGAACACTGATTTCGGCGGTACTTCTTCTCTTCCGTCAGAAGTGGAGAATGGCCATTAACCGTTCAGCAGAGGCAATGACTATCTTCTCAGTTATTCAAGCGGGTCTTTTCCCGTTGATCCACATGGGTCGTATCTGGATGGCTTATTGGGTAATGCCTATCCCGAACCAATTCGGTTCACTTTGGGTGAACTTTAACTCACCACTTCTTTGGGATGTATTTGCGATCTCGACCTATCTAACCGTAAGTACTGTGTTCTGGTACGTTGGTTTGATTCCAGATTTTGCAATGATTCGCGACCGTGCAATCAACCCAGTACAAAAGCACATTTATAAGATCCTTTCTTTCGGATGGGGCGGTAAGGCAAAGCACTGGCAGCGTTTCGAAGAAGTTTCGTTGGTACTTGCTGGTCTAGCAACGCCACTTGTACTTTCTGTACACACGATTGTATCGTTTGACTTCGCAACTTCTGTGATTCCAGGATGGCATACTACCATCTTCCCACCGTACTTCGTTGCCGGTGCAATCTTCTCAGGATTCGCGATGGTACAGACGCTTCTTTTGATTGTACGTAAGATCTTCAAAATGGAAGATTACATCAACATCGAGCACATTGAGATGATGAACATTGTAATTATGGTTACAGGTTCTATCGTGGGTGTTGCTTACATCACTGAGCTCTTCATCGCTTGGTACTCTGGTGTTGAATACGAGCAATATGCTTTCTTGAATAGAGCAACCGGCCCTTACTGGTGGGCATACTGGTCGATGATGACCTGTAATGTATTCTCTCCACAGTTTATGTGGTCTAAGAAACTTCGTACAAACTTGATTTTCACATTCGTGATTTCAATCGTTGTAAACATAGGTATGTGGTTTGAGCGTTTCGTGATTATCGTGACTTCTATCCACAGAGATTACTTGCCATCTTCATGGTCTATGTTCTCTCCAACCTTTGTTGACATCGGTATATACATCGGTACTATCGGGTTCTTCTTCGTATTGTTCCTGCTATACGCTAGAACGTTCCCAGTAATTGCACAAGCTGAATTGAAAACCATCTTGAAGTCTTCTGGTGAAAACTTCAAAAAACATCACGACGAGCATGGGGCACACTAAACACAATCCTATCGTACGCGCGCTATTCAATGACGACGATGTCGTTTTAGGCGCTGTAAAAGATCTCCGTTCTAACGGTTACCACGTGAGTGAGGTTTATTCTCCGTTTCCAATCCACGGATTGGACGAAGCAATGGGTCTTAAAAGAACTCGCTTGAGTACAGCAGCATTCTTCTACGGATTAACTGGTCTATTCTTTTGTTCTTGGCTTACATGGTATACAATGGTTTCAGATTGGCCACAGAACATTGGAGGGAAGCCGAATGCATACTGGTTTTTAAACATGCCTTCATTCATTCCAGTAATGTTTGAGTTGACCGTATTCTTCGCTGCGCACTTGATGTGCTGGTCTTACTTCGCAGTTAACAAGCTATATCCAGGTGCTAAGGCACAGAACCCTGATCCTCGTACTACTGATGATCATTTCCTTATGGAAGTTGAACTTGAAGGTGAAGAGGCAGATTTAACTAAGAAGCTCCAAGAATTGGGTGCTCTAGAAATTTCAAAAGTCGAAGCATAAGATGAAAAGAATTACTACCATCATAGTGCTTACAGCTTCAGCCACACTCGCTAGCTGTAACTTCGATAAATCAACTCCGGGTTACACGTACATGGACGACATGTACCAGAGCCCATCTCTCGAAACGTATGAGCCTTCTGCTCAATTTGCAAATGGTCTAAGCGCGCAGCTACCTGTTGAAGGTACTGTACCGCGCGGTTACCATCCTTACGAATTTGCAAACAGCAATGAAGGATATGAAGCTGCGCGTACCACGTTAGCACTTCCAGCAGAATTCGATTCTGAAGAAGCGCTTGCTGAAGGAAAAGAATTGTACAACATCTTCTGTGACCACTGCCACGGTGAGAAGGGAGACGGTAACGGTCCTTTGGTAATGCAAGAGAAAATCTTGGGTGTTCCTTCGTATGCATCTTCAAGACTACCAGATATTACTCCTGGTTCTATGTACCATGTAATTATGCACGGTAAAGGAATCATGGGTTCACATGCTTCACAACTTACTTACGACGAGCGTTGGAAAATCGTTCGTTACGTTGTGAAACTTAGAGCTGATCAAGAATAAAACCGCAGAGTAGAAATGTTTGAGTTTAAAACAAAGACAAAACAATTGGCAATCGCACTTACGGTAGTAGGTGCTATCCTTTGGGTCGTTGGATTTGCCCTAAATGGTTCGTCATCTCACGATGCGGGACACGGTCACGATGCGCATGCTACTGAAATGCATGCCGATGCTGGTCATGAAACACACGCTGAAGAAGCGCATACTGACCACGGTCATAATGCACATGCTGAAGAAGCGCACGGCGAACATGGTCACGAAGCACATGCAGAAGAGGCTCATGCTGACCACGGTCACGATGCTCATGCTGAAGAAGCACATGGTGATCACGATGCACATGCGGAGCATGCAGCACATCAAATTGCAAACCGTCCTTGGTCTGCATTGTATGTAGCGGCTTTCTTCTTTTTGGGTCTAGGTTTGGGACAATTGTTCTTCCTAGGGATTCAATATGTAGCACAAGCAGGATGGTCTGCTGGTCTTCTTAGACTAATGGAGGCGCAATCATTTGCAATTGTAGCACCGTTAATTGTAATCGCCCTAATCACCTTCCTCGGGTTTGGACACGTACACCACATGTTCCACTGGATGGTTGAGGGAATCAATGTCCCAGGCCACGAGAACTACGATGCCATCATTGCTGGGAAGCGTGGATTTTTGAATCCTTTGTTCTTTACCATTCGAATTCTTATCTACATCGGTGGTTGGATTTGGGCTGCTAAGGTTCTTCGTAAGAACTCTTTGCTTTCAGATACAGGCGACGGCGTAGCAATGTGGAAAAAGAACCGCGGTGTTGCCGCTGCATTCACAGTATTCTATGCAGTAACATCTTCGACAAGTGCCTGGGATTTAGTGATGTCGATTGACACTCACTGGTTCTCTACACTATTTGGATGGTACACCTTTGCAGGCATGTTCGTGAGCTCTTTTGCTGCATTGATCCTATTGACGCTTTACTTAAAAGGTCAAGGTCATTTGGAGTGGGTAAACGAAAACCACTTGCACGATTTGGGTAAGTTCATGTTTGCATTCTCTGTATTCTGGACCTACTTATGGTTCTCTCAGTTCGTACTTATTTGGTACGCAAATATTCCAGAAGAGGTAACCTATTACATGCAACGTTTCGAGCAGTACAAAGTACCGTTCTTCACTATGTTGGTATTGAACTTCATCCTTCCTGTTTTGGCTGTTTTAAGCCGTCCAGCGAAACGTGTTCCAGGTACTGTAGTTATGGCTGCTGTATTTGTTCTAGTGGGTCACTACATGGACCACTACGTTATGATTATGCCGGGTACGGTAGGTGATCACTACGGCTTTGGTTTGGTAGAATTGGGTCCAATTCTATTCTTCGCCGGATTATACATCTACGTAGTTCTATCATCAGTAGCTAAGGCGCCATTGTTGCACAAGAACCACCCAATGCTAACGGAGTCTAAAAACTTCCATCAATAATTAGAAAAGACACTAAATAATGAGTGCAGTTTCAATCATAGTATTAGTTGTTTTAGTCATCCTCACCTTGGTACAGGTGATGAGAATCTCTGAGATTTCCTCTGAAATTCAGAAAGGCAAAGACAACGAGGTAAGTCCAAAGGACAATGACACCCAAGGGCGTCTAATGTTATTGGTAGGTTTCGGTTTTATCATCAGCGTTGTAGTGATGTACATCGCTTGGGGAAGACACAGCCTTCCAGAACCATCTTCAGCACACGGTGCAGAGATTGATAGCCTATGGAACCTAAGTATGTTGATCATCAACATCGTTTTCTTTATTGTACAGCCAATCCTTTTCTACTTCGCGTACAAGTACAGAGGTAAGAAAGGAACTAAAGCTACCTACTACGAGCACAACAACCGTCTTGAGCTATTCTGGACCATGGTTCCTGCGCTTGCATTGGCAGTATTGATCATCTGGGGTCTGAACGTTTGGAGTACCTTGATGATGCCTGAGAATGAAGAAGAGCCTATCCTTGTTGAAGTATATGCTCAGCAGTTCAACTGGACTGTTCGTTACAGTGGTGGCGACAACGAGTTGGGTTATGCAACAGTACATGAAATTGCAGGTGCGAACATTGTGGGTGTTGATACTCAAGATCCAGCTTCTGCAGATGATATTATCGCCAAAGAATTACACCTACCAGTGGGCAAGCCGATCCAGTTTGCTTTCCGCTCGCAGGATGTCATTCACTCTGCCTACTTCCCGCACTTCCGTGCACAAATGAACTGTGTTCCTGGATCGGTAACAAACTTCCAGTTTACACCGACCATTACAACAGCAGAAATTCGTCAGAACAAAGATGTAAAAGCGCACGTTGAGGAAGTAAACGAGATTAGAAAAGCCAAAGGCGAAGACGTTTGGGATTTCAATTATGTACTCCTTTGTAATAAGATTTGTGGTGCTGCACACTACAACATGCAAATGGACATCGTCGTTGAAACTCAAGATGAATTCGACGCTTGGTTAAAAGAACAAAAAACCGTCGCTGAGACACTGTAAATAGAAGTAATAAACATTTAGCTATGTCAACTACAACGACAACAGAAAAAAACAATCACTTCCAAGATCACTTGATGGAACACCACCACGAGGAGAACTTCTTCACGAAGTACCTCTTTACGATGGACCACAAGATGATTGGTAAGCAGTTTTTGATTACCGGTATGTTCATGGGTATCATCGGTGTGATGATGTCAATGCTTTTCCGTTTGGAGATTGCATACCCTGAGCAAAGTTTCCCAATCCTTGAGTTCTTCTTGGGCAAATGGGCACCTGACGGTGTGATGGATCCAAATATCTATTTGGCTCTTGTAACTATTCACGGTACCATTATGGTATTCTTCGTATTGACTGCGGGTCTATCAGGTACTTTCTCGAACCTACTTATTCCATTGCAGATTGGTGCACGTGATATGGCCTCTGGCTTTATGAATGCACTTTCATACTGGTTCTTCTTTACCAGTTCTGTAGTAATGGTGGTCTCATTGTTCGTTGAATCAGGACCTGCAGCAGCCGGTTGGACAGTATACCCACCTTTGTCTGCACTTCCACAAGCAATGCCGGGTTCAGGCGCGGGTATGACCCTTTGGTTGATCTCAATGACATTGTTCATTGTATCATCCCTATTGGGTTCATTGAACTACATCGTAACCGTACTAAACATGCGTACAAAAGGGATGAGCATGACGCGTCTACCATTGACAATCTGGGCATTCTTTGTAACAGCAGTACTCGGGGTACTTTCATTCCCGGTATTACTTAGTGCAGCATTGCTTTTGATGTTTGACCGTATGTTGGGTACTTCATTCTACCTCAGTGACATCTTTATGGGTGGTGAGGTATTGAGCTACAGCGGAGGTTCTCCAGTATTGTACCAGCACTTGTTCTGGTTCTTGGGACACCCTGAGGTATACATTATCCTCTTACCTGCTTTGGGTATTTCATCAGAGGTTATTGCAACTAACTCACGTAAGCCAATCTTTGGTTACCGCGCGATGGTAGGTTCAATTTTGGCAATTGCTTTCTTGAGCTTTATCGTATGGGGTCACCACATGTTCGTAACAGGTATGAACCCGTTCCTAGGTTCTGTATTTACCTTCACAACCCTATTGATTGCTATTCCATCAGCAGTTAAAGCCTTTAACTACATCACTACACTGTGGAAAGGGAACATCCAGTTCACACCAGCAATGCTTTTCTCTATTGCATTGGTTAGTACGTTCGTTACTGGTGGTTTGACGGGTGTTATTCTTGGTGATAGTGCTTTGGATATCAACGTTCACGATACTTACTTCGTTGTTGCTCACTTCCACATTGTAATGGGTCTTAGTGCGATCTACGGTATGTTCGCAGGGGTATACCACTGGTTCCCGAAGATGTACGGCCGTATGATGAATAAATCAATGGGTTATGCGCACTTCTGGTTAACCTTCATAACAGCTTATGGTGTGTTCTTCCCAATGCACTTCTTGGGTATGGCGGGTTTACCACGTCGTTACTACAGCAACACGGCGTTCCCAATGTTCGATAATTTGGCGGACATCAATGTATTGATTACCTACTTTGCTATCATCGGTGGTGCTGCTCAGCTGATTTTCATCTTTAACTTCTTCTACAGTATTTGGAGAGGTCCTAAGGCGAAGCAGAATCCTTGGAGAGGTAACTCTCTAGAGTGGACAACTCCTGTAGAGCACATCCACGGTAACTGGCCAGGTGATGTGCCTGTAGTGTACCGTTGGGCATACGATTACTCTAAGCCAGGCGCTGAGGAAGATTTCGTTCCTCAAAACGTGCCATTGGCAGAAGGAGAGGAGAGCGGTCACTAGCACCCGTCTCACTTTAAAATATTAGATCCCCTTACCTCGCGGTAAGGGGATTTTTTGTGGTAATTTGTAACACTATGAACGAGCACTTAGATCCTACAGGAGGAAACTTCACGAATACGGAACGTGAGATCGAAAAGAAATTGAGGCCATTGAGCTTTGATGACTTTACGGGTCAAGCGCCGGTATTGGAGAACCTTAAGATCTTTGTTGAGGCTGCCAAGATGCGCGACGAAGCTATGGATCATGTCTTGTTGCACGGTCCGCCGGGATTGGGTAAGACTACCTTGAGCCATATCCTCGCTAACGAGCTCGGTGTTGGAATTAAAGTCACTTCAGGCCCTGTTTTGGACAAGCCCTCTGATCTTGCGGGTCTACTCACGAATCTAGAGCCGAATGATGTCCTATTTATAGATGAGATTCATAGACTATCCCCAGTCATAGAGGAGTACCTGTACAGTGCGATGGAGGACTTCAAGATTGATATCATGATTGACTCTGGTCCTAGCGCGAGAAGTGTACAGATCAGTTTGAACCCATTTACCCTTATCGGAGCAACTACGCGTTCAGGACTTTTAACAGCTCCACTGCGTGCACGTTTTGGTATTAATTCAAGGTTGGAATATTACGATGTTGAACTGTTGAGTACCATCGTTGAGCGAAGCGCCGAAATTCTGGATGTTCCTGCCGAATATGAAGCTTGTATTCGTGTGGCTTCTCGATCTAGAGGAACACCGCGTATAGCTAATGCGCTTCTAAGAAGGGTGCGGGATTTTGCCATGGTCAAAGGGAATGGAACCATTGATGTGGAAATAGCAGAATTTGGCTTGAATGCCTTGAACGTGGACAGTAAAGGACTGGATGAGATGGATAATAAAATCCTTACTGTATTGGTCGATAATTTTGCTGGAGGACCCGTTGGTCTAAATACCTTGAGCACGGCCATAGGGGAGCAAGCAGAGACGATAGAAGAGGTGTACGAACCGTACTTGATCAAGGAAGGCTTCTTACTCAGAACGCCGCGCGGTAGAATGGTTACGGAAAGGGCCTACAGTCATCTTGGGTTAAATCGTCCACAGAAGGGCAATACAGGATCCCTATTCTGATGACGCGGACTGAGGCATCTCAGATTGTAAAACGCCTTGCTAAGGAACAGGGCTTCGACGCCTGTGGTATTTCTGCTGCAGGATTTTTAGAGGAAGAGGCGACGGGTTTGGAGAACTGGCTTAAGGCCGGATACCACGGTACGATGAGTTGGATGGAGAATCACTTTGATGCTCGTTTGGATCCTCGAAAGCTTGTTCCGGGTGCGAAATCTGTCATCAGTGTAACGCTGAACTATTTCCCTGAGGAAACACAAGAAGAGGGTACACCCAAGATTTCTAAATATGCGTACGGGCGCGATTATCACAAGGTGGTTCGTGCTAAGCTCAAGCGTATGTTGCAAGGCATACAGGCTGAGATAGGTGAGGTAGAAGGCAGAGGATTTGTGGATAGTGCCCCAGTGATGGATCGGGCATGGGCACGAAAAAGCGGCTTGGGCTGGATAGGGAAACACAGCCTTTTGCTAAGTAAGGGTGCAGGAAGCTTTTTCTTTATAGGCGCATTGATTGTGGATCTAGAATTGGAACCAGATGGCCCTACAACAGATCATTGTGGTACGTGTACTGCATGTATCGATGCTTGCCCAACAGAGGCAATTATCGCACCCACAGTTGTAGATAGCAACAAGTGCATCAGCTACTTGACGATAGAGTACAAGGAGGCCCTACCAACAGAATATCAAGGAAAAATGGAGGATTGGGTATACGGTTGTGATATCTGCCAGGATGTTTGTCCTTGGAATCGATTCTCTACGCCCCACCAAGAACAAGATTTTGACCTACGAATGCCAATTAAAGAGAACG
>OBNQ01000047.1_pt1 | contig 16568 bp, 16 predicted proteins | sample 1494201 | NCBI WGS metagenome assembly OBNQ01 (sample SAMEA3275557, study PRJEB22092) | marine metagenome | biome: ENVO 01000043; feature: ENVO 00000569; material: ENVO 00002150 | collected 2014-06-21T11:00:00+00 | depth 2 m
TTTGATCTCTACCTATGGCTATTGCTGTGATATTTCGCGCACATGGCTTGTCGGTGAGGCAAAGCCAACAGAGGCGCAAAAGACGCTGTATCGTGATGCGTATGAGCATGTGATGACGAATATCGCGCTGATTAAGCCCGGGATGAGTTTCGCACAAGTCACAAAAGAGGCCCACCGTCTGCCAGAAAAATATCGGGCGTTGCGTTACGGCGTCTTGGCGCATGGGATTGGTCTTTGTGATGAATACCCGTCTATTCGCTATCCTGAAGATGTCGAAGAACATGGCTATGGCGGCACAGTTGAGGTCGGCATGACCTTATGTGTGGAGGCCTATACGGGCGAGGTTGGCGGCAAGGAAGGCGTCAAGCTAGAAGAGCAGGTCGTCGTGACAGATGAAGGCTGTGTGCCCCTATCATCTGCGCCTTATGAGGATGAGTTCTTGAATTAAGCCGGTTATTAATTTGGCCGTAAGTTTGGCTGTTATTTTTGAACGACCGCAATATGAGGCAGATTGCGTCCTTGCTGGGCGTAATCAATGCCATAGCCAATGACAAACTCATCTGGAATATCAAAGCCTGTCCAATCAATCGGCACGTCAACTTCGCGGCGTGATGGCTTGTTGAGAAGCGTGCAGATAGACAGCGATTTTGGCGCGCGTGTTTTCAAGATTTTGATCACTTGCGACAGGGTGTGGCCCGTATCGATGATATCTTCGACAATCAGCACATCTCTGTCCTTAATGTCGGTTTCCAAATCTTGGATAATGCGCACTTGGCGTGATGAGACCATCGCATTGCCATAGGATGAGACGGTCATGAAATCGACCTCTACCGGCAAATCAAGATGGCGGACAAGGTCAGCGATAAAGACAAATGAGCCGCGCAAAAGACCGACGACCACCAGCTGTTTTGTATCAGCATATTGGGCGGTTATCTCATGCGATAGCGCGTTAATGCGGGCGGTAATCTCTGCCTCAGATATCAAAATGTCAATCTGCTCGCCGGTCGATAAAACAGCCATAATCACATCACTTTTTCAATTAATCGCAAAATAAAGCACGCCTCAAAAGGCCACTTGTTTTTTTGTTGTATCACTCAACGCCGTGTCTGAATAGTGATTTATGCGCGTGATTTTACCCTGCGGATAACGCGCTATTGGCCTTGCGTAAAATTCGTTCTAGGTTAGAGCAAAGTTACGCAAGATAGACGCAAGATAGACACAAAAGACCGAACGGGCATGAGGAGAGATTGATTATGGCAAAAGTCGCATTTTTGGGGATGGGTGTTATGGGCGCGCCAATGGCCGGTCATCTGGCAAAAGCAGGCCATGATGTCACGGTCTATAATCGCACGACGCAAAAGGCGGCTGATTGGGCCAAGGCGCATGGCGGGGCCTATGCCGCGACGCCAAAAGAGGCCGCACAAGGCGCTGAATTTATCTTTGCTTGTGTCGGCAATGATGAGGATATTAAGGCCGTCACTTTGGGCGATGAGGGCGCGTTTGCCGCGATGGGCAAGGGCAGTCTTTTTATCGATAACACCACCGCCTCAGCAGATGTCGCACGTCACTTGGCAGATGAGGCAAAGGCGCGTGGTTTTGGCTTTTTGGATGCGCCTGTCTCTGGCGGTCAAGCAGGGGCGGAAAATGGCAAGCTGACGGTGATGGTTGGCGGTGCGCAGGGTGATTTTGAACGTGCCGCACCGCTGATGGCTTGCTATGGGGCGAAGGTGACTTTGATGGGTGCCTCTGGTGCGGGGCAATTGACAAAGATGGTCAATCAGATCTGTATCGCTGGTCTGGTGCAAGGCCTGTCGGAGGCGCTTAATTTTGGCCAAAAAGCCGGCCTTGATATGGACAGTGTTCTGGATGTTATCTCTGGCGGTGCGGCGCAAAGCTGGCAGATGGTTAATCGCGGTCATACGATGACAAAAGATGAGTTTGATTTCGGTTTTGCGCTTGATTGGATGCGCAAAGATTTGGCGATATGCTTTGCCGAGGCAGAGCGCAATGGCGCTAAATTGCCGGTCACAGATATCGTCTCTGGGTTCTATGATAAATTATCGGCACAAGGGTTTGGGCGCAATGATACCTCTGCGCTGATACGCCTGCTCAGAGATAAAAGCTGAGAGATAAAAGCTAAGGGACGCCAAAAGACAAAAGGCTCTTGCAGATAGGTTTGCAAGAGCCTTTTTTTAAGGTGCAAGATTGCGCGGCGAGGGGGGCTTAGATGCCGCCCACCACCATCAATTTCATTTCCAAGAATTCATCCACCCCATGCACAGATCCTTCTCTGCCAAGGCCGGAGGCTTTGATGCCGCCGAACGGGCCAACCTCAGATGAATAGGCGCCTGTATTGGCGATGACCATGCCATATTCAAGCGCTTCACCAACGCGGAAAATACGGCCGACATCCTTTGTGAAATAATAGGCGGCAAGACCGAAAATCGTATCATTGGCAGAGGCGATGACCTCTTCTTCTGTCTCGAATTTGAACAGAGCCGCGACAGGGCCAAAGGTCTCTTCTGAATAGAGCTGCATATCCGCATTTGCGCCTGTGATAACTGTCGGCTCAAAGAAGGTGCCGCCAAGCGCGTGTGGCTTGCCACCTGTTAAGACCTCGCCGCCTTTGGCAAGCGCGTCTGAGACATGTGATTTCACTTTCTCAAAGCCTTGCGCATCAATGATTGGGCCTTGGGTGACCTCTGCATCAAAGCCGTCACCGACTTTCATTTCGGCAACTTTGGCGGCAAGTGCGGCGGCGAATTTATCATAGATGCCAGCTTGCACAAAGACGCGGTTGGCACAGACACAAGTCTGGCCCGCATTGCGATATTTAGACGCGATGGCACCTTCGATTGCCTCATCTAGATCCGCATCATCAAAGACGATAAGAGGCGCGTTGCCGCCAAGCTCTAGCGAGATTTTCTTGATGGTTTCGGCTGATTGACGCATGAGGATGCGGCCAACTTCGGTGGAGCCTGTGAAGGTCAGCTTGCGGACGCGATCATCTTCGCACATCACAGAGCCAACGGCCGGGCCATCATTGCTTGTCACGATGTTGATGATACCAGCAGGCACGCCTGCGCGATGCGCCAATTCGGCCAAGGCAAGGGCGGAGAGCGGTGTTTGCTCAGCCGGCTTTAGCACACAAGCACAGCCAACCGCGATGCCGGGGGCGACTTTGCGCGTGATCATCGCATTTGGGAAATTCCACGGGGTAATCGCGCCAAAGACACCGACAGGCTGGCGCAGGGTCAGCATTTTTTTATCCGCAAACGGGCTTTCTAGCACTTCACCTTGGACGCGCTTGGCTTGTTCGGCGAACCATTCAATAAAGCTGGAGCCATAGCCAATCTCGCCCTTCGATTCGGCCAAAGGCTTGCCCATTTCGGCTGTGAGGATGATGGCTAAATCATCGGCATTTTCCATGCAGAGATCATACCATTTGCGTAAAATCGCGGCGCGTTCCTTGGCGGTCTTTGCGGCCCAAGCAGGCTGGGCGGCATGGGCGGCGTCAATCGCCTTTGCCATCATATCCGCGCCGCAATCAGCGACAGATGCGACCAATGCCCCATCGACAGGATTGGTGACATCAAATCTTTTATCGCCCGTCGCGCTCACAAATGCGCCATTAATATAGGCATCTGTTTTTACCAGTGATTTATCTTTTACAAGGCTCAGTAAATCCATGATGCCTCTCCTCTATCGCGTCATTGTGTTTCGGTGGTTAAATGGTTTAACTTGGGGCGGCGCGCATGATGCACACCTCGTATCTTGGCGTCTACCCTATCAGCTATCATAGTTGCTGGGCAAATTAAAGGTGAACGAATATGGCTCTGATTGATACTCTTTTTCCGCTATTTTTGCCTTTGATTATGACGGGCATGTTCTCAGGCTTTATTGCCGGGCTTTTGGGGGTTGGCGGCGGTATTGTGATCGTGCCTATTTTGGCCTTTGTGCTTGAATCTAGCGGGATTGCTACCAGCTTTTCGATGCATATTGCGATCGGCTCGTCATTGGCCATTATTGTGCCGACCTCGGTGATTTCGGCGCAGGCGCATTACCGCCTTGGTAATGTTGACCGCGATTGTATTCGAAAGCTTGGCCCGTTTGTGTTTTTGGGCGCGCTTGGCGGGGCGATCATTGCCTATGGGCTGGATAATGCGGCGCTCAAAGCGCTGTTTGGGACGCTCGCAGTTTTGATTGGGCTGTTATTTATGGTGCGCGTGATCATCTTGCATAAGGGCCTGCCAAGCTTGGTGCCGCGTGCCTTTATCGGCGGTGCGATTGGGATTGTGTCCGCCTTGGTCGGCATTGGCGGCGGGTCTTTGACGGTGCCGACATTGGCCGCATGCGGCTGGGAGATGCGCCGTGCGGTTGGAACATCTGCGCTGATGGGGCTTGTTATCTCTATTCCGGGGATGATCAGCTTTATGATTGTTGGCCTGAGAGCGGCCCCTGATGTGGCGCTTGTGACAGGCTTTGTGTGGTGGCCGGGGGTGATTGTTATCGCGGCGGCGGCGGCTTTGACAACGAAATTCGGGGCGCAGGTCTCAGCCAAGCTTGACCAAGCACAATTGCGCCGGATCTTTGGCGTGTTTTTGATCATTGTTGGCTCACGCCTTATCTATGGTGGCCTGACAGGTCTGGGGCTTGTCTGAGATCTAGTCTGTGTCTGGAAGCGGGCGCGGCGTGAAATACTGATACGGCCCGCCAGCCTCGCCCAAGCGATAGGCTCTGCCCAATTCGATATAGCGCAAGGCAGATGTTGAAAGGGCCGCCACCTCATCTGCGCTTAAATCACGCATTTTCTTGGCAGGGCTGCCGGCCCATAGCTCGCCAGAGGGGACGCGCTTGCCGGGTGTGACCATCGCCCCTGCCGCGACCATCGCTTGGGGCTCTATTATCGCGCCATCCATGACAATCGCCCCCATGCCGACAAAGCTCTCATCACCAAGCGTGCAGGCATGGATAATCGCGCTATGGCCGATGGTAACATGCTTGCCAATGATGGTGGGATAGCGGGACGAATCAATATGAACAACGCTGTTATCTTGGATATTTGTGCCAGCACCGACGGTGATATAATTCGCATCTCCGCGCAAGGTGACATTATGCCAAATCGAGCAATCATCACCAATACGCACCGCGCCAGATACCACCGCAGAGCCGGCGATAAAGGCTGTGTCGCTAATCTGCGGTGATAGGCCCATAAAATCTTCGATTAAAGGGCCGTTATTTTGCTTTAATTTATCTGACATCTTGATTTCCAAAATTCTGCTTTATCTGTTAAAACAATAGCGCATGGCATAGTGCCAATACCAGTTTTTTGACCAATGGTAATTTTTTTACCTAAAAGTGACCCCAATCATAAAATGATAACCCTAAAGGAGACGATAATGGCCTTTGAACTTCCAGACCTTCCTTATGCGTATGATGCTCTTGCCGATAAAGGTATGAGCCAAGAGACACTTGAGTTTCACCATGATTTGCACCACAAAGCCTATGTCGATAATGGCAACAAGCTGATTGCGGGCACAGAATGGGAAGGCAAGTCGCTTGAAGATATTATCACAGGCACCTATCAGGCGGGGTCTGTGGCGCAAAATGGTATCTTTAATAATGCCTCACAGCATTGGAACCATATCCAATTTTGGGAAATGATGGGCCCTGCTGGCAATGCGATGCCATCTGAGCTTGAAAAGGCAATTAATGAGAGCTTCGGGTCTGTTGAGAGCTTTAAAGATGAGTTCTGTGCCGCGGGTGCCGCGCAATTTGGTGCTGGCTGGTGCTGGCTTGTCAAAGACACAGATGGTGGCTTGAAAGTGACAAAGACCGAAAATGGTGTGAACCCTCTTTGCTTTGGTCAGACAGCTTTGCTTGGTTGTGATGTGTGGGAACATTCCTATTATATCGACTTCCGCAATAAGCGCCCTGTCTATTTGACAAATTTCTTTGATAATTTGGTCAATTGGGAAAATGTCGCTTCTCGCCTTGGCTAGTCCTCTAGAGGGCTAAAGAGCCAATAAAATGAAAAGAAGCCTCTTTTTTGATGTGCCTTTTGGGGGTGATATCATAAAAGGGGCTTTTTTGTGCCTTATAATCACCCTAATTGGTCACTAGACAGACTTTGAGAGAGATTTGCATTCACTTATGAATCGCAATAAGCTGTATGTTCTGACGCGCTCTAATCGGCGCGCGATAGGTAAAAATAGGGGATATAAAATGGGTGTTCTACTAGGCGTTTTTGGCTTTATCGCCATCGGTGTTTCGGATAGCGCGCAAGAATTCGCTAAACATAGCAACGGGTCAAATTCCTATAGCATTGTGATGCCACGTGCCTGCGAGGAAGGCCTGCGCGAGACAGGCTATAGCTGGTCTATTGGCGGCGGTGTGATGCTAAAGCAAGATAATCTTGACGGCACTGTCGGTGATGTTTGCGAAGAAAAATAAGAGGCCGTTTCAGCCTCTTATTTAGGATTTTTTAAAGCTCGTTTTTCTCAGTCTTGCGACGAGCCATCTCGCGCACACGAAGGCGCAAGGCTTGCAGGCGGATAAAGCCATGCGCGTCATTATGATCATAATCACCCTGGCCTTCTTCGAACGTCACCAAATCTTCTGAATAAAGAGAATTAGGTGACTTGCGGCCTGTGACAATCACATTGCCCTTATACAGCTTTAGACGCACAGTGCCGTTGACCACAGGCTGGCTGGCATCAATGGCCGCTTGCAGCATCTCGCGCTCAGGGCTGAACCAAAAACCATTATAAACCAATTCCGCATAACGTGGCATCAGCTCATCCTTTAGGTGGGCGGCGCCTCTATCAAGGGTGATTGATTCAACCGCACGACGCGCTTCTAGCAAGATTGTGCCGCCAGGTGTCTCATAGATGCCGCGTGACTTCATACCCACAAAACGGTTTTCAACAAGGTCAAGACGGCCAATGCCGTTCATGCCGCCAAGGCGGTTTAATTCGGTCAACAAATCAGCTGGTGAGAGCGCCTTGCCATCAATCGCGACAGGGTCACCATGATGGAATGTCACCTCAATTTCAGTCGGGCTGTCTGGCGCATCTTCTGGCGAGACAGAGCGTGAGAAGACATATTCCTCTGGGCCAACCCATGGGTCTTCCAGCACTTTGCCTTCTGCTGAGATATGAAGCAGGTTCGCATCGACAGAGAAAGGTGCCTCGCCTCTTTTGTCTTTTGGCACAGGAATTTGGTTCGCCTCAGCATAGGCAATCAGCCTTGTTCTTGAGGCCAAATCCCATTCACGCCAAGGGGCGATAACTTTGATGTCAGGGTTTAGCGCATAATAGCCAAGCTCAAATCGCACCTGATCATTGCCCTTGCCTGTTGCACCATGAGAGACCGCATCCGCGCCAACTTCGCGGGCGATTTCAATCTGGCGTTTGGCGATAAGCGGGCGCGCGATAGATGTGCCAAGAAGATACAGACCTTCATAAAGCGCGTTCGCACGGAACATCGGAAAGACATAATCGCGGACAAATTCTTCGCGCAAATCTTCGATAAAGATTTGTTTAATGCCTAGCATTTCTGCCTTTGCACGTGCTGGCTCAATATCCTCGCCCTGACCTAAATCGGCGGTAAAGGTGATAACCTCGCAATTATAGGTTTCCTGCAACCATTTCAAAATCACAGATGTATCAAGCCCGCCTGAATAGGCAAGCACCACTTTATTGATTTTTTGTGCGTCTGACATGATTGGCCCTTATCGTTTTATCTTCGCGTCAATTTCGTGACAGGTTTATGCAATATTCTGTGCCCTCACGCAAGTCAGCCGGCCATAGTGGTGGTGTTTTAGGCTAATTCGCGCAAATGGGGGGCAGGCCTGTGACCGAGCGAGCGCCACGCACCAAACAGGCCAAGCAAGCAGGTGGCAATCGCCCCTGTGATGGCGGTTGAGGCGATGACGAACAGATCCGGCGTAAAGTCTGCCTGCAAAAATCCTGAGATGAGGGCAGCTGAGGCGGCGGTGCCAATCACTGAGGCACAAAGCGCGGTTAGCAAGCCAAGCAGGGCATATTCAAGCACCCATGCCATCAAGATATCTTTGCGCCGCGCACCAAGCACTTTCATAATGATCGAATCAGACAGACGTTGCGCCTCTGAACTTGCGACCGTGCCAGCCAAAACCGCAATGCCAGATACCAAGGTCACAAGCGCGGTCAGGCGAATAGCCCCACCAAGCAAATCAAGAATATTGGTTGCCGCCGCCACAGCCTCTTTGACTGAGATGGCTGAGACGTTCGGGAAGGCATCGGTGATAGCCGCCTCTGCCTTATCAGCGGCCGCCTCATTATCCGCATAGCTTGCCGCAATCCAGCTATGAGGCGCTTTATCCAACACCCCCGGGGTCAGGATGAACACAAAATTAATGGAAAAATTCTCCCATTCGACCTCTCTTGTATTGACGATTTTGGCGTCAATCTTGCGACCTAGCACATTGAGCGTAATCATATCACCAAGCGAGAGATTAAAGGCATCAAAGGCTTCTTTAGACATAGAGATAAGCGGCGGGCCTTGATAATCAGTCTCCCACCATGTGCCGTCAATAATACGCGCGCCTTCCGGTTGGTCGGCTTGCCATGTGATAGCTCTATCACCGCGCAAGACCCACGAGACTTCTTCAGGGGGCGTTATCTCTGAGGCATCCGTGCCAGCCAAGGCGGCAACACGGGCGCGTAACACAGGGGTCGTTTGCACCTCGCTAATGCCGTCAATTGAGGTGGTGATGGTGCGGAAGCGGTCAATCTGATCAGGCTGGATATCGATGAAAAACCAGTCAGGCGCCTTGTCAGCGACACGGTTCGATATTTGCTGATCAAGATTATGGCGCGTTAGCGTTACCGCCACCAAAACAGATAAGCCAAGGCCAAAGGCAATGATAATCGCCCGCAAAGGAGAGCCTTGGCGGGTGATGGCAGATAGCGCAAGGCGGGCTGGCACATAAGAGGGGCTTGGCAGGCGACGCATCAGGCGCATCACACCCTCGCCCAATAGAGCCAGCAGGCCAAGCGCGCCAATCGCACCGCCAATAAAGCCAAAGGTCAGGCGCATATCAGCGGTTGCCAAAAGCGCCAAAATCGTCAAAGCAATGGCCGCAAGTGCCATCCGTAATAGGACCCCAAAAGGTGGCAGGCCTTTGGGCGGGGTAATCAGTGCCCGAAATAGCTGGCTGGCACGAATGCCTCTGGCACGTGATAGCGGCAAAAGCGTGAAGATAAAGGCTGTTAGCAGACCAAAAGCACCCGCAATAAAAAGCGGCTTTGGAAAGAGCGCGACAACCGGCGGCACAGCGACATATTGCGCCAGAAGCGAAGCTGTGGCGGCAGGGGCAATGGCGGCAATCGTGACGCCCAAAGCAACCCCAATCGTCGCAATGGCCATAATCTGTAACAAATAAATGCGATAGATAAGCACGGATGGTGCGCCAAGGCATTTGAGCGTCGCGATAACGCCCATGCGTGATTGCAACCATGCGCGCACTGCCGAGCCAACACCAAGACCACCAATTAATAAAGCGGTCAGGCCGACCAGAATCAAAAAGGCTTCGGCGCGCGCGATAAAGCTATCAAAGCCGGGGGCGGCAGATGATACGTCACGCAAGCGGCCATGCGAATCAGCCAATAATGGCTTTAGCTGGGCGGCGGCTTGTGGTGTTTGGGCAGGGTTATCGAGCAAAATCTTTGACCGGTAAGAGATGAATGAGCCAGGCTTTACAAGGCCTGTGAGCGCGATAGTCTCAGCCGATATCAAAACGCGCGGGCCAAAGCCGCCAAAATTAATCGTTCTATCAGGCTCGGATGTGAGCGCGCCTGCGACGATTAATTGCGCCTCGCCAAGCTGGACAATATCGCCAACCTCAACGGCAAGATTGCGCATGAGAGATGGTTGCAATAACGCCTTGCCGGGGGCGAGCCCCTCGCTGAGGGCGATGCCGCTTTCTATCACAACATCGCCGATAAGCGGCCATGCGCTATCAACGGCTTTTAGCTCAACTAGCTTGCGTTCTTTGGTTTCGGGGTTGCGCAACATGGCGCGCATCTCAAGCGTGCTGGCAACTTGGCCAAGTGATTTTGCGGCGGCATAGACGGTCTCATCAACGGCTGTTTGGCGCGAGGAGATTTCCAAATCGCCGCCAAGCAAGGTGCGGGCATTATCGCCAATGCCGGAGCGCATCGATTCTGCGACAGACCCAACCGCGCCAATCGCCGCCACCCCAAGCACGAGGGCTGAGAGAAAAATGCGGAATTTTGACAGGCTGCCTTTCATCTCGCATTTGGCAAGACGCCACGCAAGTGACCAGCTTTGATCTGATTTTTGAAGCTCTACCGGGTTTATTATAGGGTTTATTATGGGGCTCATTTGGCCACCTCATCAGCGACAAGCTTACCATCTTCAATGGTCAAGATACGCTCACATTGGGCGGCAAGGCTGACATCATGGGTGATAAGGATAAGCGCCGCGCCAACAGAGGCGGTGGCTTCGAACAGGGTTTCAATGACAAGCGCGCCTGTCTTGCTGTCAAGATTGCCTGTTGGCTCATCCGCGAGCAAAATGCGCGGGCGCGGGGCAATCGCTCTGGCAATGGCGACGCGTTGTTGCTCGCCGCCTGAAAGCTGGTCTGGTAAATGATGCAAACGATGGCCTAGCCCAACCTTTTCAAGCATCTCTGCGGCGATATTTTCGGCCTGTTTATTGCCTGCCAAATTCATCGGCACAGCGACATTCTGCAAGGCGGTCATAGAGGGAATAAGGCGGAAGGCTTGGAAAATAATGCCCACATTATCACGGCGTAAAGCGGCCAAATCATCTTCGCCCATATGGGTGATATCATGTCCTGCCATGGTCACAGTGCCGCCTGTCGCCTGTTCAAGGCCGGCCATAATCATCAGCAAGCTTGTCTTGCCAGCACCAGATGGGCCCAAGATAGCAACCTTTTGACCGCTTGGAATATCAACCGAAATAGATTTTAAGATCTCAGTCGCATGATCTGTGGTGCCAAGCTGGAGCTTTAAATCAGCTAAAGATATTACAGGCTGGGATATAACAGGCTGGGACATTACAGGCTGGTTCGCGTCTTTTTGTGTCATGATGATAGGTGTCTCTTGCGTGATAAAATTAGGTCGGTCTGTGGGCGTCTTTGCGTTTTCATATATCGCGAAGCCGCGATGGCTTGCAATTGTTTAGCAGGCGAATTAGGTAATAAGATGGCAAATAATAATAAGTCACAATGGCGGCTATCAGACTGATACCAGTTCTTTCTAGCATAAAAAATGTGGGTTCTTTACTAAATGTCAAAAACGTCAAAAACAACAAAGAGTGACCTCTTCATGCGTTCTATCCCGTTTGGCCTATTTACGCTTTGCCTGTTATTTCAGTTCACCTTTTTCGCGGCCTTTCCTGTCGCAGCGATAGGCGAGGAGCGGGCCATGCAACCGCGCTTGAAATTATTGGCATTGGGCGACAGCCTGACAGCCGGATATGGGCTTGGGCCGGGTGATGGGCTGACGGATGTATTGCAGGCGCGCCTTGATGAGGCATATGGGGCAGGCGTGATTGAGGTGATTAATGCGGGCGTCTCAGGCGATACAACCAAAGGCGGTCTTGCGCGCCTTGATTGGGCGCTGTTTGATAAGCCAGATATCGCGCTTGTGGCGCTTGGCGGCAATGATATGTTGCGCGGGCTTGAACCTGCGCAATCATTTGAGAATCTGAATGAGATTTTGGCAAAATTAGAAGAGACATCTGTGCCCGTTTTATTGGCAGGCATGTTGGCGCCAACCAATATGGGGGCTGATTATCAAAGTGAGTTTGACGCGATATATCCCGCCCTTGCCGGGCAGTATGACGTGATTTATTACCCGTTTTTCCTCGAAGGGGTTGCGCTGGTGCCTGATTTAAATCAGCCTGATGGCCTGCACCCAAATCGGGCAGGCGTTGATGTTATCATCGATAATCTTTTTGCGTCTGTTGAGGCGCTGATCGCAAAAAAGGAACAGCCATAATGGATAAGGACATGACCACAGAAGCGGCCATTGATGGGGTCATGAAAGAAGCCAGCCCAACTGAAGATGGCGGGCAAGGCGCACGGGTTGATAAAATCCTGCCAGAAGAGCAAGCCATTATAAGCGCGCGTCTATTGGGATTTGGCGGCTTGTTGCCTTTTATATTCCTCGCCGCCGCCACTCTGATGGAATTGCGCACGCCAATCGCGCCAGCGGCGGCCTTGCTAATCGGCTATGGGGCGATAATTTTATCATTTGTCGGCGCGCTTCATTGGGGCGCACAGCTTAGCAGCAATCAGCCACGCGCTGGTCGCTTTGTCTGGTCTGTGATGCCTGCTTTGCTTGGATGGGCGGCGCTGATGATGCCAGCCATGATGGCGGCTTTGTGCCTTATCATCGGTCTGTTGATTTGCTTGGCCTATGATATGCGGGTGCTGTCAAAGGGCGAATGGCCGTCATATATGCGGTCTTTGCGCATAATTTTGACGGCGATCGCGTGCCTATCTTTATCAGTGATCTTCCTGCCACTACTGGGATAGTCCCAATAGCTCGGTAGTCTCAGGCTATTTTTAATTCACCAAATAGCTGAGGACACGGCCAATAGGGCTGGCAAGGCGGATATTGCCTTCATTAATCGCAAAGACGATACATTCACCATCATCATCTGCCACAGGCTTATGTGTTGCGCCTGTCTCTTGGATAGCGATATCGCCGGGGCCGAACGCACCTGTCTCATCTGTAAAGCCGCCTGATAGCACAAGTGTGACCTCTGTGCCTTCGTGGCTGTGAACAGGGATAGATGTGCCGGGGGCAATGCGGTAAATATTGGCTTCGACATCTGTGCCGTCAAATTGGATGCGGCATTGGCTGAGGCCTTTGGAGATTTTACGCCAGCTCTTATCGCATGATAAATCGGGGATATAATCTGCCAATGGGCGCGGCAAATGTGCCACTGTGACGTCTTTTGCCTCATGAGATGGCGTAAAGGCCACGACATTATCTTGCTTGGCCGTTTGCTCATCTACCTCACCGCGGGCAATTTCTGCCATCACAGCATCAAGCGCGCCTTCTGATAGAGACACAGGCTCGCATTCTTCGAGTAAGATGCCACCAAGTTGCATTAGCATGCGCAATTGTTTTGCGCTGGCCGCGTTAAGGCTAATATGTGTTTCGACCAAAATCTCAAGTGGGCTTTCTAGTACGCCGGCTGCGTAATCAAGCAACAGCGCGCCGATGACCTCATCTTTCTTGGTCTTTTCTGTTATGTTTTGCTCGTTCATGGAAACCAGCACTACCTTTCATGTTCATCCAAATTGGCCCGCAACCGTGATAGGGCCAATCTTATCCGAGACTTCACTGTGCCAAGCGGCAAACCGCTCTCTTCAGAGATTTCTCTATGTGACTTCTCTTCGTAATACGCAGCAAAGATCATTTTGGCTTGCTCTTCAGGCAATTTTTTCATTGCAACGCGCAATTTATCTTCTTCTTGCGTACGATTTACGGCCTCTAACCCTGTTTCTGGCTGATCTGGCATCATGGCTGGATCAAGCATATCAGGAAGGGGCCTGCCATCTTTACGAAGGCGGTCGATCCGTTTGTTTCGTGCGATTGTAAATATCCAAGTGCTTGCCCCTGCTTGCGCAGGATCAAAGGTCTCTGCCCTACGCCACACCATGATCATCGCCTCTTGTGCTAGTTCTTCTGCCGTGGACATATCAGTGCCAAGGCGTAGCAAAAAAGATTTTATTCGCGGTGCAAAATAAGAAAACAAAGACGCAAAGGCCGATTTATCCTTATAGCGGCCTACTCTTACCAACAGCTCGTCTAACTCAGCGCGGCTGTTGATATTGTCATTTACAATACCGGTTCCCATATACGTATTAAACGCTGATGAGCCCCCAGAAACAAGGGAATTTTTCCGCATGTCGGAAAGGTTTTCCATACTGCGCGTCCAAGCCGTTGTTTTACATACGTTTATTAACTAATTTACGAGCGTTTATTTTGACGCCCTACTCTATAACATAAGTTTTTTTGGCAAATAGCTAGATCCGCTGGCCTAGATTTTCGTGAATTAGCCGGGCTTTTTTACCTGATGGAAAAAACACCGCCCGCGCTGTTTCGATGCTGTGAGAGATCCCACCTTTAGATCAAGAGCGTGAAGGTGGGGGAAGGGCGTTAGAGATAGGCAATTGGGGACAGCCATTCTTGGCCTCTGCAAATAGGGAATCATCTCTTTGCAAATAAGAGCGTGATTTGCTAAAAGATGTCCTAGGCGAAGATTTATAACCGTTGCCCCTTTGGTCATTATCAGATTCTGATGTGATTTTGCCCAAATGCCGGGCCGTGGCGGTTATGTGATGCAGGGGCGTGTGTCGCGCAAATAATTGGGATAAAAAAATGATTTTGAAATTTGGATCGCAAACTTCTAACACCAGCTCTCAGACCTTTATGGCGGCCCTTGTGAAGGCCGTTTTGACAATGGTAAGGCGCCTGTCTTTAGTTGCGGCAATCGGTTTTGTGAGCCTGTCATTTAGCGCGCCTGCGACAGCCAAAGCGGTTGAGATGGATAGCTTTAAAGATTGGTCTGTCTACCGCGATGATAGCGGTTCAAGCCGTGTCTGTTATATGTCGTCTGTGCCAACAGATTTGCGCGGGAATTATGACCGCAATAATCGCGGCGAGACACGCGTCTTTATCACTCATTTCGGCAAAGCAGATCGCAATGTGGTCTCTGTGCTAGCGGGCTATAAATATAAAAAGCAAAGCGATGTGGTCTTTAATGTGGATGGCAAAGAGACGACTTTGTTCACCCAAGATAATCGCGGCTATTCATTTAATGGCGCTGATGACAGCAAGCTGGTCACACAGATGAAGCGCGGCAATAAGCTGGTGGTAACCGGTATCTCTAGCCGTGGTAACAAGACCATTGATGAATATTCACTCTCTGGTTTTACCAAAGCAAAAGCGCTGTTGGATAAATTATGCAAATAACGGCAGATGCCACATCCAAAGGCGCGCAAGCAAATGTCGCCGGCCTTGACGTTGATAATGCGCGCACAAGCCTGTTAGGCCTATCGATGGAAGAGGTTGAGGCGGCCGTGATTGAGGCTGGCCTGCCACGGTTTAGAGCGCGTCAATTATGGCGCCGTGTCTGGCGTCATGGTCAAACAGATTTTGGCGATATGACAGAGCTAGGCAAGGATGCAAGAGCGCGGCTTTCGGCGGTCTTCCATGCTGACAGGCCGATGATCACCAACCGTCAAACCTCCAAAGATGGCACGATTAAATGGCTTATCCGCTGTGATGATGGCCAAGAAGCAGAGATGGTCTATATCCCCGAAGATGATAGAGGCACGCTTTGTATCTCAAGCCAAATTGGCTGTACGCTGACCTGTTCTTTTTGTCATACAGGCACACAGCGCCTTGTCCGCAATCTGACACCGGCTGAGATTACCGGCCAAGTATTGCTGGCGATGGATGAGCTTGGTGACTGGCCCGCGGGCAAGAATGAGCGCCGCTTGACCAATATCGTTTTGATGGGGATGGGGGAGCCTCTTTATAATTATGAAGGCGTTAAGAAAGCGCTATCGCTGATTATGTGGGGCGAGGGGCTTGGCCTATCAAAGCGCCGTGTCACCCTATCAACCTCTGGCATTGTCCCTGAGATTGAGCGTTGCGGTGATGAGCTGGGCGTGAATTTGGCGATTTCGCTTCATGCGGTGCGTGATGATTTGCGCAATGAGCTGGTGCCGATTAACCGTAAATATAACCTCAAAGAGCTGATTGATTGCGTGCGTCGCTATCCGGTTTTGTCAAATGCGCGGCGTGTCACGTGGGAATATGTGATGATCAAAGGCGTCAATGATTCTGTTGAAGATGCCAGAGCGTTGGTCAAGCTTATCAAGGGGATTCCGTCGAAGATTAATTTGATCCCCTTTAATGCGTGGCCCGGCACCGATTATGAATGCTCGTCTAAAGAGGCGATTGATGCCTTTGCCAAAGTGGTGATGAAAGCAGGCTATGCAAGCCCTGTGCGTAAAACGCGCGGCGAAGATATTTTGGCGGCTTGTGGGCAGCTGAAAAGTGATTCTGTGCGGCTTCGTAAATCACAGATGAAAGCGCTTGCCGAGGCAAATCAAGAAGCGGGCGCGGAGGCTGTTGCCAATTCGGATCTTTAGACCAATGGTTAAGCATGTTATGTATGTCTTGAAAAAAACATAATTCGTGCCTACATTATAGTCAGTTAATTTACATCCTTAACATGCCTGGTAACAGGAAAATGGGAGATAAGGGAAATGCAAGATAATCGTTTTATGAATCCGAGCGAGGCGCATGCGGCATCTCTTGATGCTGGTCTACGCTCTTATATGCTTGGTGTTTACAATCATATGACAACCGCGCTTGCCTTCACAGGTTTTGCGGCTTTTGCCACAAAATGGGCTGTGTTGTCTGTGCCAGGTGCGGGCCAGCTTTTGTTCGGCTCACCATTGGCCTTTGTGATTATGTTTGCGCCACTTGGTATGGTGTTTTGGCTAA
>OBNQ01000048.1_pt1 | contig 16248 bp, 12 predicted proteins | sample 1494201 | NCBI WGS metagenome assembly OBNQ01 (sample SAMEA3275557, study PRJEB22092) | marine metagenome | biome: ENVO 01000043; feature: ENVO 00000569; material: ENVO 00002150 | collected 2014-06-21T11:00:00+00 | depth 2 m
GTCGGCATGACCCTCATCACAGGGTGTTTGCCATCCCATGCCCCCTTTCATCAAGAGACGGGCGGCCCCTTTGATGAGGCGGAACATACCAAGCGATTATGCACAGCTGTTGCCAATTATATTGCCGCCCAATATCACAGCGTGACGCCAAATAGCCAACCTTTGCACCATAAGCACCTTCCTGTGCAACATCACGATAAGACGGATAAAACAGCCTTTGTGTCGCTTGAGATACCATCGCGCTATGAGATTATCTTCCAACATAAGGGCTATCAGGCGACGCTTGATTATTGTTTTGAACGCCACCAAAACAAGTCTCGCTGATGGCATCTGATAATTTGCCCTTTACCAGATAGCCTCTCTTCTGTTTATCTATTTTAGATAATTCTAAAGTTTAAATGCGAAGAGATATATCATGCGTTCATTTATCAAAAGGATTCTGCCCCTTATTGCGACGGCTCTGTTTTTGGCCGCACCGATGCAAGGCGCACAAGCGCATGAAGGCGCGAGCGGGATTGTCAAAGAGCGTATGGATAAATTCTCACAAGCGCGCGGCCAAATGCGTGCCTTGCGCGGCGCCTTGCAAGCAGGCGATCTTGCGAGCGTCGGCACGATTACGGCGGATATGTTGCCTTGGGCCAAAGAGATGGCAGACGCCTTCCCAGAGGGCTCTGATAAAGCGCCCTCAGAAGCCTTGCCAGCCATTTGGACAGATCCAGACGGCTTTGCCGCCGCTATTGCCGCTTATGATGAGGCGCTGACGGCGTTGAATAAAGCGGCGCTTGCAGGTGATGCAAACGCCGCTTCAAATGGCTTTCGCAGCCTCGGGGCTAGCTGTTCAAACTGCCACCGCAGCTATCGCAAATAGGCGCCTAAAGCTCTTTTTTATCTTGCACAATATTCATAGAGGCGGTGCCGCTATTGCCTAGCTCAACTGTGGCAAATGGGCCGCCTTGGCACATTTGCGCTCTGTCTTGCGGGTTGGCCTGCTCAGCCTCTGCCAAAACCGCCTCAGCAAATTGTTCAGCATTATCCTTTGGACGATAGCCCAAGAAATTGGCGAGATGATTATCAACAGGCGCTCTGTCATTATTCGAGACACCATAGACAATTGTATGACCTGTCACAGGCGTATCAATCGCGCGTTCCACCAAATGAATCAAATCATCATAAGATAACCATGAGCCAAGGGCGCGCGGGTTATTGACCTGTGCGGCCGATAAAATACGCATGCACACAGATTCAAGGCCGCGCTTATCCCAATAAAGAGAGCCTAGATCTTCGGCAAAACATTTCGCCAGACCATAGAAAGTATCAGGGCGGTGCGGCGCATCTGTGCCAATAAAATCAGTCTTAGGATGCATGCCCACCGCGTGAATAGAGCTGGCATAAACAACGCGGCGCAACCCATTTTGATAGGCCGCCTCCCAGACATTATAAGCGCCCTTAATGTTGGATTCTAAAATCGCATCAAACGGTGCCTCATCCCCGATCGCGCCAAAATGAACGACCATATCAGCGCCTTTCAGCACGCCCATCATATCATCAAGAGAGGCCAAATCAGCTTTGATATAAGTCTCATTCGCAAGGCATGAGCCAATGTCATCGACAATATCGGTTGAGACAAATTCATCTGCCAAGCGCGCTAATGGCTCGCGCAAATAAGATCCAAGACGGCCCGCAGCGCCTGTCAAAACAAGTTTCTTTAGCATGATTTACATCCTTTATATTTAATGCCCAAATAACACAGTCTCATGCGAGCAATCTCGCAACAAGCCCCTTATTCATAGCCCTGCGCCATGCTAGTGTTTTTGCGCAGATCAGCAAACATTTATTTTTTCTCATAGATAGCCTTAAGGGGCTAGTTTTTAAAAACTAACGCACTAGGTCTTAACGTGCTTGTGGCGCTATTAATACTTCTTGCTAATGCGGAAAAGTTACAAACATTTCAGTAGCTTTTAACTTGCGGAGTATAAAAAGTTAAACTAGCGTCAACTATAAGAAAATAGATTCTGTCAATGTTTGGAGGAAAACATGTCAAAAATGGATAGACGTTCATTCGTCTCCGGCGCTGTCGCTGGTGGTGCTGCTGGTATCGTTGGTACAGCCGCATATATGGGCTCACAGCCACCTAAGGTTGTTGAAAAAATCGTTGAAAAAGAAATCTCAGCACCGGCTGTTGTTGCAGACCGTGTGGAAATTGCTATGGTTGCTACTTGGGGCCGCGATTTCCCGGGCCTAGGTACAGGCGCTCAGCGTTTTGCTGAAAGCATCTCTGCCTTATCAGAAGGCCGTATTCAGGTTGATTATTTCGCCGCTGGCGAACGTGTTGGTGCGTTTGACTCATTTGATGAGGTTGCTTCAGGCAACGCACAAGCCTATCACGCCGCTGATTACTATTGGAAGGGCAAGCACCCTGCATGGGCTTACTTTACAGCTGTGCCATTCGGCTTCACCTATTCAGAAATGAATGCTTGGATTCGCTTTGGTGGCGGTCAAGAGCTATGGGATGAAGTGGCAAGTGATTTCGGTCTAAAATGTATGATGTGTGGTAACACAGGCGTACAGGCCGGCGGTTGGTTCAACAAAGAAATCAACTCAGCAGACGATTTTAACGGTCTAAAAATGCGTATGCCAGGTCTTGGCGGCGATGTGATCTCAAAAGTCGGCGCATCACCAGTATCATTGCCGGGTGGTCAGATTTATGAAAACCTTGTATCTGGCGCGATTGACGCAACAGAGTGGGTTGGCCCATGGAACGATGAGATTATGAAGTTCTATGAAGCAGCGAAATTCTACTACACAGCTGGTATGCACGAGCCGGGCTCAATGCTAGCCGCAGGCTTCAACGAGAAGTTCTGGAATGACCTATCAGACACAGACCGTGCAATCATCAGCGCCGCTGCAGCACAAGAAAATGATGTCATGATGTCAGAATACAACGCGAAGAACGGTGCGGCGCTATCACGCCTTATCAACGAGCAAGGTGTTCAAGTACGTTCATTTAACGATGATGTATGGGATGCATTGGGTGAAGCGGCTGTTGAAGTCTTTGAAGAGACTCGCCAGCATTCAGACCTTGCAAACCGCACACATGAAAGCTTCCTAGCAGGCTTGGCAGATATCGGTAAGTGGTTTGTTGATTCAAACTCAGCTTACGTATCACAACGCCAACGTGTACTTGGTGCGTAAGTAACAAATCTCATAAAAAGGGGCATCCAATCATAAGGGTGCCCCTTTTTTTTCTTATTTCATTTAACGAAACTAATTTTTGCCAATAAGACCATTAAACAAAAGGGATGATATCTCTATGACAGCAAGCCCTTCCTATTTTCATTATAGCTTTTATTTCATAGCCATCGCGAGCGGCTTTTCTGCGGCGGTGTTTATTGTCAATAATTTCTTAATCCATCTATTGGGCTGGCCAGGTCTATTTGCCACGCTTGCAGGCATGGGGCTTATAGACGGTGATAAGGGTGATGCGGTGACCCTCACAGGCCTCATCCAAACCAGCGCGTTTTTGGCGGCACTCGCACTTCCTGCCTATATGACTTTCAAGGCGCGTGAGGGTAATGGCTCATTCACTGATTTGCTATCTCATCATGAAAAGCGCTTTTCGCTTTATGCCTCCTACGTCATTAGCTTTGCGTTTTGGGGTGTGATGTTTGTTGGCATCACTGATGCTGTTATCTCATTCATGCGTATTGAAGGCATGTTGGAATCGATCTTTGGCAAGGAAATTGCGTCTGATTTAGGGCGCTCTGTCTGGCGCGGCACCTTTATTCATATGCCTTTATTGGCCCTCGCCGCCCTGATTGCGACGCGCAAACGTGGTATTTCTTTTATCTGGCTTGCAACCCTGATTGTGGTCGCTGAATTACTGATTGTGGTCGCCCGTTTTATCTTCTCTTATGAGCAGGCTTTTATGGGTGATCTAGTGCGTTTTTGGTATGCGGCTTTGTTCCTATTTGCCTCTGCCCGAACATTGGTCGAAGAGGGCCATGTGCGCGTTGACGTTGTTTATGCCAACCTATCAGACGCTAAGAAATCAATCGTAAACATAGCTGGTGCGGCCATTTTGGGCATGCCCTTATGTTGGATTATTTTAACGCGTGGCATGTGGGAAAAGACATCTGTCATTAACGGGCCGCTTTTGAATTTTGAGACCTCACAATCTGGCTTTGGTATGTATGTGAAATATCTGATGGCTGGCTTTTTGATTATTTTTGCCTTTTCCATGATCCTGCAATTCGCAAGCTTTATCATGACGCATCTGCAAAGGCATTTAACCATCTCTGATGATAGCGCCAAGACAGAGTAAGGGATAAAATTATGGAACTGTATTTTCTACTATTACTCTTCTTGATCATGATTGCCGCCCTTGGCTCAGGGTTTCCTGTGGCTTTTGCCTTACCGGGCGCGGCGATTATCTCAATCACACTTGCCACAATTTTTGGCTGGCTGTTCTTTGATGATGTGACGGTCTTTTTTGCCCAAGATGGGCCTGTTCAATGGCTCTCGGCGGGGGTTACAAACTTCCGCGGCGTCTATTGGGAAGTTGAGAGAGATACGCTGATTGCGATCCCGCTCTTTATCTTCATGGGCATCATGCTTCAACGCTCGCGCATTGCCGAAGATTTGCTTGTCACAATGGCAAAATTATTCGGCCCTGTACCGGGCGGCCTTGGCATTTCAGTTGTCTTGGTCGGCGCGCTTTTGGCGGCCACAACAGGGATTGTCGGCGCGACTGTGGTGGCGATGGGTCTTATCTCTTTGCCCGCGATGATGCGCAATAAATATTCACCATCACTTGCCTCTGGTACGATTTGCGCCTCAGGCACATTGGGCCAGATTATCCCGCCATCTATCGTTCTAATTATCTTGGCTGACCAGCTCTCAAACGCCTCAGACCAAGCCTCATCAGCACGTAAAGCGCTTTACAAGCACGCCACAGGCGAGGTCTCTATGCCGTCCTCATTGGATGTGCTGTCAACCTCAGCAGGCGATATGTTCTTGGGCGCTCTATTGCCGGGCATGGTGCTTGTTGGTCTGTATTTGCTTTATATCCTTGTAGCGGCCATTCTGCGCCCATCAATTGCCCCTGCTGTGCAAAATGATGGCGGCTTTGATAGAAACTTCCTTATTCAGGTGTTTTTCTCACTCGTACCGCCGCTTGTCCTTATCTTTGCGGTTCTTGGCTCGATTGTCTCAGGTGTTGCGACGGTCAACCAAGCAGGCGCCATCGGTGCCGCCGGTGCCACAATCATGGCAGGCTATCGTCTCTATGAAGGCCGCAAGAACGCTTTTTACCCGGCGATTATGGCGATTGTCTCATTGCTCGTTATTTTCTTCATGACGAACATGTTTGATTTGAATGTGCGTAATGTGCAAATCACAGGCAATCATGCGCCTATCGGCTTTACAGCTGTGGCGGTTGTGATCTTCCTTATCGCTATTTTCTGGTCAGGTTGGCGCACGCTGAATATCGAAAAGACACTGCAAGGCGTGATGCTAGAGACTGCCAAGACAACCTCGATGGTCTTCATCATCCTGCTTGGTGCCGCGATGCTTACAGCCGCCTTCCGCGGCTTTGGTGGCGAGGAATTTGTGAAGCATTTCCTCACAGGCCTACCGGGTGGTTTCTGGACGCAATTCTTTGTTGTGATGCTGGTTATCTTCTTACTTGGCTTCTTCCTAGATTTTATCGAAATCGCGGTTGTGGTTGTGCCAATTGTCGCCCCAATCTTGCTCGCAGATCCAGGTGCCAATGTCACCGCTGTCTGGCTTGGTGTGATGATCGGCGTCAATATGCAGACAAGCTTCTTGACCCCGCCATTTGGCTTTGCGCTGTTCTATTTGCGCGGTGTGGCAGATAAGGCGATTTCGACGCTTGCGATTTATCGCGGTGTGGTGCCGTTCATTGGCCTACAATTATTCGCGCTTGTGATTGTCGGCTCATTCCCGCAATTGGTGAATTATTTGCCGAATCGTTTCTATCTTTCATCCTATAACGCACCACCGCCAGTGAACCCAAAACTGCAAGCCTGTGTTGAGGATTATCTAGCAGAAGAACTTGTGGCGAGCCGTCCGATGATTGAACAAGCGATCGTCAGCTTTGAGACCATCGATACCTCAATGCTGCCAGAGAAACTCGCCGCAACGCTGGACAATGTGCCAGCTGATGCGCGCGATGCTTTTGCCAAATTGGATGCGGTGAACGCCGACTTTGCGGCACTTGCCACAAGCGAGATTACCTATGCCAGCATGCACTCAGATGTCCGCACATTAGAGCGCCAAATCCGCCTTGCTGAAGGTCAGATGGATGAGGCAAAGAAGCTGGCACGTCGCACAGATGACGAAGCACGCATCGCGGCCTATGAGGCAGATATCATCTCACTCAAAGCTGAGGCAGAGGCGCTTTATGCGCAAATCCCAGCTGAGTGGGCTGGTGCGCAAGATGCCTATCAGGGCCAGCTAAAGACATTGTCACAGAGCCAGCGTCTCTATCGCAAAGCGCTTGATAATGGCTATCAGCCTGTGCGTGATCTTATCATCATGATTGGTGAGAAGGGCGGTCTTATGGCCTCTGAGGCGCGCATTGACGCTGTCTTGCAAGAGGTGGCCACACAGTCTGATAAAGATGCCGCCGTCACAATCAAAGCCTTTGAATCAGAGCTTAAGAGCGTGGCGGGTATTAACCCTGTAAAATCGCTGTTGAGTAAGGCGCGCCGCGACTTATCAAAGGGCAATACACAGGAAGGGCGCGCAAAACTAGCTGAGGTGATGCCGCTTTTGGCTGAGGAGATCTCATGGCGCGCGGCGGCTGAGACAGGCATCTTGCCACAGCTGGTTGCCTATTCTGAGGCAACAGCGATGACCATTGGCCTGCGCTCACAATCACGCCTACCTGCTGAGATCGTACCACGCATCTCATCATGTAAGGCCTTGCACAGAGATATCTCACTGCGCTTCTAATAAGCAGTTTCACTCTTTGCTAAATAAATTTAACAGAAGGCTTACCGCAATTAGCCTTCTGTTTTTTTGTCTCTAAGGCCAAAGCGCAAGCCTGCGACAACCAGCACAAATCCCACAAGATGATAGCTATAAAGAGGCTCACCCAATAGCGGCACCGCCAGACCAGCGGCGGCAATTGGCAACCAATAGAAAAACACCCCTGCCCTGTTTGGGCCAAGCGTCGCGACGGCTGATGTAAAGAACTTATAGGCCAAAAAGGCCGGGCCAATCACAATATAGCAAATCGCCAAAACAGAGCCTGTGGTCAAAATCATCCGCGCCCCTTGGCTATATTCATAAAGCTGGAAGGGCAAAAGCTCTAGCGCGCCAATCACAAACAGCACAAATAAATAGCTCCATTGATTTAGCTTTGGTGCCGCGCGCAATGACACAGAGAAAATCCCATAGGTTAAGATAGCCAAAACCATATAGAAATCACCGACATTAATCGACAGATCAAGCAAGCGCGAGAGATCACCTTGGGCGATAATCACAACAATCCCAAAGGTCGATAACCCCATGCCAAAAGACTGGAGCCATGAGGTGCGAGACCGGTAAACCAGCCGGTCAAGGATCGCCACCAACACAGGCATCGCCGTTTGGATAAGCCCGACATTTGTTGCGGTCGTATAATTCAAAGCGGCATATTGCAGCGTGTTATAACAGCCAATGCCAAAGGTCGCGATAAACAGCAAAATCCATTTATGCGCCCAAATCACAGGCCAGTCTTCGCGCAAAGGGGGGCGCATCACAACCAATATCAAAAGACCCGCCAGCACCCAGCGCCAGAAGGCCAGCTGAAATGGCGGTAATTCCGCGTAAAACATCCGCCCGACAATCGCATTCCCTGCCCAGAGAGTCATAGTTGCGAACAAATAAAATATCGCCGTTCTTTGTGAGACTATCATTGCCTATCCTTTATTAACGGCACAATTACCGATAATGAGGCCCGTTCTTATAATGGCCCCGCCACGACTTCAACATAACCTAAAATGGCTTAATGACTAGCCCCATTTGCCTTATCGCCCTTAAGAGATTGACAGTGCTTATTTCCAGCATGATGATAGAGGCTAAGACGGGGGTAGATGGCGCGCACAAGCGCCTTCACAAAAGGCTAGGTTTGGATGATCTCACCACATCTCTGGCGCAAAAGTAGTAGGTTCTAAAGAAACAAGGTTCTAAATCAATATGTCACAATCATATGATTATATCATCGTGGGCGCGGGCTCAGCTGGATGTGTGATCGCCAATCGGCTATCGGCTAAGCCCGATATTCGCGTTCTTCTTCTTGAGGCAGGCGGGCGAGATTTAAACCCGTGGATCCATATCCCTGTTGGGTATTTTAAGACGCTGCATAACCCCAAAACAGACTGGTGTTATAAGACACAAGAAGAGGCAGAGCTTGAAGGGCGCGCGCTTGACTGGCCGCGCGGCAAAGGTCTTGGCGGCTCCTCTTCGATAAATGGCTTGCTCTATGTGCGTGGCCAAAAAGAGGATTATGACAGCTGGGCACAAGCGGGCAATACGGGCTGGTCTTATGATGATGTTCTGCCGCTCTTTAAACGCTCTGAGAGCTATGAGCTTGGCGACGATGCGTTTCATGGCGGCGATGGCGGCCTTGCGGTCTCTAAAATTCGTGCCAAAAGCAAGATCTCTGAAGCCTTTATCCAATCGGCAGTTGAGATGGGCGTACCTTACACAGATGATTATAATGGCGCGGATCAAGAAGGCGTCAGCTATTTTGATCAGACCGCCAAAAAGGGTCTTCGTTGCTCCTCTGCCAAAGCCTTTTTGAAGCCTGCCAGAGGTCGGCCGAACCTCACCATCCAGACGCATGCGCATATTACCGCCCTTGCCTTTGATAAAGATGATGCCACCAAAATTGTCGGTGTTCATTTTGACCAAAAGGGCCAAAAGCGCACCGCTAGCATCAACCAAGGCGGTGAGGTTATTTTATCAGCCGGCGCGATTGGCAGCCCCCAAATCCTTGAGCTATCAGGCATTGGGCGCGGTGATATCTTGCAAAAAGCAGGCATCAAGACGCGCCATGAGCTGGGCGGGGTTGGCGAGGCTTTGCAAGATCATTTGCAAATTCGCCTGGTCTTTGAGACCAATGTGCCGACCTTGAATGATATGATTAATTCGCCTCTTGGGAAATTATCCATCGGCCTTCAATATGGTCTTTTCCGCGGCGGGCCAATGTCACTTGGCGCCTCGCAAGTCGCGATTTTTGCCAAATCGATGAAAGGGCTTGATACGCCCGATATCCAGTTCCATTTCCAACCCCTTAGCGCGGATAAGCCGGGGCTTGTGATGCATCCTTTCTCTGGCTTTACCTCGTCTGTGTGCCAATTGCGCCCTGAAAGCCGGGGCCATATTCACATCACCTCACCAGATGCCTATAGCCACCCTAAAATTGTTGCCAATTATTTAACCGCGACGGCTGATCAGCTATGCGCCATTCGCGCTGTGCGCTTTGCCAGAGAGATGACGCACATGCCGTCCTTAAAGCCTTTTGTGGTGCGTGAACATACGGTCTGCGGTGATATGAGCCGTGATGAAGATATGCTAGATGTCGCACGCCGCTATGCGCAAACCATCTATCACCCCACCAGCACCTGCCGCATGGGCAGTGATAAGGCGGCGGTTGTGGACCGTAAACTGCGTGTCCATGGCATGACAAATTTACGCATTGCTGATGCGTCAATTATGCCATCAATTGTCTCTGGCAATACCAATGCGCCAGCGATCATGATAGGTGAAAAAGCAGCAGATATGGTCCTTGCCGCCAGAGGGTCTTAAGGCATATGCGTATTCTTATTTATGGTGATTCAAACAGCTGGGGCTTGCTTGATGATGGGCAGGGCCTTCGCTATGCCAAGAGATGGCCAGAGATTATGCGCACCCAGCTAGAGGCACGCCTTGGCAAGGCGGTTGATCTCGCAGAAGAATGCCTTCCGGGGCGCACCACCGCCTATCCAGACCCCCAAGAAGGCCCTGAATATAATGGCCTGCCATATCTTAAACCTGCCCTTCTCAGCCATGCACCGCTTGATTTTGTCCTTATCATGCTTGGCACCAATGATATGAAAGCACGCTTTGATGCCAGCGCAGAGGCGGTTACAGATAATCTGATGAGCTTGGCAAAAATCACGCGCCGCACCCCTGTCGGCAATGGCAGATGGCGCGATGCCCCGCCCCCGCAAGTGATGCTAATCTCGCCCGCCATTATGGGCAACCGTATCAATAACCCTAGCTGGCTTCGCTTTGATGAATGGCTTGGCGGTTATGATAAGATGGCCGCACTTCCCCCGCTATTGGCGCAAAAAATTGCCGATTTGGGCGATAAATCTGTTCATTTTGCCGATGCGAATGAGGCTGTCACCCCGTCTGAGCGCGACCCTATCCATTGGGGCGCCGAAAGCCATCATAAGATGGGCGAAATGATGGCCGATAAAATGGCCCCCTTATTGCGCGATAGCTAAGAGAAGGCCTCTCCATGTCACATAATTTGCTGTCAAACCGATTAGAAGGCATTATTGATAATGACCGCCATCCGCTTGATGATGCGGCCTATATCTCGCAGGCGCGCCAAACACTCGATGAGGCAGGCGTTCTATGCCTTGATGGTTTTTTGACAGAACCGGCCTTATCCGCGCTGATTGAAGAGGCCAGCATTGGCGCACCACAGGCCTTTTTTGCCAATAGCACCCATAATGTGTATCTAACACCGCCAGATAAAAGCCTGCCAGACGACCATATATTTAACAGGCAAGTCACCTCTTCAAAGGGCTGTATCACCACCGATCAAATACCAGCAGAATCAGCGCTTCATACCCTTTATCATGACAAGGCGTTTCAAGATTTCATCTGCGGCGTTGTGGGCCAAGAGGCGGTCTATCCCTATGCTGACCCGCTCTCTTCTATCAATGTGCATTACGCGCATGAGGGCCAAGAGCTTGGTTGGCATTTCGATAATTCATCTTTTGCCATCACGCTATTACTGCAAGCCCCGTTAGATGGCGGGGCGTTTGAATATGTCAAAGATGTCCGTGATGCCGATAGGGGCGAGATGAATTTTGACGGCGTCCGGTCAATCCTAGATGGTGACACGCCGCCTGAAATCCTCTCCATCGCGCCTGGCACATTGGTGCTGTTCAGGGGCCGCAATGCCATGCATCGTGTCACGCCAACCATTGGCAGCCGCACCCGCTATCTGGTCGTTTTGGCCTATAATGATGCGCCTGATATCGCCCTATCACCAAGCGCGCGCATGACTTTTTATGGCAGGCTGGGACCAAATGAGGCCCCAAATGAGGCCCCAAATGAAACAACTGGTGAAGATAAGCCTCTTAGCTAACGATTTGGAGTAGTTTCAAACGTTGCACCTTACCAGAAGGCCCTTTCGGCAATTCCGGCAATATATAGATTTTATCAGGTGATTTAAACGCGCCCAAAGTCTTGTGGCAATGGGCCATTAGCTCATCCAAGCTGACCGCATTCTGCGCCGTCAACATCACGCAAGCCTCAACCCTCTGGCCATAATCATCACAAGGGCGCGCAAAGGCCGCCGCCTCAAGAACGCCCTCATGCGATAGCAAGGCTTCATCCACCTCACGCGGGGCAATATTCTCACCACCCTTGATAATCAGCTCTTTAATCCGGCCTGTCACAAAGACAAATCCGTCTTCATCCATGCGCCCCAAATCACCTGTGCGAAGCCAACCATCAGGCGTGATTGTCTTGGCCGTCTCATCAGGCTGGTCAAGATAGCCTTGCATCACATTGGCCCCGCGCACGACAATCTCACCCTCACTTTTGCGCGCGACTTCCCTCAAATTATCGGGGTCTATGATCTTCACCTCATTGCCAAAGCCAATACCGGGCGAGCCTATTTTGCGCTGTTGTGGCGGCAACGGATTAGACAGGATTTGCGCCCCTGTCTCAGTCAGCCCCATCGTCTCTATGATAGGCAAGCCAAAGCGGCTTTCAAATTTACGATGCGTCTCAGGCGGCAAGGGCGCAGAGGCAGACCGCGCAAACCGCAGGCGCGTCTTATGCAAGGGCGGCTTATCTTCATTATTCAGCATATAGGCAAATAAGGTCGGCACCGCGCTAAACCAGCTGCAGTTAAAATCATAGAGCTGTTGCCAGAATTTCTGATTGGAAAAACGATAAGGCATCACCAGCTCAGAGGCAGAAACCATCGTGCCCATCACCGATACACACATCGCGTTAATATGATAAATCGGCAACACACATAAAGAGCTATCATCATGGCTGATATCATGCGCGATGGCGACATTATTACCCGCCGCGATAAGGTTGCTATGCGATAACACCACCCCCTTGGGATTGCCTGTCGTACCTGATGTATACATCAGCAAAGCAGCCTGATCTGGCATCACATCTGGCATTATATCTGATAGGGTATCACGATCAGGCGCCTCATCAATTATCGGGCCTGTTTGGCGGTCTAGCGCGAAACATTTTATCGGCGCATCAAAGCCGTCACGCTTGGCAATCGCGCTTGTAAGCTCCTCACGGCAAGCCTCGTCCCAGATTAAAAACCGTGTTTTGGAATGCGCCAGCACATAGGACATCACGGTTGCGCCTGAGACCAAATTCATCGGCGTTGCCCGCCCACCTGCAAGCACAATCGCCAAAAAGGCAAGACAGCCGCCAACTGAATTCGGCGCCCCAACCGCGACAGACTCGCCGCTTTTGACGCCTTGTGCGATAAGGGATTTGGCAATCTTGCCAGCGCGCGCATAGGCCTGTGCCCATGTGATATCCGTGCCAGTCTCAACACAGCGGAGCCACACAGACCCGCCAAAAAGACGCGCATTATCAGCGACCAAATCTGATATGGTCTGATGCTTTGTGCCTCTTTGTGCCTGTTCACCTGCTCGTATCTGTGACATGCGCGCTACCTCTTCCTAGCCTCTATTTCCCTATTATCCTGACTGACTTGATTGACCTGTGGCTTTGAAATAAGCCCCAAAAATATCATCAACACTTGGCTCACTAGGCGGGATTGGGCGCGCGATGCGTGTCTGGTTCACAAGATGCGTCCAGTTAAAATTCTCATCAATGCCATTACCACCCCACGACCCACAGCCCATCGATAGGCTAAAGGGCAGGCCATTATCGAAACTGCCGCCTGTCGCAAAGCAGTGCGCTTGATTGACAATCACACGGCAGGTCGGCAGATGAAGGGCCAAATAATGCGCCTTCTCATCATCATTCGTATGGATGCCCACAGAATGCCCTGCCCCTTGGCCAGTTTGAATCTCCTGCACCAAACAGGCGGCGGCGGGGAAATTTGGCGCGCGGTAAAGGGCAAAAAACAAGGCCATTTTCTCGCCTGAAATTTTATCCGCCTTGGTTGATTTATCGGTTGGCGCAATCAAAAAGCGCACATCATCGCCCGCATCTGTAATCGATAAGGCCGCTAGCACCTTCTCAATATCTTGCGCCATCATATGACGGTTCATCTTGCCATCTTGCCAATAAAGCGCCTCAAGCGATTGAACTTGCGCCTCATTCAGCAGATAGCCGCCTGCCTTTTGCAAGGCTACAAGCATCTCATCATAGACAGAATCAAGCGCTATCACCGCATTCTCAGATGAACAGCTGGTCGCATTATCAAATGTTTTTGAGGCCGCAATTTTCGCCGCCGCCACGTCAAGATCTATACCCTCATCAATGATCACAGCGACATTGCCCATACCAACCCCAATTGCGGGTGTGCCAGACGCATAGGCTGATTTGACATTATTCTGAGAGCCTGTCGCGATAAGCACATCTGCTTGTGCCATCAAATGCGCGGTCTTCTCTTTGGAGGGCGGGTTAGGCAGCATCTGCACCAAATCACGGCTTGCCCCTATTTTATCAAGCTCATCATGAATATAAGCCAGCAAGCGCGCCAATGGCTTGGCCCCTTTGGGTGAGGGCGCAAGGATAATCGCATTGCCCGTCTTTAGCGCGTTGACCGCATTATTCACAGGCGTCGCCAGCGGATTAGTAGACGGCACAATCGCGGCAACCACCCCCACAGGGCGCAGATAATAAGACAGGCCAGCCGCCTCATCTTCGTCGATATGACCAAAGGTCGGCACCCCTTGCAAATCTTGCAACAGGCCAAGCGTCTTGCGATGATTTTTTATAACCTTATCTGGCACATTGCCGATGCCTGTCTCAGCGACCGCAAATTCTGACAAGGCTTGATTGCGCGTCGGCTCCATCAGCGCCCATGCCACAGCCTCAGCCGCCCTATCGAACCGCTCTTGTGTGGCGTCTTGCTCAAAGTCGCTTTGCGCGGCCCTTGCTTTGGCAATCATCTCATCAATTGACGCTAAATCACTCATAGCGATTTATCTCCATTTTTTATCTTTATTAATCCATCAACATCTTCGTGGCCGCGCTCGCCCCTCTTTGGGCGCGTATTTCGCGGATGATTGAGTTTAAAACCGTCATGATCGAGGCCAAAATCAAGAAGGCCGCGATGGGTCTATCAATGAAACCAAGGGCTGAATAGTCCAAAAGCTGCATTGATTTGGCAAAGGCCGATTCGCCCAGCTTGCCCAAAATAAGACCAAGCACAATCCCTGCCGCTGAATAGCCTGTCCGGCGCAAGAGATAACCAACAATCCCTGCCAGCAACATCACCCATACATCAATCAAAAGATTGCGCAGCGCAAAGGCCCCAATGACCGCCAATAGCAAAATACCCGGCGCAAGCCAGCGGAACGGTATCCGCAAAATATGGACAACGGTCTTTGTCTGAATCCAGCCAAGGCCCAAAATAGCCACATTCGCCCAGAACATCGCGGCAAACATCACCCAGACCAAATCATGGCTGTTGATAAAGATAAGCGGCCCCGGCTCCATCCCATGAATCTGGAAGATACCAAGCATCATCGCTGTCAGCGCGCCGCCCGGCAGACCAAGCGCCAAGAGCGGGATCATCGCCGCCCCTGTTGCCGCATTATTCGCTGTCTCAGAAGCAACCACCCCATCAAGCTCACCAGTGCCATATTTCTCAGGCGTCTTAGACCAGCGCACAGCTTGGCTATAGCCCAAAAAGGCCGCCAAGGTCGCGCCAATACCAGGCAGTACGCCCGCAAAAAAGCCCAACACCATAGAACGAAGCGCGGTCACACGCACCGCCCAAAATTCCATCAGGCTTGGCAATTGCATGCTCGCTTTTGGCCTCTCTCTTGTGCCTTGCGCGATATTCTGTGCCTGTGTCAGCACCTCTGATACGGCGAAAAAGCCAAGGATGACAGGGATGAAATGGATGCCCGCAGATAGATAATAAGACGAGGTCTCAAAGCCAAATAGGCTCCATTCATTAAAGCGTCTGATGCCGCCCACAGGGTCTGTGCCAATCGTCGCAATCGCAAGGCCAAGGAAAATACTCATCCACCCTTTCCAGAGCGTCTTCGCGCCAACCGAAGCAGAGACCGCCAAGCCAAAACAAATAAGCGCAAATATCTCTGGCGGGCCAAAAGAGGTGACCGCCCATTGCGCAATTAGCGGGGTTGCCGCCATCATCATCACAGCCGAAACCGCGCCGCCAAGGGCTGAGAAAGACACCGCCGCGCCAATCGCTTTACCCGCTTGGCCTTTTTGCGTCATCGGATAGCCATCAAAGCATGTTGGCGCATTTTCAGGCGCGCCCGGAATATTGAATAAGATCGCCGTAATCGCCCCGCCAAAGACGCCCGCGCAATAGATCGTCGCAAAAACCATAATCGCATGATCTGGTTGCATTGATATTGTGAAAGGCAAAATAACCGCCCCAAGGGTGAGCATATTCACCCCTGGTATCGCGCCAAATAACATCCCGCCAAACAGCGCAAGAATAAAGATGCTGGTCGTTTGAATATCACCAAAAAGGGTGAGTGTACCTGCTAGAAAATCCACCATGATTATCGCCCCCTCTACCTATAGCCCAAGCCGGATATAGGTGATGATTTCATTATTAACGCTATAGAATATCTCCCACGCGCCAACCGGCACCGCGACATAAAACAGCCTGACAAATACATAGAAAACAAGCGCAAGGATTATCGCTGTGACCCCGGCGATATGACGCCAATTGCGCACCTCCAACACATAGAGATAGAGCGCGATAAATAGAGGCGAGGCGACAAAGAACCCGATCCGGTGCATCGCCCACAGATAGACAAGCGGCAGGCCGAAAATAGCAAGCTTCTGCCCCAATTT
>OBNQ01000049.1_pt1 | contig 16151 bp, 15 predicted proteins | sample 1494201 | NCBI WGS metagenome assembly OBNQ01 (sample SAMEA3275557, study PRJEB22092) | marine metagenome | biome: ENVO 01000043; feature: ENVO 00000569; material: ENVO 00002150 | collected 2014-06-21T11:00:00+00 | depth 2 m
TGATACGGCGACCACCGAGATCTACACTCTTTCCCTCCCGACGCTCTTCCGATCTGCCTAAAATAAACGCCCAGCAGTGATGACGCGCATTAGGTTCTTGTTCCTTGATGAAATTGAGTTGACTTTTAAAGCTCTCCTCACTTTTCACCGGAAAGAGATAGGCTCTGAATTTGCTGCCCTTATCCTTTAATTCACCTAAAGCGGGCTCTTCTATTGTAAAGAAGAAATCAACTGCGCTCATAACGGTCGTTACCTAGCATTGCACTTCTAGTGAGTGTAGTTGATTTTGGAGCATTAACTCCATCTTTAAGTATATCCTTTGAAACGTACTTATGAATGCTATCGGCAAGATCAGAATCGATAAAGGACTGTAATATTCTTGCGCCACCTTCAACCAAAATGTGATTCAGACCAAAATCTAGCAGCTTGGGTACCCATTGATCTAGATTCCTAGGGTTACAATTGATTCCGGAATACCCTTTTGGTAATTTATTACCGATGATTATAGGCTGAACTTCTAAGCTAGCTAGCCATTCTTGTTGCAAGGGAAAGTCTTGGCTAAGTAAAATGATAGGAGTAGGGCTTTGACCTGACCATTTTCTAGTCGTTAGGCCTGGAGAATCAAAAGAAGCGGTTTTTGAACTTATAAGAATTCCATCTACGGATGCACGTAGTTGATGTGTTCGCAATGCAGCTAAGGGACCGCTTATGCTCAATGCATTTTCTTCAGCTGTTCTGTTCCTGTCGATATGGCCGGAATCATTTTCGGCCCATTTCAGCGTGAAATGAGGCCTCTTCTTGGTCATATTGGTCCAAAAGACTTCGTTCAACTGCCTGTATACTTCTTGTGAAGGCGAAAACTCTACTTTGATTCCATGATTTCTAAGATGAGCTACACCCTTACCGTCCACCTTACTATGTGGATCTCCAGTACCAATAACCACATGAGGAATACCATGCGAAGAGATGAGCTCGCAGCAAGGAGGTGTCTTGCCGTAATGGGCGCAAGGCTCTAGAGAGCAATATAGAATGCTCTGCTTCAGTAAATCAAGATTTTCAACACTTCTGATCGCCATGACCTCCGCATGAGGTTCTCCAGCCTTTCTATGGTAACCTTCTCCTATGATCACACCATTGTGAACTACAACTGCACCTACCATTGGGTTGGGCGACGTAGTGCCTCTGCCATAGTTAGCGAGTTGTAGGCAACGTGTGAGAAACTTACTGTGGTCCATAGCTCAAAGGTAGGAGGCTGTGATGTAATTTCAAGCCAAATGTTCACACTCTCTAATTATCAACAACAGGCACAAGATGTACTCGTTCCTATTTATGGGGATAGAGAGACTTCGGCTGTGATTAAACTTTGGTTTGGGTCAAGATTGGATATGGCTCCCATTGATCTGATAATGAGGAGGGAAGAGGAAGTCACGTTTCCTTCATTCGAGGCAGATTTAGCGCAGCTAAAGACGAGCACTCCAGTGCAATTGGTGCTTGGTGAAGCATTTTTCTTCGATCGAGCATTTGTCGTTAACGAGCATACTTTAATACCGCGACCAGAGACGGAAGAGTTAGTAGCGGGGATTCTTGAAAGATTTTCAAATGAAGAGTTAAAAGTCATTGACGTAGGTACCGGCAGCGGCTGCATTGCTATTTCATTACAATTGGCAAGGCCTAATTGGAGTATTACAGGTGTAGATATTCATCGACAGACCATTGATGCGGCCAAGGCAAATGCAGCAAAGTTTGGGGCTAATGTTGATTTTAGACTCACAGACGTACTTGAAGAAGCATTGCCGGAGTTTGATCTTCTCGTTTCAAATCCGCCTTATATCCCGGTGAGTGAAGCGCAAGCAATGGATAGAAATGTGGTTGACTATGAACCCGATAGAGCATTATTTGTGCCTAATGAAGATGCGCTGCTGTTCTACCGAAGATTGCTTGTATTGGTCACAGCAGAGAAAAAGGATAGCCCGCTTTATGTGGCCTTTGAGATCCATGAGGATTTTGGTGAACAAATGATTGAACTATGTGCCTCTTTTGGATTTAAAGAGGTTAACTTATTGCAAGATTTGCAAGGGAAAGACAGAATGATTTTTGCACAATATGGGGATTAAGGAAAAGATAGAAGCACTACGTAACCAGCTGCATGAGCACAACCGCAGGTACTATATCGACGATGCTCCAGTGATTTCTGATTACGAGTTCGATATGCTCTTAAAGGAATTAGAATCCTTTGAGGCGGCTTATCCGGAATATGCTGATCCGAACAGTCCAAGTGTACGCGTTGGTGGTGGCATTACCAAAAGCTTTAATACTGTGCAGCACCGCTATTCCATGTTGTCTTTGAGTAATTCTTATTCGCTTGAAGAAATCCAGGAATGGATCACCAGGGTACAAAAAAGTGCACCAGAGGCCACCTTTGTGTGTGAATTAAAATACGATGGTGTTGCTATAGGTATACGCTACGAAAACGGTGTTTTGGTCCAGGCAGTAACTCGTGGAGACGGTACTCAAGGGGATGATATAACTTCCAACGTGAGAACCATTCGAAGCATCCCGTTGAAATTAAATGGTGAATTCCCGGAAGATTTTGAGATACGCGGTGAAATAGTAATGCCGCATGCCGCGTTCAATAGCCTCAATGATAAGAGAATCGCAACCGGTTTACCATCGTTTGCCAATCCTCGAAATTGTGCCTCTGGCACGCTCAAATTGCAGGATAGCAGTGAGGTAGCCTCAAGAGGGCTGGATGCTTATCTATATTACGTTTTACCAGAAGGAGTAGTAAGTCCTTCTCATACAGGTGCTATCCGAGCAGCTGGTGATATGGGCTTCAAAGTTCCTTTAGAAAAGAATCGATTCATTGAAGAATGCGAAAGTATCGATCAAATCATGGATTTTATTGGCCACTGGGATACTGCGCGAAAAGGCTTGCCTTTCGATATTGACGGTATCGTGATCAAGGTTGATAGTTACTCTGCACAACAAGAACTAGGTTTCACTGCTAAATCTCCACGATGGGCAACTGCATATAAATTCAAGGCCGAACGAGTGAGCACGGTCTTAAACGAGGTGACTTATCAGGTCGGCAGAACGGGTGCGATTACACCTGTGGCAAACCTAGAACCGGTTTGGCTCGGCGGCACAACCGTAAAACGAGCTTCTTTGCACAATAGCGATCAGATTGAACTCTTAAATCTTTATCTCGGGGATAGCGTTTTTGTAGAAAAAGGAGGGGAGATCATCCCGAAAGTTGTAGGTGTCGACCTAGATAAAAGAGATGCGGATGCTGTGGAAGTCATTTTCATCGAAGAATGTCCTGAATGTTCAACTTCCTTAGTTCGAAAAGATGGGGAAGCACAGCATTACTGTCCGAATACTAAAAGTTGTCTGCCACAGGTCAGTGGTAGAATCGAACATTACATTAGTAGAAAGGCCATGGATATCGCGGGTATGGGTAGTGAAACCGTTCAACTCTTTGTAGAGAAAGGTCTCATAAGACATCCTGGAGATTTATATTCCTTAACCTTTGATCAGCTCATTGAACTTGAAGGCTTCAAGGAAAAGAGTGTGCAGAACATACTGCAAGGGATAGTACAAAGCAAGGAAGTGCCTTTTGAACGTGTACTTTTCGGATTAGGAATTAGGCATGTTGGTGCTACAGTGGCAAAAAAGCTAGCGAAACACTTCGGTTCTATGTTTGCCTTAGCAGAGGCCTCGATAGAAGAAATTACTGCTGTAGACTCTATGGGAGAAGTCATTGCACGTGAAGTTCATAGTTATTTCAGATCTGAGAAGAATGCGATGGTCCTTGATGTTCTTGTAGAAGCTGGTGTAAAAATGGAAATGGTTCAAACCGAGGAAAGCATTAGTGAGAGTCCTATTACTGGGGCGAAGATGGTAGTTTCCGGGGTGTTCGAGCGGTTTTCCCGCAGTGAATTAAAGGACACCATTGAGAAATATGGCGGTCAAAATGTAGGTTCCATTAGTGGTAAAACAACTTATGTGGTTGCAGGTGAAGGCATGGGACCATCGAAATTGAAGAAAGCGGAGTCTTTAGGGGTGCCGATTCTAAGTGAGCAAGATTTTATTGAGTTACTAGGCCTATGAAATTCCTAAAAAACCATTACCGCAAACAACTAATAAAGGCTGCTCAACCAAGCACCAATGTTGCCCTAGATTCGAATGCTTCTGTTACTGTTATTCATCGCACCGAAGAAGAATTGGCCACAGTCAAGCGTTATTTTAAAAGAGCTCAAGGAGTTCGCTGGATCAAAGAAAAACGAAGTAAGGAACAAGCTGTGAACAGCAGCGTGTTGTACCTTAACGATATCAATTTGCGCGGCGAACCTGCCATCGCCTTACCGATGATGACTGAAAACAAACATTTTATATTGAATTTGTGCAATGATGATGTTTTAGGTTGGTATTGGTACGCTAGGAAGTATGCACTTCGCGTAGATTTGCAGGGAACTTATAATGACACAGATTTCACCGTGCCTGGAAACCACAGTTTGGAAGATAAACTAGAGACATTGGTGAATTACTTAAAAATAATCAACCATGAATAGCGCAGTACCGAAAGGAGTAGGGGTCGCTTTGATAACACCCTTCCACAACGATGGATCTATTGATTTCAATGGCCTAGAAAGACTACTTGAGCACTGTATTAAAGGTGGAGTGGATTATTTTGTGGTCAATGGAACGACTGCGGAAAATCCAACGCTGAGCAAGGAAGAGCGTTATGCAGTATTAGATTTTGTTCTAGAAAAGAATGCCAATCGTTTACCTGTAATTTTCGGTATTGGTGGAAATAACACCATAGCCGTTGCGCAAGAAATGGCAGCATTTACTGTATCAGGAGTAAGCGCTTTTCTCAGTGCGAGCCCGTACTATAACAAACCTACTCAAGAGGGTATTTACCGGCACTACAAAGCGTTGAGCGAAGCTTCTAGTTTGCCAATTATCCTTTACAATGTACCCGGGAGAACAAGCTCGAATATCGGTTCAGCAACAACCCTGCGTTTAGCTGCTGATTTTGAAAACATCGTGGCCATTAAAGAGGCGAGTGGCAATTTAGATCAGATCACCGAACTAGTCTTAGGACGTCCAGAAGGTTTTAAAATCATTTCAGGTGACGACAATCTAACATTCGCCATGTTAGGTTTAGGTTGCGACGGCGTAATTTCTGTTAGTGGACAAGGTGTACCTGAAGTATTTTGTAAGGTTTACGATGAAGCCGATCAAGGAAATTGGTCTGCATCAAAAGAGGCACATCTTTCACTTTTTAACCTAACGAATCTTCTTTTTGCAGAAGGTAACCCTGCCGGCATTAAGGCCACGCTCGAAGTGAGAGGGATATGCGGTGACCACGTAAGATTACCTTTGGTAACTGCGACTGCGACGCTAAAAGCCGCTATCAAAGCGGAGTTAGACCGTTTAGACTTTTAGACATTCATGTCTGTAAAGATACTTTACGCTTTTCAGGGCACTGGTAACGGCCACGTCGCTCGTGCGAGAGATCTTGTCCCCAGATTAAGTAGCTACGCCGAGGTCGATGTATTGTTGGCGGGTACACAGAGCGATCTCAAACTAGATTTCGAGATAAAGTACCGCTGCTACGGACTTACCATGGTATATGATTCCAAAGGGGCGGTTAGTTACCTGCGAAGTGTTTTCAGGAACAAGCCTATTCGATTCATAAAAGATGTCCTTTCCCTTCCTGTAAATGAATATGACGCCGTATTCATCGATTTTGAAGCTGTCGCTTCATATGCCTGTTTACTGCGAAGGATACCTTCATTACAATTAAGCCATCAGGCTGCTTTTTGGTCAAGTAAATCCCCACGTCCAAGCAAGCGTATTTGGCACTGGGAGTGGGTGATATCGAACATGTCTCCATCGAAATATGCCATTGGATTTCACTTTGAAAACTATGATAAATTCATACTTCCACCCATCATTAGGAAGGAAATCCGGGAACTAGAATTAGAGGATAGAGGACATTATACTATTTACTTGCCTTCCTATTCAGCAGAGGAAATAATTGCTTTTACGGCTCAATTCCCAAACGAACGTTTTGAAGTATTTTCTCGAGTAGAAAACCAGTATTCAACTAGTAACACGATTGTTAAGCCAGTAGGCGTTGAAGGCTATCTCGAGAGTTTTAGAACTTGTACCGGCCTCATATGTGGCGCCGGATTCGAAGCGCCTTCTGAGGCCTTATACTGCGGTAAAAAGCTACTGATAAGCCCAATTAATGGGCAGTACGAACAAGCTTCAAACGCAGTGGCAGCATCACTTCTTGGCGTTAAAGTGTTCGATTCTTTGGACAAGAATGGCAAAGCTGTTTGGCAAGAATTCTTGAACAGCACGCATCGTAGTAAAATTGATTTTCCTGTTTACGCGGATGTGCTAGTCGAACAGCTGATTAGCAATGTCGAAAAGGGCCGGGATTATGATGATATTTCCTCTTTACAAGTTTGGTAAATACCTTACCTTTGCCCGTCAATGATGGGAAAGAAATTCTTTACATATATACTCCTCGCCTTTTTGGCAACTTCATGTGGTGAATACCAAGAAGTACTTAAAAGCAAGGATTTGGATTTTAAATTCGGAAAAGCAGTAGAATACTACGAAGCTGGCGAGTACAACAAAGCCTATCCTATTTTCGATGAATTAATCACGCTGTATAGAGGTACTGAAAAAGCGCAAGAGGTATATTTCTACTACGCTAATACATTATATCTGCAGAAGGATTACATATTAGCCGGCTATCACTTCAAGAATTTCTATAAAACCTTCCCGCAAAATGAGCAAGCGGACGAAGCCGCATACCTTACAGCCTACTGCTACTATTTAGAAGCACCAACACATAGCCTAGATCAAGCATACACCTTTAAAGCGATTAATGAATTGCAATTGTATATCAATACCCATCCCGGATCGGATAAGATTGATTTGTGTAACGAGTATATGGAAGACCTTCGTGGTCGCCTAGAACTTAAGAGCTACGAAATCGCGAAACAGTATTACAAAACGAGAAAATACAAGGCTGCAATGACTGCATTCACTACTACTTTGAGTGAATACCCAGATACACCGTATCGTGAAGAAGCCATGTACCTTAAAGCAAAGGCCGCTTTTAAGTTGGCCGAAAACAGTGTTGCAGAGCTTCAAGAAGAGCGCTTTATTGAGGCTAATACAGCATTAAATGACCTTGAGGAGATTTACCCAGAAAGTGAGTACCTCCCAGAATTACGTAAATTGACTAAATAAAATCATCCCAAAGCACATGGATTACAAGAAAATGCCTGCGGATAAAACCACAAGAACGCACGATACTAACAAGATTGACGCGCCTACAGAGAACATCTATGAAGCGTTAACAATCATTGCAAAGCGTGCTGAGCAGATCAATGATGATACTCGTGAAGAATTACATGCGAAACTTCAAGAGTTCGCCTCATCGACTGAATCTCTCGAGGAAATCTTTGAAAACAAAGAGCAGATAGAAGTAAGCCGTTTTTACGAAAGCTTGCCAAAGCCAACTGCACTTGCAATGCAAGAGTGGTTAGACAATAACATCTACTTCAGAAGAGAAGGAGAAGAGAAATAAATCTAATCCGATGAGTCTTTTGTACAATCGCAAGGTGCTGCTTGGCGTTTCAGGTAGTATTGCAGCTTACAAAAGCGCACATCTAGTTAGAGAACTCATTAAAAGGGGTGCCATAGTCCAGGTTGTCATTACTGATGCTGCCAAGGATTTCGTCACCCCTTTGACTCTTTCAACCTTGAGTACACGTCCTGTTTACAGTGCTTTCATCGAAGATGAGCAAAAGGCTTATGGAGTTTGGAACAATCATGTTGAAATGGGCTTGTGGGCCGATTTAATGGTAATTGCTCCAGCCTCATCTAACACACTTTCTAAAATGGCAACAGGCGCCTGTGATAACCTTTTAACGGCGGTTTATTTGAGTGCTAAGTGCCCTGTTTTTGTAGCGCCAGCCATGGATCTTGATATGTATGCTAATGGCGCGACTTCGGATAACCTAAAGGTACTCGAACAGCGAGGGATAGGTATCATTGATTCTGATTACGGTGAATTAGCTTCGGGATTAGTGGGGAAAGGTAGGATGGCAGAGCCAGAAGCCATAGCCGACCACTTAGAGGAATACTTGAGTTCTACGCTTCCTTTATTTGGCAAGAAGGTTCTTATTAACGCAGGACCTACGCACGAACATTTAGATCCTGTTCGATTCCTAGGCAATAACAGTTCCGGTAAAATGGGAGCGGCCATGGCCGCAGCAGCAAGAGATTTAGGTGCAAATGTTCATTTGGTTTTAGGTCCTACTCAAACTACGCTTGATTTGAAAGGAATTGCTGTTACACGAGTAACTAGTGCAGACGATATGCTTAGTGCAATGGTATCTGAGTTTGCAGAAAGTTCTCTAACTATATGTTGTGCAGCAGTAAGCGATTATAGGCCTGTTTCTCAGGCTGAACATAAAATCAAAAAGTCTGATGAGGGCGACTCATTGACTATCTCGTTAGAGAAAACACCTGATATTCTCAGCACACTCGGTGCAATGAAAGGCGATGGAAATTATCTGGTAGGTTTCGCCCTTGAAACAAGAGATGGTGAGTCCTACGCCAAGCAAAAGCTCAATAAAAAGAATGCTAGCGCAATTGTTCTGAATACTTTAGGGAAACAGGGAGTGGGCTTTGAAACAGATACCAATGAAGTATCTGTATACACAGCAACCGGTAAAACTTTTTCTTTTCCATTAACTAGCAAGATTGCGCTGGGAAAATCGTTACTTGAGTTGTTTATGAGTGAATTTAATTTGTCCGATGCGTAAGATTATTCTTGTTCTTGTTGCTTTCGTCGCCGTAGTTAATGCGCAGGCCCAAGAACTTCGGGCCACTGTTAAGGTTTTAAGCCCTGAAATACAGACGACTAATAAGGATGTTTTTGTTGCCTTGGAAAATACTATCCAGAGCTTTTTGAATGGATATACCTTCACCGAGCACAAGTATTCAGACGAAGAAAGAATAGCCTGTAGTTTCATTTTAACAATTGAAGCTATGAATGGAGCTCGTTTTGACGGTAATCTGCAAGTACAATATTCTCGCCCTGTATATGGTTCACAGTACAATAGTCCAGTGCTTAATGTGTTGGATAAAGATGTGGTCTTCAGTTATCGTGAAAATGAACCTATTGAATTTCAACAAAATACATTTACTACAAACCTGAGTAGCATACTGGCTTTCTATTCATACACAATCATTGGTATGGATCGATCGACCTTTAAGTCGAACGGTGGAGATGCTGAATTTGCGATTGCACAAAGCATAGTCACCACAGCGCAGAGTAGTGGTGGGGCAAGTGGCTGGAAAAGTTTTGACGGAAATAAAAATAGATTTTGGATATCGGATGCCTTGAATTCTCCCGCGTTCGAACCTGTAAAGGAGTGTTTATATCTCTACCACCGTCAAGGCTTGGATTTGATGCATATGAGTGGCAATCACAAACAGGCGTTGACGACGATAACAACAGCGCTTCGTAAACTCGAGGAGCCTAATCAAAAACGTCCGAACAGCTATTTAATGAATCTCTTTTTTGATGCTAAGAATCCCGAGATAATAAGTCTCTATTCGGAAGCTGAGTCGCTGGGTGTTGACATTAAAGGTCTACAAGCGATGCTAGAGTCCATTGATCGAACACACGCAAGTTCCTACTCTAAATTTGGCAGGTAAGGTGTTGAGAACCATCTACATAAAGAACTTCATTTTAATAGACGAGTTACATCTTGATTTTACTTGTGGTCTAACTGTGCTTACGGGTGAAACAGGCGCTGGAAAAAGTATACTTCTTGGTGCACTTAACGCAGGATTAGGAAAAAGAGTCTCTTCGAAAGGAATTCTCAAGGACGCGAACAAAAAAGGAGTTGTAGAGATCACCATTGATATAGAAGAACATCTTAAAGATGCTTTCGAAGCACTTCAACTGGATTTTGAACCGATAAGCACTTTTCGAAGGGAGATACTACCAAGTGGTAAAACGAGATGTTTTGTAAACGACACACCTACGAAAGCCTCAGCGCTCCAGGAAATCACGGGCCATTTAGTGGACATAAACTCTCAAAAAGACGAAGGTCTAATCCACAGACCGTTAGAACAGCTTTCATTGATTGATAGCTTCGTAGATTTTCGCGATGAGAAGAAAAACTATGATGAGAAATTCATTGAATATCGAAGAGTCACTCTTGCCATAAAGGAATTAGAAAATATTGGCCCATCCGAAGACCTCGACTACTTGAAATTCGTATTTGAAGAGTTGAATAAATCACCTATTACACAGGAACAATATATTTCTCTGGAAGAAAGTATTCATCGGGCCAAATCTATACGGAATGAGCAAGTATCGTACGAAAAAGCAAGCGGTATTCTCAATAGTGAAAATGGATTGCTCGACCAGCTGTATTCACTGGAATCTGCTTTAATGCAAGCTTCAGAAGACGATACGCTCCAGAATCAACTTGAACAGGTACGTAATATCATAGCTGAGATAAGAGGAGTAGAGCGGGCGATCTCCACCGGTTTGAATGAGACTATCTCAGAACGTGAATTCAATGCCTTGCTGCAGGAAAAATCCAGTATTGACGCTCTTGTCAAAAAGCATAGGGTTTTAACTGTTGAAGAACTTGAGGTAAAGCGTGAAGCAATACGAGCGCATATTTCTCTATTGGAGAATAAGGACGAAGAGCTGATTCGTTTAAATGATTTACGTAAACGATTATTGGTAAACCTTGATGCTCTTGGAAACGATATGCATCTATTGAGAAAGTCGGCTTCGGACCAAATAGAAAAAACACTCAGTGAATATCTCGTGAGAGTAGACCTACCGAAAGCTAGGCTTCAATTAAGCTGGAATAAGACCTCCTTTGGAAAATATGGTATGTTTTTGCCAGAACTGCTGTTTGCTGCAAATCCTGGTTCAAATATGCAACCGTTAAGCAAAGTAGCTTCAGGCGGTGAGCAAAGCAGAGTGAAGTTGGCTTTAAAGGCCGTTTTAGGACGTGATTCTGGATTGAGCACACAACTTTTCGATGAAATAGATACTGGCATTAGTGGTTCAACGGCTGAGAAAATCGGCACGCTAATGAGAGAAATGTCTGTAAATCAACAGATTATAGCCATTACTCATCTTCCTCAGGTTGCAGCCAAAGGCGATGTGCACTTGTTGGTATCAAAATCGCAACAAGTCGATTCTACTTCTTCGAAAGTTGTTCCTTTATCCTTTAAAGAAAGAGAGCAAGAAATTGCTAGAATGCTAAGTGGAGAGAATATTTCTCAGGCCGCTAAGAATCAAGCGAAAACATTGCTCAACGCACGGTAAGTGCTATTTTTGAATTACGAAAAAACACAAAACGTATGTCAAACGGATTACTAGAAGGCAAATGCGGTATCGTATTTGGCGCACTTAATTCAGATTCAATTGCTTGGAAAGCCGCTGAAGCAATACATGCTCAAGGCGGTAAAGTGGTATTGACCAATGCTCCTATTGCAATGCGCATGGGTGAGCTCAATAATCTCTCGGAAGCAATTGATGCTCCGATTATTCCAGCCGATGCAACAAGTCTCGACGATCTTAATGCACTTATTGACGGTGCTATGGAACATTTTGGAGGTAAAATCGACTTCATCTTACATTCTATCGGAATGAGCGTTAATGTCCGTAAAGGAAAGCACTATACGGAGTTGAACTATGACTGGCTTCAAAAGGGCTGGGATGTAAGTGCCGTGAGTTTTCACAAGGTGATGCAATGTGCCTGGAACAAGGATGCTATTAACGAGTGGGGGTCTATCCTCGGATTAACCTACATGGCAGCGCAGCGTACATTCCCAGATTACAATGACATGGCTGATAACAAGAGCTACCTCGAAAGTATCGCTCGCAGCTTTGGTTACCATTGGGGAGTTAAAAACAACGTACGCGTAAACACAATTTCTCAGAGCCCTACACCAACTACGGCAGGATCGGGTGTTAAAGGATTTGATGGCTTTATCGCGTATGCAGAGAAGATGTCACCATTAGGGAATGCAACGGCCGAAGATTGTGCAAATTACATTGTAACCATGTTCTCTGATCTCACACGACGTGTAACCATGCAAAACCTTTACAACGATGGAGGATTCAGCAATATGGGAGTGAGTGATATGGTCATGCAACAATTCATGGAAGGAGAAGAATAATCCTGTACCATGACATTATACAGAGAGCCGTTAGCCGTTATGGTTAGCGGCTCTTTTTGTAGAGATAGATTTCCGTCTGAGCAAATTGCTCTACAAATTCAAATCCAGCGACTTCTCCAGGCATACTTGAAATAAAGTATACTGCATCATTTTCTGTGAAATGGTAATCTGTATATCGCTCCGCAATTGCTGCCAAACGCCAGTTTTCAGAAAGGGCATCTACCTTTACAGCACTAGGTTTATATGATTCGTCGATTGCCTCGAGAGCGTGGATAACATGTTTATCTCTTGATGGACTTTTGGAAAAATAGATACTTAGGCCAATGGCCACAACCCAACTACAAAGGTTCGACAGTGAAATTACTTTCACCCATTTTTTGCGCTGAATCGACCATGGATATTCATGTTGTGCAAGATGAATAGCAAACCCCATCATCCAGAAGGCCATGGATGGCATAAAATAATAATGATGTTGTCGGTCCATAAATAGGAAAGGAAGAGTACCACATAGAGCGAGGACGAAGAAGAATACACTCCCGCGTTGTAATGTATAAGCTTCTTTTTTTCTCCACCTAAATACAATAGTGACGAGAACAGGAAGGATCAGCTGCTTTAAAACTTCTAGAATACTTTCTAGAGCTCCACCCGCTTGTTCTCGGTTGCCAGAAAGAGTTGGTAAAAGTTGTCGATCGAGATACGCAGAGAAGAAACTTTCAAAGGCCGGTTGGTAGATATAAAAGTAGGAGAATAGAGTGCTAAATATGATGATCATGATAGACATCGAAACGAGCGCCGCTTTTCTTCTCTCAGCATACAATGTGGCCATGATAGGTAAGGTCATCAAAGGGAATAAACTCACTGGACCCTTAATGCCTAAACTGAAGAAGAAGACAACCCCAGCAAGTACACTCCAGAAGTAATTCTTTTTCATAGTTCCTTCAAAAAGAAGCCAAACTACACACAGGACTGCGGCAGAAAGAGGTGCTTCTAACATGTTGTTTTGATGTACCCAAATGACCGTTGGTGTTAATGTCCACAGCAGCTGTGGAATCCAAGCTCTGTGACCTGCAGGTACAAACAAGACCCATATTCTTCTAAGCATCAGTACACTAAGACCGTACATGGTATATGGGTAGATACGGTCAACCCAGGGCTGATCTCCAAATAATCGATAGAATAAACTGTGTAATCCAAAAGAGAAAGGAGGGTGCTCGTAGAATTCAGGATGGATAGTTGGCGTATAGGATGGAACCCATAAGGTGCCAATACCGTCATTTATATTTCTAGCAATGGAAGCATAGGTCAGCCCGTCAAAGAACATACCTTTTGTAAACAATAGCGGAAGAAGCAATAACGCAGCTATTGCCCATGAGAACTGATTAAGTCTGTAATTTATAATGTGACTCATTAGAATTCGCTCTTCATATGGAACGTAATCTTATCAAACTTGTCTTGGGCCATCTGCAAAGAAAACTGAGAATCGGCTAAGAATACGAGTCGACCGTACTTATCTTCGGCGAGATAGCGTTGTTTTAAAGTTGAAAACTCCTTGAGCTGATCCTCGTCATTGCTTTCAATCCAACAAGCTTTAAATGCAGGAAAGTTCTCATAGGAGCACTTGGCATTATACTCATGTTCCAGACGGTATTGAATTACTTCATACTGCAATGCGCCTACTGTACCAATAATCTTCCTATTGTTCTGTTTAAGGGTAAACAATTGTGCTACACCTTCATCCATTAATTGGTCGATTCCTTTATTCAACTGCTTGGCCTTTAATGGATCGGCATTATTAATGAACCTGAAGTGCTCTGGTGAGAAAGATGGAATGCCTTTATAGTGCAATTGTTCTTTTGAAGTAAGGGTATCTCCAATTCTGAATGTACCGTTATCCGGAATACCTATAATATCCCCTGGAAAAGCTTCGTCAATAGTACTCTTTTTAGATGCCATGAAAGCAGTCGGAGCACTAACTCTAAATGATTTGCCACTTCTGGTGTGAACATAGTTTTTATTGCGCTCAAACCTTCCGCTGACAACTTTGAGAAAGGCGTTTCTATTTCTATGGTTTGGATCGTTGATTCCGCAATCCAAGTGCCGCCGCAACGGTCATGGTCCTGCCCCATAACTTCTATCAATCCGGTAGAGCGGTGCCTTCCCAGCCGCGCAACAGCTTCGGTAAATTCTGCGGCTCTAGGGTTGTTTTTATGCGCCATAGTAGTGGATTTGCCGCGCCCGATATCCCCCATTTCAGCTAGCTCGCCAATCTCTGTGCTTTCTAGCATATTGACGCCTTGGCCAATGCGTGCAAGCGATGCACAGATAAGACCAAGCACCTGCCCCGTTTCCACAATCCCATCTCGTGCATTATGCCAGTTCGATGTAACGCTATGAAGGCCAAGCTCTTCTGCTACCGCATCACGAAAGGCCAGCCCTTTATCCCCCAGTGAGGCAAGCGTGCCAACCGCGCCGCCAAACTGAATAACAAGGGCACGCGCTTCAAGCGCATCTAGCCGCTCTTGATGGCGCAGGCATTCTTCTATCCAAGTCGCAAGCTTCGTCCCAAAGGTCATAGGCTGGGCATGCAGATTATTTGTACGCCCTATCATCAGCGTATTGCGGTGGGCTTTTGCTAGCTGTATCAGCTGCGCCTGAAAGCGTGCAAGAGACGCTTTGATCAGAATAAGGCCGTCCCGTAATTGCAGCGAACGGCCTGTATCCATTGTATCATACGTGGTGATGCCATAATGCACCCATTCACGCGCCTCGCTATCTACTTGTTCCTTTAGCTGTTCGATGAGGCCAACAATCGGACGGCCAATTTTTTTGGTTGACGCTTGCAGCCTTTGCAGGTCAATTTTTTCTGCCCTTAGTTTATTGTCTATCTCTTTGGCAAAAGCGTTTGGCGCTATGCCTATCTTTGCTTGTGCGCGGGCTACCGCACGTTCAACTTCTACCCAGCTTGCAATCGTGCCTGCCTCATCAAACACGGCTTCCATTTCTGGTGCGCTAAATAGGTTTTGATAAATCGTCCAGTCAAAAATAGAGGTGCGCGTCATGAGCATTTTTCCGGTTCTAGCTTGTGCTTTTTTGATGGCCTGTTTGGTCTTTAGATAAAAACTCTGTGCATCTGCTTCATCCTGAAATAGGATCGATAAAGATGCCGCGATTTTCCCGAAGCGGCCCCAAGCCAATATTAGGCGGGAATTGAGTTGCCTTTGTCCATAGATAATCCCCATAATAAAAGGGTGTGAAAGGCGGCACCCCCGGCATAGCGGAAATCATCCGTTCCGCTTCTGGCTCAAAAAAGAAAGGAAGAGAGAATCTTTGTCTGCCTTGTGATATAACGCGGTGGCGCGTGGCTTTAATCTGACCGCCTGTCATTCGCTCAATCAGGCCGCCAAAATTAATGACAAGGCTATCTTTTATGACCGGAACATCCACCCATTCATCTGCTGGGCTTAGCGCTTGTAAGCCCGGCTCGTTACACTGATACAAAATGGTGATAAGGCCGCTATCCACATGCGTGCCGATCGTTTGAAGATAGTGCTCGCCCTGATGCGCAATCGTCGCAATCGCGTCAGTAGCGGCTTTATCCTTTGAGAATTGCGGGTAATGCAAAATGCGAAAGGTGGAAATGGACTCCTGCTCGTCTATTGCAAAACTGTCTTCGGGATAATTATTGGCGCGGGCCAAAGCGCTTAGCAAATTAATGCCAAGCTGCTGAACATGACGATACCAATTTGCGGTTGCCGCTTGCCAACCCGGCAATAAATGCGGGTCTGGTAAAGGCGTTTTCTCACGCAAAATATCTTGGTCATGGAGGGGGTGAAGGGGGTAGCAAATATCTGGGCCGATATCATATCCAGCAGGCCGGCTTATAGCATCATCCA
>OBNQ01000050.1_pt1 | contig 16036 bp, 12 predicted proteins | sample 1494201 | NCBI WGS metagenome assembly OBNQ01 (sample SAMEA3275557, study PRJEB22092) | marine metagenome | biome: ENVO 01000043; feature: ENVO 00000569; material: ENVO 00002150 | collected 2014-06-21T11:00:00+00 | depth 2 m
TCACCGAATCGCAAAAGGCTTCGGCCTATCGTGAAATGGCGAACCGTATTTCCGATGCATTAGACTTTATGGAGGCGGCCGGACTGACCTCTGAGAAAAATGCCGAACTAAGCTCCGTTGATTTTTATACATCGCATGAGGCGCGCCCGAATAGCGCGCAGTGCGTTTGCACCAGTGCTTGATGCCGCGGTCCTATACCTCCTTTTGAACACGGTAAAAACCTACTGGGAGCTCAACCACCGTTTTGTCAATGGCGGTTCTTACCCAGATATATACACCTACAACGTTCAAGGCGCGTATGTGTTGTTGTGGGTATTTGGTTTGTGGGTAAGCGGTACCTATTTCAAAGGTGCTCAGCCCAAAAACATCGTGCGGTCCATGCTCATCACAACCCTGATCATTGGATTTGGCTACGGTCTGTTGCCTGAAGAGCTGCGCTTCTCGAGAGCCTTACTAGTCCTAGGTGCCCTAGTTGGTACTGCCAGTTTGATTGTATATCGAGCACTAATCGCCGCTGTGACCGGACAAAGGCTGTTTTCCAACGAGCAAAGGCAGCCTCGCGTGATGTTTTACGGAAGTAAAGACAACCTCAGCGCTCTAGAGAATATTTTAAACGAAAGTGGCGTACGCCCTTCCTTTTTGTGGCACCAAGAACCCTTGGAAAACCAAAGTTTTGAGCAATTAGAGGCGCTAGTGAAACTGCACCGCATCAATGAATTGGTCGTTGATTGTTCCTCGAGTAGTTATGATAACCTAATCGCCATTACTGAAGCGTTGGGCACTAAGACCTCTGTAAAATCTTTGCTCCCAGCGAGCGCATTCATTATTGGTTCCAACAGCAGCTTGAGCCAAGGATTGACCTACAAGAAAGCGCTGCAGATTACTGATGCCAATTACCTGCGACAACGTCGCGTATACGAGATAGGATTGACCCTTTTACTAGTACTCACCTTGCCTATATCCCTCCTGGTCGCACAAATCATGGGCCGAGGAAAAGGGTGGCAGTTGTGGGTATCCTCTACAGGGAAACTACTCTCTGGAAAACGCTCATTGATTGGGTATTCAACAGCTTTAGGTGAAAAATTTTCACTACCACAGATGCCGCAACCGATTTTTGACATTTGCAGAGAATTGCCTCAGGAATTAGACTTTTCTCAAAATGCGAGAGCACTTGCTGAGGATTATGCAAAGGAGGCTGCCGTGCGCAATGACCTATTGCGCTTATGGCAATTAACCAAATGCACGACACCTTAAATTACCACGGTTTTTTGCCGTAAATTCGAGGACGATAAACCTAAATATCAATGGCTCAATTCGAACTTATCCTGCCTAAAATGGGCGAATCCGTTGCAGAAGCTACTATTACCACGTGGCTTAAAAATGAAGGTGACTTCATTGAAGCAGAGGAAAGCATTGTTGAAGTTGCTACCGATAAAGTAGATAGCGAGGTTCCTTCACCAGTGAGTGGAACACTCCTAAAAATCATCAGCAATGTAAATGATGTCGCTCAGGTAGGCGCAGCTATCGCCATCATTGAAACTGAAGGCTCAGGAGAAACTGAAGCAGCCATGGAAAGTGCGCCTGCTCCAGCACCTGCAGTTGAAGAAGTTGTAGCTGAAATTGAAACGCAAGTAGCCGCTGCCGCCCAAACCGCAGCGCCAGCTGCCACAAATGCACCTATTGCTAAGAATTCTAACGGACGCTTCTACTCTCCTTTGGTGCGTAGTATGGCAAAGGAAGAAGGAATAGGTCAAGCGGAACTAGATCAAATCAAAGGATCTGGTAAAGATGGACGTGTCACCAAGAAAGATGTCCTCGCCTACTTAGAGAATGGACGTACTGCTCCGGCTGCAGCTTCGGCGCCAGCGCCAACAGCGACACCTGCTCCTGCTCCTTCAACACCGAAAGCTCCAGCAGCCACAGCCACACCAAGTATTACTCCATCTGCCGGTGATGAAATCATCGAAATGGACCGCATGAGAAAGCTTATTGCGGACCACATGGTAAATTCAGTGCAGACGTCGCCACATGTCACTTCTTTCGTAGAGGCTGATATGACTAAGGTGGTTCTGTGGAGAAACAAGGTCAAAAAGAGTTTCCAAGAGAAACACGGTGAGAAAATTACATTCACGCCAATCATCATGGAGGCCATCGTAAAGGCTATCCAGGATTTCCCGATGATCAATGTCAGCATAGACGGATCGAATATTATCAAACACGGCAATATCAACGTGGGTATGGCTGCTGCCCTTCCATCTGGTAATTTAATTGTACCGGTAGTGAAGAACGCAGATCAGTTGAGCCTACTGGGATTGACAAAAGCTGTGAACGATTTGGCCAACCGCGCGAGAAATAACGCACTTAAGCCAGACGAGATTTCTGGAGGCACCTACACGTTAACCAACGTAGGAACCTTTGGGAACCTGCTCGGTACGCCAATTATCAATCAGCCACAAGTAGCTATTATGGCTGCAGGTGCGATTGTGAAGAAACCTGCTGTTGTGGAAACTCCAGAAGGCGATCTAATTGCCGTACGACACAAAATGTTCTTGAGCCACAGCTACGACCATCGCGTTGTAGACGGTGCACTTGGAGGAATGTTCGTCAAGCGTGTCGCGGAATACTTAGAAGCTTGGGATATGAATCGAGAGATTTAATCGTTCCATTTTATATAGTACTTTAGAACCGCCTTCGGGCGGTTTTTTTAACCCCCATAATTCCACACTCATGCAACTACAACTTCAACGTCCTATTTGTTTTTTCGACCTCGAAACCACCGGTGTCAATGTCACTAACGATCGTATTGTCGAAATCTGTGTTCACAAAGTTCATCCGTCTGGAAAGGAGGAAACACATACTTGGCGTGTGAATCCAACGGTGCCTATTCCCGTGGGCGCCTCTTTGGTACACGGCATCTACGACCACGACGTTGCTAGCGAGCCGACGTTCAAAGAATTGGCCACAAAGGTTCATGAACTCATTGCAGATAGTGACCTTGCAGGATACAACAGCAATAAATTTGACATCCCGTTACTCGCCGAAGAATTTCTTCGTGCGGGCATAGATTTCGACATGGGTAAACGGCGCGCAGTAGACGTACAAAACATCTTCCACCGTATGGAACAACGTACCTTGAGCGCAGCCTATAAATTCTACTGCGACAAGAGCTTGGAGAATGCACACAGTGCAGAAGCCGATGTTTTAGCAACCTATGAAGTGCTTAAGGCTCAAATAGATAGGTATGGAGAGTTGCAAAACGACATGAACTTCTTGGCCGACTTTTCCAACCGCCAAAAAGTGGCAGATTTCGCAGGGTTTATCGCCTATGATGACCACGGTGATGAAATCTTTACCTTCGGAAAATACCGCGGTAAAACCGTCCAAAGTGTATTGAAAGAAAACCCAGGGTACTACAGTTGGATTCAGAATGCTGACTTCCCATTGTACACCAAGAAAGTGTTGACCGCGATTAAACTACGAGGATTTAACAACGGATAAGTATGAAGATCATTTGTATTGGAAGAAACTACGCCAAGCACGCAGCAGAACTAAACAATCCTATTCCACAAGAGCCTGTTGTTTTCCTCAAACCAGATACTGCTATTCTACTGAAGAAGCATCCTTTCTTCATACCTGAACACAGCAACGAGGTTCACCACGAAATTGAAGTTGTAGTTAAAATCAATCGTCTAGGTAAGCACATTGAACCCCGTTTTGCGCATAAATACTACGATGAAATAGGCTTAGGCATCGATTTTACAGCACGAGACGTTCAAGCAAATTGCAAGGAAAAAGGATTGCCTTGGGAAAAAGCAAAGGCCTTTGACGGCAGTGCCGCAGTGAGCAGATTTTTCAAATTAAAGGACCTAAAAAAGCCGATTACCGATATCGATTTTCACCTGGATATTAATGGAAAGACGGTGCAAAAAGGCAATACTAAAAACATGTTATTCCCTGTAGATGAACTAATTGCACATGTCAGCAAGTACTTCACACTCAAGACTGGCGATTTGATATTTACAGGTACACCGGCCGGTGTTGGCCAGGTGCATAGGGACGACCTTCTCGAGCTCCATTTGGAAGGAGAACGCATCTTCTATTTCAACGTAAAATAGACCGTCTTATTCAGCAAGGCGGTCTTTCCCTCATTCCAACGCGACTTTTAGCCTAGTTCAAGTCGGGCGCATTGCCATTTTTATATATTTGTAATTGCCCTATAAAAAGGTTAACACAAACGCGTTTAGCAATGAAGAAAAGCTTACTAGCTACCCTCCTTTTTGTTGTATCTGCAACGACCGCCTTTGGTCAGTTCGCTCCCCCTATCGATACAGTCTTTACTGAAAACTTCGATGGAACTTTGAGTGCAGATTCAATTGCCGCCAACTACAATACAGATTCAACCAATGCCACTAGGTCTTGGAACGACACCACGTTTTTGAAAACAACGGGGACAAGGTCATTCCACACGCAGATCTATGCGAATGATTCGATCATCTTCGAAACAGACGCCTTTACAACGGTTGGCTACACAAACGTTCGTTTTACGTTTGACCAAATCTGTAAAATTAGATTCATCCAGAAAGCCTTCATCCAAATGTCTCGCGACAATGGGGCAACGTGGGTGAACATGACCGGTACCCATTACCAAGGGGAAAGTCCTCAGTTCGCATCGCAAGGTTGGTTCAATGAGCTTTCATACCCGTCGGCACTCCTCTCACCATATTGGGTAGGTCCCACGGTAGGTAATAACAACTCCGGTACTACACCAACCAACTCTTGGTGGGCAAGAGAGACGTTCGACTTAAGCTCATACCTAGGTGCTTACGATGCCACAAACACCCAAAATGGCTTTGCCAACTGTAAGATTCGTTTCGTAATGACCAATAAGACGGGGACGCCGTCTCCTAACTCACTTGCAGGTTGGTTCGTCGACAACATCATGGTTGAAGGTGCTCCATGTGAGCTTGAGCCTCCAACATTGGATTGGGTAGGCATCAACCCACAAGCAAAACCTGAAGGTGCACGTTACATGCCAACGCAGGATGTACGTGTTGAGGGTAAAGACAACATCGGAGTAGATAGTATGCGTATTTACATTCGCCGCTACGACTACAGCGCAAGCGCATGGACTACTTGGACAGATTCTTTGATGAGTTCTACTGTAACTACAAGCTGTCCGGATAGCTCTATCTACGAATATACATTCGGTAACATTGGTGTAAACGATACCGTTGAATGGTACGTTCGCATCTTTGACTGTGCCTGTCCTAACGTGGTGCGTGCACCGCTTGAGTCGGCACCAAACTTTGCTTACAAGTTCTGGAGAGACCCAGCGCTCCCTCCTATTTGTGGAACAACTACTCAGAACTCTTTCCCATACTCGACGACACTTCCGATAGAAGAAGATTTCGAAAACCCATTGTATTGGGTAGCGGGTACAGGTTCAGGTGCTAGTGGTCTTGCACACCGTGGTAACTTCCCGGATCAAAATCCGCCAAATGGCCAAAACTGGAAGGTGATTCCAAACGAGAACACCATTGGTTTTGCATGGTCGGTACGTTCGGGTGCTACAGGTAGTAACTTTACAGGACCGGACGGTGATGCTTCAGCAAGTGGTAACGGCAAGTATGTATACACTGAGGCTGATCAAGGTTCTAAGAACGACAAAGCCCACATGATTACACCGTGTTTAGACCTCGGTGCTTACAGCTGTGCGCTTTTGGAGTTTGATTACCACATGTACGGTGCACACGTTGATTTCTTAGCCGTAACTGCGGATACAGGTTTCAACACAAGTGCCTACACCGGTCTTGCAAGAATTGACTTCGCACAACAGACTAAATCAACAGATCCTTGGAAAACGTACTCTGTTTCATTGAACGATATTGTTGGCGATTATGCGCGTATTCGTTTCTCTGTAAACCGCGGTAATGCGTCTAAAGGTGATGTTGCTATTGATAACATCCGCATTTACGAGCCGGCTGCTTACGAAGTGGCACTGCGTGAAGTGTTTAATCCAGAGAACGGATACTGTTCGTACTCTAACAACGAAACTTTAGACCTTTGGGTACAGAGCAACGGTTGTAACGTACTTGATAGCATTCCAGTGACTTGGGACTACGATTACACAAATACTGCGGGTACAACGACTAACGTAACACACACCGAATACATCACGAACAAAGACCTCTACTTGGGTGATTCTACCTTCTTCACCTTCGCTACAGGTCCAGATTTAAGTGGTTACGGTATTTATGACATTAAAATCTACACGGCACAGCCTGGTGATACTGTGAATACGAACGATACTATCGGTCCAATCAGAATTGTCCACGAGCAGCCGTACACTACATTCCCGTACGTGTTGAACTTCGACGATGCCGCCACGACTCCAGGGAACAACACGCCGTTTAACGCAGGTACCTTCTCGAATGCCGTGTTCACTCCTACTCCAGCAAGTAACAGTGGATCATTCGCATTCATGGTAGGTACAAGCTTTACGCCAACTGTAGGCTCGGGTCCTATTTCAGATAAGAGCGGGTTGGGTAATTATCTAGTCGCAGAAGGAGATTACGGTACGTCGCCGGCTTCAGCTACATTGGTTTCAAAATGTTTAGACCTCACTGGTATGACAAGCCCAGTGCTGCAATTCCGTCACCACATGTACGGAGCAGATATTGGTGCCATCCGTGTTCAGTGGATCAAGGACGGCGAGAACAATTGGTCAAACCCAATGACTCCTTACACAGCTACCCTAGGTGACGAAAAAGACGAGTGGTCACACTACGAAGTTGATTTGAGTTCACAAGCGGGTAAAATCGTGAAGCTTCGTTTCATCGCACAGAAATCAGGTTTCGGTATTGCATCAGATATTGCCTTTGACGATATCGCCATCTTCGACAAGAAGAATGTAGATGTTGGTGTGGATCACATCATCGCTCCAGGTGCACGTATTAACTTAACAGGTGGTCCTGCAGGTAAGCGCCTACAGGTGAAATTGAGAAACTTCGGTAAGCAAGCACAAAGTAACATTCCGATTACCTTCACGGTTACTCCAACGTGTGGTCCTAACGCGGGTGTAGCAACGACGTATACATTTACGCATTCTGGCTCTGTTGCTGCAGGCAACATGGCTACAGCGGTTGATGCTACGAATACAGTTGCTTGGCCAACAGGAACATTTGAAGTTCACGCCTGGACAACCAAGAATAATGATACACACGGATGGAACGATACTTCGTACACGGTATCTGCAGGATGGCCAGAGAAATTCATTCAAGGCGGTTTCGTAGAAGATTTCGAAAACTGTGCTTTGGGTGATACTAGTGGATTCTTCGTTGCAGGTGATTTGAACATCTGGCAACCGGGTTCAATTAATGCCCTCGGTGGTAATAACGGTTACGGTACGAATGTGAACAAGAATGTTCCAGGCGGTATTGAAGAAAACCTCTACTTCCCTCGTTTCATTGGTTTCGATACCATTGCAGGTGTTGAGCTCCGGATTACCCACGATATCGATTTAGGTACAGGTGATGTTGCAGTGATCGAGTTCCAAGGTGGTGGTCAATGGAATACCGTTGGTTTCTGGGATCCACAGGACGTAGTAGGAACAAACTGGTACAACACAGGTACTTCGAGCATCAACGATGCGTGGGTTGGAAACATCGGACAACAGACTTCAGTATGGCCACTTGCAGCCTGGAATTTCTCTTCTGCTCCACTTATTCTTCGTGCTCGCATGAAGACAGTAAGCGGTAACAGCGACGGATGGAACATTGATAAAGTAGAAATCTACGTTCCACCACAGAACAGTGCTGCTCCAGTAAATGTGACGACTGTAGAATACTTGCCTATTCCAGATCAGAACAACCACATCAAGACGTACATCAGAAATACAGGTGCTAAGATTCTAGACAGCTGTATGGCAGAGTATAGTGTCGATGGTGGTGCAACTTGGACGACACCTGAAAAGGTAGTATTCAACCCACCTTTGATTCCACGTAGGGGTGCATGGTACGAATTTAATGCGCCATGGGTGAATCCATCGAGCGGTGTTTCAAATGTATGTGTACGTACATCGTTACCAGACAGTAAGCCGGATAACTTAACTTCTGACGATCAAATCTGTGCGGATATCACCGTATTGGACAAGATTGACATGTCTACTGACAGCTCTTACTGTAATGACTTTGACGATCCAGCAGTAGATCCTTGGCTGACGTTAAATGCCTTTGTGAAGGACGGTACTACGATGTGGGAAGTTGGTACACCAAACAACGCACCACTAATCAGTACAAACTCTGGTTCGAATGCGTGGGTGACGGATCTTGACTCTAACTACAAGAAACGTGATTCATCAGCACTTTACACTCCAGTATTTGCGATCGATTCAGGTGAGGTATACTCTTACGAGTTCATGCATGCCTTCTCTACAGAAATCTACCACGATGGTGGTACCGTGGATGTAACCTTTGACGGTGGTATCACTTGGTATACTGTGGGTACCAATTTGTTCGGTGCCACTTGGTTCAACACAAGCTTTGTGACATCGCTTGATGTTTACAAACCTGGATGGACTGGCTTGAGTAACGGTTGGGTACAGGCGAAAATCAACATGAGTGTAGATACCGCGCGCAATGCAGTATTCCGCTTTAGATTTGGCTCTGATGAGACCATTAACAAAGCCGGTTGGGCAATTGACGATTTCTGTTTCTACGTAACAGACGACCCAGGAAGAGTCTATGTTGTCGGTGAGGAAGAACTCGAACGCCACATTGGTGTTGGAAACATCCACCCGAACCCTACTACAGGATATGCACAACTACCGATTTCGTTCCAGCAAGAAGCTGATGTAACGATCTCAATTAGAAACACGCAAGGTCAGCTTATGATGACGCAATCTGTTCATGGCGATGAAGGCATTAACACCTTCCCTATTGAAACTTCAGGTTGGGCTGCAGGTATGTACCTTGTCGAAACAGTTACTCCTTTCGGAACAGATGTACAGCGTCTGATCGTAGAATAACGATAGGAACACAATACTTTTTTTTCACCCTCGCCTTCTTCTATCGGAAGTGGCGGGGGTGTTTTTTTCTACGAAGTAGTTGAATGATTAACGATAAATCTTTCGCTCGTTCAGGTAACGCGTCCACTTTCGTTGGTTGACCAAATGACCGGCATAGTTCTTTGCAAAGGCATGGTAACCGGGTTGGTCTGGGTTTGCACACATGAAGATGTAATCGTGCTCTGGCGCGTTTAACACAGCAAGTAGCGCCGCCTTTTCAGGCACACAGATAGGTCCTGGGGGCAAGCCCTTCACATAGTAGGTATTGTACGGATCTTCAATGCTCAGGTCCTTTTTAAGGACGCGACGAACTGTAGTGCCGGGATTTGCCCGTTTTATAGCGTAAATGACTGTAGGGTCTGCCTGAAGCCTCATCCCCTTCTCTAGTCGATTTAAATATAAACGGGCAACGCGTGGGCGGTCGTCTGACTTACTGCTCTCCTTCATGACAATAGAAGCCAATGTGCTTGCTTCAGCCGGTGTGAGACCTAAAGCGGTAGCTTGAGCAATGCGATCTTCCGACCAAAAGCGCACGGTATTCTGATACAGCTTTTCAGCTATAGTGGCAGCCGAAGCGTTCCAATACACCTCGTAGGTATCTGGTAAGTAGGCACCAAAGGCAGATGCCCCCTCCCAGCCTACACGAGTTTCTAGAAAAGCTTCTAAAAGACTCAGGCTATCAGTCATGAGTTGCGGCGCAAGTTGACCGGCTAAATCCTCTAGGTCGTCTGCAGAATTGAATTGGATGCGCACAGGTTCTTGAAATCCTGCCATTAACGTATTTACAATACCGTTCGAGCTTTGGCCTGCGTTAAGTACATAATGTCCCGGTTTAGGTGCGGTCAATCCCTTTTTATTTGCCAGCAATAAAAAGCCTTCGGGAGACAATAGCACATCATCTTCTACAAACTGGGCATATACATCATCTATGGTCGTCTTTTCATCCACATACAATGTGTACGGAGCCACCTGTTCGTTGACGTTTGCTTCAAAGAGCATATTGTAGCCTTTAAAAACGAGGAAAATGAGGAATGTCGGGAGGACAACCCCTACGATAATGATGATGAGTTTTCTCATGAATGAATTAGTTGATAGAGATGCGCGTCTTCGAATTGGCCATCCTTGATAATCCAATGCTTGAGAAGGCCTGATTGTTCAAACTGAAGCGATTCAAATAACGCCTGAGAAGCAGGGTTAGATTGCGGCACTACAGCGTAAAGCATCTTCATGCCCAAGGTTCCAAAGAGGTATTGTTGAAAGGCCTCTAGCGCACTTTTCGCCAAGCCTTTCCCTCGTGCTTCGGGACTAAGTACAATGCCTAAACCGCCTTTTCGCGCAATGGCATCGTAATCGTAAATATCCACAGCACCCACAGGAGCACCATCCACCTCAAAAACGAGTCTCAACTGACCGTCGCGAAGTAAATTGCCGGGTTGTGCATCAATATAACTAGCGAGTACTGCCTTGCTCCAAGGCTCTTTACTTATGCCTAAATACCATAAGGACGCATCGTTCTCAATAGTGTAGAGCCAATCAAGATCTGAGGGCTCAAGTGCGCGTAGCACGCCTATGTCTCCAACCTGTATCATCCCTTCCAATATCCTTCGAAACTGTATTGTGCCGGTCCTTCTAGGACAACACTACTGAACGGTCCCGTTCCTTCAAAATTGACCATAAGCTCACCGCCCAAAGCCTTAATGTGTACGGGCGCGGTTGTCGCACCGTTGTGCACAGCAACCATTGCTGCCGCCACAGCTCCAGTACCACAAGCCAGGGTTTCATTTTCTACTCCACGCTCGTAAGTGCGAATGGAATATCCTTTTTCTAGTGCTACCAAGGAGTTGATATTACATCCCTCCTCCCCATAGTCGTTTCTTAAAGGACGAGCGAAACCAATGAAATCATCAGGATGGCTGTCGTTAAGCACCACATGGTGTGGGCTACCTGTATCCACGAAAAAGGCCCCGTGACTTTCAACTACTGCTGGAGCGTCGATCATACCTAGGGCAACACTATTACCGTTGACTTCTGCCCAGTGCGGTCCATCAATCGCGTGAAAATGCACGCGCTCTGCCGCTATGCCTAGGTCTGTAGCAAACTTAGAAATACAACGTCCACCGTTGCCGCACATGGTACTCTCACTGCCGTCTGCATTAAAATAGACCATGTAGAAGTGATCGCCGTCGTGGCGAGGTGGCTCGAGATACATCAATCCATCGGCGCCAATACCAAAATTGCGGTGGCACATGCGGGCGATTTGGTCCTTTGTCAAACTTGCGCGGGCTTCGCGACAATCTAACAGGATAAAATCGTTCCCGGCGCCTTGGTATTTGAAAAACCTAAGATTCATGCTCATATCGGTGTTAAAAGGCGTTAAAGTTATGCACCTCGGTACAATATATACGTTCATTGGTGCATAATTTGAATGTAAGACGTTATTCAATTTAAACAGAATACTATGAAGATGAATGCGAAATCCATTGGAATGTTTGTCCTGCTTTTTGCAGCAGGAGGTCTTTTATCTCTTGCAGGTGCACATGCATTGGGCTGGACGGGCAAGACTGTTGTTATTGAAAATCAGCCGGCCGCTGTGCCTGTTGCCGTTTCAAATTTCCCAGTTGCTAGTGCTGCAGTACCCACAGATTTTGTGGAAGCTGCCGAAGCTTCTGTGGAAGCCGTCGTTCACGTGAAAATCACGGCAGAACGCGTACAGAACTACTACAACCCGTTCAATGATCTATTTTTCGGTCGTCCATCTACCCCACAACGACAGGAAGTTCAGGGGTCGGGGTCCGGTGTCATCTTAAGCGAAGACGGATATATCGTAACCAACAATCATGTGATCAAAGATGCTAAGGAAATTACTGTGGTTACAGCTAATAACGACGAATTCGACGCTGTGCTTGTAGGAACTGACCCTACCACGGACATCGCACTGCTTAAGATTGAGGCTGACGGCTTGCAAAAGATTACTGTGGCCAATTCCGACAATGTTCGACTTGGTCAATGGGTGCTCGCTGTCGGGAATCCATTCAATCTAACCAGCACCGTTACCGCAGGTATTATTTCGGCCAAGGGACGCGATATCAATATTATCGACGAACAAAGCGCTATTGAAAGTTTCCTCCAAACAGATGCAGCAGTAAATCCTGGAAATTCTGGCGGTGCACTAGTAAACACAGGTGGACAACTTGTCGGTATTAATACAGCTATCTCATCGCGCAGCGGCTCCTTCGAGGGCTACAGCTTCGCCGTTCCGGCCAATCTAATGATGAAGGTCGTGGGTGATCTCAAGGAGTTCGGACGCGTACAACGTGCCTTTATGGGCATCAACTACAATGAATTGAATGCCTCGCTCAGTGAAGAATTGGACCTTAAGGTTAATGCAGGCGTCTATGTAGCTAATGTCGTAGTAGGAGGCGCTGCAGACGATGCGGGTATAGAAAAGGGAGATGTCATCATAAACATTGACGGCAAGCAAGTACGCACCGGCGCTGACCTTACCGAGGCTATAGGTTCACACCGCCCTGGAGAAACTCTTGATGTTGTGGTCAACAGGAACGGAAGAAACGAGAAATTCAACCTCGTACTTAAGAACAAGCTGGGCACTACCGAGATGCTAACGCGTGAAGAAGAAATCCTACGCTCGTATGGCGCGCGTTTAAGCGAACTTTCCAGCAGCGAGAAGAGAAACCTTGGATTGCGTTACGGCGTTAAAGTAGATGAAATCTTAGGGGGTCGATTCGAAAAAGCAGGCATACCCGAAGGCTTTATCATCGTCAAGCTGAACAATGTGTACATCAACGATGTAGCTGAATTTGAAAAGCTCATTCAACAGTTTAACCCTGGCGACGGTGCCTTGATTCAAGGATTTGAAACCAACGGCAAGGCCAACTACTACGCCTTCGAATGGTAAAACAAGAAAAATTAAAGGCAGATAGTGTAAAAATGACACACTGAAATTAGATAATAACCCGTTGATAATCAGTGGGTTATTTTTTTATACGTCAACTTAAAACCGATGGTTTTCTTCTCTAACTTCGAAGGTAGAACCACCAATTTTTACATATGATTGCTCAAAAAGAGTACTCTAAAAAAGTCCATGCACGAATTCGTTCAGAACGCATGGCCGTGGACATTATAGCCTGTGTCCATGAGCTATTCTACGACCGTGGAGTAGAGATCGTCATGTTTCGAAATACCCTGATTGACCGTAAGCCCAGTGAGGTGCTTGAACTGCATCAATACGCCAAGAGCATGCTTGAGAAGCCCATTTCCGTTGACGCTACATTGGAAATGTTAATGACTCTCAAGAAGACGGCCATTGAAAATGCCAAGATTGACATTGGGCGACTCACTTCGGAATGGTCTGTATCGGAAAATAATGCTGAGGAAATCATCGTGAATCAACTGAGCAGTTTCTTCGGCAGCCGACCCAAAAATGCCAAAGATGTCGTCCTTTTTGGTTTTGGCCGTATAGGACGACTCTTAGCTAGAGAACTTATCGCGCAAGAAGGAAGTGGCCGACAGCTTCGATTACGAGCAGTAGCCGTTCGTAGCATTGATGCAGCCAGTCTTCATAAGCGAGCCTCTCTACTAAAGATTGACTCTGTGCACGGTGCCTTTCCTGGGACAGTGCTCGTAGATGAAGAAAATTTAGCCTTGATAGTCAATGGTCGACCGATTCATTTTATTGCCACTCCGGACCCCACCGAAGCCGACTACACCGCCTATGGAATTCAAAATGCACTATTGATCGATAATTCCGGTGCCTATCGAGACGACGTTGCACTTAGCAAACATCTCGAAAGTAAGGGAATCGAAAAGGTGTTGTTGACGGCCCCTGGGAATGGAATCAAGAACATCGTGCACGGCGTCAACCATACTGTTGTAGATACTACCATGGATAAAATCATTAGTGCAGCGAGTTGTACCACAAATGCCATAAGTCCAGTGCTGAAAGTTGTCAATGACGCATTTGGTATTGAACGAGGCCATCTTGAAACCATACACGCCTACACCAACGACCAGAATCTTGTGGACAATATGCACAAGAAGTACCGCCGTGGTCGCGCAGCAGCTTTAAACATGGTCATCACCGAGACAGGTGCAGGAAAAGCTGTCGATAAGTGTATTCCAGGCTTGGGATCGAAGCTTACCTCTAGTGCGATTAGAGTACCTGTTCCGAACGGTTCACTTGCCATTCTCAATCTTCAGCTGCTCCGTAGTACCAGTGAGGAAGAAGTATTAGACCTATTTAAGAATGCTGCTTTAAGCGGGCCCTTGGTTGAACAGATTCACTACAACACCTCGAATGAACTCGTGAGTAGTGATATCGTTGGAAACCCTTGCCCATCTATCTTCGACACCAATGCTACTCAACTCAGTGGGGATGGAAACAGCCTTACGCTCTATATCTGGTACGATAACGAATACGGTTACAGCAGACAAGTCCTACGTTTAGCGAAGCATTTCGCCCAAGTTCGACGCAATGCGTATTACTAAGTAAAACTAGGCTCCCCTAGCCTAATACAAAAACCCCCAGCGGCCTACGGCAGCTGGGGGTTTGATTTATACCTTAATAACCTTGGCTGTTAGCTCTCGTTTATTACCAAATCCAATAACCCGGTATTTGAATTAATGCTTTCCTCCAAGGAGATCATACTTTCTGTATTCTCCACCCCTTCTATATCATTGATGCGGAAGATCACATCCTTGGCGTGCGATGCATCGCGGCAACGAATCTTGGCAAAGATGCCGTACTTCCCAGTAGCCAGATGCGCTACTGTTACCTCAGGCACAGAATGCAACTGATCAATAATGTCAGGAGATTGCAAAGAGCGGGATGTAAAGAGCCCCACGTAGGCTACAAATCCAAAGCCCAATTTTGCATAATCTACAGAGATGGATGTACTCTTTATAACGCCCATCTGTTCCATCTTCTTTACACGTACGTGAATGGTACCAGGGCTAACCAACAAATCCTTCGCAATCTCAGTAAACGGCTTACGCGCGTCCTTAACTAAATACTGCAGAATCTGTTTATCGAGTTTATCTAGTTTCATAGGTCTATGTGATAGAGTACAAAGGTGCAATCCTCATTCTTGAAATTCAATGAGTACAACTACTCTTTTCCTTAAATTTTAGCTGAATTTTGTTTTCTATCTAAATATAGTGACCTATTTTTGCATCCACAGCAAAACAATAATGGTTTTGTTGAATAGAATTTAAAAAATTGACAATGACGGAAAACATTTCACATCTAAACGAACCGCAAGCCTTATTCACCATCAATAATCCAGAGAGCGTAATAGAAGTTTTCTTGGACGAGGCAGCAGGAACGGTACGTGAAGTGAAGTGTTTGAACTACAACCGTTGTAAGGAGTATACCTACTCTACTGAAGAATATTTAGATAGATACAGCCACCACCCAGCGGGCAAAGCAGTTGCAGCGAAGTTGGCAGTATCCGCAGAATAAACTGACTTTCCATTCACTCTGTTTGTATTTGGGTTAAGTGGCGCTGAGGAAAGCAGCGCCACTTTTTTTTGCTCCAAATTCACGAGTCTCGCACATCTAGTACGGGAGTACAAAAAACCCCCGCCCAGGCTGCGCCTGGGCGGGGGTTATATATTCCAAGAAAACGTGATTGCTACGCCTTCTTGTAGAAAGGTAGTTTTACCACCTTCGCTTTAATCGTTTTGTTACGGATCACTACATCGAACTCACTGCCCTCTGTGGCCAATTCCACCGGCACGTAACCCATACCAATGTTCTTGCCTGTTGAAGGGCTTGCTGTCCCTGAGGTCACACGACCCACAACTTCACCGTCTTTGGCAATATCATAGCCGTGACGAGGTATACCGCGGTCAATCATCTCAAAGCCCACCAACTTTTTCGTCACGCCTTCCTCCTTCTGCTTGGCACAGGTTTCCGAAGAAACAAAGTCTTTGATAAACTTGGTGAACCAACCT
>OBNQ01000051.1_pt1 | contig 15868 bp, 9 predicted proteins | sample 1494201 | NCBI WGS metagenome assembly OBNQ01 (sample SAMEA3275557, study PRJEB22092) | marine metagenome | biome: ENVO 01000043; feature: ENVO 00000569; material: ENVO 00002150 | collected 2014-06-21T11:00:00+00 | depth 2 m
TGGCCATGAGTCCTTCGAGGATTTCTTGGGCGATGGCATCGGTCTTCTCTAAATCGGCCCCATCGCCACTGGCACACACCCAGCGGAACGGACCAAAACCGTAGTCGAAACACATGGGGCCCATGATGTCTTGCACATAAGAAGGGTAGCGGAAGTGCTCGCCGTCCGCGGCCATGATTTCTGCACCAGCGCGCGAGCTTTCCAATAAGAACGCATTGCCGTAATCGAAGAAGTACATGCCGTTTTCAACGAGTGTATTGACCGCTTTCACGTGACGCTTCAAGGTCGCTTGGATGCGTACTTTAAACGCTTCAGGGTTGTTGGCCATCATTTCGTTGGACTCTTCATAGCTCATCCCTTGAGGGTAATATCCACCGGCCCAAGGGTTATGCAAGGATGTTTGGTCAGAACCGAGGTCGACGTGAACATTGCGTTCTGCCATGCGCTCCCAGAGGTCCACGATATTTCCAATGTAGGCGATGCTTCGCGCACGCTTCGCTGCTTGGAACTCTAGTGCCATGTCGATGGCCTCATCGGTGCTGGTGGTAATCTCGTCCACCCAGCCCTGCTCGTGACGTTTGTAGGCTGCTTTTGGGTTAATCTCTGCGGTAATGCTCACCACCCCGGCAATATTTCCTGCCTTAGGCTGAGCACCGGACATACCGCCCAATCCTGCAGTGACGAATAGTTTTCCTTCCGGTCCACCGCTAGATTTCATGCGTGCAGCGTTCAATACGGTGATGGTCGTTCCGTGTACGATCCCTTGTGGACCAATGTACATGTAAGAACCCGCCGTCATTTGACCGTATTGGGTGACGCCTAGGGCATTGAATTTTTCCCAATCGTCCGGCTGGCTGTAATTCGGAATCATCATTCCGTTGGTTACCACCACGCGCGGTGCTTCTTTTGAAGAAGGGAAGAGGCCCATTGGGTGGCCGCTGTACATATGCAGGGTCTGCTCCTCAGTCATTTCGCTGAGGTATTTCATCGTCAAGAGGTATTGTGCCCAATTCTGGAACACCGCCCCATTACCGCCGTAGGTAATGAGCTCTTCCGGGTGTTGCGCCACCGCCGGATCCAGGTTGTTTTGGATCATCAACATGATGGCCGCCGCCTGAGGCGTCTTGCACGGGTATTCTTCAATCCCGCGAGCATGCATGTCGTACGAGGGCTTGAATCGGTACATATATATGCGTCCAAATTCCTTGAGCTCCTCTAAAAATTCTGGGGCCAATTCCGCATGCCATTCCTTCGGAAAGTAACGAAGCGCATTTTCTAAGGCTAATTTTTTCTCATTTACCGAAAGAATGTCTTTGCGCTTAGGCGCTCGGTTTACTTCCGTTCCAACGGTGCGTCTTGACGGCAATTCTGCGGGAATACCCGCTACTATCTCTTGCTGAAAGGTGGTCATTTTAGGCTCCTTTAACTCTGTGTGTTCCTTTGTCATATCCGTATGGGCAATGCTTGCACCCGCTTTGGCAGCAATAGCCGCGTTTGATGTGGTATTTTTCAGTAAACACGATAAAGCCCTCTTCGGTTTTATAAAAATCCTCCGGGTCCAATTCCTTTTTAAACATCGTATCTACAGCATTTGGGTCTGCTCAAAGTTACATCACCGTACCTTTGCGACTATGAAATCGGACCAATTTCCTTTCAATCTACCCTCACCACTGGAAAAGTTGCACTTGCAGGGGCGTGACTTATGGATAAAACGCGACGATCTCATCCACCCCATTGTCTCGGGCAACAAGTGGCGCAAGCTCCAAGGATTCTTCCAAATATTACGAGCTGAAGAGCCCATCACGACCTTCGGCGGCGCTTTTAGTAATCACTTGCCGGCGGCAGCCTTCGCAGCCAAGCACTTTGGTCATCCCATCATAGGTGTTGTGCGCGGCGAGGAATTGAACGCCTCGAGCAATGGCTTGCTTAAGTATTGCCAGGCACAAGGCATGGACTTGGAATTTATTTCTCGCAGTGCGTTTAGGTCCCTGCGTGAAAGGGGTTGGACGGGATACTCGGGCAGGGTACTTCCTGAGGGCGGTGCTGGGCCACATGCATTGGAAGGTTGTGGAGCCATCTGGAAAGAATTGGCCCAGGAACCCGATCACCTAGTGCTCGCCTCCGGTACAGGTACGACCGTATCTGGTATTCTTGCAGCGATGCCTCCACACTGCAAAACGCAGGTCCACGTTGTGAGTGCCGTGAAAGGCGCTCTAAAAGAATGCGCCTCCGTGCAGCAGCAGGCGTTGGCAAAACACATTACCCTTCACTGGGAAGATGAAACTCATTTTGGCGGCTTTGGGAAATGGTCGCCTTCACTGCTCGAGGAAGCCAAGAAGTTTGAGCAAATCACGGGAATACCGCTGGATCCCAACTACAACGCGAAGGTTTGGGCATATCTTCAGCGCATTTCCTTAGAAGGCAAAATGGTGTGGATTCACACGGGTGGTGTTCGATTCTAACGGACAGATTCGAACAATCGGAGCACCTCTTGCTCTACCTCTTCACTATCCCAATTCTCCTCGATACCTTTCATGGCTAGAATTTCTTCCATGATTCGGTCGTGGCGCTCTCCTTCTTCTTTTGCTTCATGGTACGGGATGTTGGTGAACTTTACCAAAGTGTAGAGCGGCGTCCATTTGTCAGGATGATTGGCTTGCACCTTACGCTCTATTTTTTTGCGCAATTGGAAGCTTGGATCTGCCACTAGATCGCGCATTTCAATGAAGTTTCTCAAGCTTAAGTCTACCAAAGCATTGCCCGCAGGTACTCGCTGTTCTGTATAGATCTCCAGTACTTTTTTCATGTCGGAATCCCCGTGCTCATCGAGCAGCTCCATGAATACGCGTACATCTTCCAGCGATCCGTTCATACCCTCGCCATAGAAAGGAACGGTGGCATGTGCGGCATCACCTATAAGCATGGTGTTGGTGCCCCAATGGTAAGGTTCACAACGAATACACGCCAAGGCCGACGTAGGGTTGCTTTCCCATTGCTCCTCTAAATTTGGAATAAGCGGGATGGCATCTTTAAAATAGTTCTCGAAGTAACGCAGGCCGTCTGCACCGGTATTGAGGTGGTCTAATCCGTATTCGCCGTCGAACGGTGCGAAAACAGTTCCAGTGAATCCGTTATCTGTGTTGGCCAGTCCCATCAGCATGAATTCGCGGCGCGGCCAAATGTGCAACGCATCAATATTGAGTTGGGGTTCACCATTACTCCCAGCAGGAATATGGACCTCCTTGTACCCGCTGTCTATGAAGTGTTGGCTGTAATTAAAGCGCGGTTGCTTCATCAAGGCACCTCGAACCGAAGAGCCTGTTCCATCGGCCCCAACAATGAGGTCCGCTGAATAGGCATTGAGCTGCTCGCCTTGCTTCATATGAACGGTCCCCGTGTTGAAGTCCACATGTTCACAGAAGGCATCAAAGGTGATCGTTACATTCGGCAGCGCTTCGGCCAATTCTACTAACGTTTTATTGAACTCGCCACGGCTGATGCTGTGAATGGCTTTGTTATCTATGTTGTAGGCAAAGTAACTCTCGTTGCCTTCGAGGTCGTGGATTTGACGGCCGTATGCCGGTACCACAATCTTGCGAATCTCTTCCTCTATTCCGGCGTAGGCCAATGCTGTCCAGCCCCTATGACTAACTACAAGGTTGATAGATCTTCCGGAGCCGTAGGTCGATTTACGTGGGTCTGGTCGTTTTTCAAAAACCTGAACCTCGTAGCCTTTTTTACCCATGGCATAGGCCATGTACGATCCTGCCAAGCCGGCACCAACGATGATTACATTTTTCATGCTTGCTGTGCTTTGAGGTAGTTCAACAAGATTTCACCAAAGGCGCGAATATCCTCGAAGTTATTGTAGAGCGGAACGGGTGCCATACGAATGACGTTGGGTTCGCGCCAATCGGCAATAACACCGTGCTCCATCAAATAATCAAACAGCGGTCTTCCGTAGCCGTGAACCAGCAATGAGATTTGTGCGCCGCGCTCTTCTTTTGGAGTAATAATTTCAAAATTACTGCCCGATTCTTCTGCCACAAACTCCAGTACTTCCTGCAAGTAGGCCGTCAGTTTTCTACTCTTTTCACGTAGGTTTTCTAATCCCGCCTTGTCAAATAAATCCAGGCTCGCGCGAAGCGGTGCCATGGCCATTACCGGGACATTCGAAAGTTGCCAAGCTTCTGCCGTAGGTATAGGCTTAAAGGTTTCGGGCATTTCGAATCGCGTTTCCTTATCGTGTCCCCACCATCCTTCGAAACGTGGGATATCAGCCTTGCCGTGGTGGCGTTCGTGTACAAAGTAGCCGGCTGTTGCACCAGGGCCTGAGTTGATGTATTTGTAGTGGCACCATGCGGCGAAATCTACATTCCAATCGTGTAATTTGATATCTATATTTCCTGCGCCGTGCGCTAAATCCCAACCGACCGTAATGCCTTTGTTTTGAGCATAGGCGGTAAGGTGTTTCATGTCCATCACTTGGCCGGTATAATAATTTACCCCACCGATCATCATCATGGCGATTTCGTCACCATGAGCATCAATAGCAGCCATAAAGTCTTCCTTGCGAATGTGGTGTTCACCCTCGCGCGGTCCCACCTCGATCAGGTGTTCTTTTGGGTCGAGCCCATGGTAGCGCAGTTGAGAGGCTAAGGCATATTGGTCCGACGGGAAGGCTTTAGCTTCGCACAAAATCTTCGTGCGCTTTCCTTCCGGACGAAAGAAGCTTACCATCAACAGATGCAAGTTGTTTGTCAGTGACCCCATGACCACAACTTCTTCAGGTTTGGCGCCCACGAGTTTTGATAGGCTTTCCGAAAAGAATTCATGGTACGGCATCCACGGGCGGCGTGCATGAAAATGTCCTTCCACACCCCAGTTTTTCCAATCCTCAAGCTCCTCTTCGAGGTATTTTTCGGCCAATTTTGGCATTAGCCCCAAGCTGTTGCCCGTGAAGTAGAGCGTTTGCTTGCTGTCGATCACGGGGAGGTAAAATTCGTTGCGGAAGTGGGCCAATGAATCATTGGCATCGAGTTCCTTTGCGTGTGCTTTGCTGAGTACGTTCATGGTTGTATTATGGGTGTCTTAAAGGTAGGGCAAAAGCAATACTAAGCCCAACAGCAGCCAAGGCAGACCTTCAAGAATAAAACTGTAGTAAAGATCGCCCAATTCAGCACGTGCTATGATGATGATTACAGCGAACAATAAGTAGAGTAGAAGCGTAGGTAAAAGGGCCAGTCCAAAAACAAGCACAAGTATCGCGAAACTCATCCATATAGCGGCATGGGCGAGATAAATGCTGTTTCTAGGGCCGAGTAAATGCGGCAACGTCTTGATGCTTTTTGCATCAAGTTTCACATCCCTGACATCGAAAGGAATAGTGAGTGCCATGGTCCAAAAGAAGCGCTCAATAAGCCACCAGGTTCCCGATTCTCCGTTCCAAATGGCTGGCAAGAATCCAGTAGTGAATGCCCAAACGAAGGAAATCACGAAGAGTTTTAAGCCGGGAACCGAGCGCAATCCGCCGCCTTTGTTTCTCATGATCCAAGGCAGTGGGTAAAGGAGTGCCACAGCAGCACCAATAACATAGTGCATAAACAACCCAAAAGAACCAATGCGAATGAGTTCGATACAGGCGAAGGCCGCGCCGCCAACAATACTCAGCTTGGTGAGGTTGGGCATGCTCTTTCGCCAAGCGGTAATTTTTGAGGTTTGGTCCGCCTGAGAAGGCCCTTCGAAATATCGCGCAAACCCATAGACGACAAGGGTTCCGGCAGCATTCAGTACAGCAAGACTGTCGTGGTGCGCATCAATGAGAATTTCAGTGGTTTTGGTCAATGCATAGACCGCACCTGCCACCCAAAAATTGGCATAGACAAACACCCGCAGGAAACCTGCAAAATTGTTTATAAAACCGTTGAAACTTCTTTCCATTCTTGTGTGTTAAAAGTAAGGTATGTAACCTATGTGTATAGTACTTTTGTAGTATTAAAATCAACCCTTATATGAAGCGCAATTCATTTGCCTACCGCCACATCGGACCGAAAGCCGTAGACGTTGACCAAATGTTGTCTGCCATCGGCGTCGATTCTATCGATACGCTAATCGATCAAACGGTACCTGCTGCCATTCGAGCAGCCAAGGATTTAGATTTAAGTGAAGCAATGACCGAAGCTGAATTTGGTGCCCACATTACAGCGTTGGGTGAAATGAATTCAGTGTTCAAGACGTACATCGGTATGGGGTACCATCCGACGGTTTTGCCAGGAGTAATCCAAAGAAATATTTTGGAGAATCCAGGGTGGTATACTGCCTACACGCCGTACCAAGCTGAGATTGCTCAGGGTCGTTTGGAAGCCTTGATGAACTATCAAACGATGGTGGTTGATCTAACAGGTATGGAGTTGGCAAATGCGTCACTTCTAGACGAAGCAACAGCTGTTGCTGAAGCGATGAGTATGTTCTATGGAGCAATGCCCCGTGCGAAGAAAAAAGCCGGTGCCAATAAGTTCTTTGTGGACAACAACACCTTCCCACAAAGCATTTCTCTTCTTAAAACGAGAACCGAACCTATCGGGGTAGAGTTGGTTTTCGGTGACTATAAAACATTTGAACCTACAGAAGATTTCTTCGGTGCTATGGTTCAGTACCCAAATGCAGACGGTTCGGTAGAGGATTACCGCAAATTTGCAGCTGGATGTAATGATGCAGGAGTACAGCTTGTGGTGGCGGCAGATTTATTGTCTTTGACACTACTCACGCCCCCTGGAGAATGGGGTGCGGATGCTGTAGTTGGTACCACTCAGCGTTTCGGTATTCCACTGGGATACGGTGGTCCTCACGCTGCATATTTCGCAACCAAAGAGAGCTACAAGCGTCATATCCCAGGCCGTATCATTGGTCGAACTATTGATACCGACGGCAATCCTGCCTTGCGTATGGCATTGCAAACTCGTGAGCAGCACATTAAGCGCGATAAAGCAACATCAAACATCTGTACTGCACAGGTTTTACTTGCGGTAATGGCAGGAGCCTATGGTGTGTATCATGGTCCGGAAGGATTGATGGACATCGCAGAGGCCATTCATCTTAAGACAGCAACATTGAATGCTGCCGTAAAAGGGATGGGACTCACTCAAAGCAATACACATTTCTTTGATACCCTTAAGATAGGCTTGAACAACAGCGATGCTACTTCACTGAAAGCTTTGGCTGAAGATGCTGAGATCAACTTCAACTATATCGACACAAAGACAGTAGGCGTTTCTTTAAACGAAACCACTACCGATGGGGATGTTGCTGAAATCATTGCTGTATTTGCGGCGGCTGAGAAAGTTGCGGAGATTACGATGGATGAACTTGAAACGGCTATTCCAAGTGATTTGGCGCGTTCCTCAGCATTCATGACTAATGAAGTCTTCCACAGCTACCGCAGCGAGACGGATATGATGCGTTACTTGAAGTATCTCGAGCGCAAAGATTTGGCATTGAACCACAGTATGATTTCTTTGGGTTCTTGTACCATGAAGTTGAATGCGGCATCAGAAATGATCCCACTTTCGAACGCTTCTTGGAACGGACTTCACCCGTTCGTCCCAACTGCACAAGCGGCGGGGTATATGCAGGTCATCGAAGAGCTTGAAAGAGATTTATCTGAGATTACCGGATTTGCGGCTACTTCATTGCAACCAAACTCTGGTGCCCAAGGCGAGTATGCAGGTCTCATGGTTATTCGTGCGTATCACCACGCCAACGGCGACCACCACAGAAACATTGCACTTATTCCATCCTCAGCACACGGTACGAATCCAGCTTCAGCGGTGATGGCCGGGATGAAGGTGGTGGTTGTAGGTTGTGACGATCACGGAAATATTGATGTAGACGATCTAAGAGCGAAGGCAGAGCAGCATAGCGACAACCTGAGCTCTTTGATGATTACGTATCCATCAACACACGGCGTCTTTGAATCTAGCATCAAGGAAATTACAAGCATCATTCATGAGCACGGTGGCCAAGTATATATGGACGGTGCTAATATGAACGCCCAGGTAGGATTGACTTCTCCGGGACTTATTGGTGCGGATGTATGTCACTTGAACTTGCACAAGACCTTTGCCATTCCTCACGGAGGTGGTGGTCCAGGTATGGGGCCAATTTGTTGTGCTGCACACCTAGCGCCGTTCCTTCCAAAGCATGATGTGATTGAAATGGGTGGTGAGCAAGGTATCTCTAGCATTTCTGCTGCTCCATGGGGTTCTGCATTGATCCTCTTGATTTCTTACGCCTACATCAAGATGTTGGGTAGCGAAGGTTTGACAGACAGCACCAAATATGCGATCCTCAATGCCAACTACATTAAGGAGCGTCTAGCAGGCTCATTCGATGTGTTGTACACAGGCGAAAATGGCCGCTGTGCGCACGAGATGATCTTGGATTGTCGTCCGTTCAAACGCGATGCAGGTATTGAAGTAACAGACATTGCGAAGCGATTAATGGACTACGGTTTCCACGCACCAACAGTAAGTTTCCCAGTAGCGGGCACGGTGATGGTAGAGCCTACAGAAAGTGAAGGTATAGCTGAGCTTGACCGTTTCTGTGATGCGATGCTTAGCATCCGTGCAGAGATCTCGGAGATTGAGAAGGAAGAGGCGGACGCTACCAATAATGTAATGAAGAATGCGCCACACACGCAGTACATGATTTGTGGTGACGATTGGAACTTCCCGTACTCACGTTCAAAAGCTGGATTCCCACTTCCATTTGTAAGTGAGAATAAATTCTGGCCGACTGTACGTCGCGTGGACGATGCCTATGGCGATCGTAACCTCGTATGTACTTGTGAGCCTATTGAAAGTTATATGGAAGAAGCTTTAGGTTAAGCCAGGGCATCTTCTAGGATATAAAAAACCCCCGCGGCGCAGCCGCGGGGGTTTTTGTTTATGTCAATTTTTTCTTCGTCTATTTCCCGGAAATGGCTCTTACATCCGCACCGGTAGGCTTCTGGTAGAGAGCGAGATCAAAGTGGCGCGTAGCCGCATAGAGGTGGTCGAAAATGTCCGACATGATGCCTTCGTAAACCGCCCAATCGGTGGTCGCAGTGAAGCAGTACACCTCGATAGGAATTCCTTCGGTGGTGGGTTGCAACTGACGTACCATGAGCGTGAAGTCGTTGTTGATGCCGCTATGATTGCTCAGATAGAATTCAATGTACTTTCGGTACAGACCAATGTTAGTTTGGCGACGCCCGTTAAGTAGGCTAGCTCCTTTAATGTCTTTACCTGTATTGTCGGTATCAATCTCCCCTTGGCGTTTATTCATAAACGCAGCAATTAGATCGATTTCCTTTAGTGCATCCATCAGACCTTCATCGAGGTGACGAATGGAAGTGATGTCGATGTGAATGTTTCGCTTGATGCGTCGAGCACCGCTCTCTGACATTCCGCGCCAGTTGACAAAGCTATCTTGCACAAAGGCAGTGGCCGGTACAGTGCTTACTGTCTTGTCGAAGTTTTTCACCTTCACGGTAGTCAGGTCTATGCTCAATACATCCCCGTCGACACCATATTTAGAAAAGGTGATCCAATCGCCCACCTTGACAAGGTCGTACATATGAATCTGGAAGTTGGCTAAAAGACCTTTGATGCTGTCTTGAAAAACCAATATGAGGATGGCTGTAGTACCGGCAAAAGCCCCGAGGATCGCTCCTGCTGAAGTGCCTGTTAGAATGGATATTAGTGCTATGGCTGCACCAAAGAAGGCCAACAAGCGAACTACTTGTGAGATGGTGCGAATAGGGGTATTAGTGTACTTTTCGTTTTGACTGAGCCAATTTTCCAATGCCCGCAACGTGCGGTTTACCACCGTTACGACCAAAATAAGAATGTATACAATGACTGCCTTTTCAAAGTAGGGAATCATCCGAGGTACGTCGCTCAGAATGTACGCTAGGCTATTGAATACGATGGCGGCGGGAACTAGGTGCGCCAGACCCTTGAAGACTTTTTGCTCGAAGAAGTAATCGTCCCAGGTGGCTTTGGTGCGCTTCACAGCAGCATGGATGATGCTCACGAGAATACGTCTCGAAAGGAAATCGGCTAGTAATGAAAGAAGGGCTAAGAGAACAACGTCTATACCGAGAGCTATCCACTCGATATAACGTTCGTCGACATTTTGGTTGGCGAGCCATTGGCTTGCCCAGTGAATTTTATCCATTAGAACGGGTGGAACATAGTTACGCTATCAAATCTAACTGAAGTTGCGTAAAAATATCCTAATCCGTACACGGTTGTATCATCTTGTCTACGAATATTCCCAATCTGAGGGCTGTAAGGCACACTGAAAAGACCGCCACCGCCAATATTATTGGCCATGATGGTGAGGTAGTCAAACATGCCTGAACTCAAAGTTCTCGTCTCGTACGTGATGTTAATTAAGGTGTCGCGGTACACAGTATACGGAGGGCCGATAAAGTTGAATCGGCTAACCTGTGTGCCTTCGATAAACTGTTCGTCGTCGAAAATGTTGATCTCAGAATTCAAACTCATTTCGGTTTCTTGAGGTTCGAAGGGACCAGCTAGTCCGTTTGGCGCATATACTTTAGTCGTCCAGTAATTCTTGATCCAATATGCGTTGCCACGCCCTTGGGGATCGTTCCACAGAGCATAAGGGCTGTAGAACGATGAGTCGGCATCGGCATAGAACACAGAATCTCCCGTACGGAAGTCCACCCAGCTGCTGTCGTCCTCTAGAATCTGGAACATAGGCGCTAGGAAACTAAACGGTTCGTTGGTGCGGTCTGGAGTGCTTTCCCAAAGCCCAGTCGCATTGCCGTAACCTTGCGGCACATCGATCAGCATGTGGTAAGAAACGCCAACCTCAGAAAGTAGCGTGGTGTCTTCGTAGCGGCCCGGGCTAACCTCGGTCAGCACGCTGTACAGACTATCTTCTACATAAACCTCTACAATGGCTCCTTCAATTTCATTTGGGTCCTCCGTAGATAGATACGGCGAGCTGATGGTGAGGTCTACATAAGTACCAACACCTTCGACATCAGTGACTGAACCACTCACTGAAATGAGCGAGGTGCCATCGTAAGCATCCGTTTTTACCTTGTCGGTAACGTCTATTTCACAAGAGGCGAATACGGTCGCAATAATTGCTGGAATAATGAGCTTTTTCATGATTTAGAAGTCTAGGGTGTAGGTAATAGTTGGAATAGCTGTGGCAAAAATCGAAAGCTGCGTGGCTTTTGTCTGTCCTGTCGGATCGCCGTTATCGTCCAATTCTTCTTCAAAGAAGATGCTGAAGGCATTTTTACGGGCATACGCATTGTACACACCGAAGTTCCAACTGCCTTCCCAATCTCTATTCTTCTTGTTCGGGATTTTTACGTCCATACTCAAATCCAAACGGTGGTAGGCAGGGGTTCTGCTGTTGTTTCTGCTGAGTGCGAAAGGATAAATGATCCCCTCAAATTCACTACGTGCTTCTGGGTAGGTATATGGCTTACCTGTTTGGTATATGAATGAACCAGAGAAGCTGATGTTTGGTTTCCAAGCGTAGGCAGCCACAATGGCAATGTCGTGTGGTTTATCTTGAGCAGCTCTGTACCACTCTCCAAGGTTGATCCACTCCTCAGGTGTCGCTCCAAGGTCTACCTGCAACTCAGAACGGCTGTAGGTGTAAGCTATCCAACCCGTTAAAGCACCAATTTTCTTGTCAAGTTGCATTTCAAGACCATAGCTTCGACCGCGACCAGTCATAAGGTCTACCTCAATATTATCTACGCCGGTAGGCTGCGCACCGTTTTTGAAATCTACGAGATCACGTAACGTTTTGTAGTAGGTTTCAACGCTCAACTGCCACTCGCCACTGGCAAAGTTTCTGTTCCAACCTAGAGCGACTTGATCTGCAGTTCCAGGCTTAATGAATCGACCTGCAGGCCTCCATGTGTCAATAGGAAGGGAAGAGGTGGTGTTTGAAATCAGGTGAATGTACTGACGCGTTCGGTTGTAGCTCGCTTTAATGGCTGAATTCTCTGTCGTTTTAAAATTGATACCGAGACGCGGCTCGATACCTTGCAGACCGTCGTACCCTTCGATGAGTTCGCCGCTTGTATAAGAGGTGGTATCTACGATGAGGTCATTGCGAACAGTTCCGTTGGCAGTAGGGGTGTAATTGATGACGTCGCGTGCTCCAAAATTGTAGAACGAGCTGTAGCGAACACCGCCTCGAATGGTGAGTCGGTTGTTGACCTTCCAATTGTCTTCAATATAGAAGGCTGGTTCTACCGCATATTCGTTTTGAAGCTCAATGTTGATGTCTGTAAGGTTGCTGTCAATGTAGTCGAACGTGGTTGAGAACGGTTCGAAATCATACACAGTTGCTTCCGCACCATAGTTCACCTGGTGGCTCGCATTCGGGAACCAGCTAAAGGCGATTTTATTTGTCTGGTTCTTGATGTAGGCAACATTGTCAATTTTCGCTTGAGGAAAATCGAAACCAATGGCATAATCGTAATCCGAATAGATTGTGCTGACGTTTAAGAACAATTTGTCGTTGATCAAGTAGTTCCAGCGACCGGTTAAACCGAGGTTCCCCCAGTTAAATTTCACGAGACCTGGAACACCAAATGCATCCTTACCGTAGTAAGCGCTCAAGAACAACCTGCTCTTATCGCTAAACTTGTAGTTGACCTTGGCATTGAGGTCGTAGAAATTTGCAATGATATTGTTGATGTCGTCGTTCGGGCTTGCTTTCAAGAGTACATCCTGGTACGAACGACGTCCGGCAATCATGAAGCTCGCTTTATCCTGAACAATAGGACCTTCGAACATTACTCTAGAAGAGAGTAGCCCTAAACCGACAGTACCGCCGTATTCTTTGGTGTTACCTTCTTTTTGACGAACGTCCAATACCGAAGAAAGGCGACCGCCGAAGGGTGCTGGAATACCACCTTTATATAGTTTCAAATCTCGAACAGCATCTCCGTTGAACACCGAGAAGAACCCGAAAATGTGAGAAGAGTTATAGACTGGTGCTTCATCCAACAAGATGAGGTTTTGATCGGTTTTACCACCACGCACATTGAATCCAGAGGCGCCTTCTCCAACCGTTGTAACACCCGGAAGTAGTGTGATTGAACGGATAACATCAAACTCTCCCAAGAATTGTGGAATGGTCTTTATCTGCTTGGCCGTCAATTGTGTTGTAGACATTTCCGCACGGTTCAAATTCTCGTCGAGCTTTTTGGCCGTGACCTGAACTTCTTGCAACTCGTTGGTCGCTTCTTTCAGTTCAAAATTTACCGTTTGACTGGCGTTTAGATTGATTTTTTTGGTCATCGTCTCGTAACCAATGTAGCTGATGGTAAATGTGTATTCACCTGCAGGCAGAGTCAAGGAGTAGAAGCCGTAAATATTTGTCACGGTTCCTTGTCTGCTTTCATTGACAATAGAGGCACTGATTAATTCTTCACCACTTGCTGCGTCGCGGATGTATCCGCTCAGAGTAACGTTCTGAGCCTGAGTAGTTAGGGTGAATGCTAGTCCTAAGAAGGCAAGCCATTTCTTCATAATGCGGAGGTTTTCTAACCTATTAAGGATTGAGGTCCAATTTTGTTCCGCTAATTGTCAAAGTTTGTGCCAAAAGACTTTAACAAACTCTAATCTTTTAAAAAGAGTTTGAATCCTAAAATGGTGCCTGTTAGACTGCACCCGATAATGTTTGCAAAGATCAATGGAAAGTCACCTATGCTGAGCCCGTAGATGAGCCAGCAAAATTGGCCCGTAAACATCATGATATACATGGTCAAGCTGAGGTCTTTTACCTTTCGCTGCTTGATGATTTTCCAAGCTTGCGGTACAAATGCCGAGGTGGTCAACACCGCCGCCACGATACCTATTGTTGCGATCCAATTCATATGACAATATTACCACATTACCAGCGTATGACGACTTCGCGGTCGGTCATTTCTGCATAGCCTTCTTGGTCTAGGGTAGGTTTGATGATTTGGTCCCCAGCCATTACCTCGGCACCCTTTGGAATTTTAGTGCGTAGGGTCCAAACATTAGGACCTTCTTGAATCAATAGTAATTGGTTTTTACGTTTTGCGTCACCCTTCAGGAATGCGACATCTAAATATGTTTGTAGCTCCCCTTCGCCAATGGCAATACCCTTTAGTTGGGGATGGGTCCAATTCGAAGGAAAGGCCAAATCAATAGTAATTTTATGCTGCTGTGGATCCGGTTGAACTCCGAAAAATTGGCGCACGATAGGGTAGGCGAAACTGTAAATGTTCCAAGCCTGACACATCATCCCGAAATCTGGACTTACCTCATACATACTTCCTGGATGCGCATATCCCCAACTTCGGGACATGCGGTGCAAATAATCCAACGCCTTGTCCGGACGGCCGTAGTTGTTTTCAGCAACTGCCGCCACCCCCGTAGGCAAGGTCATCACTGCCCCGACATAGGTAAAGGTCTTTTTGCGTTTCGCAAACCCGTCGGTATCTGTTCCTGCACTTTCATCGCGATCGATGCCGGTGACAAACATCCCAAATGGATTGGTGTATTGCGCGGCTTTATCCAATGCTTTCAGCGCATATTCCTCAGGTGCAAATCCCACTTCCATTGGGGTATTGACGATCCAATTGTGGTGGATGCTGTATGGATTCACCGCACTGCCTGAAGCAGCAGCCTTCTTAGTAGTTTCCAATTCCTCTACGGCCCAAGGCTTGTTTAAGCCTTCAGCTCTTACTATAGCGCCGTCAATAAGCTCTAAAACTTGGGTCTTAGTTCCTCGCACGTCCGCATAAGCATCGGCCTCAGCAACCCAATACTTTCCATTGATATACATTTTCAATGCTTCGGCTTTTTTGCCTGCCCATTCGTCGGTATGGTTAGTGTCTTTCATCGCTACCGCAGCGTGATATAGTGCTTCCCACCCCTGTACGGTGTAGGCGGCTACATCAATCATTTCGCCGTTCATGCCGTGAATTTCCATCATCCCATAACCGTTAGGTATTCCATTACCGTCCAAGTCTTGAGCTTCTAGCCATTGCATGGATTTGATCATTAAAGGATACATTTCAGCTAAGAATTCACGATCCCCGCTCCACAGGTAGGTATCCCAAACTGCAGTCACGAACTGTGGGGTTTCGTTCATGTTCCCGGGGTTAAATACCGCGCCATTGGTGGACATTTCATGGATGATTTGCCCCGTGCCGTTGGTGCGCTCGGAGGCTTTGGCCAGTAATCGGAGCATACTTTTACTTAGATCGTAACGCCCGACCGCATTTAGACCGAGAATACTGAATTCTGAATCGCATCCAAAGAACCAAGGGTAGTCTTCAATACCTGCTGCGAACCCGTAGCCAAGGGTGTCAGCGTCCATTTCCAGCCAGATAGCATTGTGCTTTAGCCATCGGAAAACGGTCTCGAGCTGCTCTTCGCCTTCGCAGAAAAAACTGCTGTTCCCGCTGAGTTCAAAATGCTTTTGTTCTTTCGAATACCAGAGATCGCTCCAACTTTCAACTGCGGCCAATTCTTCAGTGGCCTCCTCCGCGGTGAGTCCACCAGCGATGTAGAATTGATGCACGGAAGCTCGTGGATGGGTTATATATGCATCGGTGATCTTGTTTTCGCGAGGAGAATTGTGCCCACTTGAAATACGCACCTGCCATCCGTTGGCAGAATCTGTCGCCGTCCAATGATTGTTTTGGACAAGAACCTCATCAGGACTGTCCAGCATCCCGGTGCGTTCTCCTAACCAAGTAGGTCGTAAATCAGCCTCCGGATAAAACAATAGTTGCGCCCCGCGAGGGAATTCGCTTAAGTCAAATTCGACCACTATCCCTTTG
>OBNQ01000053.1_pt1 | contig 15629 bp, 10 predicted proteins | sample 1494201 | NCBI WGS metagenome assembly OBNQ01 (sample SAMEA3275557, study PRJEB22092) | marine metagenome | biome: ENVO 01000043; feature: ENVO 00000569; material: ENVO 00002150 | collected 2014-06-21T11:00:00+00 | depth 2 m
TGATGCTCCGGTAATCCAATTGGTCTTCATGACGTAATATTTATTCATATATATCAATACAGCACGAACTCTCGTACGGGCTGTTTCTATTTTTCTTTCTGGAAATTACACCAGCATAGTTACTGGATTCTCCAAGAATGCTTTTACAGATAGTAAGAACGCTGCACCTGAGGCACCGTCGATTACTCGGTGGTCACAACTTAATGTAACTTTCATTACATTACCTGGCACCACAGCACCGTCTTTTACCACAGGGACTTGTTTGATACCTCCTACTGCTAGGATGGCTGCATCAGGCGGATTTACGATAGCTGTAAACTCTTCGACGCCGAACATACCTAGGTTAGAAATTGTGAATGTATTGCCTTCCCAATCTGACGGTTGAAGCTTTTTATCTTTCGCCTTACCGGCAAGATCCTTAACATTAGCACTAATGCTTGATAGTGGCATCTGATCGGCATGACGCAGAACAGGAACTAACAATCCGTCTTCAATAGCAACAGCCACTCCAATATGTACGTGGTCGTTTTGACGAATGCTATCGCCCATCCAAGCTGAGTTAATCACCGGGTGCTTCTTAAGTGCTAGGGCACACGATTTCACTACTAAGTCGTTGAAGCTAATCTTCACATCACCTCCAGCATTCATGGTTTTTCTTGCTGCAATAGCATTATCCATGTCAATGTCCATAGTAATATAGAAGTGAGGCGCAGTGTTTTTGCTTTCGCTTAAACGCTTCGCAATCACTTTTCTCATCTGGCTTACAGGTGTATCCGTAAAGTTCTCAACGCCAGCTGGTACAGCAGGAGCAACAGCTACACCCGGTTGTACAGATGTATGGAACGCTGGATTAAACGAATCTACATCTCGCTTAACGATACGACCGTTATCACCTGAACCTTGAAGCATGTTAAGATCGATGCCTTTCTCCGCTGCTAATTTTCTCGCAAGTGGAGATGCTTTCACTGAGCCGTCTGCTGGTGCGGCAGCAACAGGTGCTGGTGCCGGAGCAGCTGGGGCTGAAACCGGAGCTGCAGCAGGTGCCGGAGCTGGAGCCGCTTCAGGAGCTGGCGCTGGGGCAGCTTCCTCTGCTGGAGCATCAGCTGCTGGAGCTAAACCGCCTTTCAACGATTCGATATCTTCGCCTTCATCACCTAGAATAGCCAAAACTGTATCTACAGGTGACATTTCTCCCTCACCCGTTCCGATGTATAGAAGAGTTCCCTCTTGACCAGGGAATGCTTCGAATTCCATCGTTGCTTTGTCAGTTTCGATTTCAGCAAGCAAATCACCTTCGCTTACTTTATCACCTACACTTTTGTGCCATTTTGCGACAACACCCTCGGTCATTGTATCCGAGAGACGCGGCATGTTAATTACAATAGCCATAATTCCTATTAGTCTTTAATGAATGGGTAATCTTCCTGAGCGTATACTCCTTGGTATACTTCAGAAGCGTCTGGGAAGTCACTAGCTTCAGCGAAGTCAACACATTCCTTCACCAAATCCTTTACACGCTGAGTGATTTCTTCTATCTCTGCGTCGGTCGCCCATTTCTTTTCCTTGATTTTATTCAAACAAAGTGTGATAGGATCTTTTGCTTGGTATTCTGCAACCTCATCTTTGGTTCTGTATTTCTGAGGATCAGACATTGAGTGTCCTTTATAACGGTAGGTGCGAATCTCCAATAATGTTGGTCCATCGCCTTTACGTGCGCGCTCCATTGCTTCGTGGACGGCATCATAAACAGCAATAGGATCCATACCGTCTACCGCACGGTTTGGCATTTCATAACCTTCACCCAATTTATGGATGTCGGTGTGGTTCGCTGTACGCTCTACTGAGGTACCCATAGCATAGCCGTTATTCTCAACTATGAAAACTACAGGCAATTGCCACAACATAGCTAGGTTGGCAGTTTCATGCCAAGAGCCCTGACGGATAGCACCATCACCCATGTAGGTCAGGGTAACGTTCTTTTTACCATTGTACTTATCTGCAAAAGCCAATCCTGCACCTAGTGGAATCTGACCACCAACGATACCGTGACCACCCCAGAATCCAAGTTCCGGAGAGAACATATGCATAGAACCACCCTTACCACGTGAAGTACCTGTTACCTTTCCCATAAGTTCTGCCATAATGCGTCGTGGGTCTTCACCCAAGGCGATTGGCTGAACGTGGTTGCGGTATGCAGTGATCATCTTATCACCTTTTTCCATTGCAAATGCTGAACCAGCTAAGACAGCCTCTTGTCCATTATACAAGTGCAAGAATCCACGAATTTTTTGTTGGATGTACAATGCTGCAGACATGTCTTCAAACTTTCTCCAGAAGAGCATGTCCTCGTACCACTTAAGGTAGGTCGCTTTTGTAATGCGCTTTTTTGCCATTGTCAGATGTGTTTAGTGCGACAAAAATAATCCAAAACCGCACCTAGCAAAAGAGAATGCGATTTTAGTTTTAACTAACCGAAAAAGCTGTGAAAGGTTTACTGTGCTAAGAAGCCGTCAATATTGAACGCCATTGAGAAACGAAGGGTATTCTCTAACGGTGAACGCGTCGTAGGACTGGCAGGAATAAGGTAGGCCATATCAATGCTAAATACATTGTAAACCAACCCAAACCCAAGTGTTACATATTGACGATTTCCTTTTAGCTTATGCTCATTTAAATAACCGCCTCTTGCGAACAAAAAATCGTTGTAACGATACTCAAGACCAAAGTTGTATATGTTTTCCTGCAACATCTCTGCAAAACCGCCAGGTTTGGCACCCGGGTTGAAACTTTGGGCCGCGCCAATAAGTGGTGTCATATCATCCGTGTCAACACCGGCAATAATTTCACCATCCGTACCTAATTGAGGTGGGGTTGGCACGAGCAGCCTGTTGATGTCTAGATATACAGACAACATGTTATAATCATCTATCTCAAGGTGGTAACCACCGCCAATTTTAAAATTGGTTGGCAAGAAATCTGAATTTCCACTTTCCGAATATGCAATCTTGGCACCAAGGTTACTGATGGCTAAGCCAGCTGAAAACGCCTGACGGCGACCGCCGCTTATATTGGTAAAATCGCCTTGGTAGTAGAAACCAAGGTCAGCAGCACCACTTTGACCGGGCTTGGTTTGAAGCCCTTGAACGACCTGGCCTTGGGCGATGTCTGAATAGATCCAACGCAGTGCAGTCCCAGCACTCCAATGATCGCTTAATTTCAAACCGTAGGCAACATCAAAGTAAAACTCATAGGGGTTAAAGGTTCCCAAGCTGTTGCCTCGGTCGTCGGTAAAATTGATTTCACCCAAAGAAAAATACCTCAGTGAAGCTGCAATTCCTTGACGGTCACTTAACGCCTTTGAGTAATTTACATACGCGAGATCAATATCGGGAACAAGGCGCGACATCCATGGAGTGTAAGACAAAGCCATATTTGCCTCTTTATCTTCCAAGAAGGCCAATTTAGCTGGATTCCAAGCACTTGAGTTGCCATCGGGAGTAGAAGCTACACCGACATCACCCATTGCTCCGGCGCGGGAGTCTGGACTAACCAATAGAATAGGAACCGCAGTAGTTACTACGTTGTATTTAAGATCGTCTTGCGCATATCCTTTTGTCGCAAAAGCAAAAAGAAGTAGAAAGAGGATGTGTTTTTTCATAGTCATGTGCGTGTAGCAGCGCAAGTTTAACGTATATAAATGAGCTTTTCTTGTATTCTGGCAGATTTTCCATCAACACTTCGCGTCCATACGACTCTTGCATGGTAAAAACCTGGGACCAATTTTCCACTCGGAACATCTGACACATAGAACGTTGGAAGGTCTGAAGAATTGGCTTGAAGTGCTAAATTTTCATTCCATTCCCAAACTATTTTTCCTTGATTATCTAACAGGGTCAAGCGAAGTTCGCCCTCCTGCCCTTTTTGATTGTGCTCCAGATTGAAATTAAGTTCAGTCGTAAATGGATTAGGAAAGATTTCGAGCTGATTGAGAATGGGTTCAGCTGCATCAATGACGGTGAAGGTGATTTCGTCATACCCCCACTGATTCAAGACGTCCCATGCTCTCAATGACAACTGGTGCTCCCCGGGCGTCAAATCGTAGTACTGATAACTCACACTTCCCTTGGTGAAGTCGTCAATATTCGCCTGGTAGGCCGCATTTACATTGATCGGATGTCCGTCCAATTCTAAAATAACGTTATGTCCGATACCAAGGCCTACTGCGTTAATCCCGCTTTCATCCTCCATCAACCCAATGGCCAGCGGATTTGGGTCACTGATGCCACCGCTTATGAACGTTGTATCGTTGACAAACAAACGAACCTTTGGTCCTTCTGTATCAGTAATCACACCGTCAAACACGCCACCTATTAATAAGTCGTTCTGCCCTCCCCAAGCATCTTCAGTAGTGCTTGCAGCGTAGGAAATAACCTTTGGCGTACCAATACTTAAGTTGATGTCTAGCGGAATTCTGAACTGGACCGTAAATGCCCCATTAACCACAGAAGCCTCGCCTCTGAAGATGGCATTGTTTTGCGTTTTAAAATTGAATACCGAACCGTTGGCATCGTTTCGTCTTGTTTGAACAGATTGGGCCTTATCGAAGAAGGTCAGCCATACGCGACCGTTAAAGTCTGAGTTTATGCCGGAAGTAGACCCAACGTGTCCCTTAATCTCTACCCAAGACAGGGCAGTTAGGGTATCTTCAAAGGCACTCCACGCTACATTATTAATAGTATCTAAAACAACGGCGTCTTTGGGCTTCGAAAGAGGTATGGTAGGATCACCTATTAACGAGAATTTGATCTTATCCCCACTGATGTTGTTGTTTTTTGTTTCGCGAAGTACATCACCTAGACGTGGCACATCGAGTCCCACCATATTTTGATTTAAAAGTCGATTCAAATCGTAGGTACTGTTCGTCGCAAATACACTTCTCGTTGTGGAATACAAACCAATAGCCCCACCGTATGGATTCAAGAACAATTGTTCCCCAGCACTCACTCTATTCGGATCGTCGAACCTGGTGAACTCACACGTGATCGTGGTGAACACGGGTAATTTAGTCTCGTTAGTCCAACTGTTAATATCCTCAAGTTGTAAGATGCGCTCAGTAGCCCATCCTACTTCTCCACCGTGGCCAATGTAACTCACTATTAGTGCCCCGTTTTGAACGCTTCTAAACAATGCTTCGCGTGCTGTAGGATACCGTTGTGAACCCGGCTTAGATTCTTGGAGATATGCGTCAGAATAAATCTTGATAATATTCATTTCTGGACGGGTTGTATCCAGTCGTTTCGCCAAAGCATCCTGAACCACCGCAAATTCACGTTCCCATGCGTGATCCACATCATCTGCAACTAAAACTACATCCCCGCGCCAAGGACCATAGCGTCCATCATCCGTCAAATAACGCTCGATTTTATCCACAGATGCTGCTGCCTCCTCAAGGGTATTAACCGGGAGCCTACCGATTCCAAGATCGATATCGTCTACATACCAATTGAGCGACTCTCCCTGATCGAGATAACCGAAGTAATCGTCGGTTATGTAACTCGTATACAAAGAGAAGCTGCCGTAACTTTCAAAGGTTGGAACGAGATTAGAATTTCCCGGCAAGGTACCCTTGTAATCGTACGAAGCATCACCAAATAATGTCAAGTATTTCAGACCGTCGTTGTTGCGTTGGTTGAGCTCAACTAGAAACTGACGAATCGCAGCGATATCGGGGGTTCCAGCATTCGCTAAAGCATAAATTTCTTCGAGCGCTATGGCCTTAGAATTCGTACCTACAGTTTGTTGAATCTCTGCCAGTCTTTGCGCTTCAATAAGCAAGGAGTCTGGAGCGATAATCAGGGCGTCAAGACCGGCTAAATCTTCGAAAAACGTCAACTTACCGGTACGAACATACATCGGCTCAAACGCACCACCAGCGGGTATCGCCGTTAGTTCTTTAAAACCGTCTTCACCGACTTCAAAGCTCGTGGTATTGCCACTCACAATACTATTAACTAAAACAGGTTGCGCTTGATTCGTGATGTCAAAAACCAACAAATCGGAACCCTCGAGTTGAATGGTGGAAATTGAATCTTGATGACGCGGATAGTTCTGGAAACGCTTGTGGTAATTGGGATTTTGAGCGATCGTATTGTCTGTGCGATAATTCACTTTCAATTGGTCCAACCACAATGCAGCACCGTTATCACTCGTCTTATCGTAGGTTAAAATAACCTTGTTCGAGGAAGGGATATTCGTGGTCAAGCCTCGCTCGATCACATAATTCGAAACTGAACTTGTAGCAACCGCTGGAAAAGAAACACTGCCACCGTTTTGCACGGACAAACTAGTTGAAGAAGAGGATGAACGGGCGACTGCCGATATTTCAACTTCCATGGAAGAGGCATTGAGCGGGGTCAACGGTAAATCAAAAACCTGGGTGGTGGTAAAGTCAAACAACTCACCGAACCAGCGACGTCCCGTTCCAACTAAGTTATATAGTGCCGTGTCTCTATGATAAAATTGGTTCGAAGAATTTAAAACCCTAGTAGAAGCACCGATTAGATCTGCACCTCGTTCGTCCATCGCGAAGGATTGCGACGTTAAAGCTGCGCTTACGATGAAGTGCTCGGAATTAGAATATGGATGAGCGGTATACTCATAGCGCTGGTTCGCGGAGTCCCATTGAATACCAAAAGGTCCGTTCATATAGAAATACACCTTAGACTGGGCATCTAAAAGACCATCGCCATCAGAAATGTAATAGTGAATAGGAGAATTAAAGGCCCGAGATGTGTCGTTCAAGTGAGAGAGGACAGATTCCGTTCTAGCCTCAATAACCAGGCGGTCCAAGGCATCTCCTACGGCTAAAATTCCACGGTCGATAATTTCATCGCCAGAAAGCAGGTGAATGCCGGGTTTAGCCGTTCTAAACTGAACATATTCACCCTGTTCAAAGCGCACCTGACCGACAACTTGGAAGGCACAGAAAAAACTAATAAGTACTAAGATGATTTTCTTCACGTGTACAAACTTACTTCAAGACATAACAAATGCCATGCAAAAAGCGTTTAACAACAAACGATAGTAAGGTGAAAATCGTACTTTTTTTGCTTATACTTGTCTCTTGAAAACACAGCTACGTCAATGAACGCATTGAAACAACGCATAATTTTCGCTTGTACAGCACTGATAATAAGCTCTGTAGCCTTTGCTCAGGACGCTCATTTCAGCCAATATTACGCGAATCCTATTTACCTAAATCCTGCCTTCGCTGGTCTGGATAGATGTCCTACAGTTCACACGAACTACAGAAATCAATACCCTGAACTCGGCGTGTACCAAACGTATTCGGCCTCATACGACCAGTATGTGGACAAATTAAACGGTGGTGTAGCATTGATGACACTTCGTGATGATGCAGGTAATGGCGCGCTCAACCTCACTGAGGTAAGTGCAGTGTACAGCTACCACCTCGAAGTTAACAGAAACTTCACTTTGTTGAGTGGTTTTCAAGCCACTTTCCGTCAAAGAAGTCTTGATTGGGGCCAATTCACGTTCCCGGATATGATTGACCCGTTCTACGGATTTGTTCTTCCTACGAACGAAGTGGCACCAGGAAACAACTTCAACAACCATTTGGACTTAAGTTTTGGAATGCTTGGATTCACAGATAAGTGGTACATCGGTGTTGTTGGTCATCACTTGACTGAACCAAACGAGGCCTTTTTGAGCCAGAGCAGATTACCAATCAAATTGACAGCACATGCAGGTGCAAATATTCCTCTAGGAAGAAAACGTTTGCACAATAGTCTTCAATCTTACATCGTTCCTAATGTGGTATACCAGACACAAGGATCAGCTTCGCAGTTGACTGCTGGTGTAAGTTTCGCTAGAGGACCTCTTGCCGGTGGTCTAGCATTGAGACAGGGAAGCTTCAATCCAGATGCAGTGATTTTCATCATGGGGATTACACCTCCAGATGTACCATGGACATTCGGATATAGCTACGATTACACCATTAGTGATTTGACAAACACACTGGGTGGGTCTCACGAGGTTAGCTTGGGTTACAAATTCCCTTGCCGTGTGAGAGCGAGTAAACTTAAGGCACTGAAGTGTCCTAAATTCTAAACAGCAACAATTTCAATTACATGAATAAGTTCGTTCAATTCTCAATTGCAACATTTGCAACAGCGCTTTTAGCAAGCTGTGCAGGTCCATCATCCAACACTACCGGATGGGCAATTAATGACAAAAAGAATGGTGGTTTCCAAGCCAACTTAAACTACAACGGCCAAGAAGTTGGTCCAGGTTTAGTTTTCGTTGAGGGCGGTACCTTCATGATGGGTCAAGTAGAAGAAGATTTCGTTAAAGACTGGAACAATATCCCAAGAAGAGTTACTGTAAGCTCATTCTACATGGATGAGAATGAGGTAACCAACTTGGACTACCGCGAGTACTTGTACTGGCTACGTCGCGTATACGATTACGACTACTACCCAGAGATCTACAAGAGTGCACTTCCAGACACCTTGGTATGGAGAGACAAACTTGCATACAACGATAACTTCGTAGAAAATTACTTACGTCACCCAGCCTACAACTACTACCCTGTTGTTGGTGTTAGTTGGTTGCAAGCGCAGCGCTTTTGTTCGTGGAGAACGGATCGTGTCAACGAAGCTATTCTTATCAAAGAGGGCATCTTGAAAGAAATGCCTGACCAAATGGATGCAGATCACTTCAACACAGAAGTATATCTATACAAGCAAGGCGAGTACGTACAACAAAACAGAAAAGGTCTAAAGGATCTGAATCCAAACAGCATTTATGGTAAAGAAGGCCGTCCAGCGAGAATTGAGGACGGTGTAGTACTTCCAAAGTACCGTCTCCCTACCGAAGCTGAGTGGGAATATGCAGCGTATGCAGACGGTGGTAAGCGTATTTACAACCGTGTAGTTGACAAGAACAAATATACTTGGAACGGAAACGGCACACGCAATCCAGAGAAAATGGATCGTGGCCAAATCTTGGCTAACTTTAAACGAGGCCGTGGTGATAATATGGGTACTTCAGGTTGGTTGAATGACGAGGCTGATGTAACGATGCAAGTTCGCTTCTACCCTCCTAACGATTTCGGTCTGTACGATATGGCAGGTAACGTAAGCGAGTGGGTAATGGATGTATACCGCCCAGTGAGCTCAACAGATGTAAACGACTTCCGTGCTTTCCGTGGTAATGAATTCAAGCACTACGACAAAAACTACCAAGACATTGGTTCTTTAGAAGTATTGCAAGATCCACAGAAGGAAGTTCGTAATGGCGATACAGTGATTGTTCGTCTTCCAGGTCAGTTGCCAACGCGCTCTGTGACTGTTGAAGAAAACGTAAATCGTCGTAACTACTCTAAAGCTGATTACCGCGATTACCTAGACGGTGACCAAGAAAGCTCACAGAACTACGCTAACCCAGTACAAGAAGGTGAAGCACCGATGTACGATTACGGTAACAAGACACTTATTGGAAACACTACTCGTGTATACAAAGGTGGTAGCTGGAAAGACCGTGCATACTGGTTAAGCCCTGGTACACGTCGTTTCTTGGAAGAAGACCAAGCAACCGATGATATTGGTTTCCGTTGTGCTATGGACCGCGTAGGATTCCAAAACGAATCAAGCGACAAGAACAAGCGTCCTGCAAAAGTGAAGCAGCACAACTTCAAGCGTTACAGAATGTAATTCTTGTCCCTTAATAAATCTCAAAAGCCCCGCTTCCGCGGGGCTTTTTTGTGATGTACATTGTAGTTGGATTTATCGCTTGAAGAAATGACACCATTCGAAGCCTTTTTGAACTCCTCAGCCATAACTACGGACACACGTAGTATTCCGCAAGGCTCAATCTTCTTTGCGCTGAAGGGAGCTCGTTTCAACGGGAACTCATTTGCGCTTGAAGCACTCGAATTAGGAGCAAACTACGCTGTTGTGGATGAACCTGTGGGCAAAGATGATCGATTGATATTAGTAGACAACGTTCTCGAAGCCCTACAAAACTGCGCAAGAGCTTACAGAAGGTACTTGGCTATTCCCATCGTTGGTTTAACTGGGAGTAACGGTAAAACCACCAATAAAGAACTGTTTCACGCCGTGTTGAATACCACTTTCAAGACCTATGCAACGGCTGGGAATTTCAACAACCACATCGGTGTACCCTTGTCCTTGTTGCGCATTCCCCGAGATAGTGAGTTAGCTGTGATAGAGATGGGTGCCAATCACCAAAAAGAAATTGCCCAGCTCGCAGCTATATGTGAACCTACCATTGGCTACATCACCAACTATGGAAAAGCACACTTAGAAGGCTTTGGTGGCGTCGAGGGGATTATTAAAGGTAAGAGCGAACTCTACGATTACCTCCGCTCGTCCGATGGTACAGCAATGGTAAACCTCAATGATTCCATTCAAATAGAAAAAAGTACAGGCATCAATCAGTTTGGCTATGGCAAAGGCAAAGGCCTCGTCCAATGGCAACCTTCAAGTACTACTGAATTTGCAGGAGTACACATCGTCTATGGCGAAGAATCCTATTCCATCCAAAGCCAACTCAGTGGTTCCTTCAATGAACAGAATATAGTGGCAGCGGCATGTCTAGGACACCACTTAGGCGTAGAGGCCAAGGCCATTAAATCTGCCATCGAATCCTATGCTCCAAAGATGAATCGAGTCGAATGGCGAGAAACAGCAGCAAATAAGGTCTTGCTTGATGCGTACAATGCGAACCCTACCAGTATGAAGTTGAGTGTAGAAAGCTTTGCTTCGTGGCACAAACAAGGAGGATTACTGGTTCTAGGTGATATGTTTGAATTAGGAGAAGAAAGTGCGGCGGAACATCAAGCCATAGTCAATTACATCCGTGAACTTCAAATGGAAGATCAAACCGTCCTTGTAGGCCATCACTTTGGTGCTACCGACTGGTCTGGCCTGCAGTTTTCAACCACCGATGAATTGGCCAACTATTGGAAAGAAAAAGGCGCCCCGAAGGACGCCTCTATACTTTTGAAAGGTTCTCGAGGAATCGCCTTGGAAGTACTCCTCTCCCTCCTTTAGGAATTCTTGATCAAATCTCTTGAGATTACGACTCTTTGAATCTCTGAAGTACCCTCATAAATCTGAGTAATCTTCGCATCGCGCATCAAACGCTCTACATGGTATTCTTTCACGTAGCCGTAACCACCGTGAACTTGAACCGCTTCAGTACTCACCCACATCGCTGCTTCAGAGGCTGCAAGTTTGGCCATAGCACTTTCCTTATCGTAAGGCATACCTTGATCCTTTAACCAGGCCGCCTTGTATACAAGCAATCGTGCCTGCTCTACCTTCATCTCCATATCCGCGAGTTTGAAAGCTATCGCTTGGTGGTCGTGGATAGGTTTACCGAAGGTCTTGCGCTCCTTTGAATAGGCCAAAGCGAGGTCCAGCGCACCTTGTGCGATACCCAATGCCTGCGCAGCAATACCTATACGGCCTCCACTTAATGTTTTCATCGCGAATTTGAATCCAAACCCGTCTTCGCCAATCCTGTTTTCCTTTGGCACCTTGACATCGTTAAAAAGCAGAGTATGTGTGTCCGATCCGCGGATACCGAGTTTATCCTCTTTTTGTCCTACTACGAAACCGTCCATGCCCTTTTCGACAATAAGGACGTTAATACCGCGGTGCCCTTTTTCACGATGGGTCTGGGCGATAACTAGAGCAATCTCACAGCTGCCACCATTGGTAATCCAATTCTTGGTACCGTTTAGTAGGTAATGGTCCCCCATATCTACTGCTGTGGTGCTCTGCGAAGTTGCATCAGAACCCGCTTCAGGCTCACTTAAACAAAAGGCTCCAATGTGCTCACCAGCGGCAAGCTTAGGCAAGTATTTGGCCTTCTGCTCCTCAGTGCCGTAGGAATCTAAACCCCAACAGACGAGACTGTTGTTGACGCTCACAACAACTGACGCGGAAGCATCAATCTTAGAAAGCTCCTCCATGGCCAGGACATATGAAAGGGTATCTAGACCTGATCCTCCATAATTTGGATCGACCATCATACCCATAAAGCCTAGCTCGCCGAGTTTCTTAATTTGTTCGTGTGGGAATGTTTGGTTGGTGTCGCGCTCAATAACACCTGGTAGTAATTCGTTTTGGGCAAAATCTCTTGCCGCATCGCGAATCATCAAATGCTCCTCGGATAGGTTGAAGTTCATCGAAAATTCTGTTTATTATTGGTTTGACAAATGTACAACGCAACTCTCAATATTTTAGGCCTTATGAGCGGTACTTCCCTCGATGGAATGGATGCTGCTTTGGTCCAATTCAGTGAAGAGAACGGCCTTCAATGGCAGCTTCTCGAAAACTTTGAATTTGAGTATCCCGATGCGCTTAAAACACTGGTGAATAATTGTTTCAAGGATGCCTTACTAAAATCAGAAGTTGACCAAGCATTCGCCGACTGGACTATTTCATGTATCGAGCATATCAAAGGAAAAACAGACTACGAAATTCACGCAGTTGGTTCTCATGGTCAGACCATTTTTCACGATCCACAAAACAAATACACCTTTCAAGCGGGATGCTTGGCTGAAATTGCACACGCTACTGGCATTCTGTGCATCACAGATTTTCGAATGCAGGATGTCTTGCTTGGTGGGCAAGGTGCTCCCCTAGTACCTATAGGCGACCACCTGCTGTTCGGTAAGTATGAAGCAGCACTTAATCTTGGTGGTTTTGCCAATGTGAGCATCGGAAATCCTCTACTCGGAGACGGAGTAATAGATGCCTTCGATATTTGTCCTGCAAACTTTGTTTTGAATACCCTTGCTCGTGAAATGGGAAAAGAATACGATAAAGGTGGACGGTACGCTTCACGCGGATCTATCAATCAATGGGTGTTGGAAGAGTTAAATAGTCTTCCCTACTTTGAGCAAGAGCCGCCAAAGAGCCTTGGAGCGGAATGGGTGGAAGCCCAAGTCTTGGGTAAAATAGACTACCTCCAGCCCTCGGATGCCCTTGCCACGTATTGCGAACATATTGCCATAAATATTGCTACTGCCCTCAAAGGAAAGCATGTTTTAGTCACTGGCGGAGGTGCCTGGAACGATTACTTGTTGCAACGTATAGAAGCCTATGGAGTGAAATTAGAACGCCCTGAAAAAGAGGTCGTCAACTTCAAAGAAGCAGTCATTTTTGCGCTCCTTGCCTATCTAAGATTTACAGGAAAAGACAACGTATTAGGAGCAACTACCGGTAGTGGTAAAAATCACAGTTCGGGCAAAGTATTTTGGCCTTAAATAGTACCTTAGGGCTTCCTAAATACAGACGCGATGAAAGAACAACTACGCGCATTCGAAGAGCGCCCTGCTGAAATCGTCTTTAATTGGCACGATCCGCTGACTGAAGCGAAAGGCTGGGTAGTCATTAATAGCCTCCGCGGCGGAGCTGCAGGCGGTGGAACTCGCATGAGAAAAGGCCTTACAGAAAGTGAAGTGCTGTCCCTTGCAAAGACCATGGAAATCAAATTTACCGTGGCCGGACCTGCTATCGGCGGTGCAAAAAGCGGTATTGATTTCGATCCAAACGACCCTAGAAAAGACGGTGTATTGCGCCGTTGGTACAAGGCCGTGTATCCTTTGTTGAAAAACTATTACGGTACTGGTGGAGATTTGAACGTCGACCAGAAAAAGGAAGTGATCCCAATTACTAGTGAGTTGGGCATTCTACATCCGCAAGAGGGTGTACTGAACGGCCACTACCAACCTGGAGATTTTGCCAAAGCAAGAAAGATCAAACAACTTCAAGATGGGGTTAGTCTTAGCGTAACTAGTGAAGAACTATTGCCCAAGGGCTCCGACTCCATGAAAGTAGGTGATATGATCACGGGGTACGGGACTGCGGTGAGCGTGAAGCACCTGTATGACCTTTGGGGACAAGATATTTCTGGAAAGCGTGTGATCATCCAAGGTTGGGGCAATGTTGCCTCGGGTGCTGCTTACTACCTGAGCCAAATGGGCGCTAAAATTGTAGGTATCATTGATATCGTTGGTGGACTCATGAAACCAGAGGGCTTCACCCTAGAGGAGATCACGGCATTGTTCAATGGTAAAAATGGCAATGCCCTTAATGCAACCGACATTGTTCCATTCGAGCAGGCCAACAAAGACATTTGGACCATGGGAGCTGAAGTTTTTATTCCTGCGGCAGCTTCAAGGCTTGTCAATCGAATGCAACTCGCACAAATGTTGGACAATGGGTTGGAGATCATCTCTTCAGGAGCCAATGTGCCTTTTGCTGATAAAGAAATTTTCTATGGGCCCATCGCAGAATTGGCCGATCAAAAATGTGCGGTCATTCCAGATTTCATATCAAACTGCGGAATGGCACGAGTTTTTGGTTATTTGATGCAAGAAGATGCAAAATTATCGGATATAGCTATATTTCATGACGTAAGTCACACTATATTAGAAGCATTGCAGGATATTGAGTCTGTAAAAACCGAACACACTAACATTACTTCCAAAGCATATGAGAATGCTTTGAAACTTTTAATCTAAAAATCAATGACCTACACTTTGATGCTTGTGGTGTTTGTACTGGGTTATGCAGCCATAGCCTTTGAACACCAACTCAAAATCGATAAGGCAGCAGCAGCCCTAGTTACGGGAGTATTGACTTGGACACTATACATCGTTGCTAGTCACCATTACCACGAAGTGGAAGAACATTTACTTCACCACCTCAGCGAGATTTCATCCATCCTTTTCTTCTTGATTGGAGCGATGACCATCGTGGAGCTTGTGGATGCGCATGAAGGTTTTGCTGTAATTACGGACCGAATTAAGACCACCAACAAGGTAAAGTTGATGTGGATTATCGGTATTCTCAGCTTCTTCTTCTCGGCAGCTTTGGATAATCTCACGACCTCGATTGTAATGGTCAGCCTTTTGCGTAAGCTCATCGCAGATCAGAAAGACCGCTGGTTCTTCGCAGGTATGGTAGTAGTGGCAGCAAACGCCGGTGGAGCCTGGTCACCTATTGGTGATGTAACCACAACCATGCTTTGGATCAAAGGACAGATTACAGCAGGTGCTGTTGTTACAGACCTCATTGTTCCGTCATTGTTCACCCTATTGGCACCGCTTATACTGCTTTCTTTCCGATTGAAAGGAGACGTCAAGCGCCCATTGAAAGCAGAAAATGCAGAACATTATCTAGACCCAACTACGCCTTTCGAAAGAAACTTCGTCTTCTTCGCAGGGGTAGCAGGATTGGTTTTCGTTCCAATCTTCAAAACAGTTACCCATCTACCTCCATTCATGGGGATGATGTTGTCTTTGGGAGTTTTATGGTTGATTACAGATATCATGCACCGCAGAAAGCCTGCTGATGTAAAGCACCACCTCAGCCCGCTTGGGGTGCTCCAAAAGATTGATACGCCTTCGGTATTATTCTTCTTAGGGATTCTTTTGGCTGTGGCTTCGCTTCAAAGCATGGGCCAGCTTGGAGATTTAGCCATAGCGCTTGACGAAGGTATTGGGACCGATACACAGAATGGCGTATACGTCGTGGGTATCATTATCGGTCTACTTTCTTCTATTGTAG